>Ga0105053_10004300_pt1 | contig 21091 bp, 14 predicted proteins | sample BON01_FD_78093 | JGI IMG/M metagenome (GOLD analysis project Ga0105053, IMG submission 78093) | Freshwater microbial communities from Lake Bonney liftoff mats and glacier meltwater in Antarctica - BON-01 | ecosystem: Environmental > Aquatic > Freshwater > Ice > Glacier meltwater | place: Lake...
CGGAAAGCACTAGTTGCGGATATGCTGGATCGATTTAATATCGTAGGCAAGAAAGATTTGTTTCCCTCACAATTAAGTGGTGGACAGCAACAATTGGTGGGTGTTGCCAGGGCATTAATTGGCAAGCCTAAATTGATTTTGGCAGATGAACCCACAGGTAACCTTAACTCAAAACAAGGGGAAGAGATAATGGCGCTTTTTAAACAATTAAATAATGAAGGCGTCACAATCATACAGGTAACCCATTCGGAAAAGAATGCTTCTTATGGGAAAAAGGTGATCCATCTGTTGGATGGTAGAATGGAAAAACTTTGATTTTATGGATCTCATGTCTATTGTTCTAAGAAATTACAAATTGAGGAGTTGAACTGAATATCAACTAAAAGGCTTTCCCATTTTTATAAAATTAAACGCATTTTCAAGCTAAATGGGCTAAAAAGACGAAATAATCTAAACATTTTTAAAGGTTGCACGTTATGGATTGTGTTATTTACTATATTGCGTTTTCAAACATTTGCCATTGATATTCGAGAAAACTACATATAGAAATATTGCTTTTGCATTTCTAGGGATTTTCCTTTCGCTATTGGTTGTACCTACAATTATAGTGGTAGCGATAGATGAGGAGGTAATTATTTCTATGATTTTTTCATTTGCAGAAGAAGAGACTAAGGAGAACGAGATGAAAAGTGAGTTGGACATCGATGATTTTTTTAGAGCCAATAACTTTCTACCTGAGCAACCGTTCGAGAACAATGTTTCTTCGCTAATTTGTTTTGAAAAGATTTTAACTAGTCTCCATTGTCCGGGAATAATTGTCCCACCTCCTGATTTTTCCTAATTTTTCTTTTAGCCCATGACACGACTCGATGTCATTGGTTTTTTATCTATCTGCCTAAGTAAAACATAACTTTTGCGACGGTAAGAATTTTATACTTATAATCAATTTACATGAAAAGTAACAATCTATTTGCACATCTGAAATCAGATGTTGCATCAGGTTTGGTAGTATTTCTGGTAGCGCTGCCTTTATGTTTAGGAATAGCATTGGCCTCTGGAGCACCATTATTTTCAGGAATAATTACTGGTATCATTGGCGGCATTGTCGTTGGATTCCTAAGTCAATCTCATATTAGTGTCTCAGGCCCTGCAGCTGGTTTGACGGCAATTGTTTTCGTTGCCATTGCCGACCTAGGCTATGAATCATTTTTAGTTGCTGTTGTTTTGGCAGGAGCAATGCAATTGCTTTTGGGTTTAATGAAAGCAGGTTCAATATCCAATTATTTTCCCTCCAATGTGATTGAGGGGATGCTTGCGGGTATTGGAGTTATTATAATTATACAGCAAATCCCACTTGCATTGGGTTCCGACGTTGAGATAAGTTCAGGTTTAGGTATTTTTGCAGATATATTTGCTGCTTTTCAGGATGTCCAGCCAGGAATTCTTATCGTCACAGCAGCATCATTGGCAGTACTTATCACATGGCAAAAAATTCCTGCTTTAAAAAAGTTAAAGTTAGTCCCTGGTGCTTTGGTAGCTGTGGTAATGGGAATTGTTATCAATGGTATATTTATCCTTACCGATAGTTCTCTGGCGGTCACTTCGGAATACCTTGTTAGTCTTCCAGTTCCAAAAAGTATTGATGAATTTAAGGGGATTTTTGTTTCTCCATCCTATGAGGCAATATTTAACCCAGGGGTGTGGATTGTAGCCATTACCATAACTATCGTGGCTTCTATTGAGACGCTACTTTGTATAGAAGCAACAGAAAGATTGGATCCATTAAAACGATTCGTTAATACCAACGTAGAATTAAAAGCCCAAGGTGTTGGAAACATGATCAGTGGTTTATTGGGTGGATTGCCAATGACTTCTGTTGTAGTGAGATCTTCTGCCAATGCAAGTGCTGGTGCTAAAACGAAAATGTCTACCATCGTTCACGGCTTGCTTTTGATTATTAGTGTATTGAGTATCCCTACCTTACTTAATAAGATACCGATGGCAACTCTTGCTGCCATTTTATTAACCATCGGCTACAAATTGGCAAATCCTTCTACCGTAAAGCACTTTTGGGAGCGAGGGAAATATCAGTTTATTCCTTTCATCGTAACCTTATTGGCAGTCGTTTTTCTTGGGTTGTTAAATGGTGTGGCCTTGGGAATGATGATCAGTGTGATTTTCATTTTAAGAGGAAATATTAAGAAAGCTTACTCCTTTAGAAAAGAAGAATACAGGAGTGGTGATGTGATTCATGTAGATTTGGCTCAAGAAGTTTCATTTCTGAACAAAGCGGCAATCAAGCTCACCCTAAACAAACTGCCCAACAATTCTAACGTTATCATAAATGCCTCAGATACGATATATATTGCTCAGGATGTTTTGGATTTAATCCACGAATTTAAAATGGTAAATGCTCAAGAAAAAGGTATAAAGGTTATTCTAGTAGGTTTTAAGGAGGCTTACCGACTTGACAACGATATTGACACAAACAATAAGGTATTCATAGACAAACAACTTTTATCTGAAGAAAGAATTAGCCAACTGTTCAATAATTAATTTTTACCGGAATAATGCAAAAGGATTTTCAATGACTTAGGGATTTTTAGAAAATTAGACTGTTTAGAACTTACAAGAATGCACCAGTATTCTGCTATGAAAAACAACATCCAGTCAATAATTTTTATTAAATTCACCATCAAATAGATTCATATTTGTTTATTTTGGACTTAAATGATACCCAGATTCTTAATGACATTTAAACAATGAAAGCACATACAGCAGAAACTCAAGCCACAATGACCCCATCAATGGCTTTGACGATATTAAAAGAAGGCAATCAACGATTTATAAGTAATCTAAAAATAAATAGAAACCTCCTTGAGCAGGTAAATGACACCAAAGATGGCCAGTTTCCTTTTGCTGTTGTTTTGAGCTGTATTGACAGTAGGACTTCAGCTGAATTGGTTTTCGATCAAGGTTTAGGCGACATTTTTAGTGTTAGAATTGCAGGGAATGTGCTAAACAAAGACATCCTTGGAAGCATGGAATTTGCCTGTAAGTTGGCTGGATCCAAACTTATAGTAGTACTCGGACATAGCAAATGTGGCGCAATAAAGGGCGCATGTGCAGGGGTAAAAATAGGTAATCTAACTGGTTTATTGGAAAAGATAAACCCTGCAATTGGTGAAATCAACAGTGAAATGCCTGATACGGATCATTCTGATCCGGAATTTATTAGAGCTGTAGAAAAACAGAACGTAATTTCTACCATGGACTTGATTTTAAAAGAAAGTCCAGTTTTAAAAGATCTTTATGAAAATGGAGAAATAGGAATGACTGGTGGCTATTATGACGTGGATACTGGGGAGGTAGCCTTTATGAAGGCAGTTATTGGCGAAGCTGTAACACTCTAAATATTGGAAAAAGCAGCTTTTAGAACTTGGATTATTAATACCTAATCAGATAGAAACTGCTTTTTTATTTCCCTTTTGTTATATTTCTAAATATACACTACTTCAAAACAGGCTACTCAAAGCTCAGTTTTCATTCAGTGTTATAAAAAATTTTTATAGATAAAGGTACTGCTTGTATTTCGGAGAAATAATCTTCAATTTTTCCAAATTTCTGTTGGTTAGGTTTATTGTTACCCCTTTATAAAAGAACACTTCCTCTTCAGTTTTATATATTTCTTGGTCCTTTTCGCAATCTTCAAATTCTTTTTTATAGCTTATTTTCCCTGTTGAAATATTAAAATCAAAGTTAGCCCAGTATTCACAAAATTTTCCAAAACTGCTTGAATGACCTATAAGTTCAAATTCTTTGTTTTGAAACCTGTACTTGTCTTTATAAAACCATTTCCAACTGCTACCACCAGAAAAACTAATTATCAAAATTCCGTTTTCAATCGAAATTCCCTTATAAGGATCACCCATAACTCCGCCCTCTTTACTTTTTAAAATGGCATTTCTTGATTTTTTCCAGACCACCCAATTTCCCTTTGAATATTTTAAAACCTGAATTTCCCTGACATTCCCATATTCAGTCGGCGCTGAAGTATCGAATACAACGACTTTTTCACAAATCTTATCCTTGTCCAAGTCTCCAACATTTTCAGAAATCAATTCATAACCGTCCGGAACGACTATCTCTTGCCCAAAAGAAGAGGTACTGGAAAGAAGGAGCATAAGAATAATCGGCACTTTCATTTTATAGTGGCTTACCTTAGAAATTAAATATAGGTCCAAAAGTTGGTCCTACAAAAGGAGAAAAAGCTTTGTGATTTTTATAGAAGCCTAATAAATCCCAGTGATAAAACAAGGAAATAAGGTGATTGAATAAACCCTGCCTTGTCAAATCATCAATTTTTGTTTTTCGGCTTCACTTAATTTACTAAACTTCAAGTAGCAGCTACTGAAACTATTAGTAAAATGATTGTGACTACATAAACCCAGGAAGGAACGGGGAGAGGCGCTTCTTTGGTATAAAATTGCAATGCCCATAGCCGTTGCAAGAAAAGACTAAAGGACCATGGAAACTTTGCTGGTTACTGGTTGGTGTTCCGCTCAATAGTTCAAAGCCAGCAGTAGCCGTGTATTTAGAGCCTTTCTCTTTATTTTCGGTTAAAGTGTGGGTAATATGCACACTTAAGTCATATGCCCAAGTGGACCTGTCAAAAACATCCTTTTCAAACTGATAATAGAAATAGGTAGAAACTTGTGTTTTAGGTAGGGCGTATTTCAGCGTTGGCAGGGCTAAAGTTTGTAAATACCTAACTGCTTCCCCAGGTTCGAACATCCTGAATGCTCATAAAGAAATTAAGCCGATCCACCTGATAATCTGCCTGAATACGTACCCTGTGTGCTATAAAACCGGCAGGATCAGCTTTTTCGTTTAAAAGCTTGCTGTATCCATGGCGGTATTCACTTCTGACGAGCATCTGACCATCTATCGAAAACTGGGCAAAGCTCTGGTTTCCGGTGCAAAACAATAACAGTGCTGTTGCTACTAAAAACTTCTTCCATTTATGACTGCCTGATAATTTCTATGAAATGTTTTTCACGAAACCTTTTATGTAAAAACTATTTTTATACCAATCATAATATGATAGATTCGGAAATATTCGATGGATTAGTATTGACTTGTATTTTTCATTACAGGTTTATAACCATCTATTATTAATGATTAAACACTTTTGAATAACATAGTTGAAATTAAATAGCACAGTAGTAGGGAAATCATTTACCTCAATATAGGCAATGATTTCTTTTGTAAGCAGTTAATGCTTCAAAACTCGAATGAAATTTAATTGAACATGAATCAACACAGGTGCCTTTGACAAAAATATAGTATTCTCAATATGCCCAAAAGCTTAAAAAATATAGAATTATTCACTTTAATCGCAGAAGGTGATAAAAAAGCTTTTGATAGATTTTTTGATCTTTACTATATGCGCTTAATTAATTTTTCCAACCTTATTTTAAGTGATAAAAATTCTGCAGAAGATGTAGTTTCTGAAGTTCTAACCAATCTACTCATAGAAAAGGAGCGTATTTTTAGGTTGAAAAACTTCGAATCCTACCTGTATACAGCTGTCAAAAACAAATCATTGACCCAATTATCAAAATCCAAAAGAGAATTAAAGATCGACTGGTCCATCGAAACCGCCAACCTCAGTACGCCTCAACTTACGCCACTGGACCTTTTGGAAGAGCAGGAACTTGGAGAATTTATCAATAAAATTGTTGATAATTTGCCTAAAAAACGTAAAATGGTTTTTCAACTCATTCGTCAAGATGGGTTAACTTACAATCAAGTGGGTGAAATAATGGATATTTCTAGCAGAACTGTAGAAGTTCATTTAAAATTGGCCATTCAGCATTTTAGAAGGGAAATTGCCACCTTCTTAGGTAGAAAGGAAAAGAAAGGGAAAAGTGCCAAACTCTTCTCATAATCACTGTTTTTTATTTTAGATAAATAATTGGTTTTTTATTTGCAAATTAGTTGATTGAAAATTACGGGTTTTAACACTTTCATTGGTTATAATGTTACTTTCTAGTGAAAGTTTGGCCAAAGGGTATTTGAACGTTTTAACACTTAACATTGGTTACAACGTTACACTATGGGAGTTTAACCAATCCATGATTAGTTTTGCCAATAAAAGCGGAACTCAATCAGAACCAGCATTAAATTCATAAAACATGAATAACCGTCGATATGTATTAAATTTATTTTCAGTTTTAGCTGTTTTAATTTTTCAGGCATGTGATAAGGATGAAAATGTACAGGGAGAAATATCCGCTGATATTATTCCGGATCAGGTCAGTTATAATTTTCATGTCCGACCGATACTGTCGGACAATTGTTATGCTTGTCATGGTCCTGACGCAAATAAACGGGAGGCAGGGTTAAGGTTAGATATTGAGGAGAATGCATATAGTGCCCTCAAAGAGAATCCTGAAGCACATGCCATTGTTCCAGGTAAACCTGAAAATTCTGAAGTTTATAGAAGGTTAATATCGGATGATCCTTCCATAAAAATGCCCCCACCTGAGTCGAACTTAAGTCTAACTGAAAAGGAAATAAACACTATAAAAAAATGGATTAGCCAAGGAGCAGCCTATGAACCGCATTGGTCATTTATTCCAGTAAAAGAAGTGCAGGTTCCTGAAATTGAGGATAAAGGATGGGCAAATAACGAAATAGATAATTTTATTTATCAAAAACAATTTGAACGAGGTTTTCATCCCAACCAGGAGGCTGACAAAGAAAGTCTTTTGAAAAGACTAAGTTATGATTTGACAGGTGTGCCGCCAGACCTTGAATTAATGGATGCTTTTTTGGCTGATAAGAGCGATGCTCTTTATGAGCAAATTGTAGATCAATTGCTGGAGAGTCCGGCATACGGCGAAAAAATGGCGGTATATTGGATGGATATTGCCAGATTTGCCGATTCCCATGGTTTTCAGGATGATAGCTACAGAAGTCAATGGCCATGGAGAGATTGGGTGATCCACGCCTTTAATAGCAATATGGCTTATGATCAATTTATCACCTGGCAACTTGCAGGGGACTTATTACCTAACCCTACAAAGGAGCAACTTCTAGCTACAGGGTTTAACCGTAACCATAAAATTACGGAAGAGGGAGGGATTGTTGATGAAGAGTACAGGGTCATGTATGTCACAGACAGGACCAATACTTTTGGAAAAGCTATTATGGGCATTACCATGGAATGTGCAACTTGCCACGACCATAAATACGATCCCATCTCACAAAAAGATTATTACCAACTTTTTTCCTTTTTTAATAATATTAGAGAAAAAGGCATAGAGTCAGTGGTTGGTGGACCAGAAACCTATGCTAAAAAGCCTTTAATGCAAATAACCGATGAAGATGTTAATTCTATATTGTCTTTTGTAAATAAGACAGATACTACTGAATTGATTGTCTCCATTATGGGAGAGATGGAGGAAACCAGGACTTCATACATTCTCGAACGAGGTTCTTATGAAGCCCATGGTGAAGAAGTAACGCCACAAATGCCTGAATCTATTCTTACCTTTGATCCTTCTTATGAGAAAAACAGGCTTGGGCTGGCCAAGTGGTTGTTCGATAAAAAGAATCCGCTTACAGCCAGGGTTTTTGTTAATCAAATCTGGCAAGAGGTCTTTGGACGAGGCATAGTGGCAACGCCTGGAGATTTTGGAATGCAGGGTGAATTGCCCAGTCATCCGGAATTACTGGATTGGCTGGCAATGGATTTTATGAAAAACGGTTGGAATATCAAGCGTTTGGTAAAGCAAATGGTGACATCAGCTACCTATAGGCAGTCTGCTGTTATTGATGATGATAAACTAGCACGTGATCCAGAGAATGAATTTTTCACCAGAGCATCCAGAGACAGGCTAAAAGCAGAATTTATTCGAAACATGATATTAGCCAGTAGTGGTCTACTCAATAAGACGGTAGGAGGACCCAGTGTGAAACATTATCAACCATCAGGATTGTGGGAAGGTGCTACTTCAGGAAGAGGGATATTATCCTTATACAAACAAGACCATGGTGGTGATCTATACAGGAGAGGTCTGTATACATTTATCAAACGAACGGTACCGCCACCATCCATGACATTATTTGATGCCAGTAACAGGGATCAATGTGAGATAGAGCGCTTAATTACCAACACCCCTCTCCAGGCCCTGGTGATGCTAAACGACCCTACTATACTGGAAGCTTCCAGAGTGTTGGCCGCTAAAGTGATCCAAGAAAATGATAAAACATCGGAAAGGATAGTAGAGGCATTTAGATCTATCGTTTGCAGGTATCCTGAGGCGCGGGAATTGGAAGTAATGAATAACTACTACAACGGGCAATTGGAAACCCTAACGGATGGGGTTGCGGGAGATTTGCTTGATGTAGGAGAGTACCCGATGATCAAAAATTTAGATAAAGTAGCACTGGCTGCAATGATGCAGGTAATAGTTATGATATATAATTTGGAAGAGTCAATAGCAAAAAGCTGATATGAAAAATGAATTTATTGAACACGGTTTAAATCAAAATCGGCGAAAATTTCTATCAAAAATGAGTTTGGGGCTCGGTAGTGTAGCTTTAGGCTCATTGCTTATGCCTGATTTGTTTAAAGGTACTGGAAGTATTGAAGATAATTTGGCCGCTGCTATACCGGATTTTGCTCCCAAAGCCAAGCGTGTGATTTACCTTTTTCAGAATGGAGCTCCCTCTCAATTGGAATCTTTTGATTATAAGCCAAAGTTGACGGAAATGTTTGGCCAGGATTTACCTGAATCCATCAGAGGAGGACAGCGTTTAACCGGGATGACAGCCAATCAGTCTACTTTTCCCTTGGTTGGGTCTTTTTCGAAATTCAATCAATATGGAGAATCAGGTGCTTGGGTGAGTGATTTGTTTCCCTACACCTCCAAGATTGTAGATGATATTTGTATCGTAAGGTCTATGCACACTGAGGCCATTAACCATGACCCTGCACTCACTTTTTTCCAAACTGGTGCCCAACAGGGCAACAGACCAAGCATGGGTGCATGGTTAAGTTATGGGCTTGGCAGTGAAAACAATAACCTCCCGGCATTTACAGTATTGCTATCCAGAGGAATAGGAAATGGTCAAGGGGTTTATTCCAAATTATGGACCAATGGTTTCTTAGATTCTATTCATCAGGGCGTTCAATTTAGCAGTGGAGAAAATCCTGTGTTATACCTCAAAGACCCTAAAGGAATGAAAAGGGACGAAAGAAGGAAAATGCTGGATAATTTGGCAGAACTCAACCACATGTCTTTTGAAAAATTTGGTGATCCGGAAATTAATGCAAAGATCAAACAGTATGAAATGGCTTACAGAATGCAGACCACTGTACCAGATATCATGGATTTGTCAAAAGAGCCGGATAGTGTGATTAAACTGTACGGGCCAGATTGCCTGGTTCCAGGTACCTATTCAGCCAATTGTTTGCTGGCAAGAAAGTTATCCGAAAGCGGTGTGCGTTTTGTCCAGTTGTACCATCAGGGATGGGACCAGCATGGTAACCTGCCTTATGAAATTACCCACCAGGCAAAAGATGTGGATCAGGCTTCCGCAGCGTTGGTTACCGATCTTAAACAACGTGGATTACTGGACGAAACCCTCGTTATTTGGGGTGGAGAGTTCGGAAGAACCAACTACAGTCAGGGGAAGCTAACAGTGGATAATTATGGCAGAGACCATCATCCAAGGTGCTTTAGCATGTGGATGGCTGGGGGTGGTATCAAGCCAGGCGTCGTTTACGGTGAGACCGATGAGTTGGGTTATAATGTGGTGAAAAACCCGGTTCATGTCCATGATTTTCAAGCAACAGTTTTAAATCAACTTGGACTTGACCACGAGAAATTAATTTACAAGCATCTGGGAAGAAGGTTTAGACTAACAGATGTCTCCGGGAAAGTGATTAACGATATTTTGGTCTAATTAAGACAAGCAAATAGCATATACTTATGAAGAACAAATACCGGATTATTGCTGAGAGGGCTTTATTCGTTTTGAATATCCTGCTTTTGTATTTTTTACTTTTAGAAAAATTTGTAGAAATCCCTTATTGGTTGCAGCCCCTTGGAAGGCTACATCCCATGATGCTTCATTTTCCGTTAGCATTGTTGTTTTTATCCATGGTATTGGAATTTTTCAGGTTTCGAAAGGAATTTGTAAATGAACGATTTTACCAGAATTTCCTAAGCTATTTAATGCTTTTTTCTGTGGTAACAGCAGGCCTAGCTGCGGTGATGGGCTTCTTTCTTTCTCTTGAAGAAGGATATGGTGGTACCACTTTGACCTGGCACAAGTGGACGGGATCGGGGATCGTTTTTTTAGCCAGTATAATATACTTTACCAGAGAGAAGTCTTGGTACAAAGCCAACATAGCAAAAATAGCTGCATCTGGTTTGGTAATAGTTACTGTCATGGCAGGCCACTTCGGCGCTTCCTTGACCCACGGAGAAGACTTTATTTTTGAACCAATCATAGCCGCAAATGTGGTGGTAGTACCTATTGAAGAGGCTGTCGTATTTGATCACCTGGTCATGCCCATATTAGAGAAAAAGTGCAATTCCTGTCATAATCGGAGCAAAGCCAAAGGAGAATTGATCATGACAGATAAAACATCGCTACAAAAGGGCGGAAAAACAGGTAAATTATTTGAAGAGGACTCGCTTGAAGAAAGTATAATGGTGCACCGGATCTCGCTGCCACTTGATGATGAAGACCACATGCCTCCTTCTGGCAAATCTCAGCTCACAACCGATGAAAAGCTTTTGCTGGAATTATGGGTGAAAAATAAAGCAGATTTTGAAATGATGGTATTGTCCTTGCCTGCAAGCGACTCTCTCAGACTTGTGGCTACTCATATATTAAATCCTGAAGAAGGGGAAAAAATTTATGAATTTGACATGCCGGATGAAAAAGTGGTCAAAAACCTCAACAACGAATACAGGGTAATCAGACCTTTAAGCAAAGAATCACCAGCATTGGACGTAACCATTTACAACCCTAAATCCTATACCGGCGAGGCGATCAATGGACTTGAGCCATTAAAGGATCAAATCGTATTTCTTAGTCTCAATAGGTTGCCTATAAAGGATGAGGACTTAAACATGGTTAGTCAGTTTAGCAACCTGGAAAAGTTAAATCTTAATTTCACCAATATTAGTGGCAAAGGCTTGCAGACCTTGACGTCATTAAAATACCTTGAACACCTTTCTATTTCTGGAACTGATGTAAACCTGAAAGATTTACAAGCCCAACTCGGAAATTTGAAAAAATTAAAGACCATATCAGTTTGGAATACTGCCATAGATGTAAGTGATATAGACCTATTGAGGAATGAATTTAAAAATATTCAGGTAATAGCAGGGAGAGAAGGATTGGAAGAGGAAAAAATCAAACTAAATATCCCCAGGCTTAACAATCAATCCAGTATTTTTAAAGATTCAACTGTATTGGACATCGGACATCCCATAGAAAATGTGACCGTAAGGTACACCTTGGATGGATCTGAACCAGACAGCCTTTCATCAACCATTTTTGAAAAGGACAAGATATGGCTGGATAAAACCACGGTAGTCAATGCAAAAGCATTTAAGAAAGGGTGGTTTGGGAGTGTGAATTCTACTTTTTCTTTGTACCAAAATAAATACTCACCTGATTCTGTAAATTTATTGACCCGTTTAAACAGGGTTCATCCTGCAAATGGGCATGCTACCTTCTTTGACAGAGATTTTGGCGGTTTCAATGCCAACAGTCCGGCATGGGCAAACAATTGGGCCGGTTTTTCCAATGAAGATATGGAATTATTACTTGCTTACGATCAAGAAATTGAAGTTACTTCTGTATCTTTTAATGTTTTAGTAGAGCCGGAAACGATAATATTTCCTCCCGCTCAAATTGAAATTTGGGGTGGAAAAAACAAAGATGACCTGAAATTATTGGCCAGATTAAATCCCGATTTGCCCACAGAAGAACAAAAGCCCTACATCGAATTGATTACCATTCCTATTTCTCCTACTAAAGTAAACTACATAAAGGTCATTGGTAAAACGGTTAAAGAAATACCTGCCTGGCACCGAAACAAAGGGAGGGCAGCATTGCTATTGGTTGATGAAATGATGGTCAATTGAGTGGGGCTTAAAGGTTGTAAGTTTGTGGTTGCAGTAGGAAAGTTCAGGGTAAATGCAATCTCAATCGCCTGCTTCCTTTTGCATCAAACTTTTCTCAAAACCTGACTTTAATTCTAGCCAGTATACTATGGCGAATTTTTATGGAAGTAATTTTGGCATATTCCAAAATCACCTATTCCTGGAAAAGCTAAGGAAGAGAATATAAATAGATATTTCAATTTTTTGAAAAAATACGAAATATTTTTCTATTGGCCTTACGGGTATTGAGGGACTTACTGGTTATACTACTATTGGACTCATTCATGGAGGAATTTCAGCACGATATTGATCATTTAATTTTATTGCATCTGAGAGGTGAATCTTCAGAAGTACAGAAAAATGCGCTAAAATATTGGCTTTCTGCTTCAAGGGAAAATAAGGAAACCTATGATGCGGTTCAAAAAATTTGGATCAGAAAAGCATCCATGACTACGGACCAATTAAAGGCCAGGAGGGATGAAATCTGGTCTTCATCCGAGAAAAACAAGTCTTCAGCCCATCATTTCTACTTTAATTTTCCATCAAACTATCGATGGATGGCTGCAGCAGTCACTCTTTTTCTGATTTTTGCAGGATTTGGCATTTTTACCCAGATAAACAAAAAGGTTGTTGTTGAAAAAGAGGCATCCTTGGTATTTAAAGATAATCCTGCTGGTCAAAAATCCACTCATTTATTGCCTGATGGAACAAAAGTTTGGCTAAATGCGATGAGCAGTTTGGAATACCCTGAATATTTCTCTGACAGTATCCGTAGTGTTAAAATTGAAGGGGAAGCTTATTTTGATGTTGCACGGGATCCAAAAAAGCCATTTATAGTAGAAAGTAATGGATTAAATATCGAAGCTTTAGGCACAGCATTCAATGTCAAACACTATTCAGGGGATGCTTTCCAGGTAGTTTCATTACTGGAAGGTAAGGTAAGGGTAAGCGATATTGCACTTAAACACACCGCATTATTGGATCCGGGTTTTGAAATTATAGTAGAAAATAAAGACCGAGAATTTTCTTTTAGGAGGATAGAATTCGAAAATTCTTTTGGGTGGAAGGAAGGTATTCTCCTGTTTAATGGAGATAATTTTTTCACTTTCACAAAATTGATAGAAAGGTGGTTTGGGGTCAGTGTCATAGTGATAGGAGAACCCCCTACTGATTGGAATATAAGGGCAAAATATTACAATGAGAGCCTTAAAAATATTTTGCGTGACATAAGTTTTAATAAAAACCTAAAATTCGAAATGAATAACAAAAATATAATACTAAAATTTTAGGCTGGAAGAAGCATTAAAATTTTAGCCGTTTTACTGAAATAAATCATCACCATTTAAGAGAATCTATTGGCATAAAATTATAATGTATTTAAAATAACCATTGAAAAACCACAATTAAACCAAAATGACATGAAAAAAAAGTACGCTAGTCACTTTCGAAGAGCGACACGTTTGTCCGTTTATGGTATTATTTTCCAACTGATGTTGGTGAATTTTACCATAGCCCATGGTGCCGGGACCCAAAAAGCAATTAGTATTCAGAAGGTATTTATAAAGACAGCCTATTCCGATGCTACATTAAAAGCCGTTTTTGATGACATTGAATCAAAAACCGACTTTGTTTTTACTTTTGATATTAAAGATAATTTTTTAAATGAAAGGTTCTCCAGTCCATTCAAGAGGAAAAGTATAGAAACCATCCTCAAGGAAATTTCCGGACAATCAAAATTAGCTTTTCGCCAAACAAACAATAACATCAGTGTAACAAAATCCACTCGGGGGTCCAGGGTAATCGAAGTAATCCAGGTATCTGAGGATATTGAGATTAAAGGAAAAATTACCTCATTTGGGGACAAACTGGGGCTTCCTGGTGTCACGATTTTGGTGAAAGGAACAAACCAGGGAACAGTCACAGATGTTGATGGTAATTTTTCCTTAAGTGTTCCCGATGAAAATTCCACCTTAATTATTTCGTTTTTAGGCTACGAAACCCGCGAAGAATCCATCAATGGTAGGAGTATTATCAATATTGAGTTGTCAGAAGATGCGAAAGGATTAGATGAATTTGTAGTAATTGGCTATGGAATTCAGAAAGAACGGGAAGTTACCGGCTCTATTACCAGTGTGGAAGCCGATCAGTTGGAAGACCAGCCGGTAGGTCAGTTTGTTCAAAAACTCCAGGGAAGGATGGCAGGGGTCCAAATCAGTCAAGCTTCTGGTACTCCCGGAGGAGGGATGGCTGTAAGAATTAGAGGTGCAGCTTCTATTAATGCAGGAAATAATCCTTTATACGTAGTGGATGGCTTTCCAATTGTAGGCGATATCAATACGATCAACCCAAATGAAATTGAAAGTTTTTCTGTATTAAAAGGAGCCTCTGCCTCTGCATTATATGGCTCTAGAGCAGCAAATGGCGTGGTTTTAATCACTACCAAAAGAGCTAAACCTGGTCAAACATCTGTCCAATTAAGCGTTATTCAGGGTGTTACCCAGGTTCCGCAAAGAGGTAGAGCAGATTTGATGAATGCCAGGGAATTTTTGGAGGATAGGAAAGCCATTTATGAAGACAAGATCCGCTATGAAGGTTATACAGGGGGAATACCAGATTTGTATCAAAATCCTGAAGCTTATAATGGTCCGGATACTGATTGGTACGATGAACTATTACAGGCAGGAAAACAGAATAGTTACAATGTAACCTTATTGGCCAATAAAGACAATTTTAGTTCTGCAACTACGCTTGGCTTTTTTGATGAGAAAGGTGCGGTAATTAATACTGGTTTTCAGCGTTTTTCCTTGCGTACAAACAATGAATATAAGATTAACAATAATATAAGGGTCGGACTTAATTTGGCTCCAACCCATCAATTAAGCCGTAACCAGGCGACTGATGGTTATTATAGTATCTTATATTCTGCTATAATCACCCCACCGATATTTTCTCCAAACGATGTAGATGAAAATGGAAACCAAAAGGTTAGTTTTACAGGTCCTGGATTATTTACTTTCCCAAATTGGAAAAAGACCATGATGGAAACAATGGACCGTTCGGCTACCAACAGGTTACTGTCAAATGCTTATTTTGAGGCAGATTTTCTAAGTGATTTCTTTTTTAAGAGCAGTGTTTCGGTGGATTTGGGAAATTCCAAAAGAAGGGTATTCAATCCATCTACAGCAGGAGGTATATTCTCACCTCCCCCGAAGCTGGCCACAGGTTCCTACAGTACCACCGATTATAGTTCCTGGTTAACAGAAAACACCTTGAACTACTCCAAAAATATCGGCAATCATTTTATCGATGCTTTGGTAGGTTATTCTGCACAGAAATTCCATCAAGAAAATAATGTATTGACAGGCACCGGTTATCCAGATGATGAGGTTCCATGGATAGATGCTGCCGCAATCAGGTATGGCAATAGCAACATGTCAGAATGGTCCCTATTGTCCATGTTCAGTCGTTTGAATTATAATTATATGGGAAAATACCTTCTGTCTTTATCTGTGAGAAGGGATGGTTCCTCCAGGTTTGGCTCTGAAAACAGATGGGGGACTTTCCCCTCAGTATCTGCAGGTTGGATCATTTCAGACGAAGGGTTTATGGCTGATTTTTCTGACTTGAGTTACCTGAAAATAAGGGGAGAATACGGCCATTCGGGTAATTTTAATATTGGAAATTACAGTCAGTTCGGTAATATATCATCTACAAATTACGTGTTTGGAGGAGCCTTGGCCCAAGGCAGAAGTCCAGTATCTATAGGTAACCCTTTTCTCACTTGGGAGACCACGGTAGGAATTGATTTGGGAGTAGATGTAGGACTTTTTGATGACAAAATTTCCCTGGTTTTCGATTATTATGACAAGCGAACAACAAACATGCTTTACCAGGTGGATATACCTTATGGAACCGGTTATTCAAACATCCAGGATAATATTGGAGAATTTCACTTTTGGGGCTATGAATTTGGCGTCAATGTAAAGTTGATAGAAAATAGTCAGTTTAGATGGAATGCTGATTTTAATATTTCTTTTAACAGGAATAAAGTAATTCAATTGGGAACCAATAACACACCCTTGGGTGGCTTAGGAGATTATTCATCTAACATTTGGAAAACTGAAGTGGGCAAGCCTATTGGTCAATTTTATGGATATGTTTTCGACGGAATCTATAAAACCCAGGAAGAATTTGATAGCCAAGCAACACACGTTACTTCCAGTGTGGGGACGGTCAGGTACAAGGATATCAATGAAGATGGGGTGATTAATGTAGATGACAAGACCTATATAGGCAACCCAAACCCCAAATTCTTTTATGGATTGAACAATAACTTCTATTTCAAAAACTTTGACATGAACGTGGTCATTGCAGGTTCTTATGGAGGTAAAATGTATTATTCACTTGCGGAATGGACAGAGACACTAGAGGGAATCTTCAATGTGGAAAAATACATGAAGAATAGATGGAGATCACTTGATGAACCAGGAGATGGAATTATAGGACGTACTTTATCAGGAACGACTGCATTCCCTAGAACAAATCAAGATAGATTGGCTTTGGATGGCTCCCATTTAACTTTCAAAAATATAACACTTGGCTATACTTTACCTGAATTCAGTAAAAACGTAAGCTCAGCCAGGTTTTTCTTAAGCCTTCAAAATGCATTTGTTATAACGTCCTACTTAGGAGCAAATCCTGAATCAAGTTGGCAGGGATTAAATGGACTTCAGGAAGGCGTAGACGTAAGTCCTTACCCAATTCCGAGAACCTATGCACTTGGATTAAACTTTAATTTTTAATTTAGACCAGCTATAACATGAAAAAGTTAGCAACAATACTCGCAATACTAATAATGAGTTCCTGTTCTGAAGATTTTTTAGATCTGGTGCCAGAAAGTTCAATTACAACCGGTAATTTCTATAAAACAGAGGACCATTTTAATCAAGCCCTGGCGGGTGCATATGCATCAATGAGAGCTTCCAAAGGATCTGTTCAAGAATGGGTAATGGCTGAAATGAGGTCTGACAATACTCATTTTGAGTTTAATATCACCAACAGAGGAACCAGATATGCTGAACAGGAATTTACAGATTTCTTTATGGATGATGTAAATAGTAGTGTGGTGGCGAATAGATACAATTCCTCTTATATAGGGATCGCTAGAATAAATGAAATTTTGGATCAGGTAAGTGATTCTGAATTAAGCCAAGACAAAATTGACCAGATATACGGCGAAGCCAGCTTTTTGCGTGCCCTATTGTATTTCGATTTGGTGAGGTATTTTGGTGCTGTACCACTCTACTTAACCGCGGTTAATGGAGCAGGTGATGCCTACCTTCCAAGAGCACCTGTAAACGAAGTTTATCAGGCCATAATAAATGATTTGGAGAATGCGGTAAATTTTCTTAATCCGGTTTCTTTTCCCCAGAATGGCCGTGCAAATGAAGGAGCAGCACGAATGCTACTTGCAGATGTATACCTGACAACCAAAGAATTTCCGAAGGCAGAATCCGAACTTTCCAAAGTACTTCAAATGGGATATTCTTTGCTAAACAATTATGAGGATGTTTTCGAATTGAGTAACAAAAATAGTGTGGAGTCTATTTTCGAAATTCAGTACCAGCAGGGAAATCAAGGACAAAACAGTGATTTCTTGTATCCATTTTTGCCGCTTTCAGCAGATGTAAGTTTACTAACTGGAATCAATTCTCAAAACCTTCAAGGTGGGGGATGGAATACCCCAACATTTGAAATGATAGCGGCCTATGAAGCAGGAGATAAAAGGTTACCTGCCTCTGTAGGAATTGTAGAAGGCACTGGACAGATTGGAAACTTGTTTATCGATGAATTAAAATCTCCCGTGAATTATGTGCCAACCCCCGGAAAAAGGACTTACGCATTCATAAAGAAATACCAAAACCCACATGCTTTAGAACGAAATACAGATGATAATTTCCCTGTTTATCGCTATTCTGAGGCCTTATTATCTATGGCTGAAGCATTAAATGAACAAGGGAGACCTGCCGATGCATTGCAATATCTTAACCAGGTGAGGGTAAGGGCAGGTTTAAATCCAGAAACCACCACCAGCCAACAAGCACTTAGGGAGATAATTGCCAGTGAGACAAGAGTGGAATTGGCTTTTGAAAATAAAAGGTGGTTTGACCTTTTGCGTACCGACAGAGCCATTGCGGTAATGAATGCAAATGGAGAATACCTTAAGGAATTCTATGCTGGAGAATCCTATATTCCTGAAATGAGTTATAAAGTAACCGCAGAGAAGCTGCTGTTTCCTATTCCACTTCGAGAAATTAGAATTGGAGATTTGCAACAAAATCCGGGTTATTAGAAACTTAACATTAGTTGTTAGTGAACCGCAAAGAATAAAATTGTAAAAAGAACAGTAGGCAACTAAAGATCTCACTGCTTTAGAAGTAAACCTTTTAAAAAAGAAAATTTTGAAGTGCCTGCTGTTCTTATTATATTCATCGATACCTCTCGTCTGTTAAACCTAAAATCGGTTAGAAATGGAGAGAAATGTGATAAAAATGAAAAAAATTAAGCAAGCCAGCCCATTTTATAACTTATTGATCGGGATGCTCTTCCTTTCAATCGCTGGGTGTTCAAATGGAGAGGTTGGAGAAGAAAGTCTGGAGAGATTTCCTGATGTAGTAAGCTACAATTTTCATATACGACCTATCCTTTCTGACAATTGCTATGCTTGTCATGGACCTGATGCCAATGCAAGAGAAGCAGGATTAAGGTTGGACCTGGAAAGTGAGGCCTATAAAGCTTTGGCAGAAAACCCAGGTGCTTTTGCCTTGGTTCCTGGTAAACCGCATCAATCGGAGGTCTACCTGCGCGTCAATTCTAGTGATGAGAACCAAATGATGCCTCCTCCAGATGCTAATCTCAAACTTACCAAGAGGGAGGTTGAACTTATAAAAGCCTGGATAGAGGATGGTGCGGTATATGAGAAACACTGGGCTTTTGAACCTCCCAAATACAATAAGCCTCCTATGGTGGAAGAAAAGAATTGGCCGGTCAATGAGATCGATTATTTTATTCTTAAAAGACAGGAAGATATCGGCTTGCATCCAAACAGTCCAGCATCCAAGGAAAATATTCTCAAAAGATTGAGCTTTGACCTGACGGGTTTACCGCCTACGCTGGAAATGATGGATCAATTTAACAACAATGAAGATCCTGATGCCTATGAAGACATTGTGGATTATTTGTTGGCTCAGAATTCCTTTGGTGAGCGCATGGCTGTCTACTGGATGGATATTGCCAGGTATGCCGATTCCTTTGGGTACCAATTGGATAATTTTAGAACCCAATGGCCATGGCGCGATTGGGTGATTCATGCCTTCAATAAGAATTTATCTTATAAGGATTTTATTACCTGGCAATTGGCTGGGGATCTTGTAGAAAACCCTACCAAAGAACAAATTTTAGCTACAGGATTTAATAGAAACCATAAAATAACTGAAGAGGGTGCTGTAGATGAGGAAGAGTATAGGATTACCTATGTGACCGATAGGACCAATACTGTTGGCAAAGCGCTTATAGGCATCACCTTTGAATGTGCTGCTTGCCACGACCATAAGTTTGATCCTATTTCGCAGAAGAATTATTACGAAATGTTTTCATTTTTTAATAATATCGATGAGTTAAGGACTTCAACATCAGCGATTGATCCTTTGACGGGTACACCTGCATCTTATGCAAAGAAACCTTATATAGAAATATCAGATGAAGATGCTTCAGGCATTTTGTCTTTTGTAAACAAGCAAGATACCAGCAAATTAATTGTTTCCGTGATGGGTGAAATGGACACCATGCGAAACAATTATATCCTAGAAAGAGGCGTGTTCAATGCTTATGGAGCTGAGGTATTTCCTTCTACTCCTGAATCCATTTTGGGCTTTGATGCTAAATATGCCAAAACCAGACTTGGGCTAGCCAATTGGTTGTTTGATGAAAAGAACCCACTTACGGCAAGGGTTTTTGTGAACAAAGTTTGGAAAGAGTTTTTTGGTAGAGGAATAGTCAATACTACCGGGGATTTTGGGATGCAGGGTGAATTGCCCAGTCATCCTGAATTATTGGATTGGTTGGCCATTGATTTTATGGAAAATGATTGGGACATGAAACGCTTAATAAAGCAAATGGTAATATCGGCAACCTATAAACAATCTGTGGCGATCGAAAAGATAGAAAGAGATAGGGATTCTGAGAATACTTATTATACCTATGCTTCCCGACATCACTTGAAGGCAGAATTTATAAGAAACATGGTGTTGTCTTCTAGTGGGCTTCTAGAGCCAGTAATTGGTGGACGTAGCGTAAAACCCTATCAACCAGACGGACTATGGGAAGCCGCGACTGCAGGCGGATCTACTTTAGCAGAGTATACACAGGATCATGGTGACAACCTTTACCGAAGAGGGCTCTATACCTTTATGAAAAGAACCGTTCCACCGCCTTCCATGCTTATCTTTGATGCCAGTAACCGCGACCAATGCGAGACAGAGCGCTCATTTACCAACACGCCATTACAGGCCTTGGTAATGCTTAATGACCCTACAGTGCTGGAAGCATCCAGGGTTTTGGCAGGTAAGCTGATGCGTGAAAATTCATCTGAAAAAGAGAAAATTAATAAAGCATTCCGATTAATCCTTTGCAGAAAAGCCAAAACCAAAGAGTTGGACTTATTGGAAACGTATTATAGGGAAAAGTTAGCGACGATCACCGAGGAAGATGCGATCGATTTGGCATCAATTGGTGAATACCCGCTGGATGAAAACGATAACCGCGTTTCCGTAGCTGCCCTTATGCATGTAATTAGTACCCTTTACAATATGGAGGAATCCATTACCAGATCTTAA
>Ga0105053_10004302_pt1 | contig 21083 bp, 8 predicted proteins | sample BON01_FD_78093 | JGI IMG/M metagenome (GOLD analysis project Ga0105053, IMG submission 78093) | Freshwater microbial communities from Lake Bonney liftoff mats and glacier meltwater in Antarctica - BON-01 | ecosystem: Environmental > Aquatic > Freshwater > Ice > Glacier meltwater | place: Lake...
GGGGGGGGGGGTGCTGGTGGGGAGCAAAGTGAGCGTGTGCGCAGAAGGCTAGGGGGTGGGGGGGTCGGGCTTGGGCGTTGCGCGCAGCGTCGGCCCTGCCGAGAGACGGCCAGGACGGCCGCAACACCCCCCGTCAGTGTTCGGCCCGCGCGCGCGCTCGGTCGCTCGCCCGCCGTCGCGAGAAACGCGCCGCCGCCGCTGCCGCACCTTCACATCGATCCCCTCCGGGATCTCCACCGACTTGTTGGCGACCAGCAGCTTCATTCTGCCTGTGTGGTTTGGTGTTGTTTCGGGCGTTGGTGAGGCGGCAGGAGCGAGCGGTGTGAGTGGGCGCGCGGACCGGGGCCAGCAGGAGGAGGGCGGCCGAAGTACTTCTGTTGTCGCCGGGGGCTTTCTCTCTCTGTCCGCTCGTCTCGACGTCTCTGCGCCTGATCAAGCGGCGCCACGTCTCCCCGCGTCGTTGGCCGCGCCCCAGTTGCCCCTGGTTGAGCGAACGGGGGAGGGGTGGAGAGGGGTCGGCGTTTGCAAAAGCTGCTGCTGCTGCCGCCTCCACCTTCTTGCCCAACCCGCCCGCGCTCTCTCCTCCGGTGGTCTCGGACGCGCCTGATCACGACGATAGGTGCTGCGCGTGTACGATCGTACCTCTTTGCGCTGAGTGTTGTTGGGACGGGGAAAAGGAAAGAGGTAGGGGCTTCGAGGGAGGGTGGACGATCAAGAGGGCAGGAGGGAGGAGGGAGGAAGGAGAGAGAGAGAGGGAGAGTTAGAGAGAGAGGGCCTCATCGAGAAACGACAGCAACGAATTCGTTTTCTCGCCTCACCACGATCAACCAAGTCGTCCGCCGGAACACAGACGAGCGCACCCATACCTCGCGTCACAACTCAACCACGATTCGATAGACAGACAGAGAGAGCGCCGCGCACCAAAGAGGCCCAAACACAAAAGCAATCGGCCAAACGCCGAGAAGAGCGCGGCAGCGGGCAGAGCCAGCAAGGCGGGAGGCGCGACCGCTTCCGTCACCTTGCCGCGCGCGCGCGCGTTTGAGAACGCCAGAACCAGGCAGACAGAGAGGGAGAGGGGACCATCGCCACCCACCCGTAATGACGATGGACGACGGCGACCCGCCTCCGCAGTACGCGCGCGAGGTGGTCGACGCGGAGGAGGACGACGAGGACGACGAGGACGCCTACGCCAGCCGCAACCACCCCAGGTGAGAGGGAGCAGTCGCCTTGAATGGCGTTTGCGCCGGCGCGCCCGACGCTCGCCCGACGCGGCGCGCGCGCGCGCTCGGACCGCCGCCGTTTTGTGCGCGAAGAAAAACCACCTCCCCCGCCAATGATCACACACTCACCCACCCCTTCCCCCGACATCCAACAAACACACGAACAAAAACAGCGCCACCGCCATCGCCGCGGCCCTCAAGCGCGCCGCCCCGGACCCGGAGGCGGCGGCCGACGACGACGACCCGTCCGCGGCGCCGCCGGGCGGCGTGCGCAGCCACCGCGTCGCCGACCGAGAGGACGAGTACCGGCGGCGGCGGCTGGCGCGGCCGCTGTCGCCATCGCGGGCGGGGGCGGACGGGGGCACGGGGGAGGGGCGGTCGTACGCGGACGTGATGCGCGAGGCGACGCTGGCGCGCGAGCGGGACAACACGCTGCGCAACCTGCAGGACAAGGCGCGGCGCGAGGCGGACGAGGCGGCGGCGGCAGAGGCAGAGGCAACGGCGGGGGCGGCGGCGGCGGGGGCGGGCGGCGGCGGCGGCGCCGCCAACGGCGGCGCCTCTGCGTCTGCATCAGCGGCAGCGGCAGCAGGCAAGCGGCGCGGCAGCCGCTGGGACATGCCGACGCCCGCGCACGACTCGGCCGGAGCGGCAGCAGCACCCGGGGCAGAGAAGCGGCAGCGCTCAGAGTGGGAGGAGGAGGAGGACGACGACGAGGGCGGCGGCGGCGGCGGCGGCGGCCACGGGGCCGGCGGCGCCCGCTCGCGCTGGGGAGAGACCCCCTTGGTCGGCACCGCCGCCGCCGCTGCCGCCCCTTCCGCGGGGGGCCGCAGCCGCTGGGACGAGCCCACCCCCCTCGCCGGCGCGCACGCGGCGGCGCCGTCCGACTGGGGCGCGACGCCGCTCGTCGGCGGCGGCGGCGGCTGCGGCGGCGGCGCGGCCGGCGGCGCCGCCAAGCGCTCCCGCTGGGACGAGACGCCCGTCGCCTCCTACCCGGGCGCCACCCCCCTGGCGGCCGGCGCGGCGGCCGCGGCGGCCGCCTACGGCGCCACGCCCGTGATCGTACCCGGCGCCGCCGCCGCTGCGTACGGAGCGGGGGCGGGCGGCATGGGCGGCGGCGGCGGCGGCGGCGGCGTCGGCGCCCTCAGCGCCGAGGAGCTCCGCGCGCTGCGTGCGGCGGCCGACGTGGACGCGCGCAACCGCCCCTGGACGGACGCCGAGCTGGACGCGCTGCTCCCCGGGCCTGAGCAGGGTTACAAGCTGGTCCTCCCGCCTGCGGGGTACGTCCCCATCATGACGCCCGCGCGCAAGCTCACCATGGCGACCCCGGCGCGCGGCGGCATCGGCGGCATCGGCGGCGCGGGCGGCGGCCTGCTCTCGGCCGACGGCGGCGGCGGCGGCGGCGGCGGCGGCCTGTACCTCCTCCCGACCGAGGACGCCGCCGCGGCCCTGCGCGCGTCCATCCCCGCCGAGCTCGGCGAGGGCCTGCCGGACCTCAAGCCCGAGGACGTCCAGCATTTCGGCCGCCTGCTGCAGCGCGGGGTGGTCGAGTCTGAGCTGCCGCCCGCCGAGCAGGCCGAGCGCCGCGTGCTCAAGCTGCTGCTGCGCGTCAAGAACGGCGCGCCGCCCCAGCGCAAGGCCGCCCTGCGCCAGCTCACGGACGGGGCGCGCGACCTGGGCGCGCGCGCGCTCTTCGACGCGGTGCTGCCGCTGCTCATGTCGCCGTCGCTCGAGGACCAGGAGCGCCACCTGCTCGTCAAGGTGGTCGACCGCCTGCTGGTTCGGCTGGGGGACCTGGTCCGCCCCTACGTCCACAAGATCCTCGTGGTCGTGGAGCCCCTGCTGATCGACGAGGACTACTACGCCCGCGTCGAGGGCCGGGAGATCGTGGCCAACCTGGCCAAGGCCGCGGGCCTGGCGCAGATGATCGCGGCCATGCGGCCGGATTTGGACGCCGTGGATGAGTATGTGCGCAACACCACGGCGCGCGCCTTTGCGGTGGTGGCGTCGGCGCTCGGCGTGCCCGCCCTGCTCCCCTTTTTGCGGGCGGTCTGCGCGTCCAAGCGCTCGTGGCAGGCGCGGCACACGGGCGCCAAGATCGTGCAGCAGGTGGCCATCCTGCAGGGGTGCGCGGTGCTGCCGCACCTGGCGCAGCTCGTGTCGGCCGTGGCCCCCGGCTTGAAGGACGCCTCGCCAAAGGTGAAAACCATCACGGCGCTGGCGCTGGCGGCGCTTGCCGAGGCGTCCGCGCCCTACGGCATCGAGGCCTTTGACGACGTGCTCGAGCCCCTGTGGCGCGGCGTGCGCGCCCTGAGGGGCAAGGCGCTCGCCGCCTTCCTGAAGGCTATTGGATACCTGGTGCCGCTAATGGATTCCGAGCACGCCGCCTACTACACGCGCGAGGTGGTGCCCGTGCTGCGGCGCGAGTTCGCCTCGCCCGACGACGAGATGAAGCGCATCGTCCTCAAGGTGGTGCGCCAGGTCGTCGCGACCGACGGCGTCGACCCGGCCTACGTGCGCTCCGAGGTGCTGCCCGAGTTCTTCGCGCGCTTCTGGACGCGCCGGACCGCGCTCGACCGGCGCAACCACCGCGCCCTGGTGGAGACGACCGTGGCGCTGGCCGAGCGCGCGGGCTGCGGCGAGGTCCTGTCGCGCCTGGCCGACTCCCTCAAGGACGAGGCCGAGCCCATGCGCCGCGTGGCCATGGAGGCCGTCACCAAGACGCTCAAGCTGCTGGGCGCGGCCGACGTCGACGCGCGCCTCGAGGAGCTGCTGGTCGACGGCGCGCTGTACGCGTTTCAGGAGCAGGGCGGCGCGGGCGACGAGGACGAGGCCGACGCGGCGGCCGCCGCGGGCGGCGACCCGGCGGCCGCCGCGGCCGACCGCTTCGTGCAGCAGGGCGCCGCGGTCATGCTCGACGGCTTCGGGACCATCGTCGCGTGCCTGGGCCGGCGGGCCAAGCCCTACCTGCCGCAGGTGTGCGGAACCATCAAGTGGCGGCTGGGCAACCGCTCGCCGCTGGTGCGCGAGCAGGCGGCCGACCTGATCGCGCGCGTCGCCCCCTCCTTGAAATTGTGCGGGGAGGAGGCGCTCCTGTCGCACCTGGGCGTGGTGCTGTACGAATGCCTGGGCGAGGAGTACCCGGCCGCGCTCGGGTCGGTCCTGGGCGCGCTCAGGGCGGTGGCCGGCGCTCTGGGGCTCGAGCGCACGTCGCCGCCGGCCAAGGAGCTGCTGCCGCGGCTGACGCCCATCCTGCGCAACCGCAACGACAAGGTGTGCGAGAACGTCATCGCCCTGGTCGGGCGCGTGGCCGACGAGGCGCCCGAGCAGGTCCCCGCGCGCGAGTGGATGCGCGTGTGCTTCGAGCTGCTCGAGATGCTGCGCGCGCCGCGCAAGGCCGTCCGCCGCGCCGCCGTCGCCACGTTCGGCCACATCGCGCGCGCGGTCGGCCCTCAGGACGTGCTCGTCACGCTGCTCAACAACCTGCGCGTGCAGGAGCGGCAGAACCGCGTCTGCACCACCGTGGCCGTCGCCGTGGTCGCCGAGGCCTGCATGCCGTTCACCGTGCTGCCCGCGCTGATGAACGAGTACCGCACGCCCGAGCTCAACGTGCAGAACGGCGTACTGAAGGCGCTCTCGTTCGTGTTCGAGTACGTCGGCGAGGTCGGGCGCGACTACTGCTACGCCGTGGCGCCCTTGCTGGAGGACGCGCTGACCGACCGCGACGCCGTGCACCGCCAGACAGCCGCGGCGGCGGTCATGCACCTGTCCCTGGGCGTGGCGGGATTAGGGCGCGAGGACGCGATGACTCACCTGCTAAACCTGGTGTGGCCAAACGTGCTGGAGGAGTCGCCGCACGTGATCTCTGCGGTGCGCGGCGCGGTGGACGGGCTGCGCGTGGCGCTGGGGCCCTCGGTGATCTTGAGGTACGTGCTCCAGGGGCTGTTCCACCCGGCGCGCAAGGTGCGCGAGGCCTACTGGCGGCTGTACAACGCGCTGTACGTGGCGTCGCAGGACGCGCTGGTGGCGGCCTACCCGCGCGTGGAGGACGAGGAGGAGGGGCAGGAGGCCGAGGGCGGGGCGGCGGGCGCGGGCGGCGGCGGGCGCACGTACGCGCGGCACGAGCTTGACATATTTCTGTAAACGGATGGAGAGGACGCGCGCTTGTTTTGTTAGTGTTGCGGCGGGGAAAATCACGAGAGACAGAATGATCCAGCGCCGTCGGCGGCGGCAAAAAGACGCTCGGCGGCGGCGCTGCGCGCTCCTTCTGCTCTTCCGCTCACGATCAACGCCCACTTCATGCCTTGTCTCTCCCTCTGCCATCCCATCAACTTCCACGGTTCATCATCAACACGCACCTCTCTTCGCTGACCAAGCCACTCTCCTCGGGCGAACTGACCTCCCTCTTTCGGGAAGAGAGAGACAGAAGGAAAAGCACCCAGAAAGCGAGAGAGAGGCGGGGGCGAGCGCGCGGGCGCGCGCGTGCACGTCGAGCGGCACCTTTGATCGCCAGGATGTACCCCTCGGTTCCCAGCGGGCGGTTTGCCTACGACGCCGCAGCAGGAGCAGGGACAGGAGCAAGAGCGACGACAGCGGGCGCGCAACAAGCGGCCGAAGCCGCCGCCGCCGCCGCTGCCGCCGCCGCCGCCCAGAGCAGCGGCGAGCCGCCGCTCGGCATCCGCGTCAAGATCGCCGACGAGTTCCGCCTCGACCCGCCCGTCAGGGTGCCCGCGGCCATGGACGCCGTCACCGCCGCCCCCCGCGCCGCCGCCGACGCCGAGGCGGCGGACTTCGAGTACGAGCGGCGGGTGCTTGCCGAGGCCGAGGCGCAGCGGCGGTTCTGCGAGGGCGGCGGCGACCTGGCGCTCGAGGCGGCGCTGGCGCGGCCGGAGGAGTCCTACTACCGCGAGACGCGCGCGGCGCGCTTCCTGTCGATGGGTTTCAGCGTCTCGGCGGTGTCCCTGGCGATCAGCTACGCGCAGATGCTGCAGCAGCGGCACCCGGTCGTGCGGCCCGCGCCAGGGTCGGCGGCTGCGTCGGGCCCGGGCGGCGCCGAGGCGGCGGCGGCGGCCGAGGCCGCCGCCGCGCGCGACCCAGACGCGGTGGTGGTCGACTTTTGCAACCACTACACGCAGCTGCTGGGCATGGGGTTCCGGCCGGCGGTGGCGGCGGGGGCGCTCGTGCGCGTGGGCAACGACCTGAGCGCGGCGACCGACGCCTGCTTGGCGGCGACGGGAGGGGGGGACTGAGCGAGAGCGGGATTTTTTCCGTCGCAAATTCTTTCCGAGAGATTGCGTTTTTACGACAACATTCGTTCCGGCGCTATTCGAGCCGCACATACAACAAACGAGACCGCCTTTCGGCGCGCCCCCGGAAAAGAGACGGCAAGGCGAAACACACAAAGATCCAAGGGTGAGATCTCGCTCAAAATGCATGTTTGGGAGCCCCGACGACGTGTCAGGGGGAAGTGGCGGACGAGATCGCAAATGGCGAAGGTTGTCGAAAAGGCGGGAGGAACACGGGCGGGTTGGAATTCGTTTTTTTGGGGGGGCGGGCGGCGGCGGCGGCGGCCAAGTGGGCGGCGGCGGCACGCGCTAGGGGGTGCGGTCGTGCGTGCAATGCGTGCGTGCGTGCGAGGGAAGAAAGGAAAAGAATGAAATAGCGTGCGTGAGCGTGAGACGAGAGAGTTCGCACGAGGGCGAAGCGTGCATCGAGCGACGCGTTGAACGCGCGGAGGGTGGTGGTGGCGGTTGGCGTCGGGCCGGGAGGGGGGAAAACGCGAGGAAGGATGGGGGTGGGGGAGGGCAACGGGGCGCGCTCATCCGAACCGGGGGGGGCGAGAACAAAGAACAAAAAACAAAAGACAGCAAAAAAACAGAGACGCGAATAAATGCAACCGTCGGGGGGAGAAGAGGAACAAATGTTGCAAGCAGGGGCGTGGACAGTGGCTGGGACGCGATGGAGAGGAGCGCGCGCGCCAGCAAGCAGAGGACGCGGGCCGGCCGCGGGACCAGCGGACGCGCCAACATCATTGCGGTTGCGGCGGCGGCGGCGGCGGCGCGTGCTGCTGATGCTGCTGCCGCTGCGGCTGCAGCTGCGGGACCGTCGTGAGGTTCAGCTCCTGCAGCTGCTGCGCCGCGGCCGACACGGCGCTCGCGGCCACCTGAGCGACGACGGCGGGGTCGATGCTGTCGATCGGGTAGCCCGGCATGACGGCCTCGAGCGCGGACGGCACGCCGCTGCCGCCGCCGGCCGACGAGGGCCCGCCGCCGCTGCCGCCTCCGCCCGCCGACCCCCCGCCGGCGCCGCCGCTTCTCCTGCGGTGCGGCGACGCCAGGCCCTGCGGCGTCTGCTGCTGCTGCTGCTGCTCGTGGTACTCGCGCATGGCGCGCACGAGGTCGTGGTACGACGGCGGGCGCGTCGGGTGGCTCGAGTAGCTTCCCGAGGACGCGAGCGGCGGCGGCGGGGGCGGCGGCGCGGGCCCGGACGACGGCGGCGGCGGCGCCATCCCGCGCGTCGACAGCGACGGCAGCGGCCGCGCAGGAGGAGGAGGAAGGGCGGCAGTGGCGGCCGCGGCTGGGGCCAGGCCGGCACCCGCCTCGCTGCCCGCCTGCGGGCCCGACTGCGCCGACTGCAAGTAGGCGGGGACGGGCGGGAGGCCCGCACGCGAGGAGGCCGACCCGAGGCGCTGGGGGCTGCCGACCGCGCCGCCGGCGACGCCGCCCTGCTGCTGCTGCTGCTGCTGCTGCTGCTGCTGGTGCTGGTGCTGCTGCTGCTGCGCGACGGCGTTGGCCGTCGCCACCGCCACCACCGCCGCCGCGGCCGCGTTGACCACGAACGCGTCGCGCTGCTGCGGGTCCAGCCCGGGCAGCAGCCCGTCGGCCGCCGCCTGCGCGCCCTGGAGCGCCGCCGCCGCCGGCTCGCTCGCCAGCGCAGAGACGTCGAGCGTGACGGCCGTGGCGCCGCCGGCGCCGGACGACGCGTAGTGCGGGTAGCGCTGCTGGTGGTGCTGGTCCTGGTGCTCCTGGCGGTGCTGGTGCTGGTGCGGGTGCTGGTGGTAGCCCTCGGGCGGGGGCCCGCCGCCCGGGCCGCCGCCGGCCGAGGGGCCCGCGGGAGAGACGACGGCGCCAGAGACGGTCGCAAACGGCGACGGCGAGGGGCCCCCGCCGCCGTTGCCGCCGCCGCCGCCGCCGCCCGGCGCCGGGATTGGCGGCGGCAGCAAGCCGCCCGGCGCAGGGATCAGCAGCGGCTGTACGCCGCTTGGCGCCGGGCCGCCTCCGCCGCCGCCGCCGCCCCCGCCGCCGCCGCCCGAGTGGTGCCCGCCGCCGCCGCCGCCGCCGCCGGCCGCCGCCGCAAAGGCGCCGTGCATGGCCGCCGCCGCCGCAGCGACGCCCGCGGCCTCGACGGCGGCGGCCGCGGCCTCGGGCGGCAGGCCCAGGTGCGCGTAGAAGTGATCAGACCCGTCGCCACCGCGGCCGCCGCCGCCGCCGTCGCCTTCTCCGCCACCAGTCCCGCCGCCGCCGCCGCCGCCACCGCCGCCGTTGCCGCTGTCAAGCGCGCCGCCCCAGTAGTCGTGCCCGGCGTGCGCCGCCGTCCCTCCGCCCCCGCCCTCCCCCCCTCCCCCCCCGAGGGCCAGCGCCGACGCCACCCCCGCCGAGATGCGCGAGATCTCGTCCTTGATCTTGCCCGCGATGTAGGCCGCCTCCTCGCGGCTCAGCGACAGGTCCTCCATCATCTCGTGCGCGATGCAGTGCGGCGTGTCCTCGCGCAGGTCGAAGGTGAACTCGACCGTCCGGCAGCTGCCCTGCAGAGGCTCGGCGAAGCGCAGCTGGAAGGCGAGCTTGTCGGCCTCGGCGGCGACCTGCGTGCAGTTGACGCGCAGGCTGCGGTCCTCGTCGTCGCCGCCGCCGCCGCCGCCGCTGCCGTCGCCGCTGCCGTCATTGCCGCTGCTGCCGCTGCCACCGTCGGCCTCTTCGGGCGAGCGCGCGCCCCCGGCGCCGTTGGCGCGGGCGTGCTGCCCGTCCTGGGGGCTGCCGACACCCGCATCGCCGCCGCCCGCGGAGGACGAGACGGCGGCCGCGTACGAGGCAAAGTGGTGGGGGTGGTGCTGCTGCCCGCCGGCGCCGCCGCCGCCGCCGAGCGGCGAGGCCGGCGGCGGGCCCGAGCCGTGGGCGGCGTCGGCAGAGGAGAGGTCTCCCGACGCGCGGCTGTGCGAGCGCGCGTTCGGGTCGGCGGCGCCATTGGCAAGGCCACCGGCGGGGCCGCCCGAGCCGCCGGCCGAGGCCAGCAGCACGGCCGCGCCCGCGGCGGCGGCGGCGCCCGCGCCCGCCGCCGCGAATAGGCCGCCGCTGCCGCCGCCCGGCAGAGGCGGCGGCGGCGGCGGGGGCACCGGCAGCGCGTCGCCGTGCGCGTCGTAGGCGCGGCTCTCGCGCTGGATGTCGGCGAGGTTGATGATCTGCGTCGCGGCGTGGCTCTGCGGCGACTCGGGCGACAGCGCCGCGTTGTCACTCTCTTCGCTGGCGCTGACGACGCCGCCGTTGGCGACCGCGCCGCCGCCCGACTCGCCGCCGCCGCCGCCGCCGCCCGCCATTGACGACGACGCGGCGGCGGCCTGCTGCTGCTGCTGCTGCATCTGCTGCTGCTGCTGCTGCTGCGCGGCCTGCTGGGCCTGCTGCGCCGCCGCCGCCTGCGCCTGCGCCGCCTGCTGCGCCGCCTGCTGCTGCGCCGACGGCGGCCCCAGCGACTTGAGCGACGACGCCACCACGCCGCCCGCGCCCGCTGTCTGGTGCCGGATCGAGTCAAAGAACGGGTGCTTGAGCAGCTGGCGCGCCTCGGGGCGCGTCTCCGGGTTGTGCCCGATGCACACCATCACAAAGTCCCGCAGCTCCTCCCCGCCCCCTCCCTCCAAACCAAGCCTGTCCAACCCCGCGGGGCGCACGCCCTGCGTCACCTTCTTGTAAATCTGCGCGGCGTTGCGGCACTCTGCGTAAGGGTACTCCATGGTCGCGAGCTCGAGCATGCACATGCCGAACGAGTAGACGTCGACCTTCTCGTTGTACTTCTCCTCGTAGAGCTCGGGGGCCATGAACTCGGGCGTGCCCAGCACGGACTGGGGGGTGGTCAGGCCGCGCCACAGGGTGGCGAGCCCCAGGTCGCCGATTTTCACCACGCCGCTGGCGCCGTTGACAAAGATGTTGTCGCATTTCAGGTCGCGGTGGATGATGGGCGGCTCGTGCGCGTGCAGGTACACCAGCCCCTGCAAGATCTGCCAGGCCCACCGCTTGAGCACCTGCTCGTCGATGCGCTTGTGCTTCTTGCGGTACTGGCGCAGCGTCCCCGAGGTGAAGAGCTCGGTGATAAAGTTTACCGTCAGCTGCCGGCCGTCGAGCCAAGAGTCGTAGAAAGACATGATGTTGCGGTGCTTCAGCGCCTTGAGGACGCGGATCTCGGCGAAGAGGCGCTCGCGCTCGGCGGGCGAGGAGACCAGGTCGTTGACCTTGACCTGGTTCCACGCGACCTCGAGGCCCTCGACCTCGTCGAAGGCCTTGTAGACGGTCTTGAAGGCGCCGCGGCCGAGGACGACGTCGTACTGCGATTCGCCATGTTTTTGTTTTTGTTGTTTTTGTTTTTGGTTTGTGTGTTTGTGTGTTTGGGGATGTGGCGGTTGGGGTTTTGGTGAGCGTGCGAGGACACTGGTTCGAGATGGGACGCGGGAAATGGGGACAGAGAGAGAGGAAAGAGGGGTGGGGGAAGAAGAGAGCGATGGCAAAGGGCGGGACGACGCCCGCCGACGCCGACACGACGCGCGCGCAAAACTCACCCGCGTGTACCGGTTGGAGGGGTCCGACTCGACGGCGCGGACCTCCTCCGCGACGTCGTCGTGCTCCTCCTCGTCGTCGTCGTCCTCGGGCGGCACCACGTCGGGCGGGGGGGCGGCCGGAGGCTGCTGCTGCTGCTCCATGTTTTGGTCTCTTTTGCCCCTTTGCTCTTCTTTTTGTTCTTCTCTCTCAAGCGAAAGTTGCGCGCGCGCGCGCTCTCTGGAGGGCGCTGGGTTGTCGGCGAGGGAGGCCTAGGCGCTGCGGCGCGCCCACATGCTGCTGCTCGTGGGGTTGGTGTGTCCTCTGTCTCTGTGCGACGCGCGCGAGGCGCGCGGGCGCGACGGAAGAGCTCTGTTGCAGCTGCAGGCGAGCGCGCGCGGGGGGCCGAGGCTTGGGTCGTCGCCGATGCGCAGATGGATCCTCCCGACGGCGGCGGCACCGAGCGCGCGCGCTGCAGGTGGGCGGGCCGAGGAGCTTACGAGGACAGAGGGGGCGGATGCGCGTTTGGGAGGGGGGATAGAGGGGGGCTGTGTCTCTCCGCACGCGCGCGCGCTCGCGGCTGCTCCGTGGGTGCGAGTGGGTACGTGTGCTGTTGGGGGGGGTGCAGAAGAGCCCCTTGGGCCGCGAAGGCAGAAAGCCCCGTGAGGACGGTCGCCGTTTGCGTGTGTCGTCGGAATGCAAGCAGCTGTCGCCGGCGTCGGCGCGGCGTCCTTCAGGCGTCACACGGTCGGGCATCGCTTGCGCGCCGGCCGGCTTTGCGTGCGCCGCCGCCTTTTTTTGCTGGACAAAACGTGGGCCCCACTTCACTACTCATTAGACCTCGATCTCGCACATACAACCCAACCCCCCCCGTCTCCACCACTTTGGAAAAAGCCTCAAACAACCTCTCCCTCTTTCTCTCTGCGACCACAAAAACCAGAAACCATTCAGTTGGGGCCCTCCTCTCTCTCTCTCCACGCCGCCCAGCTTTGAACTTCACGCGACACGGCCAGGACGCGATGCTCAGTGGGCAGCGACTGTCCGCTCTGGCGCGCGCGCGCGCCGACAGCAGCAGCAACAGGAGCAAGCGCGGCGTTCTGGCGCGAGCGAGCTCGTCGTCGCCGCCCTCCCCGGCGCCGCTGCGCGCCCGCCCCGCCTCCGCCCTCTCCCCGACCCCTCGCTCCTCCTCCCCCCGGCCCCTGATCCCCTCGGTCGTGGACGGGCCCGCGCTCCTGGCCACGGTGCTGGGCACGGGCGACGAGATCGTGCTGCGCGAGACCACCCGCCTGGGCCAGGCCGTCATCACGGACGGCGGGCCCGCGCGACTCTTCTCGCCGCTGCTGACCGCGCCGCCGCAAGGCCACGCCGGCGACGACGATGGCGATGACGAGCACGCCGCCGCTGCTGCCGCCCGCGCCCCCTCGCCCGCGCCCCCGACCCAGCCCCCCCTCCCCCTGCCCCTGATGTTCTACCTCCCCGGCCTCGACGGAAGCGGCCTCGCCGCCTCCAACCAGTTCGCCCCCCTGTCCCGCGCCTTCGAGCTCCGCTGCCTCGCCGTGCCGCCCGCCGACCGAATGTCGTTCGACGAGCTCGCCGCGCACGTGTCGGCGCTGGTGGCGGCCGACGTCGCGCGCGACTGCCCCCCGCCCCTCGGTGGCGACGGCCTGCGCCGCCGGCCCGTCTACCTGCTGGGCGAGTCGTTCGGCGGCGTGCTGGCCCTGGCGGTCGCCGAGCGCCTCGGCCCGGCGCTGGTCGACCGGCTCGTGCTGGTCAACCCGGCGACGTCGTTCGCCGAGAGCGTGTGGCCGCGCGCGGGAGGCTTGCTGGCCGCGCTGCCCGAGGCGCTGTACCGGGTGCTGCCGCTGGCGCTGTCGCCCGTGCTGGCCAACCCGCTGGCGCTGGCGGCGGCGGCGGCGCGCGCCGAGGGCGAGGCGCGCGAGCTGCAGAGGCAGAGGCAGCGGCAGCAGCGGCAGCCGCCCTCCTCGCGGGACCCCGGCCTCTCCGAGTCTGACGACGACGACGACGAGGGCGCTCGCGACGACGGCACAACAGGCGCCGAGCAGCAGGAGGAGGAGGACGACGGCGTGCCCGAGGCCGTCCGCCGCGCGAGCGACACGCTCTACGCGCTCATCGGCCTGATGCCCCAGCTGTCGGCCCTGCGGCTGGTGCTGCCGCGCGCGACGCTGTCCCACCGCCTGGCCCTGCTGTCCGAGGGCGCGGCGGCCGCGCGCAAGCTGCTCCCGCGCGTGCAGCAGCGCGCGCTGGTGCTGGCGGGCGAGCAGGACCTGCTGCTCCCCAGCCCCGAGGAGGCCAAGCGCCTCGAGCGGTCGATGCCGCGCGCGCGGGCCGTCGTGCTGGCGGGGCGCTCGCACGCCCTGCTGCAGGAGGACGGCGTGGACCTGGTCTCCACGCTGCGCGAGGAGGGGTTTTACGTGTCACGGCGGCTGTTCTCGAGCGACGGGCCGCTCGGGGGCGGGGGCGAGGAGGGGGACGAGGAGGACGAGGAGGCGCCCGCGGCCCACGCCGCCGGCGTCACGGCTCGCGGCAGCGGCAAAAAGGCGGGCCTGCGCGGCGGGCGCCTCGCCTCCGCGCCGGCCGGGACCTACGGGACGCCCGCGCCCATCGAGCTGCCCACCCCCCGCGAGTTCGAGCGCGACTCGGCCGGCTTTGTGTCTGTCATGCGGCGCCTGACCAGCCCCGTGTTTTTCTCGACCGACCGCCGCACGGGCGCCGTGCGGCAGGGGCTGCAGAGCGTTCCGCTGGGGGGCGGGCGCGGCAAGCGGCCCGTGCTTCTGGTCGGCAATCACCAGCTGTTCGCGGCCGACATGTACGGCCTCGTGGGCGAGTTTTTGCGGGAGCGGGGGACGATGATCCGGGGCCTGGCGCACCCGGCCGCGTTTGGCGGCGGCGGGTTTGGCGGCGGCGGCGGCGAGCAAGGCGACGCGGCGGCGGCGACGGAAGCGAGCCGCCGCGGCGGCGGCGGCAACGGAAACGGAAACGGCGGCGGCGGCAACCCCGTCTCCTTTGGCGCCTTCCTCTCGACCTACGGCGCCGTGCCCGTCGGCCCCTTTGCCCTCCACGCCCTGCTCGCGTCGGGCGAAACGAGTCTATTGTTCCCGGGCGGCGCCCGCGAGGCCTTCAAGCGGCGCGGGGAGGAGTATACGCTAATCTGGCCCGAGCGCGCAGAGTTCGTGCGCGCGGCCGCCAAGTTCGGCGCCGACATCGTACCCTTCGCGGCGGTGGGGTCGGACGACGCGGTGGTGCAGCTGATGAGCGGGCCCGAGATGGCGGAGCTGCGGGAGCGCGTGGCCAAGCCGCTGAGGGACGTGGCCGGGGCTCTCCTGCCGCGCGGGCAGGGGGGCGGGGACGGCAGCGGCAGCGGCGGCGCGTTTGGCGGCCGCCCGCTGCCCGTCGCCCGCAAGGGCGTCAACGCCCAGTCGTTCGACGAGGACGCCTTCGCCAACGCCCTGCCCCTCATCGCGCCCAACGGGCCCCCGCGCCGCATCTACTTCAAGTTCGGCGCGCCCATCCGCACCACACCCGACATGGCCAAGGACAAGGCGGCGTGCGAGCGCGTCTACGCCCAAACAAAAAGCGACGTCGAGGGGGGCCTCTCGTGGCTGCTGGCCAACCGCGGGCGCGACCCCTACGCGGACTTTGCGGCGCGGGTGCTGTGGGAGGGCGCGCCGTGGAACGCGGGGAGGCAGGCGCCCACGTTCACGCCCTAGTAGAGAAATGAAAGGAGCGCGGGTCGGTGAAACAGGTCATCTGTGAAAGTTGGAGAAAGGAAGCGAGAGAGGGAGCGCCGGGTGTAGGGTTTAGGGTTTCGGGTAAACCCTAAAAATTTCGTCCCTGTCTCCGCCCAGGACAGCGCCGGCGCTGCCGTCGCGGACGAGCAGCACGCCCCGGCCGACGCCGAGCGCGGCCTGCGCGCGCCCCCGATGCATCAGAGAGAGGAAACTACACACCTCGCCCCCGACTCCCGTCAATCGGATCTCTCAGTCATGCCGACGGCGGCGCCCCCGCCCCAGCCCCCGGCGCACCCCCTGGCGCGCCCATTCCGCCGCCGCCGCCCGCCATTTGCGGGGAAAACAAGGCCGTCACCTTTTCGAGCACAGCCAGCACCTCGGGGTCGTCCTGGTACTTTGAGGCGTTGTTGGGGTCCTGGCTGATCTCGAAGACCGCGCGCTGCACCTTGGGGTTGGCAAAGCCCGCCGCGAGCTGCGGGTCATTCATCACCATCTGCATGACCTGCTGCGGGTCGAGCCCCAGCTGGCTAAACTGCTGCTGCACCTTATCCTGCGAGAAGTCGACCTGCGACATCATCTCCATCAGCTCCGGGCTCATCCCGGCCCCCTGTTGCGCAAACACCTGCTCCATCTGCGCGCGGACCTGCGGGTTCTGGAGCATCCACTCGATGGACTTCTCGTTGCGCATGGGCTCGGGGAGGTACGGGTACAGCAGCTTCTGCATGTTGGGGTCGCGCAGCATCTTCTCCATCATCGCCGTCATGCGGCCGGGGTCGGCGGCGGCGCCGGAAGCGCCGGCGCCGCCGGCGCCCGCGCCGCCCGCGCCGACGTCGGTGAAGAAGGCGCCCGCGGTGGGTCCGGCCGAGGCCTTGGCGCTCCCGGGCTCCGTGACGGAGGCGGCCTCGACCACGTCGAGGGGCCGGGAGGTCGACGGCGGCGCGCCCTCGCCCGCCTGGCTGCCGTTGCCGCCCGCGCCGCCGCCCGTGCTGGCGCCGCCCGCCCCGCCGCCGCCGTCCTTGCGCGCCGCAAACTTCCCTCCCGTGGGCTTGCCCGGCGAGGAGGAGGACGACACGGGCGCGGCCGTCGTCTCGAACGACCCTGCCGCCCCGCCCGCCGCGGGCGGCGGCTGCTGAAACCCGGGCGAGAAGGGGTTGGCGTTGCCGTAGGGCCCAAACGGCGACGGAGGCGGGCCGCCCATGCCGCCGGCGCCGCCCATGCCCGGCGGCGGGAAGCCCATGCCGCCGCCGCCCATCGGCCCGCCGCCGCCGCCGGGCATCCCTCCGCCGCCGGGCATGCCCTTCATCATCTGCTTCATCGCCATCTCGGCCATCATCGCCTGGGGCCCCTTGCGCATGACGTCCTGCGCGAGGCGCAGGCCGTTGGCCACCAGGACGCCCGCGCCCATCCAGACCCACCAGGGGATGGCCGACGCCAGGCCGGCGGCGCCGCCGCCGCCGGCCGCGCCGCCGCCGCCCCCGCCCGCATAATAAGGGGCGGGCGCCGCCGGCCTCGCGTCGGCGGCGTAGTAGGGGAGCGGCGGCGGCGGCGGCGGGTAGGCCTGGTAGTAGGCCTGCTGCTGGGGGGTGAGCTGCTGCGGCTGGCCCGGGTAGGCGGGCGGGGGGTAGTAGGCGGGCACGGAGGCATAGGCCTCGGCGCCGGGCGGCGGCGGCGGTGGCGCAAAGCCGCCCTCGGCGGCGGCCTCGAGCGCGGCGTCGGCGAGCGCGGCGGCGTCGGCGGCGGAGGCGGCGGGAGGGGGAGGGGGAGGGGGAGGCGCGGCCGCGGGGGCGCCCGTGCTGGTCGCCGGCTTGGAGTCTGTTCGGGATGTTGTTGGTGTTGGTGTTGGATTGGGCGGAGGGGAGCGCGTGAATCAGCGTGCGCGCGCGCAAGATGCGTGAACGCGTTCCCCCCTCCCGCGCCGTCTTTTCAAGCGCAGCAATCGCGAGCGACCAGCGCGCGAGAGCAGCCCGAGTCGCCGCCATGACCCCTCACCTCCGCCAAACAGGCGCGCCATGGGCCGCACGGCGCGCGCGCGAGAGGGGGCGCGCGCCGAGAGGGGCCGGCGCTGCCCTCCTCGGGCGCCATAGGCCCCGCTCTGAACGTGCGACGCGAGCATGGCTCTCTCTCTCGCTCTCTCTGCGTCTAGATGCCTGCTCTGATCTCGCAAGGCGCAGAGTGGAGGAGGGTCTCTCCAATGGGTGAGAATGGGGACTGCGTGTGCGTGCCATGGGCGCGCCGGGGTCGGGCTTTCGTACAGGCGCCGGCGGCGGACAGCGCCGGCGGCGGTTCGCGCGGAGCGCGAGCGTCTTAGCGACCCGTCTCCTCAGAAGCTCAAATCGGTGGCGCGCGCCATTTCATTCACACGCATCATCGCTAATGTTCCCCTTCCATTAGAGAGATCGCTTCTTGCCTGAGGTGACAGGAAACGACGAACTGAAAACTCCGAGACCACCCCCCTCCTTCCCCCCTCCTCCTTCAGCCAGGGCCTCCCCTTCCCACCAAAGGGCCACCATGACGAGCACTGGCGGTGACGGTGGGGCTGGGGCTGGCGGCGGCAAGGACGAAGCAGGAGCAGGAGCAGGAACGGAGGAGGCACAACACCCCGCTCCCCCTCCTTCTCCCCCTCCTCCTTCTCCCCCTCCTTCTTCCGCGCCGCTCCCCCCGGACGACCGCAAGCGCATACGGTACTCGAGGTCAGTGGTCGAGCGTTCAGGTGGCAATGACCATGACGATGCCGCTGTCTTGGTGTCTCTCTTTCTCCTCCCCCCTTCCGTCCCTCTCACCCCTCTTCCCCTCTCCTTCCCGCGTCAAACCAAACCACAGCGAGGAGCTCAGGGCGATCAACGAGGGCAACGCCGCGCTTCGCACCCTGCCCGAGGGCGTCAACATGTCCGCGATCCGGTGAGTGCGCAGAGATATCGTGGTTTGAACGACGCTGGCAAACCGCCGCCGACGTCGCCGACCACGACGAGGACGCCGCCGCCTGCCGCTCGTTTGCTCAGTCACGCCTTCTCGCAACAAACCACCCCCGGGAGAAACACCACAGCGACATCAACGAGATGCTTATAATCAACAACGCTGCCTACCTGCAGACCGCCGCCGCAGCCGCGACGGCGGCGGGCGGCGTGGCCTCGCCGCACCTCGCCGCGGCCGGCGGCGGCCTGGCGCCCTCTGCGCCCGGGCCCCACCACCACCACCAGCAGCATCAGCAGCAGCACCAGCACCAGCACCAGCAGCGCACGCCCGAGCGCCCGAGCGGGGCCGACCTGCTGCGCCCGCCTCCGGGCGGGTACCACTCGCGCCTGCTCTCGAGCGACCTGCCCGCCGGCGCGGCGAGCGCTTTGCTCAACGGCGGCGGCGCGGCGCCCGGCGCCCCCGGGGGCCAGCTGACGCCCGGCCGCGGGCGCGGGCGCGGGTGGGGCCCCGCCCCGCCCGACGTGGTCGACCCCAACCGCCCGCGCGTCCCCGGGGCCGTGCAGCAGCTGCGCTGGCCGGCGGCCGGCGGCGCGGGCGACAACTGGCGCGGCGGCGGCGGCGGCGGCGGCGGCGGCGTGGGCGGCGCGGGCGGCGGCGGAGGCACGGCGGCCGGCGGCCGGCGCGGCAGCTTTGGCGGGCCCCTCGCCGGCGGCGGCGCGGCCTCGGCGGCGGACCGGTGGCTCGGCGGTGGCGGCGGCGGCGGAGCAGATTACGGAGGCGGCGCGGCGGCGGCGGCGGCGGGCGACGGGCTCTGGGACACGAGCTCGCAGGGCGCCGCCGCCGCCCAGGCCGCGGGCGTCGGCGGCGGCGGCGGCGTCGGCGCCGGCGGCGGCGGCGCCGACCCGGGCGGCGGCCGGGCCGGCGCGGCGCCGCCGCCACCGCCGGCACTCGGGCGCCTCACCGCGCGCGACATCGAGCGCGAGCGCCTCGAGATGCAGCGCGCGTGGCGCGAGCAGCGCGCCGCCGCGGGCGCGCAGGACGGGCCGCCGATCGACGACATGGCCTTTCTGCGCGAGGCGGGCGACGGAGGCGGGGGAGGGGGCGGGGGAGGAGGAGAAGGGGGGGCGCTGGGAGCGGCCGGCGTCGCCGCGGCGCTGGCGACGGCGCGGGCGGGCAGCGGGGCAGCGCCCGAGGCGCCCGTCCCCCCGCGCTCGCGCTTTGGCTTTGCGCTGGAGAACGGCAGCGGGAGCGGGGGCGGCGGCCCGCCCGGGCCAGCGGCGGCAGGAGGGGGAGGAATGAGCGTTGGGGGCGGCGGAGGAGGAGGCGTCAGCGCGGCGAGCGCGGCGCTCGCGGTTCTGCAAGAGCACCAGCGGCGGCAGCAGCAGCTCCAGCTCCAGCACCAGCAGCAGCAGATGCAGCAAATGATGCAGCAGCAGCAGATTCAGCAGCAGATGCACATGCAGCAGATGCACGTGCAGCAGATGCAGCAGCAGCAGATGCAGCAGCAGCGCCCCCCGCCCCCCAAGCAGGTCCCCGGCGGCGTCGTCGGCGTCAAGATGAACTTCAACCAGTTTTTGGCGGCGGCGCGCGGAGGCGGCGGCGGCGGCGGAGGGGCGGGCAGCGGCGGTCCGGGCGGCGGCGGCGGCGGTCCTCCTGTCGGCGTCGGCGTCGCGGCGCCGGCGGCCGGCGCTCCCGGGGGCCGCGTGTTGGTACCCGGCGCCTTGGGCGGCGCACCCGTCCAACAGCCCTTAGCCGGCCTCATGATGCCGCCCCAGCAGCAACAGCAGCAGCAGCTCGGGCCGCCGCCGCCGCCGCCCGGAGGGCCCCCGCCCGGGCGCTTCCCCCCGCAGCAGCAGCAGCAGCAGCAGCAGCAGCCGCTGCCCCAGGGTTTCGCGCCGCCGGCGGGCGCCTTGCCTGTTGGTCCTCCCGGCGCTGCTGTTGCGCCCCCAGGGGCCAACCGCGATGCGGGCATGCGCCTCATGTCGCTCCTGCGCGGAGGAGGAGGAGGAGGGGGAGGCGGGGGAGCAGGGCCCCCGCCCCCCGCCGCCGCCGCCGCCGCTGCCGGCGCCGCCGATGACGAGGGCGCGGCCGCCGCCGTCGCGCTGCGCTCGGTGGCCGACGTGCTCGGCGACGGCGGCGACGCGGCCGCCCCGTCCACGCAGGCGCCGCGCACGGCGGCCGTCGCGGTGCGCGCTGGCGGCGCCCCTGGCGCGGGCGCGGGTGCGGGCGCCGGCACAGGCCGCGCGCCGCCGCCTCCCGCGGCGGCACCAGCGGCAGCGGCGGCGGCGGCGGCGGCGGCGCCTCTGCCGGGCAACGCGTGGCGCGGCACCAACCCGGCGGCCGTGGCGGGCGCAATGACTCCTGGCGCGGCCCCTGTCGCTGCGGCACCGCCCGCCCCGAACGCCTTTGGCGCCATGCTCCGCACAGCTCAGGCGGCGGCAGGCCACAGCGGCGGGAGCGGCGGCGGCGGCGGCGGCGGCGGCAGCGGCGGCGGCGGCGGAGCGGGGGGGGCGGCGGCGGCCGCGGCCCCTGCTGCCGGCGGCGGGGCGCGCGGCGGCGGCGGCTCCGCGCCGGCCATGCCGCTGCCCAAGGGCCGCGCCCGCGCCGAACCGGCGGTCAAGGCCAAGCGGTAAAATCACGCGTGCGCAACCGGCGGCGGCTCGTGACGCGGGTTTTTCTCGGGGAAAGAAGACGACGACGAGGGGCGCGCCGCCGCCAACGAGCCGAGAGAGGCGACGACCCGCAGCGGCGTCCTCCTTTTCACGTTTGAGGAGAGAATGCAGAGCCGCGCGCGCCACTCTTGTTACACGCGGCGACAGCAAAGTGTCGCTTTGGTCGTTGACAGAAACACTTAGGGCGCCTCTTCTCCTCCTCTCCTCTGGGGGCAGACCCCAAAAAAAGACGACGCAAAGACGACGCATTCGAACGGACGGGTTTCGTTGGGCGGTGTGGCCGGCCGCCGAGACGCCTTTTGCTCTCTCCAAAACGACGTGCGGTCCCGCGGCGCGAATCCGGGCACACAACGCAACCGATCGCCAGCCTTCCCCACGCACCGAATACCCCGCAGACCCGCGCCACCTCGCGAACCGCTTCGAACCGCTGGGTTTCCCTCCTTCGCCCCCCAAGGCGCGCTTTCATCGGGGCCGCGATCGCCCGCGCCCGCGGCTCCTCGCGCGCTCTGCGTGGGGCGTCGCCCGAAGTCTCGCGCCGGTCGATCGGGCCGGGTGCGCGGCGTCGCTCGCGCACCGGGAGAGAGAGAAAAGTGGCGCGCAAGAGCCTGTCTCCCCTCCACTCCTCCCCTCCCCCCCCCCCCCCCCCCCCCCCCCCCCCCCCCCCCCCCCCCCCCCCCCCCCCCCCCCCCCCCCCCCCCCCCCCCCCCCCCCCCCCCCCCCCGCCCCCCCCACCCC
>Ga0105053_10004308_pt1 | contig 21066 bp, 18 predicted proteins | sample BON01_FD_78093 | JGI IMG/M metagenome (GOLD analysis project Ga0105053, IMG submission 78093) | Freshwater microbial communities from Lake Bonney liftoff mats and glacier meltwater in Antarctica - BON-01 | ecosystem: Environmental > Aquatic > Freshwater > Ice > Glacier meltwater | place: Lake...
TATAAACATTGGTGTTATAGTGATTTTTTGCCCACCAATCATTCAGAGTTTTATGTGAAGCCAGCTTGTGATCCATGCTCCAGTAGAGTTGCGGAAGCATGTAATCTACCCAGCCATTTTGCATCCAAAGCAACACGTCTGCATAGAGATCGTCGTAATTCGTCTGACCAGCTCGGGTAGGAGAGCCTTTTGGATCCATGCTTTGATTTCTCCACACACCAAACGGTGAAATTCCGAATTGTACCCAAGGCTTACTTTGTTTGATAGTCTGGTTAAGCGCCAGAATCAATTGATTTACATTATCTCGTCTCCAGTCGTCTTGGGATTGCCCAGGTTTCTTGTATTTGTCGTAGGTAGATTTATCGGGAAAATCTTGTTTGGCGATCTTATAAGGATAGAAATAATCGTCAAAGTGAATGGCGTCAATGTCGTAGTTATCTACGATTTCCTTGATTACTGCGAGCAAATGAGCTTTTACTTCTGGCAGGCCAGGATTGAAGTAATATTGGGTGCCATACTTCAGCATCCAGTTGCGGTGAAGATTATAGACATGATCTGGACTTAGTCCTTCCGTACTCAGATTCATGGTGGCACGATAAGGATTTAGCCAGGCATGAAATTCTAAGCCACGGGCGTGTGCTTCTTGGATCATCCAAGTGAGTGGGTTTTCGTCAGTTTTAGGAGCTTGGCCTTGCTTTCCGGTCAGGTATTTAGACCAAGGAGCCAGATTACTTGGGTAAAAAGCATCCCCCGCAGTTCTAACTTGAACGATAACTGCATTGAAATTGAGATTTTTATAATAGTCTAAAAGCTCTATGAAATCCCGCTTTTGTTTCTCATAGGGATCAGTTGAAGAAATAGGCCAATCGATATTTGCTACTGTGGCAATCCATACTCCCCGAAACTCACGGGGCATTTCTGGCATTTGAAAGGTGAGTGGCCGCAAAGCCACAGGCGCCATCGGCAAGTTTTTTACTGGAAGATTAGCGCCTGAATTTGGCGTAGTGGGGGTGCTGATAGTGCCGGAAGGTCTACTTCCAGGGGAAGTATTCTTTTGAGATTTACAGGCAGATAGTAAGAGCGCAAAGGACAGAATAATAAAAAGATGCCTAGAAAGGAATTTCATAAATGGGTAATCAGAGCGTTGGTACAGGTTTCAAATTTAAGTCAGCCAGGTTTTTTCGGAGTTTCTTCATAAAAGCATCTCCGGGGTCAGTTTTGACAGTGCGATAGTCTGGATCATCTTCTTTCCAAAGATCAGTGGATTGGAAGTTCTGGTATTCATGATGGCCAATTACATAGTCGATAGCATATTTTCTTTCCAGATACCTGATCAGTTCTTCGTTTGCCTTCAGTTGAACCTTGTTTAATGGCATGTCGTCACTACCGATATTTTCGATTCCAATTGCCAGATAATTCAAACCGATGGTATGTCTGGCAAAAGTTGTGTCCGGCAATAGTCTAAATATCGTGCCGTCTCGATCTATCAGAAACTGGCTAGAGACATTGAGATTGCTAGCTCCGGTTAAATCAGCTCTTCCACCCAAAGTTGCTGGGTCGAATACATCAAAAGTCACTTCTATATTGTCAATTGCCGTCCAGTGAACTACAACCATCTTGGGGTCAATTGATGCAGTTTTCTGTTCCAAACCGTGACGGTCTTTTAGGTATTTCAGCGAAAGATCTTTGCGCTCTTGGTTCCAGGTGATCGGTTTATCGATTATTCTAAAAGTTGATTTTGGGCTACAAGAACTTTGGAAAAGTGAAAAGATTGTGATCCCAAAGAGGAAGAGAATAGTGCGTAAGTAATTGAACTTCATAAGTTTCCGGCGTATTTGATGTTCAAATGCAACGAGGTAGGCATTGCTTTTCAAAGCTAAACTACCCAGAATATTGCAGGATAGGGAGTGAAGAGACGCTATTTTTTGCCGGAAATTTCAATTCACGATAATTTTTGCATGTTTTTGCTGTTTTAGTTAGATTCCCCAATCTGAAAGATTTTATTCCATGCTGAAAGAAGAAAGACAAAAATACATTTTGGATCAGGTGCACCTGCATCACAGGGTTTTGCTTAACGACTTATCCGATTCTTTAAACGTATCGATTGACACCGTGAGACGTGATGTGAAGGAATTGGACCATGAGAAGAAGCTCAAGAAAGTCCATGGAGGAGCGACATCCTTTGGCTTTATGACCTTCACGAAAGACGATGGGAATATCTATCTGAAGTCCAAGAAAATAGCTATTGCTGAGAAAACAGTTTCGCTGCTTTCCGATGGTCAGGTGATCATAATGAGTGGAGGCACGACCAATATGGAAGTTGCCAAGTTGATTCCAAAGAAACTGGTTCTCACTGTTTTTACGCCAAGCCTTCATGTGGCGATGGCTTTGCTTGAGCATGAAAATGTAGAGGTGATATTCCTTGGAGGAAAGCTTTTGCACGATGCCAAATTCGCAGTGGGAGGTACCGTAGTGAATGTGCTTTCTCAGCTTCGTGTGGATATGTGCATACTTGGGACGGGTTATTTGGATGCGGAGTTTGGCCTCACGGAGTTTGATTGGGAAGTAATTCAGGTGAAGCAAGCGATGATAAGAGCTGCCAAGAAGACGGTGATTTTGACTGTTTCGGATAAGCTTCACTCAGTCCAAAAATATAAAACCTGCGATATGACGGCCGTTCATACATTAGTCACAGAGCTTGATCCTTCCGATTCGTTATTGGATGCGTTTAGGCCCTTTGACTTGGTGTTGGTTTGACAATTATTTGAGAGATTTTCTGGAGGTATGGAAAATTGCCAGAATTAGAGTGGAGGATGAAACTTCCAAGATTTGAAAATGAATCCCATATGGAAAACGATTTAAAAAGTTAATTCTAATGTCCCTGTACTTAATTTGAAATTTATATGGTTCATAGGTTAATTCTTCCAAAGCTTCTGATAATTCAGTTTCAAATTTACTTCCTAGTCCAGAGGATCGATCTTCATACCAATGAAATGTCTCTGAAATATCAAGTTTAGCAGCTTTGGAAATTAGAACATGAAATTTCATTTTTTACCGAAGATTTCAACCTTCACGTTCTCCCAAGTTTCAACTTCCATTTCACCAGCTTCTAGAGCATAAATTCTTTTGGCAACCTCCTCTTGCTGCCAAGCAGGAATACTACTAGATTCTTTTAATGGCGTAAAATTTAAGTTTTCAAGTAGCTCCAAGAAAAAAGAAACTTTGTCTTCTGGTATTTCCAACGTGATTTTCATAAGGATAAATATAAGAAATGAATTCCTCATTTTTGAAATGAACTATGTTTGACTTTCTGTTAAAGTGAATAAAAAAGCTAAATTCAATGATGATTTTGTTAGACTCAATAAAAAAAGGCAATACCTCAATAAGATGTTGCCTTGGTTGTTTATAACGTACCGTTAGTCTTTAAATTCATATATCAGATTTTTGGGGATTGCACCTGAATAATACCCCTTAACTTCCATACCATTCTCGTCCACTCCGTTAAATTCAATAGTCCCTTTGTTTTTGTCAATATTGACTTCAAGCTTCCCAGCGATCAGATCAAAATCGCCTTCATCATCCTCATTTGAATCAGAGTTAAATCTTGTCATGTAGTAAGCAGACCAAACTTCAAAATCATCGTCATTAGAATTTGGATTGAGCAAGTAAACACCGTTGGAAACCTCGTCTTTTTCAGGGGTATTAATCTCGAAATCCATAACCTGTCCTGCCCCTGTAAACCAGTTGTTTCCAGTCTCATATTCAATATACTCCGAAAGAAAAACCACATTGTACCACGGTTCACCTTCATACTCTTTGGAGACTCTGTTTTCAACAATCACCGCTTGACTTAACTCGTAGGTTTTGCCAGCCACGATCATTAAGTTTTTTACAGCAGGGTTTTCATATTCTTTTTCACTACATAAGAGAATGACAAAAAGGAGTAGTATAGGTGTAAATAATCTCTTCATTTGACTTGTTATTTAGTTCAGTCCGCTAAACTGATAAAATGATTTGAATTTACTCAGCCACATCTGCCATGTCCATTGTGAAATCATAAGCTCTATGTCCAAGCAAAGTTGATTCTATCAATTCTTTGGACTTCAGTCTGATTCATGCATAGAAAATTGGAGAGGCTCGTGCTTAACAAAGTTCAATATTGCTTTTGATGTTATAAATTATCCTACGGATCTATGATATACTTTCTTTGCTATTGAGGATGGGTTGAAACGCATCCTTACACTATGCAACGAGCCGGTGGCTCTGCTTAATAGTTCCCGTAGGAAAGGCCAATTCAGTAACAGCGGACCTTCAGTCCGTTGAAAAAAGAAAACGATATAAGCGAGAGTTCCATAGTGACGAGTAATATCCTGCACATTCGTAGATATTTCCGCATTTCTAAGCAATCACGAACTATAATGTCCCCTGCGAAAAGCTCTGCGCTCCCCAGCGTTAAATCATAAAAAAAGCTTCCCATTTCTGAGAAGCTTTTTGGATACTGATTTCTTAATTGTCCTTTTTTACAGGAAGGTCATCGTCGTGAGCGCCGTCCTTGCAGCACTCCTCAAGTTTGGCGTAGGCCTTTGGATCACGTTTTAGGGAATCTGCATTGTATCCGACCATGGTTACTCGTTTTCTGAGTTTGTCTGGATCGGTTTTGGAGTCTAGATAAGCGATATTCAATACTTTGGTTTCTAAATCTAAATTCACGGATTTCACACCTTTTTCGAAGGTTAGGTCCTTTTCCAATGTGGCTTTGCACATCTCACAGATAGCAGAGGTTTTGATTCCGATAGTTTTTACTTGGGCTTGCGCTGCAAAGGCAAAAGCCGCAAGGAAGAAGGTTAAGATTAGCTTTTTCATAGTGTCGTTAGTTGATTTTATACCTGATCCCGGTGTAGATAACTCTTCCGGCTATTGGCCCCCAGGTCATGGAAGCATCGAAATTTGAGCCAAAAGGATTTTCAGGATCTATGATTGGATTTGATTGTTTGAAATTCATAATATTTTCTCCACCTAGATAGATGCTGCCCCAGCGGAATCCACGACTCATCTGGGCATTTAGCATAAAGAAATCAGGAGATTCACTTGGCTGACGAAATTCAACAGGACTTTCGCTTGTATTAGGAATACGCATCGGGCCATTCCAGTTCAGTGTCATATCAGCTTTCCATTTGTCATACAACGTCGCATAGGAAAGGTTCATGAAGAAACGATCTTGACTTTGAAGAGGAATCTGCTGTAGAATCCCATTGGTAGTCATCATCATCTCATAATGCTTGTATGCTGCTTTGGCGTCAAGCCGTTCGGTGATAGGATAGCTAGCTTCTATCTGAAAACTATTTGCATAAGACCCTTTATGAAGGTTGTTGATGACAAGCAATTCTGAACTTACATCACGATCGTACACCAGTTGATTGATAAAATCGGTGTAGAAATAATCCGCCACAATACTCATCGGCCGATCATCTATGGTGAAGCTTCCAGCCAAACTGACTCCCGTATTCCATGATTCCTCAGGCTTTAGTTCTGCGTTGAAGACTAACTCCCTTGCCGATATCCAAACTGAGCTATTTTCCATCAAAGCATTAGGTGTTCGGTATCCTTTTCCTACAGATCCTCTCACGGTCCAGTTCGGTATTACTTCCCATCGGGCATGAATTCTAGGTGTGAAAAAGGTGCCGAAAAGGTTGTGAAAATCAGTTCTGATTCCTGCTACTACAGTGATTCGATCGTTAGGAATGAAGTTGTATTCGAAGAAAAGTCCAGGTACTTTTTCTGTTCTATACATTGCTGTATCGAGTCCAGTTGGGGTATTGGAATCAAAGGTTTCTGCAAAGTCATCGTAAAGAAAACTTGCTCCTGTTTTGTACTGATGAAAACTGGATCCTAAGACGTTCTGGTAGATAAAGTTTCCATAAGCTGTCTTTTCAACACCTTGATATAATCTTCTTCCAGCTCCTCCATTGAAGTCCTGATACGAAAGCGTATACTGAAAACCCCAGCTTTGGGTGGGTTTATTCGGATAGATCATGCCTAATTTCCCGAAAACCTCCGCCTTCCTGGTGTCCATTTCATAGCCATACATACTGCTGGTGGATAAGTCGCTATTGAAGTCAAAGCCTTTTTGTCCGCCGGCATTGTCAGACATATACAGATTTACGCCAATCTGTGCCATCAGTCGATCACCTTCATACTTATATCGATTGAGGAAATTTAGCTGTCTAGCTTTCGGCAAATCCATAAAGTCATCGTCGTTTCCGTCAATTTCTGAGCTCATTTGACTTGCGTGAAATAGTACGCCTGAGCTCCATTTTTCACTGATAGGAATCTGATGATTTGCATTGATTTCCATCCTTCCAAAGGAATTAAGATAGCCATTGAGGTACCAGGTATCCATACTTTCTGGCTTGAAAAGATCTACATTGATCTGACCTGTCATGGATTCATATCCGTTAATGACTGTTCCTGCCCCTTTTCCCACATCAATGGATTGGATCCAAGTTCCTGGCACATAAGTTATTCCGAGTCTAGAATTTAAACCACGGATATTCGGGATTCCTTCCCTGCTGATCAGGACATAGCGACCATCAAGACCCATCATTTGTATCATCTTTGTACCGGTGACAGCATCTGCATAGGAGACATCCACGGATGCATTTGTCTCGAAACTCTCAGAGAGGTTGCAGCAAGCGGCTTTTTGAAGTTCGTTTTCGGTAATAAGAATATTGAGGAAAGGAGCTTCGTCCACCACGGATTCAGATCTGGCACTTACGGTAACTTGCTCCAGCGCTTCACCGCTTTCTTGTAAGGTGATGAGCATAGCTTGGTCAAAAACAGGAATCACTGTGTCTGGCTCGTAGCCAAGGTAGTTCACTACCAACCGATCAGTTTTTCGCACATTTTGCAGTTTAAAAAACCCATCCAGATTGGTGATAACGCCTAGCTCCTTATCAAGAAGTTTGATGCTAGCCCCGATTAGAGGCTCTTTAGCTGCTGATTGTACTTTGCCTTCTATGCTATTTTGTGCAAATAGTAGTGCTGGCGCAAATAGGTATCCTATAAATAGAAGTGTTGATTTCATGTACTTAAGATTGTCTCTCTTATCAAATGAAATTCGCAATAAACTTGGTCATACCCGGTTGCAAAGAGGGGAATCTAAGTTTAGGTTCATTTCATAAGGAATTGCTTGTGTATAAAAAGATTACAGTTCGCCTAAGGCGAATAAAAATCAAGCAGTTCTTATATCAGGAAGGATTTATGGAGAATGGTTAGATCGGGAATTGTTCGATCTGGAGAAAGATATTCAGGGTTGGAGATTTGAACTTCTTCGCTTAGAATGCCTGGAATTGTGAGTACATAGGCTAAAACAAAATCAGGTGAAAGCTGAACTTGGAATTGAGTTTTCCCAAAGTAATCATCCGAATCAGAAGAAGCATATTCATCAGAACAACAACCTGGATCGGAAGTCTTGTCTAGATCTACCCCGCAACAATCGCTTTTCTCTGGGGAAATTGTGACTTCTGTACTTTTTAATTCATCTCCACAGTAATGCGCCGCCAAAGTCAGATTGATCTGACCCGTCAGGAAAAATAGGAGCATTAACGATGAGATGATTGCTTTCATACTGTTAGCAAAGTTCGGAAATTCATTTGAATAAGAAAAACCTACTTTCTGTACGAAAAGGGAGAAAGTAGGTTTTCAAAACATGATTAGAGTATTACTTATTTGCCTGCTCGAAGGCTGGCAAGGCTGAAGTCAGAAGTAGTTCGCAAAGTACGCTTCAACTTCTTTATTCGGTTCTACCCTTAAGTTAGTGGAATATATATTTAGGGGATTCTAAAATACAAGCAAAACAATAACTGATTAACATATGAAGTAGATTTGTAGGGTTTTATGAAATCCATTTAATAAGTAGCGACCTCAATCCTGTAAGATCTCTATTAAATTCGTGGTAGAACCCTTTAATTCTTTAGATGGATACCCAAGACTGATTTTCCCCCATTTGCTTATTCAGTTACTATTCAAACTTACTTGCCAGAGCCAAGAGGTGAAAATTTCACTACTTGATTTGGAATAGGAGTTATAGTTTTGAGATAGGAATAAATAGCTTTTAAATCTGATTTCTCCATACCAGCATACATGACCCAGGGCATGATGGTGTTGAATTCTCCAGGTTGCACTTTAGGTAAATGGTAGCCAGAATCTAGGTATTGCTTGAATTTACCCATAAACATATCCTCCGACCAACTGCCTATACCAGTTTCTGAATCCTGGGTAATGTTTGCGGTGCGTACGACAGAGCCATCTGAGAAAGCAAACGGTCTGCCCCCCTGAAATTCTTTTCCTGGTATCAATGTTCCTTGCGAATCAACTGGCGTATGACATTCCTTACAGGAAGCTGCATTTGTCAAATATTTTCCATATGCCACTTGATCCGTTTTGGCGGGCTTCTTTTCAGGTATACCATCCTTTGGAATAGTCTTTAACAGAAAACTAACAGGGAAATCGGCCTTAGAATCTGGAACATCGTTGTTGATTGGCTCAAGTGTGCGGATATAGGAAATGATGTCGTAAATATCCTCAGGATCCATTTTGCCATAATGGGAGTAAGGCATTAAGGGAAACATTGGTCTCCCATCGTTGGTCACACCAGTAGTAATAAGACGAAATAGCTGGCCATCGGTGTAATTCGAAATGCCTGTGGGAGTAATATTTTTGGCATAAAAAACTCCCGGAAGTCCCATGCTTTGATCGAATCTTTCACCACCAGATCCAAGTGTTCCTGGAGTGATAGGTCCTGAAAATAGGGAAAAATCACGTTTAGAATGGCAATCTACACAGACGGTAACATGATTCGCTAGATATGCTCCTCTTGCTATCCGCTCAGCGCTGTGATCAATGGTTAGCTCTGGAGCAGGACTGACTTTAGGGAAAGTGAAATTCACGAATGCGACTCCACAAACAAGCAATACAACGAACGCTCCAAGCAGATATGCTACTACTTTAAAAAACTTTTTCATTTTAAAAATGGGTTTGGTATAATAAAATTTACACCTTATTTTAAATAACTGATTATGAGTACGTTAAATTTTTTGCTATACTCGTTGAAACATGCTATAAAATATTTATTTATTTCTAAAACCCTGGTTAATAGGTGGTCTAATAGCTTGAGTAAAGCTATAATTTGACTTGATGAGGGTTATTTGTGTAGCTATGCGTATTTTCAGATCACCATGAACTTATCCTAGTATCACTATGAGAAAATTATCTCTTTTTATTTGCTTTTTTATCTCCATCTCTGTGCATGCACAAGAGGCAGAGATTCTAGAAAAATTAGACAGCAAAGCCGAGTTTTACGGCAAGATTGCACATCAAATTTGGTCAAATCCTGAACTTGGATACTTAGAAACCGAAAGCTCCTCACTTTTGCAAAAGACATTGACGGATGCAGGTTTTACAGTGGAAACCGGTGTTGCAGATATTCCTACAGCTTTCGTGGCTGAATTTGGATCAGGTAAGCCAGTGATCGGTATCATGGCTGAATTCGATGCGCTTCCGGGAATTTCTCAAAAAGCGACACCATTTAAAGAGCCTGTAGTAGAAGGTGGAGCCGGCCATGCTTGTGGTCATCATTTGTTCGGTACAGCGTCCGTAGCTGCTGGCATCGCAGCAATGGAGTGGATGAAAGAAAATAGCACCCAAGGTACTATCCGCATTTATGGCACTCCTGCAGAAGAAGGCGGAGGAGGTAAAGTCTATATGGCAAAAGCTGGGATTATGGATGATGTAGATGCGATGCTTCATTGGCACCCATCTTCCGAAAACAATGCTGGTGCAAATTCCTCTCTAGCAAATATTTCTACCAAGTTCAGATTCTATGGAGAAGCATCGCATGCTGCTATGTCTCCTGAAAGAGGTAGATCAGCACTTGACGGAGTAGAATCGATGAATTACATGGTAAATATGTTGCGTGAGCATGTACCCATGGAAACGAGAATGCACTATGTAATCACTAGCGGTGGTGAAGCTCCGAATGTGGTTCCCGCTTTTGCTGAATCGTATCATTATGTAAGACACCCTGATGCCATGGTAGTAAAGGAGATCTTTGCAAAATTGGTAAATACAGCTGAAGGAGCAGCATTAGGTACGCAGACACGAATGGAATACGAAATTATAAATGGAGTTTACAACTTGATGCCAAATGAGACACTAGCACGTGTGATGCAGCGCAATCTTGAAAAAGTGGGTGGAATTAAATACACTGCTGAAGAATTGAAATTTGCGGAAGAAATCATTAAGACGTATCCCGCTGGGGTGAATGTTTCTCCTGAAGATGCTTCTAAAATTGCCCCTTTCGAAGTAAATGAAAAAGGTGCTGGAGGCTCAACCGATGTTGGAGATGTAAGTTGGTTAGTGCCTACAGCTGGCTTAGGGACTGCTACTTGGGTGCCTGGAACTTCCGCTCATACGTGGCAAGCTGTTTCTGCAGGTGGGACAACTATCGGTGAAAAAGGCATGATGGTCGCTGCAAAAACTCTTACTTTAACGGCTATAGATTTATTCAAAGACCCATCAATTGCAGAAAAAGCGAAAGTTGAATTAGACAAAAGAAGAGGTGATGATTTTTCATATGAGGCGCTGACGGGAGATCGTAAACCTCCGCTCGATTATAGAAAAAATTGATTTCGACCAAAAAAGACAGTTTCAAAGCTGTCTTTTTTGATTTTATATCTTTGGCAAAGTTTATCCAACTCTAGATCACTTGACCTTGCATAAAGCAACGTATTTTAAGTCAATGAAAAGAACGTTTGTTTTACTTCTTACCCTTTTCTTACTGGTGGGCATCGGATCACTGGTTGCCCAAACCCAATCTATTGTTTCGGCAGAAAAACCCAAGATTGGACTTGTTTTGTCTGGTGGTGGCGCAAAGGGAATAGCACACATAGGAGTGATCAAAGCAATGGAAAAAGCGGGCATTAAGCCGGACTACATCGTAGGGACGAGTATGGGTGCTGTAGTCGGAGGGCTTTATTCCTTAGGTTATAATGCAGCTGAGCTGGAACAAATTATTAAAGGGATTGATTGGGACTTATTGATTTCCAATCGAGTTAGTTTTAAGGATATTGCTTTTGAGGAAAAGGAATATTACAACCGATACTTGCTGGAATTTCCGGTTGTCAAGGGGAAGATTGTTTTTCCATCCGGATTGCTTCAGGGGCAGGTGCTTTCAGATGTCTTACATTATTTCACTTGGCCTGCTAATTCCTATAAGATCTTTGATGATTTTCCTATCCCATTTCGCTGTGTAGCAACGGATATCCGCACTGGTCAAGCTGTGATTTTTGACCGAGGCTATTTGCAGGATGCCTTGCGCTCAAGTATTGCAATTCCTACTCTTTTTTCAGCTTTTGAGATGGATAGTACTTCTGTGGTCGATGGCGGAGTGGTGAATAATTTCCCCGTGGATATTGTGAAGGAAATGGGCGCTGATATCGTAATTGGTGTGAATGTCAGTTTTGAAGACTTCAAGGAAGTAGATGATCTGGGCGGGTTCGGTGGTATTCTGATGCAGCTTGCTATGGCACCATCGCTGACCATCATGAAGGATAATATAGATGCGACGGATATTTATATCAAACCTGATTTGGACGGATTTAACATGGGTAGTTTTAGCGCATATAAAGAGATTTTGGAGTTGGGAAAAGAGACCGGTGAGAAATACTTTGATCAATTCAAACATTTGGCTGATTGCCTGGGTCGTAAGGATGTGATAACTGGCTTGACATTCCAGACCGATCCTATTCAAATTGGCAAAATTGAAATTTTCGGCAATCATCTCTTTTCCACCGATTTGATCCGCTCCAAAATGAATATTGATGAGGGTGACTATGTAAGCCGAGAGCAGTTGGAAGCTGCCATCCATGGTATATATGGCATGAACGGTTTTTATAAAGTAGATTATCGACTTACCGAAATAGCTACCAAAAGCTACGCATTGCTCATTAGAATCAAGGAGAAACCAAGTACTTTATTGAGTACGGCGATCCATTATGACAATCAATTTTCCGCTGGAATCTTATTGAATTTCACCGCCAGGGAAGTGATAGGGCGTAATTCACGTACCGTTCTTTTGGCTGATATTTCAGAAAACCCAAAATTCAGACTTGACTACTATAAATACACTGGAACAAAGAAAAATTTTGCGTTCAACCTAAGACTCAACTTTTTGAGACAAGAGCTCCATGACTATGTGGGAGGCAGGGAAGATGAGGTGCAAATAGGTCGGAATTCGAGAATAGAAGCACAAATGATTTCCACAAGCTCGCTGAAACAATCTTTTTTTATAGGAGGAATTTTTGACGCTACTACCTTTAAATATAGATTCTTGTCCAACAATTTTGAAGACATCAAAAATGGACATCAAACCTTTTTTGGTGCCAGGGTTAAATACTACAGAAATTCTCAGAACGACAGGAATTACCCTACAAAGGGAGCTGAAACATTGGTGGAGGCAACCTTACATTTTAAAGATTGGATAGGAGTCAATCTTCGGACTGAAGTAGACACTATTTTTATTGATGGTAAGGGTGGAAGTTTACCCGTTTCAGAGGAGTTTTTTGAGTCATATATAAATGGACTGGCTCCAAACTCTTACCTCTCGGTTTATGCAAAGTATTCCAAGTTTGTAAGATTTGGTTCAAAATTTCAGTTTCACCCTGATGTTGCAATGGCGTTAACCCTATCCTCAGATGGTTCGTCAAAGATGTTTACAGACTATTTTGTTGGAGGATATCAAAATATAAGGTTTAACGACACCCAGTTTTGGGGATTAAACTATGGCGAAATCCGATCACCTAATTTCATTAAGCTGGGTGCCGAATTCCAGTATATTCCATTCAATAAAATCTACGTAAGAGCTGGCGCAAATATCTTAGGATACAGCGAACAGATACCTTTTAGCGACCCGGATCTTTTTAAGAAAATCTATCAAAGTGATCGATACTTAGGCTATGGACTGGATATCTCCTATCAGTCTATATTGGGGCCAATTAGTGTGGGAATCGGAGGGAATGATAGGGATAAAATGCTCAGGAGCTATTTCGCCATGGGCTTCTCCTTCAATTATTCGGATAGGTAGTTTAGAGAATTAAATAGCAGGATTCCTGCAATCAATTACCCGAATCAGCAACAGTATCCAGTCTTAAAAGACAGTGATCAAGTTTAATATCTATTCCTACCAGAAAGGCTTGAGCAGACTAAACAGAACCTACACCTTTTCGAAGCCAGAATGCTCTGATTGGTTAAAATGGAGTTTCTGAAAAATGATATATGAATTTCAATTTCACAAACGGAAATTAGAGCATGAATGAAGTCCAGTTTCCAGAGGAGCAGGACAAACCGTGACAGACATTCAGCCAGACAACCGTGCTCACGTTGGTAGTAATAGATTTAAGTATCACTTTCCAAACCCAAGTATTTAGGAAAGTATATGTGAGCTTTATATTCTTCGAGTGGTCAAAATATAGTCATTGCCCTTCCTGAGAAAGGCAATGACAAGTAGATTTATTCTGAATCCAGTATAGAGTCAACCATCGCATCAATATCACGAAGGTGATTTTGAACGATTCCGGCACTATACTTTGAGCTTGCGGAGCGAGCGGAAGTTTGGATAGTTTTCAACTCAGCACGGACCGCAGCACTGACGTCAGAGCGGCTTTTTTCATCCTGAATCATTAGAGATGCAAGACGTTCCACGTGTGCACGCTGAAGATTTCTACGGAAAGCATCAATTTCTTTTGATCCAGAAAGCTCAGACCAAACACCTTTTCTCAAATCACTTAGCATCTCAGTCATCGAGTAGGCTTCAGCACCATTTAGCGCTTCAGTCTCTATCATCCGTTTCAATCTGTCCAGTCTCAGCACATTGCTAAGCACTCTTGACTGCATGCTACCTATAGAAAACACTGCTCCGCTTGGTTCGATATTGTTGAGGATCTCTTTTTGAAGTAACCAGTCAGGAGTAGAAAATACGTTTTCGTTCAAAAAATTTATGGATTTCAACTGCTCTGCTTTAGCGGTAGGAGTATAGGTGACTCCCTCTTGATCAGTGGTTTTCAATTCTTGATAAACACCGCCGATATTAGCAACCACATGATTTGCGAAGCGACTCCAAACTCCTATCAACTCACCATACAATTCCTCCAAATCATCGTAGCCTTCACCGTCGGTCGCAGTCCATTCGGCTAAATTTGGCGCTACGATTTTCAAGTTCGCCAAACCATACGTACTGGCTTTTACTGGATCATCTCCTACAGATTCTGTTTGGTCACTTGGGTCAAAAGAGTTTCCCCGTCCAAATAGATACCTAGGGTCACCCGCTTTTTCTCTGATCCAGTTATTCAACGTTGGCTTCTCAGCTTTTGGAGAATTTGCATTAGGAATGTACCTGTAGCCCCAATTGATCGCATAGCTATCATATGGTCCGAGCATTCTCACCCAGCGTACGCCTGTGTCGCCCGGCTGAGCAACGTAGTTGTAGCGTGTGTAATCCATAATAGTGGTAGCAAGTCCCCACTTTTGAGTAAAAGTAGCGGAGCGCAATGAGTCAGTTGGGTAGGCATAGGAAGCTTTCATGTTGTGAGGAAGTCCAAGTGCATGACCGATTTCGTGAGAAATCACCCTTCGCATCATTTCACCGATTTCTTCATCTGGTGTATTCAAAGTTCTCGCAGAAGGATTAGCAGCTCCAGTTTCTAACAGGTAGCGGTTTCTGTAGGAGCGTAGATGGTTGTGAAACCATACAATATCACTTTCTATGATTTCTCCTGAGCGTGGATCTGATACGCTTGGACCCATTGCATTTCGCGTGGTGGTCGCTACATAACGAACGGTCGAATATCGGGCATCTTCAGCACTCCAGTCCGGATCTTCTTCCTGCGTGGGGGCATCCTTGGCGATGATGGCGTTTTTGTAACCGGCTGCTTCAAAAGCGACTTGCCAATCTTCGATTCCTTGACGGAAATAGGGTCTCCATTTTTCAGGAGTCGCTGGATCCAGATAATAAACAATTGGTTTCACTGGCTCAACCAATTCACCTTTTGCATAGGCTTCCGGATCGTTTGGCTCAAGTCTCCACCTTCTGATATATGTTTTTTCATCAGATTTCAAAGCTTCAGAACCGTAGTCAATCTGACGAGTCGTAAACCAACCTACACGTGGATCATGCAATCTTGCCTGCATTGGCTGCTCCGGCAAAAGATACATCGATTGGCTCAATTCCATAGAAATCGTACCTGATCTAGAATTGGAAGGAGGATCGGAAGCGTTGTAAGTCATGTCATGTCTCACTTCAATATTCTCTGGGTAACTGGCCATCCGTGTAATAAAGCTTCTTTCTTTATCCAGATTTCTGACCTGATACTGTTTTCTCATAGAAGAAGATAGTCCGCTAAGTGCCGGGATGTCCGAAAGAAAGAGATTTGTCACTTCTATAAGTGCTGCAGTAGAGTCCTTATTGACCGCTTCAATTTTGAAAGATGCCAAAATCGGATTGTAATTATTGGCTTCTACAGACAAGTGAATAGGAAGAGAGTCTGCAGCTACATTATCAAATGAAATTGAGCGAAGGATGATGCTGTTTTGAAGTCTAGTCCAGTGGATTACTTGTTCGTTCGACTTAGAACCAGCAGTTGTATAGCCACCGCCAAGACCGTCGGATATTTTGGAAATACGACTGACCAGAAGCATGTCTTTGCCCAGTAGTTCAAAGGGGACTTCATAATAGTTTTTGTCTCCAATTTTATGAACTATAAATAACCCGTCGTCAGAAATTGCTTCATCTGTGACTATCTCACTATACTTTTTGAAAGGGCTTTTTTTGCTAGGCTTTGTAGCTTGGCTTTGAGGTGCAGCTTCTGCTTTCGCATTTTTTTTATTCTTCTTCTGCGCAAAGCTTGCTATGCTTAGCATCAAAAGGAAGGCAGTTAAGAGTATGGCAACTTTTTTCATCTACTAAATGCAATTGGTTTGTATTAGCAAAGTAGCTGTATAGGCAAAAATATAAAAGGAGTCATTTTTGGTGACTCCTTTTTAGTAGGATGAAGGGTTAGTTCTTTGTTTTACACCCCTTACTTTACAAGATCAGTAGTCTGAATGCTGGCTACTTATATGTGTTTCAATGGCGCTATTTTGATGTTTCTGAGATGAGTTTTTCCAGAGAGCAGAGCGAAAACAGAGTGGGTGCTCGGATTTGTTTACTGAAGAATTAGCACAAATAAGCTAATGATGAAAATCTATCATATTCGTTATAATCATCTGATGTATTGATGGTTGATTAAATCGGAAGTAGTGAAATCCCATTAGTGCAATCGTTTTATCACTTGAGGATCAGATTACTTGATTATCAAGCAATCTCTTGTGATAGCTTTACTATAACCCCGATTAAACTAATGAATCGAAGAAACCCCATGACTGTTTAACCAGATTTGATCTGGCAGATTGGAAGTTAATATTCGGGAAATTCTTCGCATTAATAAGATCGGGATTAAGCACTTGTTTAGCCAAAAATACAGCTATGAAGAGTTGGTAGATTTAGCATAAAGTATCACCTTAGTTAAAAAGTTTAACCTATAAAAAACTATAATTACTTATGCTTACTCATTCAGTATTCTTCAAGTTGAAATTCCCAAATGGATCTTCAGAGGAAGGTGAATTTCTTTGTGCCGCTGCCAAATTATCCTCTATTCCCTACGTTCTGAATTTTCGATCTTTGCGTCAGCTCAGTTCTAAAAATAAGTTTGATTATGGCTTGACAATGGATTTTGATAGTCAGGAGCAATATAATCGCTACAGTCATCATGCTGATCATGTCGCTTTCGTAGAAACCTTCTGGGCGAAATATGTCGCCGATTTTATGGAGATAGATTACGAGGAAATTTATGAGGATTTGTTCTGAAATTATTTTTCACCTAGAGTAATAAGATTATACTGTTTTATTAAGGAATCACAATTGCTACTAATGACGCTTATCAATTTATTTTTCGAGATCAGCTACCGTTAACTGTTCAGTTTTCAGGGTTCATAGCTTTCGTTAGATGAATGGTTTACTCGCCTTTACTTTTAGAGAATTTATAAGAAAATAGTTGTTTTTAAGTGCGCTTATGAAAGCATTTGTTTAGAATTATTTGCTATAAAAATGTGTGGTAAAGTCACTTTTATAACCTATTTCACTCAATCTCACGGGGGTATTATTGGGAAAAAGATTGAGGTTAATGAAGGTCATACCAATATTTTAAGTGAACAATAGAGTGGATAAAAGGCATTTTTCCACAGTAATAATAGGATTCTACACCCTCACTGGTTGAACGTGTGTCAAAACTATCAGCTCGGTACACAAGTTGTATTTCACACGAGTGATTTTCAATAGTGTAAAAGATTTCCATGCTTGAATTTACAGAGAAGGGTATTTATTGTCCAATTGCAGATGTTTATATCGATCCGTGGAAACCGGTTAAATCTGCCATCATTACACATGGTCATAGTGATCATGCGAGGATAGGTAATAGCCATTACATCTGTCATCAGGATACAGTCCCTATTCTGCGCTTGAGATTAGGTCAGGATATTTCTGTACAAGGCTTATCGTATAAACAGGTGATTTCCAAAAATGGAGTGAAAATCAGCCTATATCCAGCAGGACATATAATAGGATCAGCTCAGGTACGCTTGGAATATAAAGGCGAAATATGGATTGCATCTGGGGATTATAAGTTGATGTCAGATGGTCTAAGTGTGCCTTTTGAGCCAGTCAAATGCCATCATTTCATCACAGAGTCCACTTTTGGCCTTCCTATTTATAAATTTCCATCGGCAGCAACTGTATATGAAAGCATCAATCAATGGTGGAAACAGAATGAGTCTGATGGAGTAAATTCTATCATCATAGCCTATGCTCTAGGAAAATCTCAATCCATCTTACATCATTTAGATCAAAGTATTGGTGATATATTTCTGCATGGAGCGGTGGCTAATGTAAATAATACATTGAATGAACAGGGACACAATTTCCCTGGAACTTATGTGACACCAGAAATGAACAGAAAATCAATAAGAGGAGCTATGATCGTAGCACCTCCTTCGGCCCTGTCAACTCCTTGGGTCAATAAATTTTCTCCTTCCCGCAGAGCATTATGCAGTGGATGGATGCAACTACGGGGGGCAAGAAGGCGATCCGGGGTGGATCGTGGGTTTGTATTGTCAGACCATTGCGACTGGGACCAACTTAATGAGGCTGTACTTGCTACTGGTGCAGAAAATATTTATGTGACCCATGGCTATCAAACTACTTATGCTAAGTGGCTTACAGAACGTTACCAGCTGAATGCTGTTGAAATAAAAACACAATTTGAACCTGCCACGGGAGACCTTGAATAAGTTATGAAGGCATTTACCACCATGTTTACGGCCGTTGACCAGACTACGAAGACCAATCAAAAGATTCAGGCTATGGTAGACTATTTCACCACTGCTGATGAGGAAGATAAAATATTTGCGGTCTCTATTTTGATTGGCAACAAACCGAAAAGGCCTGTAAAAACTACAGAATTGAAAGAGTGGGCTGCCGAGGTTGCTGAATTGCCTGTGTGGCTCTTTGAAGAGTCATATCACATTGTTGGAGATTTGGCTGAAGCCATTGCGCTAATCCTTCCTTCTCAACAAAAGGAGAAGCAGTTTACTTTAAGGGATACGTTGGCGTTTCTTTCCAGATTGACAGACCTAGACTCGGAAGAAAAGAAGGCACTTATCATTGATTATTGGATGAGCACTCCTTTAGAGGAACGTTTCGTTTTCAATAAGTTGATCACGGGAAATTTCAGAATGGGAGTATCCAGGCAGTTGGTGATAAAAGCCCTAGCAAAATATTTAGATCAGGAACACACCTCCATTGCTCACAAATTGATGGGGAAATGGGATCCCTATACTGAGACTATGCATTCTATGTTTGCTGGGGAAAGCCATTTGACTAAAAATTACTTGCCATATCCCTTTTTTCTGGCTTACCCACTTGATATGGAGCCTGAGGCTCTCGGAGAGATAGATGAGTGGTGTATTGAGAAGAAGCTTGATGGGATACGGGGGCAGATTATTGTGAGAAATAATGAAATTTTTGTGTGGAGTAGAGGTGAAGAACTCTTGACAGATAAGTTTCCCGAGTTCACTTCTCTTCTAGCTTCACTACCCAGTGGAACGGTGATAGATGGGGAAATTATTCCTTGGAAAGATGGTCATCCTTTACCTTTTCAAGTAATGCAAACCAGAATTGGAAGGAAAAATATTTCTCCAAAGTACCTAAAAGAGGCACCTTTGGTTATGGTTTGTTTTGATGTATTGGAAATGAACGGGGAGGATTTGAGGCAAAAACCCTTGATGGAAAGGAGAGAAATTTTAAAAGGTCTTATTTCTAAGCACAAAGAAGAAAAGCTCTTGTTGTCCGAAGCAATGGATTTTAACAATTGGGGGGAGGTAGCAGCGTTTCGCGTAAATGCCCACGAGCAACAGTGTGAGGGTTTGATGCTCAAAAGAAAGACCAGTCCCTACGAGACAGGGAGGCGAAGAGGCAATTGGTGGAAATGGAAAACTGAGCCAATGACGGTAGATGGTGTGCTTCTATATGCCCAAAGTGGTCACGGCCGCAGAGCCAATCTTTTTACAGATTATACTTTTGCCGTCTGGGATGGAGATATTCTTGTGCCTTTTGCTAAGGCCTATTCAGGGTTAACTGATAAGGAAATCAACGTGCTGGATAATTGGATTAAAAGAAATACACTGGAAAAATTTGGGCCAGTAAGAAGTGTGAAGCCCGAATTTGTGTTTGAGATTGCTTTTGAGGGAATTAATTCCAGTCCGAGGCATAAATCCGGAGTGGCCTTGCGATTCCCCAGAATATTAAGGTGGAGGAAAGACAAATCGGCCAAGGATGCGAATACAAAAAACGATTTATTGCAATTGATTGAAGCACAGAAGTCATGAATAGCTTTGCTGATGTCTGGTTTTCCAATCAGGGATGGACTGCTCATGCTTTTCAAGCCAAAACTTGGTCGGCTATTGAAAAAGGTCGCTCCGGGCTGTTGAATGCTCCTACAGGATATGGCAAAACCATGGCAATTTGGTTTGGCGTCCTACACCACTATTATATTCAGCGAAAAGTTAAAAAAGGAAAGGATGAGCGAAAGCTGCACTGCCTTTGGATCACGCCTTTACGGGCATTGTCCAGTGAAATCCATTCAGCAACTACTCTTGTCAGCGATGATATGGCGTTGGATTATCAGATAGGTTTACGAACCGGAGATACCTCTACCAAAATCCGTCAACAGCAAAAGAAAAAGCCTCCGCAAGCTTTGGTAACTACACCTGAAAGTGTCCATATCCTAATGGCTGGAAAGGGATATACTGATTATTTCTCTGAACTGGAATTTGTAGTAGTGGATGAGTGGCACGAACTGATGGGGAGTAAGAGAGGTGTCCTGATCGAGTTGGCTCTGAGCCGACTAAAAGCACTTAATCCCAAGTTGAAAATCTGGGGGATCTCTGCCACGATAGGCAATCTAGCCGAAGCTCAAGACATACTTCTCGGCCCAGGGAATAAAGGGGTAATGATCAAATCTACTATAAAAAAGAGGTTACAGATTGAAACCCTACTACCAGATGTCTTAGAGCGATTTCCATGTGCAGGCCATCTGGGTGTACATATGGCCGAAAAAGTAATACCCCTTATTGAGCAAAGCCAGTCCACCTTGTTGTTCACTAATACCCGCTCCCAAGCAGAAATTTGGTACAGACAGTTACTCGAGCTCAAGCCAGAATGGGCAGGAGCGATTGCGCTTCATCACGGCTCCTTAAGCAACGAGATTCGTGTTTGGGTGGAAGCAGCTTTGCATGCGGGTAGTTTGAAAGCCGTTATCTGTACCAGTAGTTTGGATCTTGGGGTAGATTTCCGTCCCGTAGATACAGTGGTTCAGATCGGATCTCCAAAAGGGATTGCCCGCTTTCTGCAGCGAGCCGGCA
>Ga0105053_10004326_pt1 | contig 21016 bp, 19 predicted proteins | sample BON01_FD_78093 | JGI IMG/M metagenome (GOLD analysis project Ga0105053, IMG submission 78093) | Freshwater microbial communities from Lake Bonney liftoff mats and glacier meltwater in Antarctica - BON-01 | ecosystem: Environmental > Aquatic > Freshwater > Ice > Glacier meltwater | place: Lake...
AATATGTCGTAGACTTATTACATGGGCGGAATAATTCTAAGCCCTGAAAGGGCGGTATACCTCAGCACAGGGTGGTAGCCCTGTGTCTGGTAGACCCAAGGCTAATTTTTAAGCCCTGAAAGGGTGACATAAATTCAGTATTAATCCTAAAGAGTTTTGACATTGCACCCTTACAGGGCTATTAGGTTTGCGTTTTTGCTGTTGTTAGATGGGCTACACCCATCCCTGAGTGATGTTGCCCTTTCAGGGCTTGGTTACTTCGAAATATACAATCGACTTTCTACCTGCATTGAATATATCCTTAGTATCTGAAAAGGTGAAAATATCATAGCCACGGGTGGCAAGCCCGTGGTAAGAAAATAAGTACGACACGATATTGGCTGTATTGTTGCTTTTTTTCCCGCAAAAATACTGACAAAATTTCGACCTAAGTTAGCTACATAAACGTTACTTTTTTCACGTCATGGAATCCGGGTCAAACGAACCTTATTTACCAACCACTATTTTACAATCAAATGTCTTTTGGTATAAATTGAATTATGGAGATACGCCACCCCCTTCTAATTCAGTATTGCTGGATTTCCAAGTTTACCTATAAACAGTAATGCTCCACTGCTGTTTTCCTGAATGAAAAAGACAAACGGTTTGTCAAGACTGAAAACCCTTGGTTGAGAAGGACCTGCGCTTGTTGTGCCTATTTCTACAACTGTGACAGCAGCAGCCTCAGTCCCCCTTTCACTTACTTCAATTACCGCTTCATGGATGACTCTGTTTATATACATTGGTTCTGTGGGATTGTTAAAAAGCTTACTAAAGTTCAATGGACTAGCAATAAATGGCTTTTTCAATCCGAGTAGTTCCAATTCCTCTTTCAGGTTATTTATTTTATATCCCATTTTGAATTTGGGCATCTTTAGGATGAAATTTGTGGTGTCCGCATTCTCCCTAAAGTATTCCAAATCTCCCAAAGAAAAGTTCTCCATTTTTTTATCCAACTCAAAATCGTTGGCGATAACCACTCCCATTGAATACTGTCCTGTACTATAAGGTATCTCCAGGTACTCTAATGCTCCATCATTAAAATAACGAAGACCTGCTGGAGAGGACATTTGCATCATGTCTACGGTCACTTCTTGACCCGAAGCCGTATAAAAAGGTGCTTTCTTTGTGTTGTCAACATCAAAACGGTACTTCCAATCCGCTTTGAAATAGATCGCATTGACCAGGTACATCACTGCATCTGGAGAAACAGCATCAAGCATGTTCTTTATCATTCCATTGGTATTGTTTTCGATCCACTGATTAATCATGTCTTTCGATTGCGGGTTGGACATGTCCAATCCTGCGATCTCCGCACTGTAACTGTCTCTAACATCCTTTGCAAAAGTTGGGTTTATTTCAAAACCCTGTCTGTACCAAATGGCATTGGCGATTTTTAGCCTTACTTTAGGATCAAGAGCCAATAAATACCGGGTCAGAGATTTCGCCGCTTTATTCGCCTCCCCCAACGCCATCCCCTCATACCTCAATACCTGCATAAATTCGGCTACAATCTCATCCTCATTGCCATTCATGGCCATGGAAAGTGCTTGATGTATACTAAATGGGCTGAAAAACTGATTGACATCTTCCTTCTTCTGAAGTTCATGAAACAAATCAAAGGCAAACTGCGAACTACTCAATACCATGTCCTGCTCATGAACTTGTAAAGGCCTTATATTGGCAGCAATGTTTTCATCCACATCACTGCCCCAATTGCAAGCAGTAGTAACCATTAAAAAGAATAATCCAACAGGTATTTTCATCATGTTCAAGTTTAATTTATAACCTATACGTAAAGAGAAGGATAAATGCTACAAGAGCAATTGAATAAACCTTAAATAGGCAACCAATTTCGTGTTGAAATAACCTCCTGAGACAAGGCTGGAAATCCTATTAAACTGAGTTCGGTTTTCATACTTACCGGTAAGGTGACGTTTATTTGGTCAAACAGTACCCTCCTTGAAATAGACACAGAAAAAGCAGATCAGGTAAATCCCTCCGAAGCGGAGACTATGGGATTTTTTTCGCATACTTCCCAAATATCTATTTGTTATAACTTGTTATTCCTGTTGAAATCCCCCTTGCCCTCCGCCGCGGCGGAGGGAATTCCTGAAAATGAGATTTGGGTCGATTCTTAAATGGTTAACATTATCAGGCATTTACCCATTTGCTTCGGAAAGGATTAGTACCCGCATTTCGTTCTATTCTATAATCGAACTCTTGCCATTACTTAGTCTGAGCAAAACAAACTTTAAACTGATTTCACTGTTCCTCATTTTCAAACCTGACCACTAGATACCTGAAAACTCCTTCATCATAATCAGCATGAAAAAGGTTATTTCTAGAAAGGTACAATCCATCCTCCCTGACAAAAAAATTACTACCAACATAAACTTCGAAAGCGTCAAAAGTATGTTCTGCCAGTACATTAAGCTCCTTGTCCAAAACCATTATACCGGTGTAGGGACGGTAATAATTCAAGCTGTTTAGATCTTCATCAGATGTCTCAGGGTCATATTCTACTGCAGGTGTAGTGATTCTGTAAAAAACATCCCTATAAGGGTCATAGATCAGGGCACCATATTGGTCATATTTTATCCTCCATTCCAAGGCTGCCCTATGATTAGGTGCCACTTCATTCACATAAAGAAAATTATTGATTATATCAGATTTAACCTCCTTTCTCTTGATAACCTTACCCGATTTAGTATCAAAAACCTGAATCTCATGATCATACAATGCCGCAATATAAATTTTATCGGCTCTTTTTGCCCAGGAATACCCGCTACCCTTTTTGCCCTTGTCCCAATAATCTTCACGGTAAAAAACATCATACCACTGCACAGTGTCTTCCAAAATATCATAACTATAAACCAATTGGTGCTTTTGAATGTCCGCTTTATCCATGTCATGGTACTTCATAAAAAGTGGCTGCGCACCATATACCCTATTACCTATTTGGTAAAGAGGGGTTTCCGAGGAAACACCTATATAAGAAATAGGGAAAAGTTCATTATGAATGGGTTTCCGTAACTGGACTTCCCCTTCAAGGTTAATTAAAACGATTTTTTGAGGGGCATAGTTGACCAGCCAGATAGAGTCTTGAGCGGTGAGTACACCACCTGAAAAAGGCTTGACACTATTGGGGCCTTCTAAATATAAGGGGACCTCTTTCACCAACTTGCCCCCAGGATAGGAATAAAATTGATATACTTTTTTAAAATAATTATGCAAAAATATTTGAGATCCCGAATCAGTTTCCAAAAACTGAATAAAGCCTGGATTGATAGGCACCAGGCTGTCCGTTTCAAAAGTAATTTCATCCACAACTTTTAATTTCAGACTTCCTTTTTCATTGTTATTCTCGCAGGCAAAAAATAAGAGGGAGGGTACTAGACAATAATAAAACAGATTCCATTTCATAAAACACATTCGTTAACCTTCAACCTAAAACTAAAAAAATAATTAAACCTTTCCAACATTCACCTCTCTTTCATCTTTGATAATGAAGCGTTTGTTTAGCAAAAATGAGTTCAGGCATGCCCTTAAACTTAATGGAATCCCTGTATTACTCAACCAAACTAGGTCAAAACTTAATTTAACCCGATAGTATTTGCATAATTAAGATTTAATTAGAAGATTAAGCCCTTCAATAGCAATAAACCCTACATTAATTATGGAAAGAAGACAATTTTTAAAGATTGGCGGCCTGAGTTCCGTCGCCTTATTTTCTGGAATTCCTTTTTCTAGTCATGCCAGGTCAGAATTCACCATAAAAAAAATCCGATACTATGCTGCTCCCGGCTACAACAAACCCCTTTTTAACCAGGCCAGAGGCATTGTGGAAATAGAAACTGATTCAGGATTAATTGGGATTGGTGAAGGAGGTACACCTGACATGGTAAAACAATGTGCTGAAATGCTCATCGGAGAAGATCCCTTCAGAATCGAACACCTCTGGCAATACCTATATCGAGGCATGTTCTATCCTCCTGGACGAGAAAAACTTCATGGGCTTGGCGCCATAGAAATGGCTCTTTGGGACCTTAAAGGCAAGGCATTGGATGTACCTGTTTATGAATTACTTGGAGGAAAAACCCGTAATTATGTGGAATGCTATGCCACAGGTTTTCGCAACAGTAAAGCCACAACAATGGAAGGACAGGCGCAGGACTGCCTTGAAGCCGGACTAAGATGTTACAGAATTGGCCCCACCGGTGGCAATGGTGATTTACCTTTCGATTTTTATGAAAACAGCAAAAAAACCATTGAGACTTGTCAAAAATTAGACAAAGCTGTGGGCGGAAGTGGTAATTGGGCCATTGACCTTCATACCCGCTTTGACACGACTGAAGCGATAAAAATCTGTGATGCGCTGGAAGAATTGGAACCCTATTTTGTAGAAGACATCATTAGGTCGGAAAATCCTGAAGTTTACCGTACGATTAGAAACATGACCAAAGTCCCAATAGCCGTGGGAGAGCAATTTGGCGATCGCTGGGACAGCAATGTCCTTATAGAAAACCATTTGATAGATTACAGTAGGGTAACCTTGCCCAATACGGGAGGCATTACCGAAATAAAGAAAATAATAGCCATTGGTGAAACCCATTATGTAGGCATCATCCCTCACTTTACCGGGCCGCTATCTACAGCAGCACTGGTACATGTATTGGGTTCATCTAGCCCCACCCGATGCATGATAGAACTGGCAGGAGGAGCACCTGAGAAACCAACTTATTTTAATGAAGACTTTATTGATTTTAGGGATGGGAAAATCCATCTCAATGACCGTCCAGGGCTTGGTGTGATTTTTTCGCCAGAAAAAGCATCGTTATTGTTTGAGGTAACAAAAAACACTGAATTTACGCATCCCTACCTGAAAAGTCCAGATGGCGCTATTCACAACTGGTAGTAGGTGATTTAATAAATTCGAAAAAGGCAATAGATAGCCTATTCTGTGATAAAAATACTTTCTGTGAAAAAATCCAGATGGGCCAATACTAATCCTATCCCACAATCCGGTTTCCCTCAAAACTACTAGTGTAAGCCAGTTATAAACAAATAGAAGATATATGATTTTGGCGGTATTGTTGCCTATTTTTTGCTACAATACCGCCAAAAATTCGACCCATACCAGCTACAAGTATTTTTGTGGTTATAGCCATAATTCCATACAAAATAAAGAACATTTCCCTCTCCAATAAGACCTACCCATTACTTTTTCCAAAGGTTGAAACCCGGCTTACCCTCGCGCAAAAAAGTAAAATAACGTGAAGGAAACCATCTATATGGACCTACTGAAGGAACTGGAAGAAGCCACTGCAGGATTAGACCCCAGCAAACCATCTTCTACAAGTGAAATACTATACGGCGGAGATCCTTTAAAATGGAAAAAATTCGGCTACTCTTTGATGTTACGGGCTGCCATGCGGCTGACCAAAGTTGCACCCTCCACAGCAGAAACTTATGTTAAAAAAGCTGTTGCCGGAGGCTTAATTACCTCAAATGAAGACAATGCAGTCCTACGCAACACCTCTGTATTTAATAATTACATCGGTGTGCATTTGGGGGCCAGAGAAAAGGCAAATTATTACCTTACCGAACCCTTCGTCAATCACCTTAAAAGCAATGAAGACCCAAGGCTTGAATCTATCGCCATTAGACATGTAGGGGCCACCAATGGCTCAAGTCAAACGATAAGTAGAATAACTCGGGATCCGGACCTACAAATAGGCATGCCAATGGGCCATGATGATGTCTCCATCAATAGTGTTTTGGCCGAAAATGGTGTCGTAAGCCTCTGGGATTATTCCCAAGCAAATATTTATACCGTTCTGAAAGTAGATTCCCCTCAGTTTTTCCTCACTTATTCCCAAACCCAATTATTACTTGCAGAGGCCGCTGTAAGAGGCTGGGTGCAAGGTGATGCAGCAACTTATTATGAAGAAGGAATCAAGGCAAATATGGAGCAAATGGCCTTGTATGATTTGGATGCTACGGTTTCAGAGCAGGCAGCGGCAACTTATATTGCCAACCACCCGCTAGAAAGTGAAATGGCTCTAGAACAGATCAACACGGAATACTGGATTGCCTCCTTTCTGGATGGATCAGAATTATTTGCCAATTTCAGGAGAAGTGGCTACCCTACCCTGGAAGCAAACCCTTACACAGGGTCTGAAATCACTGGAGATTTTATTAGAAGTATGCCCTACCCTGATTCGGAAACGGTAGTCAACCGGTCCAATCTGCAGGAAGCAATAAGCAGGCAAGGCCCCAATAACCTGGACCGAAGGGTTTGGTGGGACCAACCCTAAAAGTGAAGGGTACCTGTCAAAAAAAAGGCAGGTACCCTTCACTTTTTCAAAAAACTTAAACTTATTCTACAGAAGGCTTTTAATAGTTTAATTTGTGTACTAAATTCTAACTTTCATTTTACGCCTTAAAATTCACTAAAGAAAGAATTTTATTTAAGCGTACCAGTTAACCACCAAATAGCAAAAAGTAACAATGTTGGATTTTTTAAAAGCTTCCCTATTATTAATACATAATTTACGGCTACAGCTTGGCTTGTTATGTAAAGAAGTCATCTACCACCCCTCGACACCAAGAGCGGCATGTCTAATCGCAAGAAAAGAGCAACCCATAAGAGGAATCAAGAAATATACAATAACCAGATAACCCATGAAAAAAACTGAAAAAAAAGTCATACGCAAACCTTCCACAGGCCTAGTGACAAGAAGAAATGCCATCCAATCTGTACTTGGACTGGCAGGAACGAGTTTACTCCTTCCGCTTTCTTCTTATGCTGAAACACCTACCCCGACAAACTTTAAGGCAGGAGAAGTAAGAATCACCAAACTGGAAACCTTTTTGGTAAAACCACGCTGGATATTTCTCAAAATTCATACCGATGCTGGCGTAGTAGGATTGGGTGAACCCCTGCTGGAAGGTCGGGCACTTACCATACAAACTGCTATAAAAGAATTAGAACCTTACCTTATTGGAAAAGACCCAAGGCGGGTCGTTCACCACTGGCAGGCCATTTACAGACATGCATTTTACAGGGGTGGGCCGATCCTTACCTCCGCCCTCAGCGGAATAGATCAAGCCCTTTGGGATATCAAGGGCAAACTATTAGGCGTACCGGTATATGAGCTTTTTGGAGGACCTACACGGGATAGGGTGAGGGTTTACGGCCGGGCTTCCAATGCTGAAGACATGAGAAAAAGAAAGCAGGAAGGGTATACTGTAATCAAAACAGGCGTAGCTAAGAAACAACCTGCCAGAATAGTGGAAAACCCGGCATTTGTTCAATATGCTTCAGACAATTTTGCCTCCCTCCGAGAAGCAGGAGGACCGGAAATGGACATTGGCATTGATTTCCATGGAGCTATTTCCCCCCAAACTGCCAAACTTCTGATCAAAGAATTGGAACAATACCAACCAATGTTCATCGAAGAGCCTTGCCAGGCACAGAACGTGGATGTGATGGCAGACATCGCCAGAGGCACCCACTTGCCCATTGCTACGGGAGAAAGAATTTTTACCAAATGGGGTTTCAGAGAAATATTAGAAAAAGGAGCCGCAAGCATCCTTCAGCCTGATCTTTGCCATGCTGGCGGCTTGACCGAGGGAAGGTTGATCGCCGGAATGGCCGAGGCTTACTATGCGGCCATCGCTCCACATAATCCAATGGGACCTATTTCTTTGGCCTGCGGACTACATTTAGCTGCGAGTATACCCAATTTCCTGGTACAGGAACAGGTTACTTTAGGTGAAGGTTACCTGAAAAACCCTTTTAAGCTTGAGACTGACGGCACGGTACTCATTCCAGAGGGCCCGGGACTGGGCATTGAGCTGGATGAGGATGCAATACAGGACAAAATAGGCCACGACTGGACCAATCCCCAATCTTATGACCCAAGGGACGGGTCTGTAGTAGATTGGTAACCAAACCATTTCAGGCCCCTCAATTCTAAAAATCATCATTTAATCAAATAGTCAATCAACAATGAAAGTAAAGGAAAACAATACCAGAAGAAATTTGCTCAAAGGTTTAGGACTGGGAACCATGGCAGGAATGCTGGGCATGTACCCTAAAGCCATGGCCGAAACAGCAAAAGAAAAACCAGCCTACCTGAATGGCCTGCCCCCCTTAAAGATCACGAACGTAAAAGCAATTGGACTTGCCCCCAGCGGTTCCAATCTGATAGTAGTGAAAGTAGAGACCTCGGAACCGGGGCTTTATGGACTGGGCTGCGCTACGTTTACCCAAAGGGCTTTTGCAGTGTTCACAGCTATAGAAAAATACCTACAAGATTTTTGTGTGGGTAAAGATGTGGACAATATTGAAGACATGTGGCAATCAGCCTTTGTAAGCTCCTACTGGCGCAATGGCCCAGTGCTCAACAATGCCATCAGTGGTCTTGACCAGGCCTTATGGGACATTAAAGGCAAGCGCGCCAATATGCCTGTTTACCAGCTGCTGGGTGGTAAGTGCCGGTTTGCTATCCCGTGCTACACCCATGCCAGTGGCAATACCCCTGAAGAGGCAGCCAACCAGGTTTCCTCGTTTATGGAAGAGGGGTACCGCTACGTGAGGATTCAGCAGGGAGGTTACGGAGGTGCCGGCATTTCCGGTGACCCGGATTTCAAAAAACAAGGTTTTGCCCGCGATACTGACCAATATATGGACCAGGGCAAATACCGAAGAGATGTCCCAAAACTCTTTGAAACAGTGAGAAGACAATGCGGAGAAGAAGTAGAATTATTGCACGACATTCATGAAAGATTGGATCCTATAGATGCCATTAATGTGGTCAAAAGTGTGGAACCTTACCATCCTTTTTTCATAGAAGATCCCTTTTCTCCCGAACAGATGGAATGGTTCAAAGAATTGAGGAATGCCACTACTGTACCTTTGGCAATGGGAGAATTGTTTAACAATATCAATGAATTTAAAGAGCCTATGACCAACCGGTTATTTGATTATATCCGGATCCATATCTCACAGATTGGGGGCATCACGCCAGCCATGAAAGTAGCCCATTTGGGTGAATTTTATGGAATTAAGACGGCCTGGCATGGTCCTGGTGACGTTTCACCTGTTGGGCATGCAGCCAATGCACACATAGACCTGGCCATCTGGAATTTCGGCATCCAGGAAGCTGCTAGAATATCCGACCTTTCCAGAGAGATTTTCCCGGGATCACCCACCATGAAGGACGGCTATATGTGGGTAAACGAAGTTCCAGGCCTGGGCGTGGATATCAACGAAAAGCTGGCTGCTAAATACCCAATGCACACCAATTCCAATTGGACCGTTAGAAAATTTGACGGCACGATCATTAGGCCTTAATAAATGAGGCACCTGTCCTTTGAGGGTTTTGTACCCTTGAAGGATTGGTGATTGGGTGAGAGGTGATCTGTTGATAGGTGATGGAGTGATCTGTGATAGGTGATCGGAAGATAATTAATGCAAATTTTAGTTAAAAAGTTAACTATTTTTTAAAAACAAATCAACTAAATGTATAAAAAATACCATGATCACGGTATTGCTTTATACTATAATATTCTCGATTTTGCCTTTTCATACCAGCTAGAATCCCTACCAAATCACACCATTAAAATTTTTAATTTTAAGGCCATATCACCTTTATTCCTACGAGAATTCAGGGCGCATGGTCAATTATCAGCCTACTGATCGGCAAGCTTATGGGGGTCAGGAGGGGAACCGCGCCTAAATTATATGAGATTTACTATTAATTTAACAAGAGAAAGTCAGGAAGCAATGCTCCCAATCAATTATCAGTATGAGCTTTCTTCCTTAATATACAAAACAATAGACAGGGCCAATAGTGCCTTTAGTGCTTTTCTGCATCAGCAGGGATACCTGGCCTTTGGTAATAAATTCCGCTTGTTCACTTTTTCCAGACTCAGTTTTGACAAGCACAAAGTGATCAGAGCGTCTGGAAGAATACATCATATTGGCAAGGAAGCTACATTTGAAATAAGCTTTTTGGTAGATCGGGCCTCAGAGGAGTTTATAAAGGGTCTATTCATGGACCAGGTCATTGTATTAGGCGACAAATTCAGTCAAGTGACCTATGCTGTGGCTGGCATCTATGGTTTAACTCCTCCCGAATTTAAAGAAGTCATGACCTATAGAAGCATATCGCCCCTATTTATCCGACAAAAAAGAGCGGATGGAGGAGAAGATTATTTGCAGCCGAGCGATAAAGAATTTGGCAATCTATTGGTTCGAAATCTGTGCTCCAAAACAGTAGCATATGCCAGTCAGAGAGAGGGTGAGGTAGCAGCAGATTTGCAAATTCTTGACTTTGAATTCAAGGCACTAGGCAAGGTTTATCAGAATGGTGTAACCATCAAACAACATAGCCCCTACCAAACCAAGCTAATCGGCTACCTGTTTGAATTTGAATTAAAGGTATCACCATCCCTACAAGAAATAGGATACTACGCTGGTTTTGGACATTTGGGTAGTCAGGGATTTGGATGTGTGAGGGTGAAGTAAGGTAGAATATATCAACTAATCTAAAAGTATATGACCAAATATTTACTCCTGTTATTTACTCCTGTTTTTTTTTATTATGGAAGAAATCTCTTTTAAAGCTTTTATTCGAGTAGTAGGCTTAGAATTCTTTCTAATTTCCTCCCAAACCTCATTTGGGTCTCTTCCTTCAAACGGGTTAAAAACAGTTTTTTGCGTATTCATAGCTTGCAACCAGTTTCAATGTCAAATTCACTCAATTTCCTATTTAAAAAATGAAGTTAATTTTTTTATTCTGAAATCGCTATTATCAGGTCTAAAGAATTTTGAAAAAATCATTTTTAATTTCTTCCAGACCAGACACTCTTACACCAGTGAAATAAATTGTGTCTTCTCCTGGTTCTTTACCGACATTGAAATGAACTTGAAGAAATCTTTTTTTTGAACTGAACCCTATCAAATAATAATTAATTTCATTTTTATCAAAGTTTGAAACACTATGCCAGACTGTTTTAGAATCATCCCCGTTAAAAACTTCTATAATTTCAGTAAAATTAACTCCTTCCTTTTGAAGTTGAACAGCAGAGAGAAGGCTAAAATTGAGTTTAAAATCCATGGTGTTTAACATTTTAAAGTGCCCTGAAGATTTTCTTCAGGGCATTACCACCGTGGTACGATTAATTTAATAAAAATAATACTTTTTCAAATCCTTCGATGGCAGACCAATTAAAGTCTTATACAAATATATGAGAAATATTTTTATTTAATAAAAATAATACTTGATAATATATATATTAGACAAATTATAATCCTTTAGTGCGATTATCCATTACAACCATTAGTTAATATATTAAATATTTCACCTAAACGCCCTCAATTTCAAACCGATAAATTCTCCCTCTTAAAAGGTATAGAAAAATGATAAAAGAAATTACTCAGTTCGTTAAAGATGTTCCAAAAATAGTTAAGGAAAGGGCGGTAGAACCTAAAGAAGGACTCCATTTGCTAATTCATTTTAATGAAGATGGCCGTGGAGAGATTAAGAATCATGAGCGCTATCGGGGAAAAAAACATGGTGAAACCTCTGACTTCCTTAAAGCCTGTGCAATTAAGCAGGAAGCCGCATGGATGATAAACACCAACAAGTGTTTTGATCTGCCGATGAAAGGGCTGCACTCGGCTAGTCCTTATTGTATCGCTTTCAAACGAGAATCATGGATCGGCGGAGAAAAATACCCTAAGGATGGTAAAAAACCCAACTTGGTTGAACGTTTTGAAACTTATTTCGGCAAAACCTTTGAAGAGACGTTTGAGCTGGATGAGAGCGAAAAGCAGAAAACCGTTCAATTCAAATTTTTCTTGAAAAACGAAATGAATGAATTGCTGGAAGCAAACCCCGATTATGCTGAATTGGAAGGAAGCCACTATATTATTTTTTACAGGGATGAGCCTATTGAGAAGTACCGCAGTTTTCAGGATATTTATCTATCTGATGGGCTCTTCAATACCGCTGAATACAATATTGAAGTAGACGGAGAAATTCTGGGCACGAGTAATTTCTACAACGGGTTCAATAGTAAAAAACCCTTTCTTACTCATCAGACGGCCTCTTTTGACATTACTTCTAGGATTAGTGCTTCGGAAGCTAAGGCCTTATCGGAATTTCAGGTTTATGCAAACAAAAGACTGTTTCCCAATCCGGTACCCATTTTTATAGATCAACCGGAGCTTAGCCGAGATACAATCAACCTTTACCACAGGTCAGTTGATAAGCAAATATCTCACAGAGAGATTATCAGTGAATTATGGAAAAGGCAAAAGGACTTGGGAAACTATTACCTGCTTTACTTTTCGGGTGGTTTCATTCAGGATTTCGACTATGTGAGTAAGTTTAGGTACCACCTTAGTGAAGAAAAAGATGCTGATGGTGAACCTGTATTTTGGAAAATAGAGAATGTAACCGAAATCAGAGACAAGGATAAATCATCGAAACCTTCCATTCGGCTAAAATCTGTCTTTGATTTTGAAAGAATTGTCATCAGGGAACTTTTCAATAACATGCTAATCAAAGTGGACGACAAGAAAGGAACGGTGTCCATGCGCTATTTTGACGAAATGGATCCCAAATACTATCGGGCGGCACTTTTCACCCTTTTGCTGAAATACCGCAAGACCATTTATGATTTTATCTATAAGTCCATGCGCACAAGTATCGGAAGGCAGCAGTTTGAAGACATCTGCATGACAGGAATCATGGATGATATCCGTAACCAAGAAAGTAGTAAAGAATATGCCATTAAATCCAAGCTGAATATTTACTTCAGCCTTTATTCCCATTTTGACAAAAACAACAACCCTATTTCTATGCCTAGTAAAATCGAAGAACACAAATCCGAAATCGCCCATGTGGTAGATGGGGCTGATACCCATTTTGCCACGGATGAAGCCTATGCCTTTGGGGCGGGGCAGTTGATTTACTTTTTACTTTCTAAAAGCGAAGCTGGAGACCGTACCCATGCTGTATTGGAACCCTTCCTGCAAAAAACCAATCATGCGCATTTTAACGAGGCCATAGCAAGTATCTTGCTAAAATACAAACACGCAATTGGGTTTGATTACAAACGATTTAATAAACTGGCTGGAGAAGTGCTAGCATATGAATCCACGCAGGGATTGCAGCAGTTGCGGCCTATCCTTTTGGCAGGCTATTTCTGCCCCAATATTCTTTACACCAAAAAATCTGATTCTTCATCCTAAAACTTTCTTACCATGAGCAAATTCAACAAAAGAGCTTACGGAGCTGCCGTTATCAAAAGCATCAATTCCAATTACAATGCGGACTTTACCCATCAACCTCGAACTTTGCCAGATGGCCGTATTTATGCTACCGATAAGGCATTGAAATATTTGGTCAGAAACTATCTCAGACATGAGACTGAGGATAAGATTTTCTTCTATAAGACATTCAAAGAAAATACACTTAACCCAAGATCACTTGATGAGACTTATGTTAATTATTTTGGTGAGATACCCAAAGGTGAAGGTAAAGGAGTAGAGAAAGAGGCTTCAAAAAAGCGTGAGATGCTTGGTAATTTATTAAAAAGCCTTGATATACGCCTATTTGGTGGTACTTACGCCGGTTCTACTAACCTATCCCTTCATGGTCCTACACAAATCACCCATGGTTTAAATCAGTTTGTAAGAGGAGAAATCTATTCAGAGCAAATCATGTCTCCTTTCCGGAACTCTGCAGAAGGCAAAGAAGATTCGGCTATGACTACCTTGGGATCCCAGTCCAAACTCCGCGAAGGTCACTATGTGCATGGGATATCTGTAAATCCAAAGAATCTCGAAACACTGACTGAACTATCAGGTACAGACAACTACCTTTCAGACGGTGACATTGAGAAATTGAAACTGGGACTTAGACGAGGAGCCACTTATTATGATTCTTCCGCCAAAGCAGGTACCGATAATGAATTGTTGCTATGGGTTGAGCTAAAAGAAGGATCCAAAATGGTTCTCCCATCTTTCACAGAGCTCATCAAGGTACAAGACACAGATAAGCGCGAAATAGATCTTGAAAAAATAAAAAACCTACTTGGCCAAGACCATGTGAAATCCGAAGTAGAAAAAATCGAGGTCTATTACAACAAAATCATCTCCTCCGTAAGCAATTTACCAGAGGGAGCAATAGAAATTGATCTTTGATTTATGGAAAGATTAGTATCCATAGACTTAGAGGCAGACTTTGGTTTTTTGCGGAAGCCCGACACCAATAACGGCATTGCAATGAGCTACAATATGCTGCACAAGCCGAGCTTGCTCGGTATTTTTGGTGCAATCCTGGGGATGGAAGGATACCAGAAACGGGGTGTTCTTCCGGCATATTATCTGCAGCTTCAAAACCTAAAGATAGGAATAGCCCCCTTGCGGGATGAATGTGGGAATTTCCCCAAGACCACAATCGTATACACCAATACTGTCGGATATGCCAATAAAGACGGGAACTTCATCGCATATGAAAACACCTTGATAAGGCCATCCTATAGGGTTTTTGTTATCCTTAGCGATGAGCACCCTTTGTACCATTCACTGAAAGAGGGGCAAGCGGAATACATCCCTTACCTTGGGAAAAATGAATTTCCGGTATGGTGGAAGCCTGAGAGCTTTCAAGAATATGTTCTGGATCCTTTTGCCTTCAATCAGGATTATCACGTTGCCACCCTATTCTGTAAAAAGGAGGGAGAAAGCAGCAGAACCCAGGAAACAGGAAGTAGTCCACTTGGGTTTGCTGCGCTGTTTGCAACATATTCAGATGCTTTTTTCTACTTCGAGCGTCTCCCTGTTGGCTTCCAAGAGTTTGAAATGAAAAAGCGTGGAAAGGAATATCAGTATCAAATGGCTCCTTTTGTCTATTCCAACGCAAAGTTTTCGGCAGATTACCGACTGGATAATTTGTATCGTTTGCATGGAAATCAAGTAGTCCAACTTAACTGACCATGAAGACATTCAAGGAACTGATGGCAAAGGAACAGGTCGCTACTTTGTTGAAAAATCCGGATCATTACCTGGCCCACACTCCGGACGAAACACTTGGTGAGCATATGCGGTTGGTAACCCATTACTTTCAAAAATTGGTGGAGGTCCATGGGTTAGAACCCATTATTGACCAGTTGCTAATGAAGCTTTGTGGTGATTCCAAAACCCTCGCTGAATTTGCCAAAGAGATCTTTTGGCAGGCTATCCTGTACCATGATTTCGGGAAGGTGAACGAGAACTTTCAGCGAAAGCTGGGAAATGTGGAGCATTTTCCTCATAATGTCAAAAACGGTATTGAATCGCAGCATTCGGTCCTCAGTGCCTTCCTCTTTTTGGTTCATCAGCTATCCGAGGGGATTGAGTTATTAGGAAACGAGAGTCTTAAAAACCAGCAAAAGGTCATTTCGTTCACCTTTGCCCTTGCTCACACGATCATGCGGCACCACCATCCAAACCTGGATGATTTGTCTGCCGAAAAATCGTTTGAAAAGCTCAGTAGTGACCTTTGCAAAGGATTAGAGAACTATATAAAATGCTTCTACAAAACCGTTCATCCGCAATTGGTTGCAGGGATTCAAGATTTACAAAAATTCAACCTCCACTATTCAAAACTAGACTTTGAATGGTTTGCTCTTATCCGGTTGAATTTTTCCTTGCTCACCGCTGCAGATTATTATGCCACCTCCCATTATTGCAATAAGTGGAGCGAACCGTATGATGCTTTTGGAGTGCTGACTGCTGCCCAACGGGACAGGCAATTCTCTGCTCTTCAGCAAACACACTTACATAATAAAATACTTTATCAGCTTCATCAAGATTTTGCTTTTAAGACCCTGGAATCATACAGGCAAAAATCCCCAGATAATTTAAATAATTTACGATCCCATATGGCTGCAGAGGTTATTACCAAGATCCGCGCAAATGCAGCAAACCGTTTATTTTATATCGAAGCGCCCACTGGAGGGGGGAAAACCAACATGGCTTTTATAGCTACCATGGAGCTGCTACAGGCCAACCCGGAATTGAACAAAGTATTTTATGTCTTTCCTTTTACCACGTTGGCTACTCAAACATTACAATCAGCCGGGGAAACGCTGGGCTTGACGGAAGAAGAATGGATTGAACTACACGGGAGAGCTGCCTGGAAGCAAAAAGCCACGGAGGAGGAAATAAAAGATGGCCTGTATGGAGAAGAGCGGCTGGATGACATTCATAATCAATTCGTCAACTATCCTTATACATTTCTAAGTCATATTCGCTTTTTCGATATCCTGAAAGCAGATCACAAATCCAGCATCTACCTGATGCACCGACTGGCCAATAGCGTAGTAATCATCGACGAAGTTCAGGCGTATAATCCGGAATTATGGGATAAAATGGCCTATCTCCTTAAATCTTATGCGGAAGCTTTCAACATCCGTTTCATTGTGATGTCGGCAACCCTGCCTAAGATCGGCACCCTGGCAGAGGCTGATTTTTGCTACTTGCTACCAGATGCGATTGAGCGGTTTTTCACAAATGCCAACTTTGCTGACCGGGTTAGTTTCAGTGACGAGCTTTTGATCAGAAAACAGCCCAAAAAAGATGAAAGAAAAGCTTATCTTGATTGGCTAGCTGAGGAAATCCTTGAAAAATCAGAGTCCTTTAGGGCAAAAAATGGACAAGCTAAGATTATTGTGGAGTTTATTTTCAAAAATTCGGCCACTGAATTTGCTGAGGTTGCGGAGAAATTATTTAATGGATATGCAATATATGTGCTGAGTGGGACTATTCTGGAACCCAAGCGTAAAGACATCATCCGCAAGCTAAAAGCCAAAAGCAAACAACCACAGAATGTCTTATTGATCACGACGCAGGTGGTGGAAGCCGGAGTGGATATTGATATGGATCTGGGCTTTAAAAACCGTTCTATCATCGACTCAGAAGAGCAGCTGGCCGGCCGAGTCAACAGAAATGTACAAAAGGAAGGCTGCACCGTTTATCTTTTTGATCTGGATGATGCAAGCGTGATCTATGGCAAGGACAGAAGGTTTAAAGAAACCCGGATCAGTTTGGAAAAGGAATATTTCGAAATCCTGCGCACCAAGCGGTTTGACATTCTTTATGAAAAGGTAAAAGGATGGCTGAATCAGACCAATCAGGAAAAGGGACTGGCTGGCACAGGAACGGATTATAGGGAACAATTGATAGGTAAACTAAATTTCCCAAAAATAGACACCGAATTTACACTGATCGATCAGTCGAATACGAGTGTGTTTGTTCCAATGGCAATATTGATAAAAGACGGTTTTGAAGAGGTTTTTACCCAGCAGCAACTTTCTTTTTTGAATACTCTGGGGGTATATCCTCAGGGCAATTGCCTTTTGGGAGAAGACGTGTTTGACCTGTACCGACAATTGATCGCCGACCGATCCGGAAACTTCACAGATAGAAAAAGGAATTTGAAAATGCTGCAATCCATCATGTCTATGTACACCTTTTCGCTTTTTTCCGAATCGAAATTAGTCAATAAATTGATACAGGGAGGCAACAGAATAGAATACGGTTATCTCTACCTGGTCAGCCACCTGGAGGTATATGACTATGAAAAAGGATTGCTGGATCATAAGTTTAGCGAACTGATATTTATTTAAATAGTAACCAGCCCTTCAAGGGTTTTGAACCCTTGAAGGGCTAAAAAAACAGACGCAAAACATGCCCGATCCACGAATACCTCTTGAACCTGAGCAGACCTACCACATCTGGACTCACGCTAGTGGGAGCGAGAATCTCTTCCGGTCGGCAGAAAATTACCGCTATTTTCTCGAAAAATACACGAAATACATCTACCCTATCGCATACACCTTCGCCTATTGCCTTATGCCCAATCACTTGCATCTGATGGTAAGGTTTCGGAGTGTGGAAGAGTTGAAAGCTGTAATACCACCCCTTCAAGGGTTTGAAACCCTTGAAGGGGTAAATCTTTTCCTCAGCAGACAATTCTCCAATCTCTTCAACGGGTACAGCCAAGCCTACAACAAAATGTTCAACCGAAAAGGCAACCTCTTTATTCCCCGCTTTCACCGAAAGCTTATAAGTACGGACAGCTATTTCACTGCCCTGATCGCCTATATCCATAACAATCCAGTACACCATGAGTTTGTGAAGGATCCAGCAGAATGGCCGCACAGCAGCTGGCATACTTATTTGATGGCAAAGCCCACCAAACTGGCCAAACAAGAAGGGCTTTCCTGGTTTGGCGGAATAGATGCTTTTTTAAATTTTCATAAGGAAATGAAAAAAAAGGACGTCGTTTTACAATTCGAAGACTAATCTCATGCAAATCAACGCCACACTTGTCAACCTTTACCATATCTGCAAAAGAGAATGCTGGCTTCATGCAAATGGCATCAATATGGAACAGACCAGCGATATCGTATATGACGGCAAACATCTTCATGAAACTAGCTATTCACATAGAGCCGGAAAACACTCAGAGCTAGAATTAACCTACGTTTTATCAAATGGGAATTTTATCGAAAACCCTGTTTATCTAACAGGTAAAATCGATTATTACGATGCTGATAAAAGAGTCGTACATGAAATCAAACGTAGCAATAAAGTTGAAAGCGCTCATGAATGGCAGGTTAAATTTTATCTATGGTTATTGGAATTGAATGGAATTAAAAACTCAACTGCTATTTTGGAGTATCCCCTTTTACGTCAAACCGACATTGTAATTTTGGAAACAAAAGAAATAACTTATTTAGAAAATTTACTATTGGAAATAGTCCAGTTAAAAGAATCTAAAATATGTCCACCTGTAATTCATTCAAAAATCTGCAAAAGTTGTAGTTACCATGACCTCTGTTATGCAGGAGAGTGATGGGGATAAAGTGATCGGGTGATGGAGTGATAAAGTGATGCGGGAACAATAAGGATTGGGTTTTTATGAAACAGGAAGAATTTAACGAGATATTCAGAAATCGAACCAAAGGTTTGGCATTGCAGGTGATAAATGTAGTGGGAGAACTTAAGTACAGTGATGCGTTAGGTATATTAAGAAAACAGTTGATTAGATCGGTGACATCCACTGCTGCCAATTTCCGAGCGGTCTGTAGGGCCAGATCAGAAAGGGAACGTTTCTCCAAACTTTGTATAGTCGTGGAAGAAGCAGATGAAACCTTGTTCTGGATAGAAATGCTGACAGATGCAGGATTCATCTCCAAAGAAAAGATGGAAGATTGCTACCAAGAATCAGAAGAAATTTTAAAAGTGATGGCCGCATATAAAAAGAAAATTAAAGGGTGAAAAGATGATGGAGTGATCGGTGATCGGTGATGGAGTGATGGGGTGATGGAGATCACTAGATCACAAAATCACCAAATCACAAGATCACCAAATCACAAGATCAATAGATCACAGATCCCCAAATCAAGCCATGAAAAAAACTTACTACCTCTTCAACCCCGGCCGCATGAGCCGTAAAGACAATACCTTGAAATTTACCCCGGTAGATGAATCGGGTAAGGAAGGGACTCCAAAGTACATTCCCGTAGAAGGTGTCTCAGGCCTTTATTGTTTTGGGAGCCTTGATGCCAACTCTGCCCTGTATAACTTTCTGGGCAAGGCAGGTATAAATGTCCATTTCTTTGATTATTACGAACACTATACTGGGAGTTTTCAAGCCAAGGAGTATTTATTGGCTGGTAAAATGCAAATCGAACAAACCAGGCACTACCTATCAGCTAAGAAGCGGTTGTACATCGCCAGCCAATTTATAGATGGGGCGGCGTTTAATATTCTTAAAAACTTAAAATATTACCATAATCGTGGGAAAGCGCTGGATTACCCCTTGGAAAAAATCACTGCTTTTTCAGAAAGCATTTCGAAGGCACATGACATCCCTTCATTGATGGGGCTGGAAGGAAATATCAGGCAAACGTATTATGCTGCATTTGATACAATATTGAACGAGCATGCCATGGAAGGAAGAAGCAAGCAACCTCCACTAAATGAAGTAAATGCCTTGGTCTCGTTTGGTAATATGATGTGCTATACGCTCTGTCTGGATCAGATTTACCATACCCAATTAAACCCTACCATTAGTTTTCTTCATGAGCCTGGTTACAGGCGTTTTTCTTTGGCCTTGGATATTGCGGAAATATTTAAACCTATTTTGGTCGACAGAACCATATTTAGGGTGTTAAACAAAAAGGAGGTACAGTCTAAGGATTTTGATATTCAGGTCAATCGGGTCATATTGAAAGAAAGTGGCAAAAAGGCTTTTGTTAGGGCTTTTGAGGAAAGGTTAAACGAAACAATCATGCACAGAATTTTAAAAAAACAAGTAAGTTACAAGCACCTGGTCAAACTTGAATGTTATAAATTGAGCAAGCACCTATTGGGCATGGACCAATACCAGCCCTTTAAAATATGGTGGTAACCTTTTATATTTAAATCTTATGTATGTAATATTGGTATATGATATCGGTAAAAGAAGGGTTGTGAAAATGCTTAAACTATGCCGCCAATACTTAAACTGGATACAGAATTCTGTGTTCGAAGGCGAGCTTTCAGAAGTAAAATTAAAAGAGCTAAAAAGTAAAGCCAAAATAATCATGAATAAGGATGAAGACAGTCTGATTATATTTAAGAGTAGGGAAGAAAAATGGCTTCAAAAGGAAGTCATTGGAAAGGAAAAAAACAATTTGGACACCTTTATTTAGCGGTTATCTATTGTCAGTCTGGAATAAAACACTGCCTCAATTGAAGCAATCACTTCATACTCATCTAAAACCCATTAAAAACCAAGCATTTACAAGGTTGTCGACTCTCGGCCATAATCCCGTTATTAGGGGTCGACGATTTTATTGTTATATTTACAATATAAAACAGCCGTTTGTTGGATTTTTAAGCACATTTGCTCAAAAATTCCGG
>Ga0105053_10004327_pt1 | contig 21015 bp, 21 predicted proteins | sample BON01_FD_78093 | JGI IMG/M metagenome (GOLD analysis project Ga0105053, IMG submission 78093) | Freshwater microbial communities from Lake Bonney liftoff mats and glacier meltwater in Antarctica - BON-01 | ecosystem: Environmental > Aquatic > Freshwater > Ice > Glacier meltwater | place: Lake...
AGCACGCACAGGTGGACACATGGCCTACGAACACAACACCATTGTCTATAGCGCTGATCAATTTTCTCCGAACCATACGTGAAAAGGGAACACTCGTCGAGAATCGCAACCATCCATTTAGATTCAAGTGGGGCTCGTCGTATGCCTGTGTGGACCACATTGACTTTGCATATTATTATTTACTGTGCGCGCTTGCGACGGCACGTCTCAAGGAAGCATCAATGCATGGTCTTTCGGATCTCTCTGAAAAGCTTATCCTCGAGTCGTACAAGTACTTCATTTCCGCGCAAGCCTTCCGTGTAGAGGTGGACGCCGAATTCGAACCTCCTATCGTAAAGTACAACACAGAGTATGTCTATCTCATCATGCTCGACGCTGAACGAATCAGCTCTCTCAAGTCACTTGGCCAATACAACGCCTGCTGTCGCATCTACCAGAATCTCCTGTCCCTCCACAGCGTGCCTTTCTGGAACTCGTGGGTCCGCAACATGATGGTGTGGACAAAAACACAAACAGCAAGCACCCTTGCATTGTTTATCAACGAGCAATACGATCTGACGGACCCCCTGCGCAAGGCGTCGCCCGACAAGTTTGCTCGCATTTGTGTGGAAACTGTAAGCCTGTTGTCTTACACAGGCACAAACGTCGATCTTCTCGAGCACGCAAAGCGAAGTCTCACGGCCGGGTACAGCAACAACACAGAGAATTGCACACCCGCCTACCTACGCGACATTTTGAACGGCACCTTCTTCGAAAAGAGAAAGCCGCCGCCCGACATCGTGGTCGAGGCCACACTCGACGAGATGGTTCCGTACACGCCCATGTTTTAAGGTGTCGTTGTATATGTGTCGGCGCACAACAACATTGACAAAATGTTTGGGCCGATCGGAAAACACCCCATTGACGACGATGACAAACCGATCAAGCGTCGCAAGGTGGACCTGCCGGTGTACGCGCAGAAGCGTGTTCTTGAAGCCTGTGTGCCCGGGGCGCGTGTCCAACCTCACGAGCTGGTTGAGGCTTTCTGGGGGGCGTTCCACTACTGGCGTCAAAGGAGAAAGACCGTTGAGGAAATCGCGGAGATTGTGCGCGAGAAAGCGCCGCCTTCGATTTTGCAGTTCCGCATACGCTATAGTGATGCTATTGAAGTGGAAAATGTTCCAACGGGCAACACACTCCAGTCGGAGCTTGTGTTTGGACGTCGGTTTCCGTTCCCCTCGTTCTTTCGGATCGAGAAGACGGATGGCAGGGTCCGCGCGACATTTGCCTATTTCATGGCTGCACGCGAAGTGAACAGGCTTTTTGAGGGGGCCGTGCTTGTACCAGACACTGCGCCACTGAACGCGTCGTGCGGCATACTCAACTGGGACGTTCCGTTGACGCCAGAGCCGTGGCTGGTGAAAATGTGTCCAGAGTTCGAGAAGCCGTGTCGGACGTCTGTTATACTGATGGAAAACAAGACGGTGCGTTTTGGATCCGACGGCGTGTCACCCGCGTCGATCGACTACTTTCTTGCGCAATTGAACCCGTGGAAAGGCCTGTGGCCAAGCGTGCTGTCGTCGTTTTTCCTTCGGGACGAGCAAAAGGATCTTGCTGCCGATGTAGGGGTATCCAAATTTCTTGCTTCGGACGAGACGGTTGCCATTATTTGCATCACGCACTCCGTGGGGGCGCACGCGAGCGTGTTGTTCAAGCACGACGGTATGGTGCGTGTGGTCGACCCGTATAAAAAAAAGGTGGACATGCCCATTCATTGGAAGAAAGCAATCAAGGAATCTGGGTACAAGTGGGGCGGGACGGTGCAAAAGGACCCGGACCAGACCAACGAAGGGAGCTGCGCCACGATTGCGATGGCGCGCGCGCTGATGATGGCGAGCAAGGAGGACACAATGAAGTACGCGATGAAGCCCTTCACCGACCCGAAAACACACAACTACCTGCTCCTGGCAAGCTTGATGAAGAAAGTTTGAGTTCATGCTTTTCTAATAGTGTCCTTCCTCACACATTGTGAAAGCTTTTTTTTCCCTCATTCTCCGACATGAGCCGTTTGAAGCAACCCATCGAGGCCACACACTTCATTGTGGCATGCAAAGGCCGTGGGTCGATGCACCCCATCAGCGTGTACCCACCGGCGAGCGTGGCCCCGGGTCACACCGTCACGTTTGTTGACGGTCAGACTGCACTGAAGCGCAAGGCGGCAGTGATGCTGCACCTCTCCAAGGAACCAGACGCAAGCGCCTACATTGGCATGGTTCCGTACGATCCGAACCAGCACACGCTCGATGCATATATAGCAAGGACACTCTGATTAATTAAAGGTATGTTTAAAACGGACGTGCTCAAGCGGCTTTCGCGCAATCTCGAGTCGCTCACCGGCCTCTTCCAAAACACGCTCTTCTTCATGATAGCAAACTGGCTAACCACGCGCATTCCGTCCGACTACAACCTCCTTCTTGTAATTTGCACTGTTGTTGTGGCCGTATCAATTGGAGCTGGACTGCAAGCCTTGCTAGACGAGGCGTCGCAAGGCGACACGATTTACACCGCCCCGACAGCGATAGCAGCGTGGATGACTGGCACAATCGTCTACCTCATGACACAGTTCGTGGGGACGACGCTCGCGCGCTACATGAGCATCGTCCTGCCCAGCGATGAAGACTTCGTTCACGATGTGATGCCAAAGACACTCCTCATTCTTGCGTGCGTAGGACTCGCCCTGCGCGTGTACACGTGACCATAACCCATGTCGGCATGGAGCAGTGAGGACGAGCTGAGCCAGGAAGCCCTGAGCCAGGAAGCCCTCGAATCGACCATCGAGGCGGTCCTTCAAGACGGCGTGACGGCGGACGAACTCGTAGAGCTCGCGCGCCTTGCAACGACCGTAGAAGAAGACCCAGAAATATGCTTCGAGTGGATAGAAAATTACGCTGTCACGCAAATGACTAAAGCCGAAATTTTAAAACTTGTCGAATACTCTGAAGAAAATTCTGAGCGCGCGACAGCATTGCATTTCCTCTTTGGTAACGTTAGACGCTGCATCAAGGAAAGCATCACTGTCACAGGACTGCTCCCTGCGCACAGAGTACTATTTGACGTGGACACGTTGATAGCCAAACTCATAGAGCGCATCCAAGGCTTCGGACCGTCCAGACATGTACTCGACGCCCTTGCGAACATTCACAATCGACGAGATTGAGTACGTGCTCGACGACTTTTGGATAGACTTTATTTTCTTGCCGCTCCCTTGCGGGACCCACGAGCTGGGGCTCTGGGAAGATCAGTAGTTGATTTCTGTCAGCGCCGCCTTCAGCGCGAATGCTGTTGCCCGAAATCCACATCGAAGTCACGGTTTCATCGTAGAAGTTCGTGGTATGCTCTCCGCGTAAAAGGTCACGATGACCCCTTTGCGTTCGCGTACCTTGGTGCTCTCGATCAGGTACATAGGGTGCTGTAGCGAGAGAGCAATCTCGAGTGCAATGGCAATGCCATCGACAAGGCCATCGGACACACTAGCAGCCGTCAGGGAGCCGAGCACACCCGGTCCCTTGGCCTGCAGAATGCTTGCAATTTGCTCGTCGGGGAATAGCAAAACGACGCTTGTCATGTTTATGCCCACACATTGGAAAAGGTCAATATAAGCATATGCACTAAAACAATCATGGTGCGATGCTTACCTACGTTCTCTTGTTTCTCGGCACCGTCTACCACTGCACAAAATGGCAAATAAAGTACAGAATCAAGCAAAAGCACCAAGCGGTTCAGTTTGCGTCTTTATTGGTCGTGACTTTTGCATCGACACTTTTGCTTGTGGCGTATATGGCTTATGAGGACGGCGGCATACGAACAAGAACTATTCTCGGCGCGTCCTTAACGGGCATTGCCATCGACATTGCAAGAAACGATTACCCCTCCGTGGGCTGCGCCACCTACATGACGGCACTAGCGTTCTTTGTGTCCATCCGCGACCTCCACCTCACCTACTTTTACATGACGTGCCTCATCATGTTCATGTCCCTCTTCCTTTTCTCACTCGAAAAACCAAAAATGAGCTAGGGGATGGCGTCGTAGTTGGCGCGCGTCAACATGCGAACACGCTGCTGTGGATCTGTAATGCCGCTGAGCTCCTCCGTAAAAGAACGTTTCGTCACGGGAACCTCAAACTCCTGCGGTCGTTTTTGTCCACGGTTGCCGAGCGCGGTGTTGAGTCGGGCAATCTCCGCCGCACGCTCGCGAAGTGACGAAAGAGAAGCTGCAATGACCGTCTGCAAGCCGTCGAAACGGACAGCCTGGTTCGAGCTGTTGATCTTCTCGGGCGCGGCGTCGAGCGTGTACGCGCTCGCAATGGCTGGGTCGATGAGGGAACGCATGTCTTGAATGTACGACTGCATCATCTGCGTCTGTGTCTTCGTGTCCATAAGCTCTTGCTTGTGCGTGGTTGCCGTCTCGGCCAGCGCCTTTTCGGCCTGCGCAGCGCGCTCGAACGCTGCCAAACGCGCCTTCTCGGCCTCCTCGCGCATTTTCGCAAACGTCTCGAGCTTCGCGGCAATGACGGTCGCCACCGCGTCGGGCACCGTCTTCATGGCCTCATCAAAGGCGTCCACATTCTCTACGGCGGGGATCATGGTGGGCTCGCGGATACGTCCCGAAACCAAGTCACCTTTATACCGCATGAGCGATACTAGCGTACCAGTCGCATAGATGAACGCACGATGACGTCGCGGTAACACACACAGCGTAAGCTCGTACGGGTGCACCACGCCATTCAAGACACTGTGCGTGAGAGAAAGACCCGTGGCTTCCCCCTTGTCAATAAGCGAGAGCACCATCGGGTTGTCGATTTCAAAAATCGCGTAGTACCCACCGTCGGGCACGCCAAAGTAATTGATCACCTGGCCCCCAATGACATATTTCCCGTGCGTGCCCTCGAGTTGCCGGATCTCGGCCTGCACACGACGGCTCGTCCTGTCTCCACCGGCACGCTGTATTGCCTCCTTGTAGCCAGAGTGCAGAAAGGTGATGGGACAGCCGACCATTTGCAGCACAAGGCCGTCGAGCTCGCGTCGGCTCATGACAAATTTGGGGTCCATAAACACAGCCAGCCGCTCGGGGCAGGGATGGACGCATCCGAGGAAGTAACGACCCATGTTCCCCCGCGCGAGATTTCAGACGTGCTCAACACGCTAGCTGCTCTGCTCATAGGCACTGCTCAAATAACAAAAGCAGTCGATGCGGTCACGTCAAACACGTTTACTAGAAGTGATCTCATGGAACGCGTTGCCGAGGTGCGCGAGCGCGCGGCAAAACACACCGTCGTCCACTCTCAACTGCCAACCGACGCGTAGTTCTTGCGCAGCGTGAGAATGATCTTGCTTAGACGGTGCTTTCCAGCAGGGGCGCTGTCCTTATGACGAGGAACAGCGCTTTTCAACGCATCGGGCGCCTTCTCGGGCGCCGCCTTCTCGGGCACATTCACCGTCCCCTTGATGTCAATAAAATCCTTTGCTTTGTCGTACTCGGCTTGAAACGCAGGACTCGCGGCGAGCTCGTGCTTGAAAAGCTTCTTGACATCGTGCATTTTGAACGAAGGGTAGTCGCGCGTCTCGCCAAACAGCTTGTCCGCCTCTACGTCGCAGGTGTACTTGAACTTTTGCAGCTCACGGAGCACATTGAATTGGTCGGGGGTGAGGGAGACGGACATGACGCAATGAGCACACTCACCAGCATGACTGTCGACACTGTTATAGCACATTCGAGCGAAAGCGCACTTTTGTTCACCAGAGCGTCGCTGTCCGCAAAGAGAGCGTTCCCGATACAAAAAAGTGACGTGTACCAAACAACAAAAGCGCTGATGAGCGTGTACGAAGCCACCACCATGATGTGTGGCTCCAGACTCAGAATGTACGCCCCGTCACGACCGGCTGTCACGAGAAGAATAATGCCCACCACTATCGAACAGAACCCGGTAAATTGAACTCCTCCGTCTTCGGGCGGGAAATGATTGAGAGCGCACGTTAAAAGTAGCATCTGCGCCGACCAGCGCGTGGCGACAAGAGAGGCTTGCCAGTGCTTCTCGATGTGAAGCGCACGCAGGCACCAGGAAAGAAAAGAAGGCGTTGAACGGTGCGCTAAAAAGGCGACCGATGTGACGGTGGTCGTGTACGCCCAGTTGTGGTCCGCTTTCCCGTAGACGATTGCCGCTATGATAATGCCCAGAACAACACCCAGAACAACAGTAGACAATGCACATCGGTACCAAAGAGGCTGCATCTCGACAAAAGGCAAGCCCCACCCAAAAGGTACAATCGGTGCTTGCTTCGTAGACCGCACCGTGAGCGTCGCAAGCACACAGAGGCCGGCTAGCGGCGAGACAACAAATCCGTACACAAATCGTGTCCAGTAAAGCGTGTCGGCCGTGACGAGTCGGCCAGAGGTAAAATTGTAGACATGGTTGTCGTTGACGACGGTGTAAATGTTAATGTTGACAATAATGAGAACAAGGTCCGCCACCATCGTGTAGTATTCGCAAATGAGCCCGAAAATCTCGTCGGGGAGTCTTGTCCAAAGCTTTTTTGTCCAATCCGTCCAAATGCTCAGGAAAAGAAACAAAACAAACACCACCGTCACGGACGAAACGTCGTCCCCAGGCGCTCTACCGCGAAGAATAAACATTTCCCCGTCTCGCAGGTGGTAGCCAAGACCGAGCGCCTTTAACGAAAGCACATTGTCGTCGCCGGGCTCATCGCACGCCACCCACACGCGAAATCCAACATCCTGCCACCCGCACAGCGAACCATTGGCAATGTTGTGCTCGGCCAGCGACGTGGACACGCGTGCCTTGGGACGCGCCTCCTCGACGTGCGGCCTGTACTCCCGCGGCACATCTCCGAAGAAAATAAGCTCGCGTCCGTACAAACGGACAAGTGAAAACTCGCGAAACGAGTACGGTGACACAATGCCCTGCCCGTCGCTCGCCTCAATCCACTGCGGCTGCGTCATGCGATTCACGTACAGATAACTGCTGCCGCCGGGCAAATTCGAGGCATTCGCGCTAGCGTTGATAACAATCTCGGTAAGGGTGGTGTTTATGTACACTGGCAAGACGTGCAGCACAATTCCGTCCTGCACTACAACGCGCGCCTCGTTGCCAAGAGCAAGGAGGACAAGATAAAACATTTTCACATGTAAACAAAGGGCTTGCGCATGCATATACGGATCGTGTTGTGCGACTCGACCGTGATGAATTCTCCGATAATCCACTTGGATCGCACCGGACGCCGGTCAAGCTCCGCCATCACCTTGTCGAGCGGACTTTCCATCAACTCCCGGTCGTTGACAAGGTCATGGTCGCGACTGCGCTTTCGCGTTGGCACGAGCGAAAGCAAGTTTTCGATAATGGGGTGTGAAAAAGATGGGGCAGCCACATATGGCGAAAAATCGTATTTGCCCATTGCTTTGCCACGGTCGTTGGAATGGACATTTAGTGAACCAAGCGCGGCCTCCACCGTAATCGTGGCTTTTCCCTTGGATGTTTGCACCGAGATGTGTGTGGCGTCACTTGTCTGTAGAGCAGTTCCACCTCCAGCTCGTATGTGCTCGCCAAGGAATGGATGATCGAGGAAAAAGGCAAAGTTTTCGAACACTTGTGCCATGTGAAGCACCGTAAGTGGCGTCTGTGCCTTATTGCGCAAGGTTTCTCCTGCTATTTTCAATATCTCAACGTCAGCGGGTCCAAGATCGTCAACAGGACCAAATGCCGCAATGGAATCTTCTTCGGTCAAACCGGCAACCAGGAGGTTTACAATATGTTTTCTGGTTTTAAGATCCACGCCAAGAGTCCACTTAATATTCGTGTTTGTGCCTCCATCTGCGACTGTAATACTCTTTGTACCGCACTTCGTCAATTGATCATCGAAAGATCTCTGATCAACAACACTCCTTATAGCGTGCTGCCAGTATCCGTCACCCATGAAAAACACCTTCTCTCCTCCATCACCCCATCGTGCCGTCCGGTCTTTTGCGTCTATTGCTTCCTTACAGTGTTCGAAGACCGGATCCGACGATGGTATAATGTAGTTGACGCTTTTTCGTAAAAACTTACGCACGTGCATAAGTACAGATGGACACGATGGTGAACCAAGTAGGAATTCATTAACATGTTCCTTAGCGTCTATTACAGTGTTAAATAAAGCCCATGGGTTCAAATAGGTAGTGTATTTTTTGGTTTTGCCCTCGTACACATCGGCCATGTATTTGTACGGATTCTCCATTTTCAACACGTCGCTGAACACATAATGTGAGCGCACACTCATTCGTGATGTAGGCTCCACCATGCCAATACCACCCATAATCGATCCGGCCGAAAAATCACGGCAATCGGTAGGCATAGATGGCACTTTGCACAGTTGCCAGATTTCCGCCATGAGCGCAACGCGATCAGCTGCAGGCAATTTCATATCAAAATCGTCGTTGGCGAGATACTCGTATCCAGCCGCTACGAGGGCAAGAGAGGGCGCTGTGCTCGTGTAAAACACATTGCCGCGAATCTGCTCGGCGAGAACAGGACGCATGAGTGCCGGCCCGTACGTGCTGTACCCCTCTGGGCGAAGCCCCGAATCGGTTGGAATAAGCTCGACAAACATGCCCAGATAGGCGTGGCGGAAAAAACGGTCGTCCCCGAGCGTCGACGTCGTGCCGTGGAGGAGCACTGCCGTCCGCGCAGCCGCCGTCGGGTCTTCGCGCGCACCGGCAGGGTCGTCAATGCCGTCCTGTGTCACACCGGCGGGAAGAAGGCCGCACGTGTCGGGATCGAAAGCGCGCTTGTAGAAGTTGCCGAAAATAGTAGGGACGTTGCCAATAAACTGCTGGTTCCAGTTGGGCGCGCTGAACTCGTCCCTCTTCGGGATGGCTTGCACCACATACGAAAAAGGCAAAATGGCATAGTCCGAGTCTGTGAGCGACGTCTTCACATCGTTCCGTTCTGTAAAACGCTCTACAGGGCGCACCTCGCACTTGCACGTTTCGTCACCCATCATACCAATCGGCGTGCTCACCGCCGGTCCAGTGACCTCGCACACATGGAGGAAGGCCATTCTATCCAGAAGTTTATCACGCTGCACATATACTACCCAAACACAATCGGTCGAGCAAAATTGACAATGCACTCTTCAACACCGCGCGTGCGCTCGCGCGTGTACTCGACATTGAGCTTGTCCCCGCTGGCAAAGTTGTAGAGCCCGTCCGTGTACTGCGAACGCTTGTTGAAAGTGGCGCTGCACGTCGCGCACCCCGGAATGTGTTTCTTCACACACCCGTCGCACTGCTTCTCCAGCATGCGCGCCGTCGGCGTGTAAACAACAAAGAGGTGGTCCGTGCTCGTGAGCGCGCGCACGTACTGAAAGCGCGCTAGCGTCCCGCCCTCGATGAGCAGACACTCGGTGAATTTTTTGTATTCGCTGTCTTCTAGGTCGCGCGGCTCAAGGTTTTTCCCTCTACGGCCCATCCTCGCCGTCCGTGATCCCTTCTAATTCAATGAGCTCCAGCCTGGCACGTATATCTGTAGTGCCTCCATAACACGCTCTGACGCCACTGCACAATTATGCCGACTCTCGAGGAGACGCGAGACCGACTCCACCGCGCTATCAAAATCTACGTGCGCTTGGCTTCTGTCCCTCGCTTGAGCCAGGAGAAGCGGGACAACTGCATTAACGTTCTTGAAGAGATCGTCAAGATGTTGTACAACGAGCGGGAGGAACTCGAAGACTATTTGTCATGAGGCGTGTCACCTCCCGCTCGCTACGACCACAGCATATCACAGCATATCACCTCGCTCACGTCGTCCTTGACATATATGCCAAGAAGGGTACACTCGGCCGTCAGCCACGGACTGCGGTCAAACGGTGTGGAGTACGGCCCTTCTTTGCCGTCGTAGCCAGGAAGATAGCGCGCACAGCGCTCGTTTCCTCCGGCTTCGTGCGCGAGCTTGCGCGCGTCCTCCTCGTTCTTCGCAGAGAGCACAATCGCCACGAGAGAGTCATAGCCCTCGGTGCATACGGTCAGGTGGTAGAGCTGCATCCCGCGGTTGTGGCGTATATAAACTCCAGCGTGGCAAGAATCCCTTTTTTCGTCCGTGTCACCTCGAAGACTTTTTGGCCTAAGACGTGTGTTTGAGCGTGTGCGACTGTGCCTTCTCCGCGTCCGAGGCCACCCCCTTTCCGCCGCCGTCGGCGTCGTGCGCGTTCTGCTTCCTGTTTTCCGGTCCTGCCTGCTCGAGCTCGCGAAGAAGGCGCAGCTGCGCCGGGTCGATAATGCGCTCGTCGACGTTGTAAGTAGCGGCAATGGCAGCACGCAGCGGCTTGATGTGCATAATGTCACGGATTTGTTGCAGGCAAAACGCACTCATGCGCGCGCGCATGTACACGTATGTTTTTGTTTCTGTCATTTTCATCGACAGCGCGGTCACAGCACGCTGCACGCACGCCCGGAGATGACGAAGATAACGATCCCAGTCCGTCAAAATGACTTGCATCATGCGATCCGCTGACGACGTGCGCTCCGAGGTCGCCTTCATGGCCTTGATAAGGGGCGGCACATTAAACGCCCAGAAAATATCGTTTTTTAGTGTGGCAACCATGGCGGTGAACTCGGGTGGGCCGTGTCGAACGCTGAGCTCTGTGCCTGTCTGACCCTGCGCAACGGGCAGCTGCATCAAATTAGGAGACTCCATGCGTGGTTTTTTTGACCGCGACTCGTACAGGCGTCGGTTTTCCTCTTGCGACTTTTGACTCAGATCCGCAAGGTGCGACATGAGCTCTTTCTGGTGGTAAGCCCACGTTCGCACGTCCGTCTCCTCCTGGCCGTACAGAAGCGTCATCTCGGGATTGCGACCCATCTCCGGTGCGTGCGTGCTTGCACTAGCACGCTGCGTGATGACGGCTGCAATCGAGTTTAGCCGGTCTCTTTCGATTTGGTTTTGCTCCATCTCGTCCAGCCGTTTTGTAAGCTCGAGCGCACGGGCCGCCCCACTGCGCAGCACCGTGTGCCCTTCGTGCAGCACGGGCTCTGTGTAAATCAGCGTGTTCCAGCCCTTGATTGCGTCCATTTTGGTTCCCGTGTTGAGCCCCTGGAAATTCCACGAAATCGTCTCACGGTTCCACGTGGGGACGATAGTTGTTCCATCCGCCACTTCGATGCGGTACCTCGTGGGCTCGTCGAACCCAATCTCCTCTTTCGTGTCCGCGCGCACGTGTACGACACGGCAAAGACAATAGCCATAGATCAAAAGCTGACGCGTAATGCGCACCACCGCCGTGCGCCACACCGTCACCTCGTCGTCTTCAATGTCCTCTTCGTTAGTGCCGTCGCTGAAAACAAACTCAACGTCGAGGAGACTCTCGAAAATAGTGTCAACGGCCGTGGCTTGCGTCTCGTTGCCAATGTGCGTCGTGTACACATCGCGGGCGTACGCGCCAAAAGTCGTCATAGCGCTATCACCGAAAAAATCACAGAGACCATAAAGGGATAGGCCGCCTCTTGGTCTATGCCGTGCCAATATACAAGACACGTCAAAACCGACACGAAGGCAAGAACATGAACTACTTCAGGGGTAAGTTCGCTTGCAAACGGCAGCGCCACTGGAATCCACGGCGCGAACGACGTGTCGTGCGTTGCGCGCAAATAGCGGTAAGCACTTACGATTGCACCCACGTGCGCCACTGACGAAACAAACACACGCGCAGGTTCCATGCCGGGGTTCAAGCGGTCCTACGAGGTGAAGATCAGGCCCCGCTCGTACCACACGTTCGAGTGGCACCTCGACAAGTCTTACCTGCAACAACTGCAATCGGGAGTGCCCACGCTTATACTCCCTCAGTTTCTCCCGATCTTCGTGCAGCTCCGCGCCGACTGCGACGACGCCGAAAAAAAGCTCCCCGACTACGTGTCCATTCCCATCCAACGCAACGACAGGGTTTACGTCGACCTCAGGCTCCCAAAAAAAAAGTTCACCGGAGGGTCCCTGTTCGAAGACGTGCGTCTCGTCAGCACAAACACAATATCTGTCAAAAAGAACGCCGCTGTTGCAGAAGGCGACACGGTGTTTGTGGACTCGGTCATCGCCCACGTGGAAAGAGTGGATGAAGGGCGACTCACGCTGGACACAACTATTTCCACGGCCTCTATGGCTGGCTGGATTGCCGACACGGAAGACCCAGCAAAGACAATGCGCAACATACTTGACCAACACGCGAGACGATTCTTGCCAGCCACTTTCTTTGTTGCCGGCCTTGGGGGGCCGTTCCAGGAAACGCAGTACTACCTGTGGCAAAGCCTCGCCAAAGTGTCGTGCGTCTTCGAGGGCGCCGCCACCCTCATCGTGGACCCAGACTTTACAAAAACCTCGTGGATGAGTGGCGACCCCATTTTCATTGCGTTTTCCAAGCCTACCGACATTGAGTTCATGACCTACTGTCACGCGTACCCACTGCCCGCAAAGACCGTGCGCTACGAACTCAAGTACAGAAAGACCGGGAATGTGTTTATTGGATGGTTCATGCGTATGGAGACAGACGCAACATGCATCGTCTCTCTCGAGAGAGCGTTGTGCACCACTCCCATATGCTAGTAAGGCACTTGCTCAAATACATCCCACTCGTACTACATCAAACTAAGAAAAAACTCCTTTGGTAGCATGTCGTGCGGGTGCACGCGCTTCTTGAGGTGCACGTGCCGGTGGCAGAGACCCGACAAGACAACGCGCTCGTTCTCAAGCATGAGTATGGTTCCACCACCCCGCTTGTCGTCAATACGCCGTCCGCACAAGCACGTTTTGCTCACCGACTGCGGTGCAATGTGATTTTGGTAGCACATGCGGCAGTACCAGTCGGTGCCCACAACGTACCGCATCTCGCTCGGAGTGTTGCATCGAGCGCACGCCGTGTAGGCTGCATAGCGCGTCGTGCCCGGCGCTTGTCCGTAGACGTAGTGCGTGTGCATGTCCACTTCGCGAATCGTGTCGGACAAACACTCGTTGCACCGGTGTATGCGCTTGATAAAGTCGTACACAAGTCCGTTCGGTGACTTGGCCCCCGACAAAAACCGACACGGAGTGCGAATGGTGTAGCACGACTCGCACACAAACAGCGTGCCCGTTCCGCGCCCGTGGAAGGGGTGCACGCTCAAACGCGATCGGTGCAGCAAATACATCACGTACAGACGCAAGTGCACACGCCCTGGAACACTGAGCTTGCCAAGCACGCGCGTCACCATTTTGTGAGGATTGCCAGTGCTGTTCAAGTCCGTGAGATGCGCCAGGTCCGAGTCGCTCATTCCCAGACGCGAGAGGTAGTCCCCGTACAAGTGGAACCGGTTGGGATGGTCTTTCAAGAGCGCAAGGTGCGGCTGGCCCGCCTTGGCGTAGTCGGCAAGCTTGACGGAACTGTTCACCTTGATCTTGTGCACCAGCGCCCAGAAAAGCCGAATGCTGTCGTAGTGGTCGGGAATAACACTGTTCCGCGGCACACGAACCGACGCTCCGTACGACCGGCTACGCAAAATCTCGCAGACGTCGATGGCATGGTCGTAAAAGGCCCGCTCGCGACTGACGTGTCGGTGCAGTGACGTGAGGTGGTACGTGTTGGCCACGACAAACTCGCTCAGCATGTGCACAATCTCACTCGCTTTGGGAACGCTGAGCTTGATCGTCTCGCGCATCCACGGGGGCGCAATTTGCTTCGCGTGGCGGTAGGCGCCAAGGCGGAAAGTGCGCTCTATGTGTTCGCGGCACGGCGACGCAATGAAGAGCTCAACCATGCTTCGCGTCGTCGACGCATTGTGCATGCCCTTGCGAAGTATGCGCCACGTAGTCTCGTTTTTGGGGCTAGGGTCAATGTCAAGAACGCACCCCTCTGGCAGCTCCTTGAAGACCTTGCGGCCTTTTCCTTCGCGCCGCCGCACGCTCGGCGCTTCGTCAAACGGACGCCACAGCCGCGCCAGAAAGTCAACCGTCACACTCGCCTGCTCGTCGTTGTACACAGAGGTGATGGGAAGTTGCTCGGGCGCGCACTCGTGCTCGTAAATGTCGTGCACAGACAATCGCGACAGGGCCGGAATGTGCAGGTCAATGAGAATGCCGAGCATGTACGGCACATGCGCTTCTCGCGGAAACGGCCGCTTCGAAAGGAGGTAGAGCGAGCACATGCGCGTAGCAATGCGGTGCCGGAACGTGGAAGGCTCGGACATGCGGAGCGCAAGCGTCGCGGCCTCCACATCTTCGCTATAGTCCTCGACCAGCGGTCCGAAAAGCTGGTCGACACGCTCTCGGCTCTCTAGCTCGTAAAACAGGTGCTTCAGACGGTGAACAATGCGACTCACCACCGGACAGTCCGAAGCACCTGTCTTCAGTTTAAAGGCGCGAGTCCAAAAACACTAGCCCCTTGGTCAAAGTACGGCGAACCCATGTCGCTTCGCACTACTAGAGGTATGTCGGCGCGCACGATAGGAACTGGCACCACGCACGTGACGGGATAGCAGGCATCGCGCGTGTAGCCCCCCGCTGAGCTAACAATGGTCTGGCAAAGCGGCCAGATAATGGGCGCACCAACTTGACGCGTCGGGTCCACACTCGACCCGTGCATGTCAATCAGAGACGCTAGGTCCCGACGCTCGCACAGCAGGCAGGGACGATCTTTCGGCAGGTTCTTCGCACCTTCTTCTTGGAAACGACGCTCTTCGGCCGGAGTGAGGTGCGCGTGCAGGGCGCCGTGGCTGTGCATGTAGTCGAGCGCGGCGCACACAAAGTGACCCCCTTGCGAAAAGTAGCACAGCGGCGCTGCGTCGCCAGTTGCGCGAGACACCCGGTTCCAGCTGAGCTGCACCATGTCGTCGCGCACCGTGGCAATGGGGAGCTTGGCATCGCCCACCGACAACTCGCCAAGCACACGGCTCAGCACTTCGTTGACAATGCGCAGAGAGCCACGCGGCGTAAACAGCGGACCGCGAATCTCTTGGTCAAGGCTAGTAAAGGGCGTCACAAGCTTCTCAACAGAGTGCGACAATTTACTGCTAGGCTCAGGCCACTGCCCGCAGTCTAGCAGCGCTTTGAAAAACTCGCTGCGCTTCATCAGAAACAGAACAGGACGCTACGCACAGTGCTCCACACGCAGCACACTAGAAAAACACCAATCACCGATAAAACGATGAATGCTATTTGGGAGTCGCTTAGTTCTTCCATGTGAAAATGGAAGCTTTCATCGACACTCTCGCCCCCGAAGGGATTATGGTCGCCAGCAAAGGTGACCAACTACTAAGGGTCAGCCTGCCTGTACGTTACAGCGACGTGCTCACCCTGGTAAATGAGCTCACAGCGAGGGGTGCAAGGTCCATCGACTTCAACCACGAGGAGGTCGGCAACCCGCAACTCGTGATCTGGACAGGACCGGCTCCTTCTCGGTTTTACTGGACTCCCTTTTTGCTCGTTATTGTCGGTGCTCTTTACTACTCCTCTATTGTGAATGCTTTAGAAGGATTGCTCCCGTGACCAACCTCGAGTACCTTTTGGGTTAGTGGCATTCTTCGGGACGCTCTGGGGGCGAAGCCCGAACCATCGTCCGCGTCGCGCAACGAATGTTGTAGTGTAGAAGGCACGTCAAACAAATCGTTGTTTTCGATCTGGGCTGTCTTTGAAAATTTGAGCACCTTTAACATGACGCATCCGGAAAATGCCGTCGACGAAATCTGCTTCACGTTAGGCAAGACGACAAACTCGAGCATACCGCAATCCCGGAATATAGAGTCTGGTGCTTCCCTGAGCATAGGCAGGTGAAGAGCTGGAAGCGAGGAGCATTTCGAAAAACTAAAAACACCCGAATCAAGGAGACGCGGCATTTCCACAGAGTGCACTTTGCGGTTATTGTAGAACGCTTCGAGCCCAGCGTGTTTCAACTTTGGCATGATTATGTTTTCAAGGGACACGCAGCCCCAGAAAGCGCGCATGCCAACCGTCTCAACATTAGGACACACGAGTGTTGTCAGTAGACCGCACCCTTTTTGTTTATCACCCCGGGGCAGACCGGCAAAGGCCATGTCTTTCACTTCTGTGGCAGCAGGCAAATACGCCACCTTCAAAGCGAAACACCCATAAAAGCACTTGCTAGGAACGGTTTTTAGGAACGGAAAGTCGGCACTTGCCAAGGCCGTGTTGATAAACGCGTCTTCCCCAATCGTGTGCACGTGTGGAAATGCAGCAGTGTGCAGGCTTGTGCACCCTTCAAACGCTTGCCGTTCTATTATCATCACACGGGGGCCGCGCACGCTCACAAGCGACAAACAGCCGTCGCACATTTTGTGCAGTAGCTTGTAGATCCCCGCGCCCAAGTCAATAGTAGTAACACCACATTGATTGTTAAAGGTGTGAGGTTCTATGACCGTTTGACCTAAAAACACAACCTGTCCGTGGAATCCATCGAAGTACCCGGAGCCCACACGCTCAGTGCTCCACAACACAAAGCGCGTCCGAACACCCATTGTGTCCTCCTGGTCCCAATAAGTCCGGCCGGGAGCAACAAAGTAAGAGCGCAGGTCAACCACCCGAGCCACATACTGTGCAAGTGATTCCTCAAGCGGCATTCTCGTCCAGTAACCACACAAAACCTTTATACACTCTTTTAAGTACTGCTCGTATTTGTGATCCACACAAGGGCAAAGGGAACCATGCGACTCCTCGTAAAAACTCGCATCTATGCCGCTTTTGCACACATCTTTGCGGCTGTCGGCACAGCAGGGGGCATTTGCCTCTTCAACCTCTTGCCCCTCGCCCTCTTTCGCTACAAGGTGAGCATTCTCGAGTACCAGCGATGCCTGGCCTTCCTCAGCGTGCCGTGGACGTCGCAGGCCATTGTGGGCGCCATCAGCGACACGTACCCCATCCACCTCTGGTACAAGCGCTACTATCTCATGGGGGCGCTCATCATGTTTGCGCTTGGTCTCTTTGCCACGGGCATCATCACTACGGCAGATTGGGGCACCATCTACCTCGCCACAGGCGCTCTGTGCGTGTGCAGCTTCTCGGTCGTCGTCATTGTCACGCTCGCCGACGGGCACGCCGCTAATTTGCAAACGTACTTCAACCTCGACAGACGGCTCATGCCGTACAACAAAGTCATCGAGCTCTCTGGGTCCGTCGTCGCTGCCATTCTCGTCGGCTCGTTTGCACGCAAGTACGAAAACTACGTCTACTTTATTGCCATTCCATTCGTGCTCCAGGCCCTGTACCCCATCCTCGTCTGGCCGCACGAGAGCTTTCCCGGCGATCACAGAACGGAATTCAAGGACGAGGCTCTCCTGCCCAGCGGCGAGGGAATCACGTGGTACAGGCCAGAGTCGTATCGCGTCTCGGCGTCAAAGGAAGAGTGGCGACTCGTGAAAATGCTCAGCTTCCTGGGAATGCTCATGATCATCCCCATAGCCCTCTCCGACAACATTTTCGTGTACGTCCTAGTGGCTTCGTTCGTCGGCATCGCCTCCATCACACACCTCGTGCACGTCTACGCGCTCGACCCCGCCTTCTATTCGATGTGCACCTTTGTCATGCTCAACGAGATCTTCAACACCAACATCAAGGCCGCCCTCGACGCGTTCTACACCATGCCCGACTCTCCCGTGTGCAAGACCGGCGGGCCAGAGCTCGACCTCCTCTTCTACTTCAGCAGCGTCTCGATCCTCACCGGCCTCGGCGGCGTCGCGTCGGCGTCATTTTACGCCTTTTGGACCCAAAGGTTCACCGTGCGCCAGGTCGCGCAAACGGCCATCCTCATTGGCATGGTCAGCGCCCTCGCAGACATCACCATCGCCATGGAGTGGTCCAGCATCCCAGACAAGTTCCTCTTTGTCCTGGGCGACGGCGTCATTGCCCCGGCGGCAAGAATCATGATCGAAATAGCGACCGAAGTCTGGGTCGCCAACTCCATCAAGTCCGCTGTGACCACCAAGTTCTCTATTTTTTCGTCGTTCAAGAACCTCGGCGCCCTTCAATCGTACGTCCTCGGCCTCATGCTCACCAAGGGCATGGGCGTCACGGCCGACATGGACGAGGGGTGCTCGTACGTCTCGTTTGTCAAGCTCGTCATGACCGCCAAGATGTGTCTCCCCGTTCTGGCTCTGGGCGCCGCATACGTCCTCCTGCCAAATGCTCCTCTTCCAGCTGCTATATACGTACCGCCCTCGCACAAACAAACATGAGTGAGGAAAAACACTACCTCCAAAAAAGACCCACTGCATATCGCGCGCGGCATAAAGTCCCTCCCCGCGAAGTGCCAGTACCTCCCTCTCTCCTTGTCGAAACGCTGAAGCCAAGGTGGGAAAAGATGTGGGAAGATGTGCTACACCCACTGGCAAAACATTACCAAACGTCAATCGAGAATGCACGCCCTGGAAACAGTTACGAGCAGGTGTTGAAGTTGTACACAGACTTGTTTGACAAGCTCGACAAGCAAAACCTTGTTGTCGAAGAATGTGATAGATTGATTGACCTCGTTGCATTGGACACCAACCATTACATCTTTGGGGAACACATTACAAGTGCTATTTCGGCGTGGAAAACAAAAACCAGTGCCATGACGAAAATAGAGTTTGAGGAATACGACTCTATTGTCTTGAAAACAAGTGGTTGCTACCCGAACCTTATAAAACTGTTAAAAACCATTACATTAGGCGTGAAGACGGAATACAAATCAAAGATACAGGACCCGAAGGTTTACGACAAATGCTACGATGAGTTGTTACAAATTCGCGAAGTGCTCACTACATTGAATGGCAAGTTGGACAACGTGCCTTCAGGAAAAAAATCTAATTTCAATAGCCGTAAAAGCAGAGCATCGAATTTAAGTGCACTTTTGGCACTTGAAAAGGACATAGATGCTGCCATCAAGGAGCAGGAGCTGGAAAACGCCAAAAAAGCGGCACGGGAAGGGGCAGGCGTCATACCTACAGAACTGTCAGACAAACTAATAGCAGCAAAGACGGTCGAAGCCGTCCAAGAAATTGGCAAGTTACTCAAGTATCGTCTTGTGCTCGTCAAGGAAATCAATGACAGAATAAAATTGATTGAGCAAAATGTAACACACCATGATGAGGATAGTAAATGTATCAAAGACTTTGTATTATTGCCATATGACCCTGCTGGCCTGGCACCCGTTCTACAAAATCGTATCGATATGCTGAACAAATGCTTGGCGCTACAGTCGCTGGAAAAGATATACTACGAAAAGCAAGAAGCTGGTGTAATGCTACACAGCAGTGCGATTGACAATGCCATTACACTGGCACACGAAGGTGTGCAAATTGACGAAGCGGTGAAGAGTGTTACAAAGTATATCGCCGAGAAGGATGATGTATTTAGAAGAGATGAGTATGAACGCACCGAAATAAGAGACAAGATCCAAAAAGCTCGAGTCCTCTACAAGAGCGAGATAGTGACGCGTATGTTGCATGCGACCGATTTGTGTCAAAGACAATTGGATGCGTATGGCCGTATTTGGACACAACTGTACGACAATTATCCCGAAGCGTCCGCCGCTTACAGAGCCACTGAGTATTTAACAAACCTTGTTAGTGCTTGCGCCGTACGATACAAACGAAGTTATAACTCATACGACGGTGTGTTAGATAGGAGCTTAAAACCTTATTTAAGCGACGAGGAAATCGCTGAAGCCTTGAAACAATACTTGTTGTTGTGGGCACGAACCGGCACAGCGATGGAAACCGATGAAGATGGTGATTTTGATGTAGTGCTCAATGGGAAAGCTGCTTCCAAAGAGGTGGGAAAAATTCAAAAAGAAGCCAGTTCATTACAACAGAGACTTGACAAAGCTCAGAAGGCTACTGAAGATTCCGCCGCTAAATTGAAAGAAATGAAAGCAGAAGACATCGAGAAGAAACGACTGATCAATCAATCGACAAGGGTCATTCAAACTCTCCAAAATGGAACTGACAAACTTGCAAAGCAGTTAGCTGACACACAAGTGAAGATCGGTGAAGAAGAAGAGACGTTGAAAGAAAAAACAGCACAATATGAACGCGTCGAGACACATTTAAACAAGATACTCAAATTTAACGAGAAGGTAGCAAAAGAATTGGGGTCTAAAAAAGACACATGGGATATGTTACACACAGAAGCTACGAAAATCTTAAAAACCGAAAAAGAAAAGGTAAAGGGAGCAACGTCGTCAAAGAAGGCGCCGCAGACAGAAGCTCAGAAAAAAGGCGACGAGATAATCAAGAAAGCGAAAGAGTTGTTAGGTGAGGACTATGACGAGTCTCTAGTTGTTTCGGACGATGAGGAGGATGCGTCAATAAAAACCGAAAAACCCACACCAGTAAAAATCGAAAAAACCACCCCACCGTCCACATCACATGAAGATGAAGATGAAGATGCAATGGATGTTGTGTTGGTCGAACATCCAGAGACAAAACCTTCGATTGAAACAGAACCACTCGGCGAAGATGCGGACGTGGAGTTTGTCGGGGAGGTGAAAAGCGAAGACGCTGGTGGGGGGGGCGCAGAACCAGACGCCGAGGAAAAAGAGGACGCTGGTGGGGGCGGGGCAGCAACGAGCACCGATGATAACATTGTACAGGAAATAATATCACTAGGAGGTTGGAGTGAACTCGGTGCTCGCACTTTGGCCTCTCAAAAAGGCTTTCCAAAAGTTCAATGGCTTGATGGTAGTGACGAAGAGAAAAGAAGCTACCTGACAACTTGTGTTACACTAAACACCAACTTACCCCTCAAAGAACCGCCACAAGGGGAAGACGACCCAGATGTAGTAGAAGTTCCTTCATGGCGCCTGGAAGACAGAGAAAAAAGCCGTGCTGCAAAAAGAACAGCACACGGAGATGTTACCATTAAGGATGCGACAAGTGTGGATGACGCAGAAGACGCAATTGATACGACCCCAGAAGTGACTGCCGAGGGAAGCGAGGACGCTGGTGGGGGTCCTGCGGACTCTAGTGGGGCAGTAACGA
>Ga0105053_10004328_pt1 | contig 21014 bp, 13 predicted proteins | sample BON01_FD_78093 | JGI IMG/M metagenome (GOLD analysis project Ga0105053, IMG submission 78093) | Freshwater microbial communities from Lake Bonney liftoff mats and glacier meltwater in Antarctica - BON-01 | ecosystem: Environmental > Aquatic > Freshwater > Ice > Glacier meltwater | place: Lake...
CCCCCCGCCTCCCCCCCCCCCCCCCCCCCCTCTTTCCCCCCCCCCCAAAAAATTTCACCAACCCCCCCCCCCCCCCAAAAAAACCCCCCCCCCCCCCCCCCCCCAACCCAAAAAACCCGAACGACGCCACTGAACAACAAACAAAACACCAACACCAACACCACCAAAACACGTCACCAAACCAGGCTACATGTACACCGACCTCGCCACCATCTACGAGCGCGCGGGCCGCATCACGGGCCGGAAGGGGTCCATCACGCAGCTGCCCATCCTGACCATGCCCAACGACGACATCACGCACCCGATCCCCGACCTCACGGGGTACATCACGGAGGGGCAGATCTACGTGGACCGGCAGCTGCACAACCGTTGAGTTCCCTCGTGGCGGCTGGTTGCTCGGGGGGTCGGGCTTGCGTCGGGGGGCGAAAACAGGGGGGGCTGCCCGGCCTGCGTGTTCTTTGGCGGCGTTTTCTTTTTGCGTCAGCCGCTCGCCATCGAAATCCTCACGCCCCCCCGGAACCCCAACAAACCCCAACAAACTCCGACCAAAAACCCACCAACAACAAAAACCCACCACTCCAAACAAAACAAGAACCACAGGCCAGATCTACCCGCCCATCAACGTGCTCCCCAGCCTGTCTCGCCTGATGAAGAGCGCCATCGGCGAGGGCATGACCCGCCCGGACCACAGCGAGGTGAGCAACCAGCTGTACGCCAACTACGCCATCGGCAAGGATGTCGCGGCCATGAAGGCCGTGGTCGGCGAGGAGGCCCTCTCGGCCGAGGACCTGCTGTACCTCGAGTTCCTCGAGAAGTTTGAGAAAAAGTTTGTCGCGCAGGGCGCCTACGAGAACCGCACGATTTTTGGTTCGCTGGACCTGGCGTGGTCGCTCCTGCGCATCTTCCCGCGCGAGCTGCTGCGGCGCATCACGGTCAAGACGCTGGACGCGTGGTACGACCGCAAGGGCGGCGGGGACTGAAGGAGAGCGACGAGAGGAGGGGGGGTTGGTTCCGGTTGTGTCTTTCGGGGGCCGGCGCGCGCCTCGCGTTTTTTTCTTTCTTTCTATTTTAATCCGTTGGTTTTTTCTTTCTATTCTTCCGTTGTGGTTTCCTTCTTGCCCATCCCCGAACGAGTTCCCACCCCGCGGCGACATGCGCATGCGATAGTTCAACAGCGATTTGGTGTTTTTAAGTCTACGACAAGCCCCCCGATGCAATGTCTAGATGGCGGGCGCGAGAGCCAGAGCGCGAGAGAGGGACAGAGAGGAATTTTTGTCGAGAAAGGAAGGAGCGGCAGCGCGGCGGGGCGCGGGCCGAGAAAAGCGGATGGCTGCGGGAGGGGATTGCTGAGAAATTGACTGCGAGAGGGGAGTGCATCATCAGGTTCGGGGGAGAAACGGAGGCACGAGGGAGCGCCGGGAGACATAGAAGAAGCGAGGGGAAGCGGCGGCGCGGAGACGGGGCCACACGCTTTGTTCTTCAGCGGGGGGCCAGCGAGCGCGCGCGCGCCCGCCCCCGCCGCCCCATCGTTTCACTCACGACTCCCAGAACGCCCGCCTGACCTGCCAGTAGACGTCCATCGACGCGTCGATTGCCTGCGCGACGTACGGCCAGGCGACGTCGATCTCGAGCACCGGCACGGGCAGCGCGCCGCGCTCCTCCAGGCCCTCGGGCGCGCAGCGTTGTTCCGGCAGCGCGGCGCCGAGCAGCAGCGGAACGACCGCCGCCGCCGCCAGCGGGGCGCCGCCGCCGCCGCCGCCCGCGCCGCCGCCGCCGCCCTCGCCGCCGCCGCCCCCGCCTCCTGCGCCCGACGTGAGGCGCGCGAAGCAGCGCGCCGCCCTCGCCGTGTCCACCTGGTCGTCGTCGAAAGCGTACATGTTGGGCTTGAGGGCCCGCGCGGCCTGCTCGTCGGCCAGCGGCACCGAAACGTGGGTTGGGCGGCAGTAGGCAGAAGGGCCGCCGCCGCCGCCGCCGCCGCCGCCGCCGCCGCCGCCGCCGCCGCTGCTGCTGCTGCTGCTGTTGCCGCCGTCTTTTCCGGGCGACCCCTCCTCGTCCTCCGGCCTGCGCGCGCAGTCCGGGAAGAACTTGGCGTTGAAGCTCGTGCGATGGAGGAACAGCGGCCAACCGCCGCTGCCGCCGTCCCCGGCCTCTCCCGTGGGGCCGCCGTCGCCGTCGCCGTCGCCGTCGCCGTTGCCGCCGCCATCGCCGCCGCCCGCCTCTGCCTCTGCTGCCACCGCCCGCGCCTCGGCAATGGCCCGCTCAAAGCCGCGGCCCGCGCCCTGCCTCACTGCCGCGGGCACGCCGGCCCCCGCCCCGCCCGCCCGCGCGAGCGCCGCGCCCCGCGCCGCCTCTAGGACCGAGGCAAGGCCGCGCGGCGCGGCCTGCAGCGCGGCGACGTGGTGCCACCGGTGCCTGTGCCCGGGGGGGCCCTCGCGCACGACGTCGCGTGCCATGTGCGGCATCAGGTGGAAGAAGCCGCCGCCGTCTGACGGGGCGCCGCCGCCGTTTTGTGGGTTGTTGCCGCCGCCGCCGCCGCCGCCGCTGCCGTGCCCGCCGCCGCCGCCGTCGCCGCCCTCGTCCGTCTCCTCCCCCTTCCCCTCCCGCCCCGCGGCCGCCCCCCCTCTCCCTCCTCCCCCTGCCCGCCTGCTGTACCCGCCCCCGCTCTTGCCCGCCAGGTCGAACGCCAGGCGCCACGTGTCCTTGTCCCCGTGCATCGCCTTGTACACCACCTCGCGGTTGGGGCCATTGAGCAGCCACGCCCACTCGAGCACGTCGGCGTGGCGCGCGCGGTCGAGCAGCAGCTGGCCAGACTCGACGAGCCGATGCCGCCACCGCCGGCCGCCGCGGCCGCCGCCGCCGCCGCCGCGTTTTTTGCCGCCGCCTTTCCCGTCCTCCTCGCCTCCGCCGCCGTCCGCCCCCGCCCCCCCTTTCTCCCCCGTGTCGCCGTCGTCGTCGTACTCGTCCCGCTCCCAGGGAGGCACCACCCCCAGCGCCCGCCACAGCGCCGTGTCGGTCCAGGCGTCGTGCCAAAAGTCGGGCCAGAACATCGAACCCGCTTTTTTGTAATCGGGCGCGTCGAACAGCGGCGACGGATCGAGTAGGGGGAGAGCGTCGCCGTCGAGCAGCAGCACGTGCCGAAAGGAGGGGGCGTAGGCGGCCGCCCACACCTTCTTGCCGAACGAGGACGGGCGGGCGGGCCGGTGGTGCGGCAAGGTCCGGGCCTGGGCGACCGGGGACGAGGGCGGGCCGGCGTTCACCAGCGAGACGCCGGCCTCGAGCGCGAGCGCGGCCGCCGCCTTGCGCGCCGCCGACGCCGCCTCTTTGCGGGCTCCGGCGTCGGCCACCTCGTTTTCGCCGTTCGCGTCGCCCTTTTCGTCGCCCTTTTCGCTCGTCTCGCCGATCTCCTCCGGGCCGAAGTGCACGACCTCGATCGGCAGGCGGCAGCCGACGCGGCGCAGGTGGCGCACCGTCACCAGGGCGTTGAGTAGGTGGTCGCGCCCGCCCGCGGGGATGACGATGCCGCGGCTGCCGTCGCCGCCGCCGCCGCCGCCGTCGCTCCTTTTGCCGTCGCCGCCGCCGCCGTCGCCGCTGTCCGCCGCCGCCCTTTGCTCCCGCCACGCGGCCGAGCCCAAAAACGCGCGCAGGCGCGACGCGTCCAGCAGCAGCGCCTGCGTGGCGTTTAGGCCCAGCTCCTGCACCAGCTCGTCCGCCGCGCCGCCGAGGAGCAGCAGGGGTCCGGCGCTGCTGCCGCTGCTGATGCTGCTGCTGCCACTCCTGCTGCTGCTGCCGCCGCTGCCCTCGAGCAATCGGGCGGCGGCGGCGGCGACGGCGGCGGCGCGCGCAGGCGACAGCGGCACGAGCGGCGGCGCCACCCAGCCGAGCGTCGCCATCGACGACACGGCGAGCAGGACGAGCGAGAGAATCGCGACGGCGAAGGAGGCCAGCGCCACGGCCCGCCACCGCCGCACCTCCCGCCGGTGGGATGCGGGCGGCGCGGGAGGCGGGCGGACGATGGAGGGGTCGTCCGTCGTTGGGAGGAGGACGCTCAGCGCGAGCTGCTGCATGGCCCCTCCCGGCGAGCCCGCGCGCCTCGGGCCCCCCCCCGCCTCGCCTTTGTTGTTTTGCGAGGGCGGCCGGTCCGCCATGGGCAAGGAGCGCTCGCGGTGCTGGTGCTCAATGCGTCACGTTATTGGTGTCTTGGGGAGCGCACATACACAATTTGGATTGGAATGCGCCAAATTGTCGGGCGGCGCCGGCGGTATTTTTAGGTTGGCGTTCGTCGCGCTCGTCGGCCATAAATCGGCGGTCGGCGCGTCGGCGGCGGCGGCGTCCGCGCCTCTTGCACGTCCCTCTCCATTGGCAGCATGCAACCGACACGCTCTCACATCACACCAACAGACTCTCTCACTCTCTCTCGGCGCAGCCGCCCCTATCTTCCCCCGACCTCCCCTGCATCACCGCCTTCCGCGGGAGCGAAACACGCAAGTTCAAACCTCTCTCCCCTCTCTCTCTCTCGCTCCCTCTCTCGCTCCCTCTCTGCCGCGATCGCCATCAAGCGCGACCCCCACGCGCGCCGGCGCCAACACACACAGCGCACGCGCTCGATCGACCGCGCCCCGCCAAGAGAGCAGAGAGGGCCAGCAGCGGCGGCGGGCAGAACAGAGAGAGAGCGCGCCGCGCGCTCGTGACGCCGACGCTCCGATTCGCCGACAGCGACGCTCCATCGCGCCCCCCCGCTCAAAAACTCGAAGCCTGGGCGAAGATGGGCCTCCTCACCATCATCCGCAAGGTCAAGCGCAAGGAGCGCGAGATGCGCGTCCTCATGGTCGGCCTCGACAACGCGGGCAAGACCACCGCCGTCCGCCGCCTCAAGGACGGCGGCGGCGACGGCCAGGGAATCTCGCCGACGCTCGGCTTCTCGATCTGCTCGCTCAGCCGCCGCGGCCGAAAGCTGAACGTGTGGGACGTCGGCGGGCAGCGGAGCCTGAGGCCCTACTGGCGCAACTACTTTGAGCGCACCGACGGCGTGGTGTGGGTGGTCGACAGCTCGGACCTCGCGCGCCTGAGGGACGCGCGCCGCGAGCTCGAGTCCCTGTTGGGGGAGGAGAGGCTGGCGGGGGCCACCTTGCTCGTCCTGGCCAACAAGCAGGACGTGGCCGGCGCGCTGGGCCTGGCGGCGGTATCGGCGGCGCTGGGGCTGGCGGCGCCGCCGCCGCCGGGCGCGCCGTCGCCGCCGGGGGAAGGGGGGCTGGCGTCGGTCTCGGCGGCGCATTCGGGGGTGGCGGCGCATTCGGGGGCGGCGGCGGGGGAGGCGGACGCTGGGGTCGCGCGGGACGCGGGTTGGGAGGGGGGAGAGGCGGCGGCGGCGGCGGCGGTCGGCGCGGGCGTGAGGGGCGGCGGCGGCGCCGTCGGCAAGCGGCGGCACTGGCGGGTGGCGGCGTGCTCGGCGCGCACGGGCGCGGGCCTGGAGGAGGCGTTCGACTGGATCGTGGACGACGTGGCGTCGAGGATATACATGTTTGACGACTGAAGAACGTTCATTGCGTTTTACAAACACACTTTTGCCAGAGGTTTTTTTCCCTTCTCGTTCCGAAGCAAAGCGCCAGTTTGTCGCGCGCCGGCCGGCCGGGCAAAACTTCGCTCCAACCGAAAAACAAGGGGGCCGCGCGCACGACCATCACAACGCCTCCCCGTCCTCCCAACGCACCAACCGCCCTCCTTCTCCTCGCCTGTCACGCCCGCGCGTACGACAGCGCCATCGCGTGCGCGGGCGTCACCTTGAACCCCTGCAGCCCCGCCATCGCCACGCCCGCCTGCGCCGCGGAGGAAAACTCTACAAAGGCGATCCCGGGCCGCGCCTCGACCGTGCGCGCCTCCTTGTATCCGGGGAACTGGCGGAACAGCATGGCGAGCATGGGGGCGGTGGTGGCGTCGGGCAGGCCCTGCGCGAAGAGGATGGGGTTGGGCGGCGCGGGGGCGGAGGAGAGGGGCGCGCCGGCGGCGGCCATGGGGGCGGCGGCGGCGGCGTGCGCGGGCGGCAGGGCGCCGGCGGCGGCGGCGGCCGCGCGGCGCTGCTGGCCGCGCACGACGAGGCCCTCGCGCTTCTCGGCGTTCTCCTGAGCGCGCCGCTTGTCCTTGTCCGGGACGAACGTCCCATCCAGCTTGGCCACTGCGTCCGACTTTGTCCGCGCGAACTCGACGCGCTGTGGAATTTTTTGAGCGGGGGGGGGGGTTCGAGACGCCGTTTTTTGTTTTTTTGTTGTGTTTGGGTTTTGCTTCGTGAGAATTTCGGGGCGTTGGCTTGGCGGCGTAAAAAGGGAAGGGGGCGAGGTGTGTGAGCGAGACAGTGTGGCAGAAAGAAAGAAGAGGAAGCGAAAGGAAGACCTAAACATGAACAAAAAGACCGATGAAACGCTAAAAAAAAAACTCAACGATGTTCTTGCCGAAAAAGGGAAACCCGTCCATCTGCCTGCGCGCGGCGACCGCCGCCCCCACGTCCGCAAACACCACCCACGCCTGGCCGCGCAGGCGGAAAGTCTTGAGCGCTACCACGTCGACGACCTTGCCGAACTGGGCGAACATGGCGTACATGCAGCGCTTGAGCTCTGTTTTTGTTTTGTTTGTGGCGGCGATGTGTTTTGGTCGGCGGCGGAGGGGCGTGTTGTTTTTTTAGCAGGGGGCGGGGCGACGCCGCGGCGTTTTTTTTCTCGCACGCTCTCGGCCTCTCTCGACTCACCGTCCTTGGGCAGCTTCTCAAACAGGTTGTGCACGTAGATGGTCTGGTTGGGCGGCGTGTCGACGGCCATGGACATGGCCGCGGGCATCGCGCCCACCATGGGCATCGCGCCCACCGCCACGGCCATCGCGCTCCCCTCTCTGCGGGCGCGCAAAGGAAGGGCGGGGGCAAGCGGGTCGGCGGCGGCGAGCGGCGCGGCGACGGCGGCGGCGGCCGGCGGCGGCGGCGGCGCGCGCCGCTGGTGTGCTCTCGCGCAAGGGGAGGGGGTCGGCGGCGCGCCCGGTGCGCGGCTCCTGCACCTCGCGCTCAAGATGATTTTGGTTGCGGGTGCTTGTCGGGCAGCGGCACGCTCTCTTGCGCGCGGAGGAGAAGCGCGCACTCGCTGGAGGGCAGTGTTCGTCGGGCGCGCGAGGGGCCAGGAGGCAGAGAGAGCGTGGTCGGCGTGCTGTGCTGGACGAGGAGGGTGCGCGTGAGTGATCGGAGGGCGGATGCGGCTATCAGAAACTGTTGTGTGACTTGCGTGGGACGCTGCCGCCGCCGCCGCCTCCTTATGCCGCCGCCTCCTTCCGTCCGCCGCCGCCGTCCGCTCGCTCGCTCGCTCGCTCAAGCCGCAGAGAGAGGAGCAAACGCCTCAACAAGAGGCTACAGATCGGCTCACAACACGAAAGAATGATAGGGGGGCCAAGAACCTCCTCTACGCGATCGCCAGCACCGTCAGCACCACGAGCACCCCCACCAGAAAGGCGATGGTGCACAGCTGCCGGTCCGCGCCCGACCGCTTCAAGACGTCCGCCGCCCGCCGCCGCAGCGACCGCACCTGCGAGCCGCTGGCGTCGACGTCGGCTCCGAGCTCGTCGAGCGCCTGCGCCTGCGACTCGAGCTCCTCGTGCATGGCGAGGCCGATGCGGCGGACGCCCTCGGCGCGCAGGGAGATCTCGTCGAGGGCGGCGTCCTGGCGGGCGACGATCTGGCGCTGCTGCTGCTGCGCGCCGAGGGCGAGGCCGCCGAGGCCGCTAGGGCCGTCTTCGCCGCCGCCGCCGCCGCCGACCTGGTCGCCCCCTCGTCCTCCGCCTCCTCCCCCTCTTGCCGGCTGCCCTCCCCCCCGCCCGGACTCGGGGTCCCACGCGTCGCCTCCTGCTGCTCGGTAACCGTCCTCCCCGTCGCGGCGCGCAAACCCCTCGCTCGCAAACGACGCTCTTGCGCCGCCGTTTCCGCCGCCGCCGCCATACGCTCCCCCCCCGCCGCCCCCTCCGCCGCCGCCCGCGCCCAGCTCGACGTCCCGCCTCGCGCCCCCCCCGCCCCCGGCCTTCAGCTGGTCCGCCGCCCGCCGCAGGTCGTCCGCCGCGTACCGCAGGCCCGCCACCTCCCCCTCGCGCAGGCGCGCGCGCGCCGCGTCCAGGCCAAAGCGCGCCGGGTCGGCAACCATGGCGCGGGCGGCGGCCTCGAGCGCGGCGACGTGGGCGTCGAGCCCCTTGAGGGACGCGCGCCACGCGGCCACGGCGCCCGGGCCGCGGCCGGCGAAGGCGTCGGCCTGGAGGTCGGAGGCGGCCGAGAGCAGATCCTCGGCGGCGCGCTTGGCAGCGGGGTAGGGGTCGACGCCGGGGGGGGGAGGGGCCAGCGGCGGTTGGGGCGCGGCGCCGCCGACGCCGACGCCGGACGACGCCATTGTCGCTTTTCGCTTTGCTGTGGGCGCTGCGAGATAGCTGCGTGTGCCGCGGCAAGCGAAATGGGAGGGCACGCGCGCACACTGCCCGCCCCTTCCTTTTCAGCCCGAGCGCGCTCTCGCTGGTCGGGGGTGTTCCTCTCGCTGCAATTGAGCGACGATTCAAGGAGGAGGAGGAAGGAGGGGATGCGTGCGTGTCCGTGGGTTCTGCGGGTGAAGGTTCGGTGCGTGGGCAAGCTTGAGAGGTCGTCGTCACCGGTGTGCGTCTCCAGGAACAAAAGAGTGCGTTTTGTCCATGTGTGGCCGTTGACGGCCCCGCGTGTTGGTGTGCGAGCGCGGGCGCGTTTTTTCTCGGGCCGCGCCGCTGCCGACCTGGCGAATCGCACACGCATTTTCGTTTTGCATCGGGCTGGTGCTGCATCCGGCACGCGCGCCCGCCTCACGACAACAACAGCAACAACGAAGGCATCCGATCGATCGCCTCCAAACTCGCCGCGCGCGCACAGCACAAAAGCAAGAGCGTGAGAAAAAAAAGCATCTGTGCCCCCGCTGACGCCGCCGCCGACGGGAAACGGAACGCAAACCACCGAGACGAAGGGAAGGAACAGTGCCACCGACTCTTTCCGTCAACGACAACACTAAGAATGGACGCCGCTGCCGCGTGGCGACGGCTGCTTCGCCGGGCGTGGTGGCGCCGCAACGGGCAGCGCGCGTCCTTTGGCGACGTCGACGCGCTGCCGGACGCGGCCATCGCCAACATTCTCGCGCGCCTTCCCGCGCACGCCGTCGGCGCGCTCTCGCTCTCGTCGCGCTCGTGGCGCGCGGCCGTCTCGCGCGCCCTTGAAAACCTGCGGCCCGTCGCCCTGTGGCCGCCGCCCCCGGCGATCGCGTCCGCGGCCCGCCCCTCGCCTTTCGCGGGCGTCGCGCGCCTCGTGCTGCTCCCGCGCTGGCTGCCGCGCCCATCGTCGTCCGCGGCGCCCGTCCCCATCCTCTTCGGCGGCCGCGGGGGACTGTCCGCGCTTTTGCGAGCGCTCCCTTTGCTGCGCGAGGTCGAGCTCGACCTCCGAGGCATCCCCGCCAACGCTCTGTCTCCGCAACTGGCGTGGCCGCGCGGCCTGACGTCGCTCACGATGGCCACGGCGCGCCTCGACGACGTCGCCGCGGTCGACGCCTCCCCGGCCTTGCGCCGCGGCTTGCGCGAGCTGTCGCTGGATCTGCAGATCGCCGGCCTCGTGGGTGGCGATGGACTGGATTTTCCGGTGGCCTGGCCGGCGCGCGACGCGCTGCCGGGGCCGCGGGGCCCGGGGCCGAGGCCGCCGTCCCTCGGGGGGTTTGCCCAGCTGCGCGCGCTCCGCCTGGTCGCGCCGCGCCGGCTGTGCTGGCGCGTCTGCCGCGAGACGGCCGCCCGGCTGACGTCGCTGCGCCTGCGCCAGGCCGGCACCAACGGGGGCGGCGAAATGCGCATCCCCCAAGGAGGAGGGGCGCCGCCGGTCCAGCACGAGGAGGACGGCGGCGAGGGCGAGGGCGACGCCCGTGCCTTGCCGCTTTGGATGGCGGCGCCCGCGGCCGAGCTGCTCCGCCCGCGCCCTCTGGCCGCTGGCGGCGGCGCTTGGCCCCACCTGCGCCACCTCGAGGTGCCGGACGACGGCTTTTGCTCGGGCGACGCGCTGCCCACCCTCCGCCCCCTCCGCATGTTCTCCGAGGCGTTCCCGAGCCTCGAGGCGCTGAGCGTCGCGACTGCCGCAGGGCGGGCGCCCGCGCTCGCGGCGACGCTTGCGGGGCTGAAGGGCTTGCGGCGCCTGGTGATCCGGCACTTCGAATACAGCCGCCCGTTCGCAGCTCCGAGCTTTGAGCCGTTCGACATCGCGCGAGCTCGGCTGGCGGAGGCGGCGTTTGCTGAGGCCGCCGCCGCCTATCGCAGTGGTCGAGGCGCCGACGATGCGGCCGGCAGCAGCAGCAGCAGCAGCAGCAGCAGCAGCAGCAGCAGGGCCTACGCGCTGGCGCTTGGCGGCCTTGCGCCGCTGAGCCGAGCGCTGCTGGCCGGCGACGGCTCGCTCGAGCTGCTCGTGGGCGTGAAATTCGCTCGCGAATCATGGCCGGGCGACGCGGCATGGGCGGCGCTCGAGGGTCGGGCCGCGGCTGCGGCTTTTGGCGGCCCTGCCACCCCCACGGCGACGGTGGGTCCCGCTGGGCGGGAGAGGGAGATGGAGTCCTCGGGCACGCTGACGCACCCGCCCTTGGTCGAGGTGGTTGGAGCGTGCAGCGGCGACGTGCGCCGCGGCGCCGAGGACGAGGGGGGGGAAGAAGGAGACGACGGCGGCTGGGTCCCGCCCGCACTTGTCGTTGCCTCAGGCTCGTCCGGGTTGAGGAGCGTGCGCGGGGCCTGGCCGGTGCCTAGCCTGCCGCAATTGCGAGCGTGGGGGGGAGGCGCGGGCGAGGGCGTCTCTGCCGTCGACAAGTCCGCCGTCCTGACGGCCACTGACGGCTCGGGAAGCCTCGTGATCTTTTCGCCTTGCCGGGGCGTCCCCACCGGCGGGCGCACGGCGGCGGCGGCGGAAGAAACGCTGCGGGCGGCGGAAAGGGCTCTCTTCTCCTTTGGGGGCGCGCCCCACAGCGGCCCTCTGCGCCTCGAGGCGGATCGAATGGGGTGGCGGCCTGACCCTCGCGCGGGCGACGCCGCGCGGCAGACGAACGACGGGCCCCCCTTGCCTCCGCCCTTTCTCTTTGCGGATCACGCCCTGACGCGCCTGCGCCTGCTGCCGGCGGCCGTGCGCGGTAGGCTGCGGCGCCTCGAGCTCGACGCGCCCGAGCTCCTCGCGGCCTCGGCCTCGGCCCCTGCCTCGGCCTCGGGCCGGCGCAGTCAGCGGCCGCCACCGCCGCGGCCGCCGCCGCTGTTGTGCGGGCTCACGCGCTTGCGTGTGCTGCACCTGCGCGCGCGCGCCGATGTCGACGCCGACGCCGAGGGAGGGTCGGGGGCGGCACATGCGCAGGCAAGCAGGGTGTGGGAGGCGCTTTCCGGGTTCGCGACGCCAGAGGCGGCGGCGCCGGACGCACCGGCCGGGATGGCGCTCGAGGGCGTTGGTGGCGCCGGCGGCGGCGGCGGGCTGATCGCCTCGCCCTCGCGTCGCTTCTTGTCCTCGTCCGTCGGCGCAGGCCTCGCCGAGGCCGTGGCGCTCGCCGCCGCCACCGGCTCCGCCGCCGCCGGCTCGACCGTCTCTGCCCCCGCCGCCGCCGCTGCTGCCGGCGGCGGGTGCTGCCCGTCCTTGCCCCCGCTCGAGTGGCTGCGCCTCACCGGGTTTCCCGACGCCGGCTCGTCCCCCGCCTCGCTGCGCGCGATCGCCCGCTACAGCCGCCACCTGCGCGCGCTCGAGATTGTCGGGGCGGAGCGCGCGCCCGCTGCCGCGCCCCTCGTCGAGCTCTTGTCCCGCCGCTGCCTGCGCGTGTGCTACCTGTCGATCGAGAGCACGGCGCTCCCGGCCGGGTGGCTCTCCGAGGTGGCCGCGCTGCTGTCGCGCCCGGCCGCGCACGTGGCGAACGCCAGCTGGGTCGTTCACGTGCTCTCGGCTTTGCCGGGCCTCCCCTCCGCCATAGCGCTCGTCGGCGGCCTGGCCGCCGCCGCCATGCGCCAGGCGCCGCGCCTGCTCGAGATGGCGCTGCTCGCGCACCTGGCCGCGCTTCTCGCCGCGCTCGTTTGGGCGGTCGGCGCGGCCCACGTCTGGGCGCTGGCGGCGGCCGAGGCACTCGCGCAGCGTGGCTCGCTGGCGGCGCCCGGGTCCGCGCTCGCCGGGCGACTACGTTTTCTGAGCCTGAGGGGATGCACGGCACAGGACGCGGATACGTCTCTGGGAGGTGGGCCAGGCGCGTGGATAGACGAAGGCAGCGGCGGGTTGGGCGGCGGTTTGGGCGGAGCCGGCGGCTCGGGCGGCGCGGGCGGCGCGGGGGGCGCGGGCAGCTCGGCGCTCGTCACGCTCGCGCGCGCCTGCCCGCGTTTGCGCGCCTTGGATCTGCTCTACTACAACGCCTCGGCCGCCGAGTTTGCGCAGCTCTTGAGCGCGGGGAGGGGCGGCGGGGGCGGCGGCGGCGGCGGCCTCTCTTCTCTCGCTTACGTGAACGCAGATCTCCCGCGCTGCTGCCGGGCCGCGTTCCCGGGTCCGCCGGCGCTCGTCACCGCGCGAAAGGGCCTGGCGTCGGTCGTGCTGGAGCGCGAGGTGTGGCTGGACAAGACGACCGGGGAGTCGTGAGTGGGTGTCCTTTTTGTCTCTTGTGATCTGTTTATTTGTCGTCGTTGTCGCGGGTCTAGTTGCGCGCGCGGCGGGCGAGACATTGTTTCTCAAAAGAGGCGCACGCCCCCTTCCCCGCGGCGGCTGCCTCTCGCGCGTCACGTGTGCACCGGCGAGCTTTGTGTTCGTCGCAGCCACGCGCTCAGCATCCCGACGACGCGCAGCACCTCGCGCGCGCTCCCGTCGAGGTCGTCGGGACCTCTTGCCCGCTCGCCCCCCAGCGCCGACCCGATTTTGGGCAAGGGCGCCAAGCCCGTGTCGGCTGCTGCGGCGGCCATGCCGCCGTCGTCGCCCTCCTCTTGGCCGCCGTGGTAAAACCGCCGCCACGACGACCCGCTGTCCTGGCCTGCCGCCTCCGAGACCGCGCCTCCACCCCCGCTGTCGCCGCCGACGGCCAAAAGCCGCAGCAGCGCGACCTCGCCCTCCTCCTCGCCCTCCTCGCCCCCCTCGCCGCCGCTGCTGACGCCGCCGCCGCCCCCCCTCGCCGCTGCCCTGAGCACCGCCGCCACGCCGCGCCCGTCGCGCCACCCACGCCCGACGCTCACGAATAGGCCCGCCGAGGGAGCGCGGCGCTCGTCGACGGCGCGCATCAAGTCGGTCGCCGCCACCGACAGCGCCACGACGCCCGCAACGGCCCCGCCCTCCTTGCCTCCCGCAGCCCCCTCCCCTCCGCCCTCGACCTCGACCGTCAGCAGCAGCGGCCGCAGCAGCCGCAGGCTGTCGCGCTGGTGCGCGCGCACCCACCCGCGCGCCCAGCTCGCCACCGCGCCGCCGTCATTCTTCTCGACCGGGCAGGCGCCGCCGCTGCCGTCATCGGGGCCGCGGCCCCACGCGCCCTTGCGGCACGCGGCGCCCGCCAGCGACGACGCCCCTTTGGCCGCGGCGGTGGCGGCGGCGTCCTCGTCACCTGCGCCGGCGGCCCCTGCCCCGCCAAAGCGCCAGGGCGCGACCGCCGCCATCGCCAGGTCGAGGTCCGGGACGCTCGACGTCAGGTCATGCCAGTCGTTCAGGGCGTCTGCGACCGTCCAGGGGACGCTGCCTCCGCTGCTTCCGCTGCCGCTGCTGCTGCTGTTGCTGCTGTTGCTGCTGCCGCTGTTGCTGCTGCTCCTGCCGCCGCTGCCGCCGCTGCTGCGCCTGCCGTCCTTCACACCGTCGTCGCCGCCGCCGCCCGCCGCGCATGCGCGCCCGCACAAGCCCACCTCGGACGCCAGGGGGAGCGGCGGGTTGTGCGCGGCGGCCAGGTGCGGCGACGAGGCGCCCATGAGCCCGTCGCCGCCCAGCGCGATCAGGTGGTGCGGGTCCTTCTTGCGCAAAAAGCCGGCGACCTGCCGCGCCCACACGCGCAAGGGGGCGGCCGGGTCGCCAACGCCGCCACCCCCCTCGCCGCCGTCGCCACCGCCCGCCGGCCCGCCGCCGCACCCTCCCTCCCCGCCGCCGCCCGCACCCCCAACGCAGCAGCAACCCGGGTGCGCCCCGGCCAGCAGCTCCCACCCGAGCACGGTCGGGTCATGACGGTAAGCGAGGCCATCTACGCGCGCGTTGCGGCGCCCGACCACCGCCGCCGCCGCGTCCAGAAAGACAGATTTGACCGTGTCGTTGGCGAGGAAGCCGTCTCGCAGGCCGAGCGTTGCGGCGGGCAGGCTGCGGCCGTTGTTCCCGCCCGCGCCGTCGGGGCCGGGGTCGGCGCGGCCGACCCACGCCGCGTACTGGCGGGCGTGCGAGGGCCAGAGGTCTTGTGCGGTCGGTCCCACCGACACCGCCGCCGTCGGACTTTCGGGCGCCGGCCTGGCGGCCGCGGCGGGCGCGGCAGCACCAGCGCCCACAACGCCCACATCAGGAGCGGGAGGAGCGGGCGCGAGGGGCGGCGGCGGCCCCGCGTCGGCCAGCACCAGCAGCAGGCGCAGGCCGTGCGCGCGGCACCCGGCCACCAGCCAGTCGAGCGCGTCCAGGTGCCGCGCGCTCAACGCGCCCGGCGCCGGCTGCGCTCCTGAGGGCAGCGCCAGCACGCGCAGCGCGTTGAAGCCGGCCCGGGAGGCGTGCGCGAGCAAGCGCGAGACGGCCGCGCGCCGCGCGCCGCCGCCGCCGCCGCCGCGCGCCTGTGTCTCTGCCGCCGCCGGCCGGGCGCCGCCGTCGTCGACGGTCCGATCGTCGTCGTCCTCCTCGACGGCCGCCAGGACGGCGTCCGGCCACGACAGCCCGATCGCCACCCAGGGGCGCGGGCCGTCGCCCAGGTGCAGGCCGCCGCTGCCGTTGCCCGCGGGCGCGCGCCGCACGAAGAGCGCGGCGGCGGCGGCGGCCGCCGGGTCGCCCGGGAGCGAGGCGTTGAAGGAGGGGTGGCGGATGGCGGCGGCGGGCGGGTGGGCGTCGTCGGCGAGGGCGTCGCGCTCGCCGACAGCCGACAAGAAGAAGCGGGGCGGCGCCGCCAGCGGCCGGGCGCCCGCCGGCTGGCGCAGGCCAAAATCGCGCCGCAGCACGGCGGTGCGCTGCGCGTGGAAGGCGGCGCCAGGCGCGAGGTTGTTGCGCGTGGGGGACAGTGAGCGACCCCGGGCGGGCGGCGAGTCGGCTGCCGCTGCTGCTTGTGCGCGCGGGGGGACCGGCAGGAGAACGAGGAGCACGAGGAGGAGCCACAAGGGCGGCGGCGGCGGCCACGAGACGACCGCGGCGGGGCGGCGCGGCGCCGGCATCGCGCGTTGTTTCTGTTCTTGTGTCGCACGCATCGGGGGTTGGGTGGCGGCGTGGGGCGGCAGGGTATGGCGCGCGCGCGCGCGTTGTTGCGGATCGCTCTCTCTCTCTCCCTCCCCTGCGTGAATGTTTGTTTTGAAGGAAAGAGAGCTGTCGGCGTCGTTTGCCGCTTCGCGCGCTTTTCTCTGGCTCCCCCCCCGCTCGGCGGTGGGGGGCGGGGCATATCGATCGCGCAAGCCTGAGACCCGCGGCCCCGCGCGCGCGCGCCCGCGCCCGCGCGGTCACCCGGCCAACCATGCGGCTCATCGGTCGCTCCAAGCCCAACGCGCGCGTGTTGAGGCGCGCCGGCGGCGTGGGGGGTGGCGTTCGGATGAAGGTGGTGTCATCATCCCGATGAATCGACAAGAAAAAACACAAACAGTGAAAGGCTACATCACGCTCGACTCCGCCGCCACTCCTCGCTCTGTCACACTCTCTCCTTGAATTTCACAACACACAACCTTCAAACTCCCCTCCCCCACACGCACGAACCAACCAAAATCATAAAATGGCTCGCGCCGCCGTCGCCGCCGCCCTCGCGGCCGTCGTCGCCCTCTCCGTCGCCGGCTCGGCCTCGGGCATGGCGCAGCTCTGCAACCCGGGCCTGACGCCCGCGGCGCCCAGGAACGTGCGCATCAGGTCCAACGTGTTCAACGGCAAGAACGCCGGTGCGTCGATCACGAGCTTGGAGGGCGATTGAGGGGGCGTTTGTTGGCGAAAGGTTGGGTCGCCGGCCTCTCTTATTTCCCAACTAACGTGAGATTTGGTGGGCGCGCGCGGCTACGGGCGCCCGAGGCCACGGCGGCCGTCTGGGCGCCCGAGGCTGCGCGTCTTGCTCAGAAGCGCGTCGTTCAGACGAGCGGGCGGCGGGCCGGCGGAGGCCACATTGAGGCGAGAAGTTGCCTCTCCTCTTTCGCGGCGGCGTCACCGGGCGCGCGGCGCGGTTACCGCCGCTTCTTCTCCTCTTCTTCTTGCGGCTTCCGCCGCGAACGACGACCAGAAAACGAAAAATGAGGGTAGGGGCGTTCGGCTCCGCTGACGGCGCCGGCCCGCCCCTTGGACCCACGGCCATGGTCCCCCGACGACGTCACCCCCCCCCCCCCCCCCCCTCCCGGGCCCCCCCAACAAACGCCCCCCCACCCCCCCCCCCCCCCCTTCCCCCCCCGTCCGTCGCGCCAAAAAAAAAACACGCGACCAATCTCACTCCAAACAAAAAACGCAGAGATCGTCGTCGAGTGGGACAACCCCACCACCGCCGACACGGGCTGCATCCAGCAGTTCCGCGTCGAGACCACATACATGAAGGCCTCGGCGCCCATCTCCAACCCCATGCAGTCCCCCGTGCAGTACAAGATGCTGCTGAACGCGGGGCAGAAGGTCGACGTGAAGGTGGCCGGCTACAACACCCAGACGACCAAGTACTCGAGCTACACCCCCCTCAAGGGCGGGGTGACGGGCGCCAGCGCGGGCGCCACCACCAGTCCCGGCGGCAACGGCGGCCTGCAGCTGTGCTCCAAGACGGCGATGCCGGGGACGCCCTTTGGCCTCAAGGTCAAGAGCAACGTTTGGAACCCGACGGCCAAGAACTCAGAGATCGTGCTCGAGTGGCAGATCGGCACCAAGTCCACCGCGGGGTGCGTCAAGTACTTTACGATCCAGAGCACCGTGGCGGGCGGCGGCATGAGGGACAGCAAGCAGGTCGACTCGCCCGCCCAGACGGTGTTCACGCACCAGCGCCTGCAGAACACGGGGCAGACGGCCAGGTACGAGGTGTCGGCCGTGGGGTACGACGGCAAGACGTCGGGCAAGGCCGTGCTCAACGCCGTGACGGGCGCGGGCGCGGGCTTCACGACCGGCCGCTGAAAAACAGAGATCCGGCGCGAGGGAATTCTTTCTTGTGGCGGCGCGATCTCGCGAATGGAGTGTAGATCAGAAGACGTCGGGCGAGAACGTAAAACGCGCGCCCCTTTTGTCCTGTCCTCCCCCCCCTCGTGTGTTGTCGTTTGATACCTGGAACCACAGCAGCGTTCGCCCCGCCCCTCCGTGTCCCAGCGCGCCTTTCCCCTCCCACCCCCCGCATGTGGCCGCAGGCCGACGATTCTTCTCGTCGGTCCAATTAGACGAAAACAAAATTCAATCCACACCACCTTGGCCTGTAAAAAAAAGCAGTTTTTTAAACCGAAATTCGCGAGTGCAAACGCCCGTCTGGTTGCCGGGAGCGGCGAATTGACGAATCAAGGGGCTCGCAGCGCGCCTCTCCGTCTCTCCCCCGTCTCCCTCAAAGCCGGTGCAGCACGTCAAACTGCCGCAGGACGTCCTCGCTCCCGCACTCTGCCGCCAGCCGCTCGGCCGTTTTGCCGCGCGCGTCCTCGAGCGACACGTCGGCGCCGGCCGCCAGCAGCGCCCCGACCAGCGCGCCGCGGTTGAGCAGCGCGGCCACGTGCAGCGCGGCGTGCCCGTTGGCGTCGGCCGCGTTGGCGTCGGCGCCGCGTCCCAGCAGCCAGCGGGCGGCCGCGTCGCGGCCGTTGTACACGGCCACGTGCAGCGCTGAGATGCGGCGGTGGCTGTCGCGGCGGTCGACGTCGGCGCCCGCGTCCAGCAGCAGGGCGCACATGGCCTCGTCGCCGCGCTCGGCGGCGGCGGCTAAAGGGCTGTAGCCGCGGGCGTCCTCGGCGTCGACGGAGGAGGGGTCGTGCTGGAGGAGGGCGAGGGCGGCCGAGGGGAGGCCGTGGCGCACGGCGTGGTGGAGGGCGTGGAAGCCGACGGGCGGCGGCGGCGGCGGCGCCGGGGAGGCTTGAGGGGGCCGCTGCTGCTGCTGTTGCGGCTGCTGCGGCTGCGGCTGCTGTTGTTGTCGAAAGGGCGGCCGCTCGCCGTCGCCGTCGCCGGGCGCGGCCGAGGAGGAGCCGAGGGGCGGCGCCACGCGCGCCGACGCCCCCCTTGCCAAAAGCCAGGCGATCATGGCCGGCGAGTTGTTCTCGACCGCGATCAGCAGCGGCGTGCGGCCCGCGGCGTCGGCGGCGTTGACGTCGGCGCCGTGCTCCAGCAGCAGGGCGCACGCGGCCGTGCAGCCCCGCGCGACGGCCACGTGCAGGGGGTGGGGCGTCGCGCGGCCGCCGCCGCCGCCGCCGCCGCCGCCCGGGCCGCCGCCGCCGCGGCCGCCGCCGCCGCCGCCGCCGTGGTGGCCGCCGCCGCCGGGATGGCCGCCGCCGTCGGCGGGGGAGGGGTCGGCGGACGGCTCGGCGGCCATGGCCGGCGCGGGGCGGTGGGGGCGCTCGTCGTCGTCGTAGTCGCCAGGGGCGGCGGCGTTGCCGTCGTGGCCGCGGTCGTCGGCCTCGTCGCGGCTCCTGCCGCCGCCGCCGCCGCCGCCGCCGCCCGATCGCCGCCGCGCGGCGCGGCCCTCGCCGCCGCCGCCGCCGCCGCCGCCCTCGGCGCCGGACGAGCGCCGCTGCAGGCCCCGGCCGCTGCCGCTGCCGCCGCCGTCGCCCAGCGACAGCCGCTTCACGCGCGCCACGAACCCCCCGCCTCCGCCTCCGCCTCGTCCGCCCTCGTCCGCCGCGCCGTCGTCCGCCGCGCCGGAGCTCCCCTTGCTGCGGCTGCGCGCCATCGCGCCGCTGCTGCCGGCGCGCGCCGCCTCGTCGCCGTCGGCCCCTCCGCCGCCGCCAAGCCCCCGCATCAGGCTCGAAAACGCGTTGGTCAGCCGCCTCAGCGCCCCCTCCCCGGCGCCGTCGGCGCGGCCGTCGTTCTGCCAGCGCGCGGTCGCGGCGGCCACCTCGGCCGACCACGCGGCATCGACCGGCGGCGGCTGCAGCGGGGTCGCCGCGGCCGCCGAGCCGGCGCCGGCGATTCCGGGCGCCAGCGGCCCGGGCGACGCGCCGTGCTGGAGCAGCAGCCGCATCACGTCCGTGTCGAGGTTTTGCGTGGCGACCTCCAGGGGGGCACGGCCGTAGCCGTCGCGCGCGTCGACGCGCTCGGCCACCCACTCCCGGATGCGCGCGCGCTGCTGCTGCTGCTGGTGCTGCGAGGCGTGATTACTGCCGCCGCCGCCGCCGTTGCCGCCGCTTGCGCCGCCGCCGCCGCCGCCAAAAGGCGCCCCCCCGGGCTGATACATGCCCAGCGCCACGGGCGCCTGCGCCTCGAGCGCGGCCAGCAGCAGCCGGATCAGCAGCGGGTAGTCGTACTCCCGCCGCGGCCACGCGGCGCCGTGCGCCATCTCTACCGCCACGTGCAGCGGCGCCTGCGCGCCGCGCCCGCCCGTGCGCGCGTCGGCACGCGCCCCGGCCCTCAGCAGCAGGCCGGCCGTGCGCGCGCTGCCGTAGTAGGCGGCCACGTGCAGGGGCGCCCACCCGCCCACGTCGCGCGGCCCGGGCCGGGCGCCGCGCGACAGCAGGGCGGACACGACGGCGGCGCTGCCCTCGTTTGCGGCGATGTGCAGGGGGGTGCGGCCGTCCTCCTCGCGGGGCAGGTCGACGTCCGCGCCCGCGTCCGCGAGCATCTCGACGGCGCGCGGGTAGCCGCGCGCGGCCGCGAGGTGCATGGCGGAGCGCCCCGAGTCGTCGTAGCTATCGAGGCCCTCGGCCTTGACGGCGGCGGATCCGGCGCCGTTGTTGTTGTGGCCGCCGCTGCCGCTGCCGCCGTGGCCGCCGCTGTGAGCGGGGCCGTCGAGGCGGAGGGCGCCGGCCGCGCCGCCGCCGACGGCGCTGGCGTCGCCTTTTTGGAAGCGCCGGATGAGGTCGGCGAGCGCGTCGAGGTCGCCTGTGTTTGTCGTGTGTTGGTTCGGGGGGGCGGCGGTGTTTTGTGAGTGGGAACGGAAAAGTTTGGCGGGGGGGGGGGGGCGGGCAGCGCGGGCGAGCGGCAGGGGTTGGGGGTGGGGGTGTGGGTGGTGGGGGGGGTGGTGGTTTTTGGGGGGGGGGGCGGGAAAGGTTGGGGGGGGGGGGGGGGCGAGCAGCGCGCGCGAGACGCAGACGTTGGAGGCCGGCAGCGACGGAAAAAAGGCGGAGACGCACCCGTCTCCGCGGCATCGTGCAGCTTGAACCGGCCGTGGCTGCTGCCGCTGGTGATGAAGGCCGAGTGGAGCATAGGCTCGTCGTTTGTCGCGGCGTTCGATGGGAAGCGGCGTTTCGGTAAGTGCTCCTCCTCCGCCCCCCTCTGCGTGGCGATTGCGGCACCTGAGGTGGTGCGTGCGTCTGAACAAATGTCGTTCGGTGTGGTGGGAACCGCGCGCGAGATATCGGTATCGCACGTCGTCGGCCGGCTTTGTGAAAATGAAGAGAGTAAGGTCGTTCGCGTCGTCGGCGTTGTGGGGCACGCGCCGCTCTCGGACAATCCGCTTTCCGCCGTGTCCTCCTGTCGTTTGCCGCCGCCGCCCCGTCGCCGGAGCCACTCGGGGGTCAGGGGGATGTAGCCCGGGTACGTGAGCGCCACGACCGCGTGCAGCAGGACCGTGCCGCCAACGACCGCGCCGAGCGCGGCCGCCGAGACCCAGCCCTCGCCCGACGCCAGGGCGCGGCCGACCAGGCCGCCTCCGCCGCCGCCGCCGATGCCGCCGCCAAACGCAGCGAGGACGCCGGCGGCCTCGAGCGACAAGACCAGCGACGGCAGGGCCTTGCGCGCGGCC
>Ga0105053_10004332_pt1 | contig 21004 bp, 18 predicted proteins | sample BON01_FD_78093 | JGI IMG/M metagenome (GOLD analysis project Ga0105053, IMG submission 78093) | Freshwater microbial communities from Lake Bonney liftoff mats and glacier meltwater in Antarctica - BON-01 | ecosystem: Environmental > Aquatic > Freshwater > Ice > Glacier meltwater | place: Lake...
ACTGGTTGCAACCATCCTTGTTCTATTGGTTGGCGCAGCGCTAATTAACATACTGTTAGCCGTTTTATCAAGGCGCAAAAAGCTAAGGCCTTGGATAGCAATGGTTTTTAATGCCCTAACCGGGTTCGCGGCTATTTTTGGCATCAGCATTAGTTGGGCGGTTGGCATAGTGCCGCTGATGGGACTAATTATCGGCTCGATAATTCTCACTTTGCCAAATGGAAAACGCCGCTAGCCGTCTTGCCTGACGCATGTCAGTAAACGGACTGGGCGTCGACGAACTCTGCTTGGACTCGTCAAAACCATCGTCAAAGCGATCGATTTCGACGTGGAAACAGGGATTCTGGTCGCGTCGGTGCGTAACCGCTGCGGGTCCTGCCGGAAGCGCAGCCCAAGCTGCGACGCTGGTGACGGCCGCCGCCTTGAAGCCGTGGGCCGTCGACAGCCTCACCCACACCAACAAGAATCTCGACGACGGTACTTTCTGCAAGGACCTGGAGAGGGCCGAGAGCTTTGTGAAGGCTGCAAACGGCGTGTAGTACGCGGTCAGCGCGCCGCGAAGGTTTCCATCATCAGGTCGACAAATAGCTTGCCGTCGGCGTTGAGAGCCACATTGCAGTTTGGCTCATGGCCACCGCGGTGGTAGATGTCGATCACGGTGCGACCCACCGTGAGGCGTCCGGAGGTCTCGACGTCGACGTGCACGCGCGCAACGTCGAGGACGTCACGGCGCAGGAGGTACGCAACACACAGCGCGTCGTGCACCGGAGCGCTCTCGGCAACCGTCATCGGCTGAGTGCTGTCGTATCCAGCGATCCGGTGGTCGATGAGGGCCGCCGCGGCGCGCGCCGCGGGCGTTCCAAGAGCCTCAAGTGCCTGGCACTGCGCGCGCGAGACTAAGGCCTGGTGTGTAGCGTCCAGTGGGACGAGCGTGACGTTACGGAAGCCCGCAGCAAAGACGATAGCCGCGGCCTCCGGGTCGGCCCAGATGTTGAACTCGGCAGAAGGTGTGGCGTTGCCCTTGATGTTGCCGCCGCCCATGATCACCAGCTCCGGCACCGCCTCAACAATGCGCGGCTCGATGGCAATCGCCGCGGCGATGTTGCTGAGCGGGCCAACTGGGACGAGCGTGATTTCTTCCGTGGTCGCCCGGTACGTCTCGACGAGGAACTCCACCGCACTCATGTCCTGCTTGCGTGAAGTAGCCGCCGGCAGCGGCAACTCACGGCCGTGGATGTTGCTGTTCGGGTTCACCTGCTCGGCCCGCGGCTCTGGGAAGTCCGACCGGACGATCGGGCGACTCAATCCTTCGTATACCGGGATGTCGCCCCGGCCAATGTGGTCGAGCGTGCGCAGCGTGTTGTCCGTGCAGTACTGCACCTCGACGTTGCCGTTCACTGTGGTCACAGCGAGCAAGTCGAGTTCAGGGTGGAGCGCCGCGAGCATGATCGCGACTGCATCGTCGGTTCCGGTGTCGCAGTCAAGAATGAGCTTAGTGGTCATGAGACATTGCCTTTCAGTAGGTTGATCGTTGTAACTATGAATGAGGAATTGCAGATTGAAGATTAGGTGCGGGCGGGCGGGCGCCCATTCGCGATACTGCGACTCGGGCGAGCGACCCACCGGCGCGCACCGCACCGATGTGGTCGCCCGTGCGCGTCCAGTGATCGAGGAAGCCCGCGCAGAACGAGTCTCCTGCCCCCGTTGAGTCGAGCGCATTGACTCGGTCGGCCGGAACGAGCACCGGCTCGCTTCCGCGACAGGCGACCACCGCCCCATCGCCGTCCAGCGTGACGACTGCGATGCGGTAGTGCTCGGTTAGCCGTGCCGCGGCGAGCATAGGATCACTGGTCCCGGTAAGCGCTTCAGACTCGTCCCTATTCGGGAAGGCGAGCTCCGCTCCAGCAGTCCAAGCCAGGAAATTCCCCACCCCTACCTCGTGCAGCAGGCTCACCGAGCTGGGGTCTACTGAGATCGGTGTGTCACTCACTCGAGCACAAGCGAGGATCTCGAACATAGTCTCCCTCACAGCTGGCTCGAACAAGGAGTACCCCGTGATGTGCAAGAGTGACGCACCCTCGAGCAGGCTGGAGGGAACGTCCGCGGGAACAAGGTTGAGATTCGCAGCGCGATCCGTGAGCATGGTCCGGCGGCCCAGCTCGTCGACGATGATGACGATAGTTCCGGTCTCGGCCTCGAGGTCTATCGCTAGCCGGGCGTCCACCCCGAACCGGGCGAGGAACTCGGTGTGAAAAGCATGGTCGCTCGAACCGACGCGGCCTGCGAACACGACGTCGTTGCCCTGTCGACCCAGCCAACACGCAAGGTTCGCGGCTGATCCACCCGGGCGCCGCACAATCTCGGAGCGCGTGTCCGAGTCGACCGTGACCGCGGAGAGCGGGCGCACAAGTATGTCGTTGATCACGTCCCCCACCACAAGCACCCCCCCTTGGGCCGCTGAATATGTGGTCTGCTGTGTCATGAACCGAGGCGAGCAGCCCAGGCGACGGCGATCTCACCGCCGAGAATGATGTTGTTGCGGGCGATGTCGATGTTAACCTCGAGGCTCTGGCCGTTTGTGCGCTCCTGTAAATACGCGAGGAGGAAGGGGGTGACCTCCTTGCCCGTAATCGACCGGGCGGCTACCTGGACGAGAGCCTCCGCTAGAACCTTGTCGTGCAGCTCGGGGTCGAGCTGTTGCTCGAGCGGCAACGGGTTGGCGACAAGCACCGCGCTGCTCAGTCCTAGTGAGTCCTGCGCGGCCATCACGTCAGCAACCTCTGCAGCTGAGTCGACCCGCCAGTCAATGTCAAAGCCGGCGTCGGTCAGGTAGAAACCGGGGTAACGTTTGGTGCGGTAACCGAGAACGCAGACGCCCAGCGACTCGAGCCGCTCGAGCGTGCCGTGAATGTCGAGGATCGACTTCGCGCCCGCAGAGACCACTGTTATCGGCAACTTGGAGACCATCGTCAGGTCAGCAGACTCATCAAACGTCTCCTGTGCGCCGCGGTGCACGCCTCCCAGCCCGCCTGTCGAGAACACCCGAACACCGGAGAGGTGCGCGAGGAGAGCGGTCGCCGCGACAGTGGTCGCACCGGTGACTCCCTGTACCATAGCGACACCGAGGTCGCGGCTAGACACTTTGATGACGGACTCATCCTCAGCAATGCGCTCAATCTGCGCGTTATCGAGGCCGACGCGTGGCACACCATCTATCACTGCGATCGTGGCGGGTGTGACACCGGCGTCGAGGAGCACGCGCTCAAAAAGATGAGCGACTTCCAGATTCCGGGGACGTGGGAAGCCGTGCGAGATAATGGTTGACTCGAGCGCCACGACGGGGCGGCCCTCGGCCAAAGCGTCCGCAACCGCTTCGGAGAGCACGGCAGGGTTGGTGGGGTTCATATTATTTCTCCTTTATTGAGTGATGCCAGTCCGGAGGAAGCCGGGAGCGTGAGAGTTGGGCGCGACGATCCGGCAAGCCGGACGGCAGCGAGGGCGAGCAGAGCGGCCGCGGGAACTAGCCAGAACGCCACATCGAGCCCCTCGGTATCGGCCAGCCAGCCTAGTAGTAGCGGGAAGAGAATCAACGTGGATGAGGACAGCAGAGTGGTTCGGGCCACGGCGTGGTCGGTGCGGTGCGGGAACCCGCTGACCACAAGCGCGATTGACGCCGGGTAGAGGTTGGCGATGGCGGCTCCGGCCAGGACCGCCGCTGCCATGGCGCGCGGCACCGTTTCCGCCTGCTGCAGCACCACAGCTGCGGCGATTGTGACGATCAGCGACCCCGTTAAAACTGGTCCTCCTCCAAAACTGGCCAGCAAGCGACTCCCGATTGCTCGCAGTACCAGAATGGTGGCCCACATCACTGCCGTCGCCGTAGCAGCAGTGATCGCGTTCAGCCCCCCAACCGAGACTAGGTTTGTGGCCAACCAAAACAGGAAGGACCACTCGACCGCAACGCTCAGACACATTGCGAGGTACGCCATTCGAGGTCGACGCAGCACCTGTAAAATCACGACCCGAGAGGCCTCCGGTGGCCCCGCATCGACACCGTGACGCCCTCGCAGCAGCATCGGTATCACGAGCAGCAGCGCCACTGCTTGGATTAGGGGCAGCATCCTCCAGCCCAAAATGGCCGAGACGAGCACGGGCAATCCGAAGGTGGCTAGCACAGCGCCGATGCTGTACGCGAGGTTCACCTCGCCGATCATCCGTGGTGCCGCGCCCCCGTACCTAGCAACGAGGTGAGCCTGTCCGACGATCAAGATTGTGGTCACCGAGACCCCCGCCAGCGCGAGTGCTGAGATGCTCCACGCCGGGGAACGGGCGCCGGCAAGCAAAGCTGCCGCGACTACGCTGAACAGTGCCGCCCCGATAAGCATGGCATGGCGACCAATTCGACGCCGGATCCGCTCGGCCAGTAGACCCATGATGAGCCCCCCACTACCCATGGCAGTGATGTGCAGACTCTGAACCGTGTGACTCATTGAGAAGTCAGCAGCGATGAACGGGAGCATTCCGCCCACGCCAGCTTGTAGGATCGCACACGTCAGGACCAGCGCGTAAAGGGCCCAGGTGAACGACTCGCGGGGCGGGTTGGTTTGCCTAGACGACGGGCCTCTGCGGGTTATATCCGTCACTGCAAGGTCGCGCCAGCATCGAGCACGGTCTGCGACCCAGTCATATAGCGAGCTTCCGTCGAGCACAGCCACCTGATGGCATACGCAACGTCAATCGGCTCCATCCTCGTTATGGGCAGTGGAAGCGTGAGTACTTCTCCCACTCCTGGAGCTGACGCCTGCCAGTGTTCTGCGGCAGGGTTCTGTGTCATCTCGGTGGCGGTTCCCCCGGGGTGCACCATGTTGACGCGGATGGAAGCCCCTGCGAGTTCGAGTGCAAGCGATTTGAGTAGCCCAACTAGGCCACTCTTTGCGGCGGCATAATGCCCGATAGTCTGCATCGGCTTGACCGCAGCTGTCGAGCCGACCATGACGATCGAGCCGCCCTGGCCTTGCGCCAGCATCGCCGGTATCGCCGCGCGTGCTGTGTTCCAAGTACCGGTCAGTACGACGTCAATCATCGTGCGCCACTGCTCCTCGCTCGCCTGCCATGTTGTCACGGGCCAGCTCGCGATCCCGGCGTTGGCCACCACAATGTCCAGGCCACCAAACTCCTTGACCGCTGTCTGCACCGCAGCCTCGAGCTGGGCATAGTTGCGAACGTCGACGTACGCGCTCGTTGCCCTTCCACCTGCGGCCTCGACGAGCGCGACGGTCTCGCTGAGCTCGTCGTTGCTGCCGGTGTTATACGTCACGCCTTCGAGCTGAGTGGCAAGGTCCGTCACGACGACGACGGCACCAGCCTCGGCGAGCGCGAGCGCAGTAGCACGGCCGATTCCGCGTGCCGCACCTGTGACGAGCGCGGTCTGGCCGGTGAGGTCGATCATGCTGCCACCTCCGGGTCGAGCGGGATCGCCGAGTCGCCCGCAGCAGCGATGAGGTCAACGAGTTGGTCGCCGAAGTGAGGGTCGGACTCGAGCACGACGGTGCAGTGCGCCCCCTCTTGGGCCGGGAATCCCATGTACATGCCACGCAAGTCGCAGACCGTCTGGCCGCGCGTCTGGACTTCGCCGGTGACCACATAAGCGTTGACGGTGGGAGCGAGCTCAGGGACGAGCGTCCCGGCCGCGACAGCGACCGCAAGCGCATCGTGCAGGCAGCTGCGTCGTTCCCCAAAGCTCGTGGCCTCAAAGAACGAGAAGTAGAAGTCGAGGATTCGCGAGGTGTACTGCCCAATGGTCCCGCCTGCGTTGAGGCGTTCCCGGTGCGTCTCGTCGATCAACGTATTCATCGTGACGTCGAGGCCCACCATCGTCACGAGCCACGGCGCATCGAATACGGCCGCCGCGGCCTCGGCGTCGTGCCAGATGTTCGCCTCGGCGACCTCGGTGACGTTACCCGGAGCGTTCGCCGCACCACCCATGATGGTGATTCCGCGCACCAATCCCGGTAGGTCGGGGCACATCGCGAGTGCGATGGCGATGTTGGTCATCGGGCCGACGGCGACAATCTCGATCTCGCCGGGGTACTTCTTAGCGAGACGGATGATCTGATCGGCGGCGGACTCGGCTACCGGGCTTCCCATGTCACGCCCGGTGCCCGCGTTGCCCTGACCGTCGTCGCCGTGTACGTGGTATGCCAAGTTGAGCGGCCCCCCTGAGATGGGGCCCGCCGCACCTTGGGCGACGGGTATGTCGGGCCGACCTGCCATGTGCAGGGTGTGTAGGCAGTTGCGGGTCGCGGTTGGGACGTCGACATTGCCCCATACGGAGCCGAGGCCGATCAGATCGACCTCCTCGTGCAGAACTGCGTAGAGGATCGCGAGAGTGTCGTCGACTCCAGTGTCGCAGTCGAGGATCATTTTTACGGGCATGGTGAGTCTCCTTTATTGTGGTCAGCGAAGCCGAGCGTCGAGTGCGATGAGCCGCTCAATTAGTAGACGATTGAAGGCTGCGGAGTCGACCTCAAGCGCCACGTTGGCGTTCGCTGGCAGCCTGGATATGCCGTCGACGTCCACGACGGTCATTCCCCGGGTCAGCGTGCCACTGCACTCGACATCGACATACAGCGAATGGGTCTTGACGATGCTCGGATCGATGACTGCGGCGACGGCTAGCGAGTCATGCTGAGCGGTCGAGCTTGAGCCTGAGACCTTCAAGTGGTAGGCGGTGTAGAACTTGACCATCGCGAGCACGGCCTCAGAAACCTTGCCGCCGCCGAGCAGTCCATCCCAGTCCTCGGGAGCGGTGACCGCTTGGTGGGTCACGTCCAGGCCAACCATGGTGACCGGAATATCGGATCCGAAGACACGCGAAGCAGCATCCGGGTCGTACCAGATGTTGAACTCGGCTGCCGGGGTCATATTGCCGATGACGCGGGCTCCCCCACCCATCAGGACGATGCGTTCGAGCTTGGCCGCCGTCCGTGGGAACGCGGCGATGAGCACCGCAACGTTGGTGAGGGGGCCGAGCGCGATCAAGGTGATGGGGGTCTGGCTCGACTCGATGACGTCGACCATGATCTGGACCGCTGAACGCTCGTCCGCACCCCGAGGCGCTTGCGGTAGCACGACGCCGCCAAACCCATCCTCACCGTGCGTAGTCGGGTCGGGGGCCGAGTCACGACGCACCAGCGGTACGTCTGCGCCTGCACCCACCGGGACGTCATTGCGTTCCAGCAGGTGGAGCAGACGCAACGCGTTCTCGGTGGTGTGGGCCAGGCCAGTGTTGCCGCCGACAGTCGTCACCGCCCGCACGTCGAGCTCCGGGCTCGCGAACGCGAGCATCAGCGCAAGAGCGTCGTCGATGCCGGGGTCGGTGTCGATGATGAGGGGGGTAGCCATAAGATCCTCTTTTTGGGTTGCTAGTGATGTCGGGGGTGTATCTTAGGCTCCGAGCGACTGCAGGAATCGCTCGTGGAAGGTCGCCAGGTCGAGCCGAGTGACGATGCGGGCAACGCCAGGCTCCAAGGGGTCACTTGGGTCCGGCTCGTAGCCTCGGAGGTCACCGACCACCTGCCCTCGAGTGTGCTCACCATGCATCTCCATGGCGACCCGCACCAAGCGGTACTCGGCAAGGTCTGGATCAAGGGCGAGCGCGATGGCGAGCGGGTCGTGCAGCACGCAAGTCAGCCGACCGAGAGGCTTGGCGTAGATAGCCATATAGTGCTGCATTGCATTCCACAGCAGCAACCCATGTGGGGTCTCGACCCGGGATAGCCGGTCGATAGCCTCGGGGGTCAGTGTGGTGCTCATGGTCGACTCCAGGCCTACCAACACCAGGTCCCACTCCGCATCTAGCACGAGTTGAGCGGCCTCTGGGTCGTGCCAAAAGTTCGCCTCGCTGGTCTGGGAGGCATTGCCGGGCACTCCGACTGCACCGCCCATCACTACCACGCGGGGCAGCAAACGGGGCAGGTCTGGCTCTAGGAGCAGGGCCAACCCGATATTGGTCATCGGACCGACCGCCACGAGAGTCAACTCCCCTGGCCGCTCACGAGCTAGACGTACGATCTCGACCGCGGCGAGGTTGCCCGCGAGCGGACGCGTCGAGGGCGTCGGGTTCGTGTTGCCCAGCCCATCCTCGCCGTGCACCCATTCGGCGGTCTTAAGCGGTTGCGCCATGGGACGCGCTGCACCGACATGCACCGGTACGTGGTTAAGTCCTACTGCATCGAGCACGGTGAGAGTGTTACGTGCCCCGACGGTGACAGGAACGTTGCCGTGAGTCACGGTACAAGCCACGAAGTCCGCTCCGTTGCCCGCGCCATACATGATCGCCATGGCGTCGTCGACGCCGGTGTCGCAGTCGAAAATAATCGCCGTCATCGTGCGCCCACCTCTGTGTGTGCCGACAACGTGGCAATCGCATCAATCGTCATGTCCCAGAGACGCGGCTTGTCGAGCTCCATCGCGACATGAGTATTGTGCTTTTGGCCGAGCAGGTCGGTGAAGTCGGTCACCGTCATCCCGGTGGTCCAGGTCCCAGTGAGCTCGACGGCGACAAACGCTTCGCGAGTGGTAAACACCGAGGGATCGACAACCTTGGCCACACAACACAGGTCATGCACCGCAGGATGCTCGAAACCCTGATGTTCTAGGTACGAAGCGGCGAAAAAGGTCAGCATGTCCACCACGAATTGCGATAGCGGGGAGTCGATAGCTCGGATACGGTCCATGACGTCGGGGGTTGCTGTCGCCTGGTGCGTCAGGTCGAGACCAACCATGGTGACTTTCCAGTCCCCGGTGAACACGGCTTGGGCGGCCTCCGGGTCGACGATGATGTTGAACTCCGCCGCCGGGGTGCGATTGCCGCGCGTGTAGGCGCCGCCCATCAGGACTACCTCCTTGACCCGCTCGACAATGCGCGGCTCCTTCCGCATAGCGAGCGCAATATTGGTCAGCGGCCCGGTGGGAACGAGCGTGATTGTGCCCGGCTCGGCAGCCATGACCTCGTCAATGATGAGGTCAACCGCGTGCCGAGGGTCGACCTCGCGGCGGGCGGGCGGAAGCACCGGCCCGTCGAGGCCGGAGTCACCATGGATGTCCTCTGCCACGACGGCCGGTCGCACCAGCGGCCCAGAGGCGCCCTTCGCGACAGGGACGTCGATCCCGGCGATCGCGCACACAGCGAGTGCGTTGGCGGTGACTTTATCGATGGTCTGGTTCCCCGCACAAGTGGTAATCGCGACCAGCTCGACACGGGGGTCACCAGCCGCGAGAATAATTGCCATCGCGTCGTCGTGGCCCGGGTCGCAATCGATGATTAGTCTTTCGGTCATTGGCAGTGCTCCTTGTCGATTCTTATGGATGGACTGTTGCTATTGCTCGTCAGCTGTGGCGATGCCCGGACGTGGTTTTTCAGGCTTAGGCCGCCGCCATCGCATAATCCCGCCGCCCTTGATTAGGAGGATCTTGTTGAACCGGGCCCCGGCGAACACAAGGGCAACGATCGTGATTACGTAAGGGGTCATGAGAGCCAGATTCGAGTTGAACCCGCCGATGCCAAGCTGGTCAGCGATTGCGTCAGCCGCGCCGAAGACGATTGCCGCGACCATCGTCCGCACCGGCTTGGCCAGGCCGAACGTGAGCGCAGCAATGGCGATGAATCCGCGGCCAGCCGTCATGTTGGCAGAGAAGCTACCTAGCGTCGCCATCGCAAGCTGAGCACCAGCCATGCCGCAGAGCATGCCGGAGATCAAAATCGACTGGAACTTGACCTTGCGGACTTGGATGCCCGCAGCCTCTGCGGCTGCCTCGTCCTCGCCCACGGCGCGCAAGTGCACGCCATACTTGGTCCGGTAAAGGACCAGGGCGGCCAGTGGCACGCACAGGAATGCCATCCACACCAGGGCAGTTTGACCATTTATCGCGCCGCCAATCCCGGGGATGTTGGCGAGCAGTTCGAGTTCGATCTTCGGCAGCCTGATGCTGGCGCTTGGCGGGGTGGCACCAGGGTTGCCATAAAACACCTGAAGCAAGAAAATTGACAGCCCGGCTGCGAGAAGGTTCACACCGATTCCCACGACAATGAAGTCCGCCTTAAGCCAGAGGCTGGCGAATGCGTAGATGATCGCCAACAGCGTTCCCGCCGCCATGCCGGCGATGACTCCCACCAAGGAGCTTTCGAAGAGAGACCCAATGGCTATCGAAGTAAATGCGCCGATGAGCATCATGCCCTCGAGTCCAATGTTCAGGATGTTACCCTGCTGCGTGAATGCGCCGCCGATGGCGGCGAGTAGCAGTGGCGCCACCTTCATCAGCACCACGAAGAGAGTGCTGGCCGTGAGAATTTGCTCGAGTGTATCCATTACCGGGCTCCTGTCACATCAGTCGAGATCGATGGCTTATTAGAATCACCAGGCGGTGGGACTCGCCGCCCGAGAAACGGTAGTAGTCGCAGCATGCGTTCGCGGGTGCGTCGGTCAATCACGAACAACGCCGTGATTGACAAGATGATTAGGCCCTGCAGCACGTTGACCAGAGGATAGGGCACCGCCGTGTTGAGCTGCATGGCCGTGGCACCAGACATCATGTTTGCGTAGAACAAGGCCGCCAGGATCGCGGCCCATGGGTTGAGCCGAGCGAGAAGCGCGACCGTGATGCCAAGGAACCCGTACCCAGGGGAGAAGGCCTGGAGGAACCGACCTCCATTGGGACCCAAGACGAAAATCGCGCCGGCGAGCCCAGAGACCGCTCCGGACAGTGCCATGACCTGGATGGTCATTTTTTTGGTGCTCACGCCGGTGTACTCGGCGAAGCGGTTCATCTGGCCGAGCTGGCGGACCCGAAGTCCCCACACCGAGCGCGTCAAGATAAGCGCGAGGGCGACGAAGGCGACGAAAGCGACGACCAAATCCCATCCAACACCGTACTCGGCGTTGAACATCGAAAAGCGAACACCTGGGGCAAGTTTTGGTGAGGCGCTCATGCCCGCCGTGGGGTCCTTGAAGGGTCCGGTGACAATGTAGCCCGTCAAAAGAATAGCGATGGTGCTCAGCATGAGGGTCGTGACAATGATGTTAACCCGCCAAAAGGCCAACAGCACCCCGGGAATCGCCCCCCAGATGAGACCACCCATGAGGCCGAAGACCAACACAAGGAAAATGACCAAGAGTGGAGGAAGATCAGTTAAAGTGACGCCTGCGAAGGCGGCGAAGATGGCACCCATGTAAAGCTGCCCCTCACCCCCGATGTTGAAGAGTCCCGCTCGGAAGGAGACGGTCACTGCGCCTGCGAGCACGAGGAGTGGAACAAACTGGGAAATCAACCCGGCGATGCTGAACGAGGAGCGAAAGTTCGAGAAGAACAACTCGTTGTAAGCAGATATTGGATTTTGCCCAAGCGCCATGATAACAATCGCGCCGATCACGAGTGAGAGTGAGATCGCGATCAGCGGCTGCACCGATCCCTTTGCGCTCCGCCTCATCAAGCCTAAGCCACGTGCGCCCCAACCCTGAGTAGCAGTCCGGGACACCTCGGGAGCGTCAGACAGGAGTGTCTCGGGAAGGCTTGTCTGAACATTCGACAGCGTCGCCTTAGAAACAACCTTGGCCGCGGCGGCGGCGTGCGCCCGCTCCGCTTGACGTGTGTCATCTTCGCTCGGCGCTGTGCCTGCCATGGCCAGCCCGACAGCCGCCTCACTCATATTCTCCTGAGTGAATTCAGCGATGATTGCGCCACGGTACATCACCACGAGCCGGTCAGATAACGACATGACCTCGTTGAGATCGGCCGAAATCAATAACACCGCAGCTCCAGCATCACGCTGGGCGACGATTGCGTTATGCACAAATTCCATGGCACCCACGTCGACTCCGCGGGTGGGTTGACTCACCAAGAGCAGCTTGGGCTTAGCCTCAAACTCGCGAGCGATGACGACCTTCTGCACGTTGCCGCCAGACAAGGTCGAAAGCTTAGTATCCGGGTCAGCGCCACGAACGTCGAAAGTGGAAATCAAACGCCGTGAGAATGCCGCCGCACCTCGCGAACTGATCCAACCCCACCGTGAGACCGGACGGCCGAGATGGATAGGCACGAGGTTCTCTGTGACCGGCAGCCCTGGGCCTGTACCAACTTGGTCTCGATCCTCTGGGATGTAGGCGAGCCCCCTGCGGCGGCGGGTTTTTACGCTCGCATGGGTGAGGTCTCGCCCTCCGAGGCGGACCTGTCCGGTGTGAACTGCGTGCATGCCTGCGATGGCAGCTGCGAGCTCAGTCTGGCCGTTGCCCTCGACACCCGCGATGCCGACGACCTCGCCAGCACGCACCTGTAGAGAAAGCCTGTCGACAGCTGTTACTCCACGGTCGTCGATGACCTCGAGTTGGTCTACCTCAAGCACGGTTTCCGCGGGCTTGGCTGCGGTGTGCTTAATCCGAAGCAACACCTCGCGGCCCACCATCAGCTGCGCAATGTCGGCCTGTGACAACCCAGCGGCGGGCAGACTATCGATTGTGCGCCCGTCCCGAATCACGGTGACCTCGTCAGCGATTGCCAGTACCTCACCCAGCTTGTGGGAGATGAAGAGGACGGCACAACCCTTATCGGCAAGGCCGCGTACAACCATAAAAAGTTCGTCGGTCTCCTTCGGAGTGAGCACCGCAGTAGGCTCGTCCAGGATGAGCAGGCGTGTGTCGTGACTCAGAGCCTTAATTACCTCAACCCGCTGCCGAAGGCCGACCGAAAGGCTAGAGACCTTGGCTCGGGGATCAATGGCGAGACCAAATTGCTCGCTCAGCTCGGTGACCCTGGCTTCCATCCGAGCGATATCAAGAGTGCGCCTCAAGGTGCGCAACTCGCGCCCGAGGAAGATGTTGGCGGCGACGGTCAAGGAAGGCACTAGCTTAAAGTGCTGATGCACCATGCCAATCCCGAGCGCCGAAGCTCGCTGCGGATTCGTTATCCGTACTAATCCACCATCAAAGTGGATCTCACCCGAATCCGGCTGTGCCGTTCCGGCGATCATCGTCATGAGCGTCGTCTTACCCGCACCGTTCTCGCCGACCAAGGCATGAACCTTTCCCGGCATTACGTTTAGGGAAATGGCGTCATTCGCCACCTTCGGGCCAAAAGCCTTGGTGATGTGGTGCAATTTCAAAAGTGGTGCGCCCATGGGCTGATCCTTTTAGTAGGTGAGCATTGACGGGAAAGGGTGGCTGGGTGCCCGCATTGATTGCAATGTGGACACCCAGCCAGTATCGGTCTGGTACCTCTAGAAAGCTGTCGGGATTTGAATTTCGCCGTCGATGACCTTCTGGACGTACGACTGAACCTTGTCCTGGATCGTCTGCGGGACGGTGCCCTCGTTGCTTTCGAAAGTGAGGCTTACACCATTGTTCGCCAGACCGTAGACAACGGTGGTGCCGAACTCAAGGGTGCCAGCCGTGTGGTCCTGGACTGCCGATTCGAGCGAAGCGCCGATGTTCTTCAACATCGAGGCGATTACGTGCCCGGGGTACAGCGCGTTCTGGTTTGAGTCCACGCCAATTGAGTAGCGGTTGTTGTCCTCCGAAGCGCGCAGCACGCCGAGCCCGGCTCCTCCCGCGACCTGGAAAATAACGTCGACACCCTGGTCGTACATGGCCTTGGCCTGGTCGAAGCCACGGTTCGCGTCGGTGAAGTCACCAACGTATGACACTAGAACCTGAATCGATGGGTCGACCGACTCGACGCCCTTCTTGAAACCGGCGAGGAAGTCGTTGATTACAGGGATGTCCATGCCACCGACGAGGCCAAGCTTCTTAGAGCCGGTGGCTAGAGGGAACTGGTCCGGGTTGAGCGTAACCTGCGCTGCGAGGACTCCCGCAAGGAAGGCCCCCTCGTTTTGTGCGTACAGGATCGAGGCCACGTTCGGCTGCTCCACCACGGCGTCGTAGATGACGTACTTCTGATCCGGGAATTTAGGTGCGGTCTCGTTAAGGATGTCGACCATCTGCCAAGTACCCGTGACCACAACGTCCCAGTCGCCAGTGGAGACTGATTCCAGGTTGGTCCTCCACTGGGAAGGATTTTCTGGATCGGCTTGGAGGTTCGTGATCTTGCTGCCCGCAGCCTCCATAACAGCCATACCACGCGCGGCATCGTCGAAGAAACCTAGGTCGCCGAGAGGGCCGTTAACGACGTTGGCTACGGATAGCGCGACAGGGGCTGCTGCCCCATCAGTCCCGGTTTCTGCCGGGGCGGTAGTGCTAGCTGGGGTGGCGGCGCTACAAGCCGCGAGACCAAAGGTCAAGATGGCCATTGCGAAGCCGGCAATAATTCTTTTATTCATGTTGTCATCCTTTTCATTATGTGAGGTTGATAGTGGTGTTAGGTGGTGTTAGGTGGTGTTAGGTGGTGCTAGTGGTCGTTAGGACATTCCTCCTAACGGGTGAGTGAGTGAAGGTCAGGGGCGCGAGCTACGGAGTCCTGCACGGCCAGAGGTCCCGGCATCCCGGTGGTGGCACCGAGAGAGCCGACGGCTATCGCCCCGGCGTGCACGGCCCACTGGGCGGCCGTAGTCAGATTCTCGCCGCGGCTCAGGGAGTCAGCCAGGGCGCCTACAAAAGCGTCGCCCGCCCCGGTCGTGTCCACGACAGTCACGTTGGGTGCGGGAATCTCCGTTAGGACCCAGTCATCCCAAACCAGTGCACCACGCCCACCAGCCGTAATGACCAGCGAGTACGGTTGGGTTCCGTCTCCGGCAAGCTCTTCGAAGAGTGCGTTCAAACCAGTCGGCAGCGGCCTGCCGAGCACTGCCTCGTACTCGACTTCGTTGACCACCAGAATATCCGTGAGACTGAGGAGTTCCTGGGGTAGCGGATGCGCCGGCGCCGGCGCCGGGTTAAGAATGAACTGCCCTTCGGTGAATCGCGCGGCCTCGGTAACTGCGTCCAGCGGAATCTCGAGCTGGCTAATCACGACGGCAGCGGATTTAATGGCTGCGCTTGCTCCTTGAACGTGGGTCGCGGCGAGGTGCCCATTCGCACCCGCAACGATAACGATGCTATTCTCTGCGGCCGAGTCCACCGTGACCATGGCTCTGCCGGTCGGGACACCGGGTATCTGGGCCACGTGCGAGGCTTCAATTCCCTCCGCTGCGAGGGACTCCCGCACGAACTCGGACTCGGGGTCTTCACCGACGAGGCCGACGAAGGTGACAAAGCAGCCGAGGCGGGCTGCGGCGATGGCCTGATTGCATCCCTTGCCTCCGAGGAACTGTGAGTATTCGATGGCCGGAACGGTCTCACCCGGGCGGGGCAGCGAGATCACGGTGGCGACGAGGTCAATGTTGACACTCCCCACAATTACGATTTCTCTGCGCATCGTCACACCTCATCAGTTAGGACCTTGTGAGACAACGTTGTCTTGTGATGCAAATTATTTAAGACAACGTTGTCTTGTAATATGAAAGTAGACACCCTGGGGCGCAAGCATGTCAACAATGTAGATGCACTTACCGGGTATCATTTTGGTAACGCCCAGATTGCATCCATTTTCGTCCTAGATTGTTAAGTGTTAAGATATGTCGTTACCACGGAGAAAATTAGGTACCCGATGACCAAACGCATCACGGTTCGCGACGTCGCTGCGGCGGCAGGGGTCTCAGTATCCACAGCTTCCAGAGCACTTTCGCAGAACCCGACTGTCGACCCAGAAATGGCGCGGCGAGTAATTAAGAAAAGTAGTGAACTCGGATACGTAGCTAATGTGTTTGCCCGCGCGTTGCGCACCCAGCGTACCGACACGATAGGCATGGTCGTGCCCTCGATCTCCAACGCTTACTTCCTTGGTGTGGTGGAGGCTGTGGAGAAAGTACTTGCGCGGCAAGGCCGTTCGCTAATCCTCTGTGATTCGCAGGAGTCCGTGGAGATTGAGGCGGCGCGCATTGAGGTCTTGGTGCAACGTATGGTCGACGGCCTTATCGTAATCCCTGTCACGGAATTCGATTCGGTACCGGCGATCGAAGCAGCGACCGCACAGGTCGCGGTTGTGCTCTTCGACCGCTGGGCGCAAGCCGCTCGCACTGACTTTGTAGGTACGGACAATAAGGAAGGTGTTCGTCATTGCGTCAACCACCTGCGCGCAATGGGTGCCAAGTCTATTGTCTTCGTCGGCGCCGAGCCGCGGACCAGCACCGCTCGCGAGCGACTGGCGGCTTTCCAGCACCTTGTCCCAGAGTCCTCCGTCGCAGCGCTGCTCGGATCATTCACCGCCGATTGGGGCAAACAAGCCGCGCTGGAATTACTCAAGCGAGGGACGCTGCCTGACGCCATCGTCTGTGGTGCTGACATTATCGCAATCTCTCTGCTCTCAGCCCTACGCAATGCCGGCGTGCTCATACCGGACGTGGTCAAGATCGTAAGTTTCGACGGCACGTTCCTTAGCCGCCTTACAGTGCCCCGTATCACGTCGGTCAGCTCCCCGATCGACGTGATGGCGGCAGAGGCCGTAAGCCTTCTAGATGCCCGTACTATCTCCCCCGGCGGTCCTGTACGCAAGAGCATCTTTAGCCCGGTGCTGCTTGTCAACGGGTCAACGCAGAACCGACACTCATCGAACGGCCCAGTCTAGAGCTGTCCGATTTTCAAGACATTGAGCGGGAACAAGCCTCGGTGAGCATCTCGTGAAACCTGGTGTGGTCCGCGGCGAGTACGACCTTAGTATTGGCAGGCTTTTTAAGAATCCCTAGGTGGTCTACGACGGTCATGCCGAGCGTGTGCGTCCCCGTGGTCTCGACTCTAACGTAGGCGTCAATCGAGCGAGTCGCGATAGTGGGGTCAATCGCGATGGCGGTTGTGAGAGGGTCGGGCAAATCGTAGCCCTCTATCTTGGTAACTGTTCGGCAAAATTCAATGAGCTGGCCTTGAATAGATGCACAGAAATCGCCAAGCGGCCCTACCGAAGCAAGCGCCGCGTTCTGCTCGAGACTCACCGTCGCGTCGTTGCGTGAAACATCCCACCCAACCATCTCTAGCGGAAGACCCGAGGTAAAGACGATATCAGCGGCGTCGGGGTCCACGAAGATATTGAACTCGGCCGCTGGAGCCACATTCCCGGAGTGATCGCCAGTGCCCGCCATCATAACGACCCTGTCGAAGAGCCCGGCAATGTCCGGTGCGCGACGCAGTGCAAGGGCGAGATTGGTGAGCGGCCCTAGTGTGACAAGAGTGATCTCGCCAGGGAACTCTCGGGCTAAGTCGATTATGACATCCACGGCGTGTCCCGCGGCCGGCTCCCTGCCCCGAAGCGGCAGACCTATGTCGCCCATACCGTCGGCGCCGTGCACGTAATGCGCAAAAACATGCTCTCGGATCAGTGGACGGTCCGCGCCGGCGAAGACTGGAGACGTCGACCCGCATCGCTCGACGGTGTAGAGGGCGTTCTGAACTCCCATATCAAGCGGAACATTTCCGGACACGACAGTTATGGCGAGCACCTCGACGCGAGGGTCGGTCAGCGCAAGGACGAGCGCAACTGCGTCATCTGAAGCTGTGTCGGTGTCAATTATGAATTTGGTGGTCATGGTTAAGTCCTCACTTCTGGGTCTGTGGGACCAATCCAAAATGGTGTTCCTTCGCCATCCCATCGGGTCTTGACACGATGCTACTGGTTATTTCTTGTTAGGTCAGCTTTGTTAAAATTCGTGTATGGTGTTTTAAGACATCGTTTTCTCACCTCGGTGCCCGATGTCCCATAACGCGACCGGTAGTCGGCTCGCGAAGAGTTGGAGGTATCTCAATGACGAGCCCATTCGCCGCTGCCGAAACCGGCAAGCCCGTAACTGTTCAGACCGTGCTCGGCCCCATTCCGGTCGATGAGCTAGGTATGACCCTCACCCACGAACACTTGTGGATTGAGCTCTCCGAGGCGCTACATGGCGGCACCCGGCCCTTCTCCAGCCAGATCGCCGACGTGCCCGTCAGTCCAGAGACATCCTGGCTGCTGCGGGAAGATCCTTATGCGAGCCGAGACAACTGCTCGATGTCTGAGGCGGACCTGCCAATCGTCTTGGAGGAGCTTGCGCTGTTCGCCGCTGCTGGGGGCCGAACGGTGGTGGACAACACCACAGGAATAGGACGTCGTCCCGCCTCACTCGTCGAGCTCAGCCGCCAAACCGGACTCAACCTCGTGATGGGCGGAGGTTGGTGCCTCTCCCATGGTCAGGAGCACACACTGACGGCCGCAGATGTCGATCGTCTCGCGAACGAGCTCATAGCCGAAATCAGGGACGGTGTCGAAGTTCCAGGCCAGGAACCGGTCAAAGTCGGCGCGATCGGCGAGATTGGGGTGGGCCTAAACTTCACTCAGGCGGAGAGGGCCACGCTGCAGGCCGCATCCATTGCGCAACACGAGACAGGTCTTCCCATGTTGATCCACCTCCCTGGTTGGCAACGCCGCGCTCACGAGGTGCTGGACGTTGTCGAGAAACTCGGGGTGGATCCCGGCTCGGTAGTGCTGTGCCACATGGATCCGTCCGGCAAGGACACGGTCTACCAGCGTGAGGTCGCTGCCCGAGGCGCGTGGCTAGAGTTCGACATGATCGCAATGCCGTTCAACTTCCCTGGTGAGGGGCAGTCACCCTCCGTCGAAGAGACTGTTGCGGCTGTGGTCGGTCTGCTGGCCGATGGCCACGGTGACCGCCTATTACTCTCCCACGATGTCTTCCTCAAAGGCATGTGGACGCGTAACGGCGGAAACGGCTACGCCTACGTGCCGACAGCCTTCCTTCCCAGACTGATTGCCGCAGGGGTCGAAGAGTCCATGGCCGCCGCACTCCTAACCAAAAATCCCGCCGCTTTGTTTACCCGAGCGGCCCAACACACCGCCTAGCCCTGCACACTGTCCCGAGGAGGTCCCCCTTGTCCCGAGTTCTCGTTATTGGCGAGTCGTGGTTCGTTCACTCTATTCACCAGAAGGGCTTCGATGCCTTCACAAGTTCGGAGTACGAAGAAGGTGGTGGTGTCTTCCTGGAAGCGTTGCGCTCTCGGGGCCATGACGTGGCCTACGTACCCTCCCACATGTTTGCCAGTCAACCCCTAGACACGGCCGATGCTTGGGACGCCTACGACGTCGTCGTAATCTCCGATGTCGGGGCAAACACTTTCCAGCTCCCACCAGCCACCTTCAAATCTTCAATACCTACCCCCGACCGGATTGAGCTAATCCGCGCGAGGGTAGAAAGAGGCGGAGGCCTGCTCATGGTCGGCGGCTACCTTACCTTTACCGGAATAGATGCCAAGGCACGCTGGGGCAGCACGTCACTGGCCCAGGTACTTCCAGTGACCATGCTCGATCGGGACGACCGCGTCGAGCTGCCCGCTGGGGCCAACCCCGAGGTACTCGCAACCACTCACAAGATCGTGGCTGGATTGGGGCCCCGTTGGCCTGCTCTGCTGGGCCTCAACGAAGTCCGTGCCAAGGATGAAGCTGAGGTAATCGCAACCTGCGGTGGGCACCCCTTGCTAGTTGTGGGCAAATACGGCCAGGGCCGCAGCGCAGCCTTCACATCTGACGTTGCACCGCACTGGGCTCCGCCGGGGTTCCTCGCCTGGGAAGGCTATGCCTCACTGTACGACCAGATTGTGACTTGGCTCGCCGAGTGAACGCCCGCCGGGATACGTCCGAGCAGGAGCTCCGTCTATATGCCATGCCTAAGGTCGAGCTGCACTGCCATCTCGAAGGCTGCGTGCGCCCGCAAACGTTCATCGAGCTAGCCGCCAGGCACGGGGTCGCCTTACCCACAGTCGACCCGGCACGCGTGTACGATTATCATGACATGGCGAGCTTCATGTTGGTCTTCGAACGCCTATGTGCGTCCGTGGTGGACCACGCCGACATGGCCCGCATTACTTATGAGGCGCTCATTGACGGGGCTGCAATGGGAGTGATCTATCGGGAGATGTTCGTCAACCCCACGCTGCACCCCACCCTCAGCTACCCTCAGCTGACTTTCGCCCTTGCCGAGGGTGCGGCAAGAGCACGAAGCGAGTATGGCATCGTGACGCGCTTCATCCCCTCGATTTACCGCGGACACTCCCCGTCGGAGGCCGCGGCGATGGCGCGGGACGTCGTAGCACACCCGCACGAGCTTGTCGTCGGTTTCGGCATGGATGGTGACGAGCTTGCTGGGGGGCCTGAGCACTTCGTCGAGGCCTACGACATTGCCGCTTCCGGAGGGCTGGGTCTGACGGCACACGCCGGCGAACGCTTCGACGCCGCAGAGTTGCGCACCTGCCTGGATCTGCTCGGCTGCACCCGGATCGACCACGGCTACGCCCTGACACGGGAGCCTGCGCTCCTGGCACGCGTACTCGACGCGGGCACCCACGTCACTTGTGCGTTGTTATCCACCACCTACAATTACGACGGCCCATCCGCGGATCACCCCATCCGCGCGCTCCTCCAGGCGGGAGTGTCGATGTCTATGGGCAGCGATGACCCCGCCATGGGCGGTATCGACCTCGGGGATGACTACGCCACGCTGGCTCGAGACATGGGATTTACTGAGGCTGACTTCGTGGCGCAGAACCGGGACGCGCTCGAGGCATCCTGGCTCACCGGGCCAGATCTCGAGGAAGTGCGTTCACGGCTCTGGTAGCCATACGATCAATTGGGGCAGTGTCTGGCGCCAGGGTTTCCCGGGGGACTAAAAGTATTTTGGTCGCGAATGTATCCACCTCAGCAGAGCCAATCCCGTTGTCGAGATCGTGCTCCCCGCCGAAGCCTGACCCACCCGTCCCATCAAATGTGTTACACAAACCTGACACACCTCAGGCGGCTCGATAATACTTACTTAGCCAAGCAGAAAACCCCGCTAGCCGTCTTGCCTGACGCATGTCAGTAAACGGACTGGGCGCGGGCGAGCATCGAAGTCTTCTTCGATAGCTGCACCAGATATTGGCGCAACTGGCCGAATAGCGTCTAATGTTTGAGCCATGTCGACGATGACCAGAATTACTCTAGA
>Ga0105053_10004340_pt1 | contig 20994 bp, 22 predicted proteins | sample BON01_FD_78093 | JGI IMG/M metagenome (GOLD analysis project Ga0105053, IMG submission 78093) | Freshwater microbial communities from Lake Bonney liftoff mats and glacier meltwater in Antarctica - BON-01 | ecosystem: Environmental > Aquatic > Freshwater > Ice > Glacier meltwater | place: Lake...
CGCGCGCCGCTGCCGCCCGGCCAAGTCTTCAGCGCGCAACCCAGGCCGCACCACGCCGAGGCACTTCGGGCCTGCGTTGAAAGCGGGCTGGTGTCAGACATGGCTCGATGCTTCGGTGGTGATCACGCCGCCACCCAGGCACACCTCGCCGTCGTAGACCACCGCGCTTTGGCCCGGCGTCACCGCCCATTGGGGCTCGGTGAAGCGCAACGTGACCTGTTGCCCTTCGTTGGCTTCAAAGACGCAAGGCGCATCGGCTTGCCGGTAGCGCGTTTTGGCGGCCAGCGCGCCCGCATCGGGTGTGTGGCCCGCCACCCAGCTCGCGTCTTGCGCGCGCAGCGCAGCCGACAGCAGCCACGGGTGGTCGTGGCCTTGCACCACCCACAAGGTGTTGGTTTTGAGATCTTTGCGAGCGACGAACCAGGGCGCGTGCTCGTTGCCGCCTTTTTGCGCGCCTTTGGCCTTCACGCCACCAACCCCCAGCCCCTGGCGCTGGCCCAGGGTGAAAAAACTCAAACCCACGTGCTGGCCGATGGTGCGACCGCTTGGCTCCTTGATCGGTCCCGGTTCCTTGGCAATGTAACGGTTCAGAAAATCGCGAAACGGCCGCTCGCCGATGAAGCAAATGCCGGTGCTGTCTTTCTTCTTTGCATTGGGCAGACCGATCTCGGCGGCGATGCGGCGCACCTCGGTTTTGGGCAGCTCCCCGACGGGGAACAGCGTTTTGCTCAGTTGCGCTTGGTTGAGCCGGTGCAGAAAGTAGCTCTGGTCTTTGAGCGGGTCAAGGCCCTTCAGCAGTTCGTGCAGACTGGTGGTTTGGTTGAGCCGCACGCGGGCGTAATGGCCGGTGGCGATCTTCTCGGCGCCCAGGCGCATGGCATGGTCCAGAAACGCCTTGAACTTGATTTCTGCGTTGCACAAGATGTCGGGGTTGGGTGTGCGCCCTGCCTGGTATTCGCGCAGGAACTCGGCGAACACCCGGTCTTTGTATTCGGCGGCGAAGTTGACGTGTTCGATCTCGATGCCCAGCACATCGGCCACGGCGGCAGCGTCCACGAAGTCGATGTTGCTTGAGCAAAATTCGCTGTTGTCGTCGTCTTCCCAGTTCTTCATGAAGATGCCGATGACCTCAAAGCCTTGCTGTTTGAGCAGGTAGGCGCTCACCGCCGAGTCCACCCCGCCACTCAGTCCCACCACCACGCGTTGTTTGTTTGCCATGCGACGGATTATCCCAGCGCGCTCTCGGCGGTGCGCTGTGCCAGACTCTGGTCATGGTTGCTTTGCCGTCCCACACCGTTTCAGAGTCAGAGGTCGACTTCACCGCGATCCGCGCCCAAGGTGCGGGCGGGCAGAACGTGAACAAGGTGTCCAACGCGGTGCACCTGCGCTTTGCGATCCATGGCTCGTCGTTGCCCGAGGCGATTCAGCAGCGTTTGCTGGCCCTGAGCGATCAGCGCATCACCCTTGAGGGCGTGGTGGTGATCAAGGCGCAAACCAGCCGCAGCCTGGAGCAGAACAAGGCCGATGCGCTGGCGCGGCTGCAGGCGCTGGTGGACAGCGCGGCGACCCTGCCCAAGGCGAGAAAAGCCACCCGCCCAACGCGGGGCTCTCAGCTGCGCCGGGTCGAGGGCAAGGTGAGCCGCGGCCAAACCAAGGCGCTGCGCGGTCGGGTGTCTGGCCAGGACTGAGGCGATTCGCTTGGCAGACTCAGGCCGGACCGGCCTGCACCGACGCGTCGGTGAACACGGTGGCCAGCGGGTAGCGTTGGCCGGCCGCGTGGTCCTCTATGCAGCGCAGCACCAGCGGGCTGCGGTGGCGCGCGACGCTGGCGCGTACCTCGTCCAGCGTGAGCCACAGCGTGCTCACGATGCCTTGGTCCAGCTGGCGCGTGGCCTCTAGCGCACCCAAATCGCCAGCGTAGGCAAAGCGCAGGTAGGTGATGTCTTCGCCGGTGGCCTCGCGCTGAAAGCGCTGCAGGTAGACGCCGATCAGCGCCGTGGGCACGAAAGCAAACGCGGTTTCTTCCAGCACTTCGCGCGCGCAGCCTTCGGCCGCGCTTTCGCCCGGATCGAGGTGGCCGGCCGGGTTGTTCAGGCGCAGTCCTTCCGGCGTGTGTTCTTCCACCAGCAGGTAGCGCCCGCCCCGCTCAATGATCGCCGCTACCGTGACGCTGGGTTTCCATCGTGTGTCCATGCCGTGCATTATCCAGCCGCAGTCAAGCCGCATACCCCGCCGCTCTATGGGCGGTTGAGCCTTTCGGGTCAGACGCCGACCAATGGCTGCGGCACAATCCAGGGCCATTCTGCGGCTCCCTGGTGTCAGGCCAGCCCATGCGGCACCACGGCGCAAGACGCCTTCGTCGCTGGCGCCGCCATCCACACCCGCCTGTTGCCTTCCCTATTTAGAGGACCTTTCCATGACTTCTGGCGCATCGAACGAAACCGCCGTCGCCACCGCAGTCGCGACGGTGCCGCAGCGCATTGGCGTACCGCGCGAAATTTTTCCCGGTGAAAAACGGGTGGCCAGCGTTCCCGAGGCGGTGGTCAAGCTGGTCAAGCTGGGTTTCGCTGTCGTGGTGGAGTCTGGCGCGGGCGACCTGGCCCAGCTCAGCGACAGCGATTACCTTGAGGCTGGGGCCAGCATCGCCGGCTCGGCCGCCGAGCTGTGGAGCAACAGCGACATCGTCTTCAAGGTGCGCGGCCCGACGCCAGACGAGGTTGCGCAGATGCACGCAGGCCAGACGCTGATCGGCTTCATCTGGCCAGCCCAGAACCCGCAACTGATGCAGCAACTGGCCGAGAAAAAGGTGACGGTGTTGTCGATCGACGCGCTGCCGCGCACGCTCAGCCGCGCGCAAAAGATGGACGCGCTCACCTCAATGGCTGGCGTCAGCGGCTACCGCGCGGTGATCGAGGCGGCCAACGCTTTCGGGCGCTTTTTCAACGGCCAGATCACGGCCGCAGGCAAGGTGCCGCCAGCCAAGGTCTTCATCGCGGGTGCCGGTGTGGCCGGTCTGGCCGCCATCGGTGCCGCCTCCAGCCTGGGCGCCATCGTGCGCGCCAACGACACCCGCGCCGAGGTGGCCGATCAGGTGGTCTCGCTGGGCGGTGAGTTCGTCAAGGTCGACTACGAGGAAGAAGGCTCGGGCGGTGGCGGCTATGCCAAGGTGATGAGCGAGGGTTTTCAGCAAGCCCAGCGCGCGATGTACGCGAAGCAGGCGAGCGAGGTGGACATCATCATCACCACCGCGCTGATTCCCGGCAAGCCAGCGCCCAAGCTGATCACCGCCGACATGGTCAAAAGCATGAAGCCCGGCAGCGTGATTGTCGACATGGCGGCCGAGCAAGGCGGCAACTGCGAGCTGACCGAACCCGGCCAGGTGGTGGTGAAGCACGGCGTGACCATCGTTGGCTACACCGATCTGGTGTCCCGCATGGCACGCCAGTCGTCCACGCTCTATGCAACCAACCTGTTTCGCTTGAGCGAAGAGCTGTGCAAGACCAAAGACGGTGTGATCAACGTTGACATGGAAGACGCCGCCATTCGCGGCCTGACCGTGATCAAGAACGGCGAGATCACCTGGCCGGCGCCCGTGGTGGCGGCTGCAGCCAAGCCGCCAGCCAAGCCTGTTGCCGCACCAGCGGCGAAGAAAGGCCAAGGTCATGGTGTCGCTTCGGGGTCGATGCCGGTGGGCAAGCTGCTCATCGTGGCTGGCGTCACCGCCGCGCTGTTTGCGCTGGTCGGTGCGTACGCGCCGGCCGAGTTTCTGTCGCACTTCACGGTGTTTGTGCTCGCCTGCTTTGTGGGCTACATGGTGGTGTGGAACGTGAAGCCCGCGCTGCACACGCCGCTCATGAGCGTGACCAACGCCATCAGCTCCATCATCGCCATCGGCGCGCTGGTACAGATATCGCCCCTGGCGAACGCAGCTGAGAGGCCCAACACGCTGATCCTCATCCTGTCTGCTTTCGCGCTGGTGCTGACAGCCATCAACATGTTCGGCGGCTTTGCCGTCACCCAGCGCATGCTGGCGATGTTCCGCAAATAAGAAGGAGACCCTGAATGTCTGCAAGTCTGGCCACGGTCGCCTACATCGGCGCGATGATTCTTTTTATTCTGAGTTTGGGCGGTCTGTCCAACCAGGAAACCGCGCGGCGCGGCAACGTCTACGGCATGGTCGGCATGGCACTCGCCGTGCTGGCCACGGTGTTCGGGCCGCAGGTCACTGCTGCTGGCATTCCCTGGATCATTGGCGCCATGGTGATCGGCGCGGCCATCGGCCTGTACGCCGCCCGCACGGTGCAGATGACGCAGATGCCCGAGCTGGTGGCGCTGATGCACAGCATGGTCGGCATGGCGGCGGTGCTGGTGGGCTATGCCACCTTCGTCGATCCCGAAGCCACCAAGGGATTTGAGGGTGCGGCGCACGCCATTCATGCAATGGAGATTTACATCGGCATCTTCATCGGCGCGATCACCTTCTCGGGTTCGGTCGCTGCCTTCGGCAAACTCTCCGGTCGTATCGGCGGCAGCCCCTTGCTGCTGCCCGGGCGGCACTGGATGAACCTGGCTGGCCTGGTGGCGGTGATCTTTTTTGGCCGCATGTTTTTGCAGGCTGAAACAATTGCTGACGGCATGTTCCCGCTGTTCATGATGACCGCGATTGCGTTGCTGTTCGGCATCCACATGGTGATGGCGATTGGCGGCGCTGACATGCCGGTGGTGGTGTCCATGCTCAACAGCTACTCGGGCTGGGCGGCAGCGGCCACAGGTTTCATGCTGTCCAACGACCTGCTGATCGTGACCGGTGCGCTGGTCGGCTCCAGCGGCGCCATCCTGTCTTACATCATGTGCAACGCGATGAACCGCAGCTTCATCAGCGTGATTGCTGGCGGCTTCGGCACCACCAAGGCGACGCCCAAGGCAGCAGATGGTGCGGCCGAGCCAGCCGGGGAGGTGACCCCGATCATCGCCGCTGAGACCGCCGAGCTGCTGCGCGATGCCAAAAACGTGATCATCGTGCCCGGCTACGGCATGGCGGTGGCGCAGGCACAGCACACGGTGTTCGAGATCACGCGCGTCCTGCGAGACAAGGGCGTGAACGTGCGCTTTGGCATCCACCCGGTGGCCGGTCGCATGCCGGGCCACATGAACGTGCTGCTGGCCGAGGCCAAGGTGCCTTACGACATCGTGTTTGAGATGGACGAGCTGAACGACGATTTTCCCAGCACCGATGTGGCCATCATCATCGGCGCCAACGACATCGTGAACCCGGCCGCGCAAGACGACCCCGCCAGCCCGATCGCCGGTATGCCGGTGCTTGAGGTCTGGAAGGCGCGCACCTCCATCGTGATGAAGCGCAGCATGGCCGCAGGCTACGCTGGCGTGGACAACCCGCTGTTCTACAAAGACAACAACCGCATGCTGTTTGGAGATGCCAAGAAGATGCTGGACGAGGTGCTGATGGCTTTGAAGACCTGAGCGCGGGGGCGGCGCCCTTGCTGGCCCCTGCGCTTTGCGCGTGTTGGGGTCGGACAGGCCCCGCGGTCAAGTGCATCGGTGCGCGCTGGCTTGTGGGCTGACCGACAGCTGCCTCGGCTCACCTTGAATGCCCTGGCCGAGCGCCCTGCGGCTGGGGAAAACTGGATCTGCAAGCGCGCCCGGTGTCTGTTCAAATGCAAGGGAACCCAAGTCCCTCCACTTTCCACAGGCGCTCCGGCGCGATGTTGCGAGATGCCGTGAGCGTGCCAACAGACCGCTCGGCAAATCGTTCAGCATGGCAGCGGGAAGCGCATAAATTGTCTGGTCGAAGCGAAGGCGTGCGTTCTGTGGCGTGCGCCCGGACGCAGCCACCGCCTGAACGATGCGAGGCCTGTGCCAGTGCCAGTGCCAGTGCCAGAGTGCTTCTGCGCTGGCTTTCTCATCATTCACCATGCCCTCTTCAACCGATCAAACCGCCATCGTCGCCGCCTTGCACGATGAGCTGGCCAGCGTGCTGGCGCTGATGCCCGACGAGCACAAACAAACCGTGGCTGGGCGCGACTTTTGGGTTGGCCATCTGCATGGGCGTGAGGTGGTGGCGGTGCTCAGTGGCATCGGCAAAGTGGCGGCGGCCACCACCGCCACGCTGCTGATCGAGCGCTTTGGGGTGCAGCGCATCGTCTTCACCGGTGTGGCGGGTGGGCTGGGCGACGGTGTGCGGGTGGGCGATGTGGTGGTGGCGGAATCGTTCTTGCAACACGACATGGACGCCTCGCCCATCTTCCCGCGCCACGAGATGCCGGGGTACGGGCGCAGCCGATTTGACACCGACCGAGCGCTCACCGAGCAACTGGTGGGCGCCGTGGCCGCTGTGCTCAATGACGCCGGGCATTTTCTTGCTGGCGAGACGCGCGCGGTATTCGGCTTGCAAACGCCGCGCCTGCATCGGGGCCTCATCACCAGCGGCGACCGCTTCGTGTCGACTGCAAGCGAGTGCGCGGCTTTGCAGCGCGAGCTGCCCGACGCACTGGCGGTGGAGATGGAAGGCGCCGCCTTCGCCCAGGTCTGTCACGACTTCGGCGTGCCGCTGGCGGTGGTGCGCACGATTTCGGACCGGGCCGACGACGCGGCACATGTGGACTTCCCGCGCTTTTTGAGAGAGGTCGCCAGCCAGTACAGCAGCGCTATCTTGGACCGCCTGTTCGGGGCCTATTGAGCCGGCCCCAGCGCTATCGCAGCCAGCCGCGTTTGCGGAAATACAGCATCGGCCCCACGGCGGACAGCACCATCAGGGCAATCGAAAACGGGTCACTGGCCTGCCAATCGAGCTCGGGCATGAACTTGAAGTTCATTCCGTAGGCGCTGGCGATCAGCGTGGGCGCCAGCAGCGCGACGCTGACGACCGAGAAGATCTTGATGATCTTTTTTTGGTTGATGTTGATGAAACCGACCGTGGCGTCCATCAGAAAGTTGATCTTGTCGAACAGGAGCGCGGTGTGGCTGTTGAGCGAGTCGAGGTCGCACAGGATCTGGCGCGCGTCTTCAAATTGCTCGGCATTCAGCAAGCGGCTGCGCACCATGAAGCTGGCCGCGCGTTGTGTGCCCATCACATTGCGCCGGATGCGGCCCCACATGTCTTTGTGGCGTGCCATGGCTGACAGCACCTGAGCGGCCTTGTTGTCGATCATGTCGCCAGCGAGCACCTGGCGGCTCACGGTTTCCAGGTTGTCGCAGATGTCTTGCAGCGTGTCGGCGCAGTACCCGTCGTCGGCATCGAACAGCATCAGCAGCACGTTTTTGGCGTCATCGATCAGGCCGGGCATGCGCAGCAACCGAAACACCGGCGTGTCTTTTTCGCGAAGGGAGAACAGCACGCCCTGGCTTTTAAGCGTGTCGTTGTGTTTGTTCAGGATGAAGGTGACGCGGATCGCGTGCGGGTTGTCCAGATCGTCGATCAGGAAGTCGCTGCGCACATGCAGCTCGCTGTTGTCTTCCTCGAAGAAACGCGCCGACTTCTCAGTGTCGTCGTCCATCGCATTTTCTGGGATCGACAGGCCAAAGTGCTGCTTGACCCAGCGGCGCTCTTCCAGCGTGGGCGATTCGAGGTCGACCCAGATCGGTTGCAAGCGCGCAAGCTCTTCCAGCGATTCGTTTTCTTCCTGGAACAGGCGGCCGTTGGCCAAGGTGAAGACGTTGAGCATGACAGCGCTCCCGGCGGATGGAGGAGAACGAGGCCGGTGGCGGTCTCTCGGAGAGATTCGGTGCGCTTGTCGCCTGAGGCGGCACTGGCGCGGGTAGCGTCGGCGCATGGGCGCCCAGACCTGTGGCACGCAAGCCAAAAGCACCCGATGCGCAATGGTGCTCTCCAGGTGGACTCCGCGTTGATGGCAGCTGCTGGCCATGTCCTTTTGACTGGCTTGGGCTGGGCGCGCGGCGCCGCAAAAAACGCCATCAGCTCGTCTTTGTGGCACCAGGCGTCGCCTTCGCCGAGTTCGATCAGCGCGTGCAGGAAATCGGGCTCAAAGAGCAGGTAGCTGGCCAGGGCGGCAGCGCTTGCGGCGGCGCTGCGGCTTGGGTCCAAGGCACCCAGGCCAGTGAGGGTGTTGCGGGTGGACGCCGGCAGACTTTTGATGTGTTTGTGCGCCAACTCGTCGAGCGAGAAGCTGGGCTGTAACGCCAGCACATCGACCGGGTGATAAGCGAAGGCAGCGGCCAGTTCTGGCGGCAGCTTGGCCAACGTTTGGGTTACCCGCTGTGTCTGTTCCATGTCGGCTTGCAAGGTATCGTGAAACACAGTGGCCATGACGTGGCCGGCAATGGTGCCGGAGTCGGTTCGTCGTGGCTGCGAGCGCCCATGCCGGCACGCTGTGGCTGCACGACGCCAGACACCAGCAGACGACGCGCGCCAAAGTGAATCGCGGGCGACAGCGGTGATAGCTGGCTTGTGGAGCCGTCACCAAAGTATTTCTTGTGACCGTTGACCAGCAGTGGCACCGCTGGGAACAGGAACGGGATGGCGCTCGACGCCATCAGGTGTTCGATGGTCACAGGTTGAAACGAGGCTTGCCGCCCGGGTCGGCGCCAGGGTTGCAGGCCCGGGTTGGCGCGGGTCTGGCAGAAGGCCCAGTGTTTGCCAGTGGTGTAGCTTGATGCGGTGCTACCCAGCACATCGATTTTTTGCTGTGCCAACGCGCGTTCAATGCCGGGCAGGTTGATGGCAAGCTGCAAGGTGTCCGCCAGCGGCAAGGTGTCGAGCAGCGCGTGGTGTTTTCGTACCTGTCGCGCCAGCGTGAGTCCGGCCACGATGCGGCTCGCGCGCACCCAGCCTGGCGCGTCCAGCCGGTAAACGTGCTCGCAGCGCTGCTCGGGCCGCAAAGCCGCCAGTTGCGGCAGCGCCTGCAAGCCCTGGTGGGCGCAGCCGGCCAAATAGCGTGCGTTCAGGGCGCTGGCCGAGGTGCTGAACAACCAGCGAAACGGAAATGGGGGCGCCTTCTATCCAGGCGGCACGGGTTGTGTGCTCGGCATCGCAGAGCGCGCTTTGAGAACCCCTGCCTGGTAGGCGGTGCGCGCGCCGCCACCCATGGGCACCAGAGCGCAGGCGTTGGCCGGCGGCACGGGCTGGCCGGTGGCGGCCAGATTTTGTTTGATCAGCGTATTGAGGGACAGCGTGGGATGCTGAGATGCGGGGACGCGGGGACGCGGGGACGCGGGTTGGAGCGCGGTGCGGTCCAACACCATGACACAGGAGGATGCGTCTGGATCGCTCGTTTGTTCGGAAGGTCTGGTGCGCGCGCCGACCGACAAAGCCGGTTGCCGTGGCGTCTCGGCGCTGTTCAGCCAGGGCAGAGGGCGCCAGTGGCTCGTGGCCACCACCTCTGTCGACTTGCTCCCTTGCGCGAGCCTGCTTTCATGGGCATAGTGACTCCCAGAGATCCCCTCGCCGCTGGGTGGTCTTCCCGCTCGGCGGCTTGTGTCAACCCGGAGCAACAGGAGGCTCATGTATGAACTTGACGATCAGTGGCCATCATCTCGAGGTAACACCCGCACTGCGCGGCTATGTCACCACCAAACTGGAGCGCATTTCCCGGCATTTCGACCAGGTGGTCGACATCAAAGTGCTGCTCACCGTGGACAACCTGAAGGAAAAAGACCTGCGACAGCGCGCAGAGTGCAACATCCATGTCAAAGGCAAGGACCTGTTCGCGGAATGCGCCCACGCTGACCTGTACGCTGCCGTCGACGAACTGGCCGACAAGCTGGATCGCCAGGTTTTGCGTTACAAAGGCAAAACGCTAGATCACAATCACGGGTCTGCCAAACGCCTGATGTGAACCCTGGCGCTGCGCATGGTGGGGCCTGATGTCAACGCAAATCATGTGGCAGCGCAGCAAGCCGCTTGACGTTTCAAGCGGCTTTTTTGCCCTCTTGGGTTGGTCAACCGAAACCAAGTTGGCATAATTTGGGTTCTAAGAGGCCAACATGAACCGATTAACTTCCATTCTGCCCGTGGCGCAAGTGCTCGTCAGCGTGGACGCCACGAGCAAGAAACGCGCTTTCGAAGAAGCGGGATTGCTGTTTGAGAGCCTGCAAGGGCTTAACCGAGCGCTCATCACCGACAGTCTGTTTGCGCGTGAGCGGCTGGGTTCTACCGGTCTGGGCCATGGCGTGGCCATTCCCCACGGTCGCATCAAAGGCCTGAAGCAGCCCCTGGCTGCGGTGTTTCAGCTCGCCAACGCAATCGGGTTCGACGCGCCCGACGAGCAGCCGGTGCAGCTCATGATTTTCCTGCTGGTGCCCGAAGCGGCGACACAAAAGCACCTGGAAATTCTGTCCGAAATCGCCGAGCTGCTGAGCGACAGCGGTTTGCGGGAACAAATGAAACAGGCCACCGAAGCGGCCAGCCTTCACGCGCTGATCAGCGGCTGGCAATCTGCCCACGCTGCGGTTTGAAACCGTTCTCCCCTTGCACTCGCCATCCTTTGGATGCAGGTTGTGGCTGCGCCGCTGGCGCGGGTCGCTGCTGCCACCAAGCTGCGCCGCCAGCTGTGAGGGGTGAGCCATGAAGCCCACTGTTGTCAGCGCAGACGTGATGTTTGAGGACCATCGCAAGGCCCTTGAATGGCAGTGGGTGGCGGGGTTGGGTGCGTCTGAGCGGCGTTTTGATGAGGTGGCGGTGCGCGAGGCCCGCTCGGGTGCGGACCTGGTGGGCTACCTGAATTACATCCATCCCTACCGGGTGCAGGTGTTCGGTGAGCGCGAGGTGAACTACCTGACCAGCGCCAACAGCGATGACAACCGGCGCCGTGTTGCGCGCATTGTCACGTTGGAGCCACCGGTGCTGGTGGTGGCTGACAACAAGCCCGTGCCCGACGACCTGATGGCGATGTGCGAGCGTGCGCAGATCCCAATGTTCGCCACGCCCGAGCCGGCGGCCTTTGTGATCGACGTGCTGCGGGCCTACCTCTCGCGGCACTTTGCCGACCGTGCCTCCATGCACGGTGTTTTCATGGACATCCTGGGCATGGGGGTGATGATTACCGGCGAGTCTGGTCTGGGCAAGAGCGAGCTCGGTCTTGAGCTGATTTCTCGCGGCCATGGGCTGGTGGCAGATGATGCGGTCGATGTCTACCGCATCAACCAGACCAGCATCGAGGGCCGCTGTCCCGAGCTGCTGCAAAACCTGCTGGAGGTGCGCGGCATCGGCTTGCTCGACATCAAAGCCATCTTTGGTGAAACAGCGGTGCGCCGCAAAATGCGCCTGGCGCTGATCGTGCACTTGGTGCGCAAAGAAACCATGGAGCGCGACTACGACCGCATGCCGCACGAGCCGCTGTACCAAGATGTGCTGGATGTGCCCGTGCGCAAGGCAGTGATTCAGGTGGTGGCCGGTCGCAACATCGCCGTGCTGGTGGAGGCTGCCGTGCGCAACACCATTTTGCAGCTGCGTGGCATCGACACCTATCAGGAGTTTGTGGGGCGGCACCGCGCGGCGATGTCGCGCGGCGAAGGGTAGTGGCTCTGCGCTCAGCCCCTTTTTCGGGTCGCTGACCCAGCGTTGTTTCAATCAAACCACCTCCAGCCCCCGAATCGGGCCAACCGAGCCAGTGGCGATTCGGCGGTCTGGACACCAGCCGGTGAGCAAAGCGGCTCCTGGCGCTGCTGATGTTGGTGGCGAAACGCTCGGCTGTGCACCCGGCCAGCGGACACCTACGGCGTCTTGTCACAGGCGGAGCAGTCGGGCATTGTGTGCTGCAGCTGCGCGTCACAATCGCCCGATGTCTTTTTTTCGCGATCTGAATCTGTCGGCCGCCACAGCGGGTTTTGTGGCGGTGCTGGTGGGTTTCACCAGCTCGGTGGCGATTGTGTTTCAGGCCGCGCTGGCGTTTGGCGCCACGCCCGAGATCATCTCCTCATGGATGTGGGCGCTCGGGCTGGGCATGGGGCTGTGCTCGGCGATTCCCTCGCTTGTCCTGAAGCAGCCGGTGATGGTGGCCTGGAGCACGCCTGGCGCGGCGGTACTGGCCACAGCCGGGCTGGCGGGTGGCTTTTCGATGGCGCAGGCGGTGGGGGCCTTCATGGCCTGCGCCGCGCTGATCATTTTGGTGGGCGCGACCGGCTGGTTTGAGCGGGTGATGAACCGCATTCCGGTGGCGATTGCCTCGGCGCTGCTGGCGGGCGTGTTGGCGCGCTTTGGTTTGCAGGCGTTCGAAGCGGCGCAGACCGCGCTGCCGCTGGTGGCGCTGATGCTGCTGGCCTATTTGCTGGCGCGCCGCGGGTTGCCGCGTTTCGCGGTGCCGATCACGCTGGTGATAGCCGTTGTTTATCTGGTGTTGGCCGGGCTGTTCAAACACGGCACGGTGGCGCTGGAGCTGGCGCGCCCGGTGTTCACCGCACCCGAGTTCACCCTGGCCGCACTGGTGAGCCTGGCGCTGCTGTTGTTTGTGGTCACCATGGCCTCGCAGAACCTGCCCGGCGTGGCGGCGATCCGCGCAGCGGGCTACCCGATGCCGATCTCGCGCATCGTTACCCTGACCGGCGTGGCCACGCTGATACCCGCGCCTTTCGGCGCGTTTGCGCTCAACCTCAGCGCCATCACCGCCGCCATCTGCATGGGCGAGGAGGCGCACCCCGATCGCGACAAGCGCTACACCGCCGCCGTGGTCTGTGGCGCTTTGTGGGTGGTGATTGGTCTGTTTGGTGCCGCCGTCACTGGCTTGCTGCTGGCCTTCCCGCGCGAGCTGGTGCTGGCGATCGCTGGCATCGCGCTGCTGGGCAGCATCGGTGGCGGGCTGCACGCGGCACTCAAAGAAGATGCGCACCGAGAGGCAGCGCTCATCACCTTCCTGGTCACGCTCAGCGGCCTCACGCTGTGGGGCGTGGGCTCTGCCTTCTGGGGCGTGGTCGCCGGTGCGATCGCGCTGCTTGTGCAACAGTACCGATTCCAAAAATAGACCGACCATGACCATTCTTTTTGTTGCCGATCCCCTCTCGTCCTTCAACACAACCAAGGACACCACCTTTGCCATGATGCGCGAGCTGCAGCGCCGCGGCCACACCATTGCCGCCTGCGAGCCGCAGCAGCTGCAGTGGCAGGCCGGCGCTCAGGTGAGCGCGCTGGTGCGCCGCGTCACGCTCACCGGCACGCTGGACGACTGGTACCGGGTGGAGCACCAAGGGCGTGAGGCGCTGTGTGATTTTGATGCGGTGCTGATGCGCAAAGACCCGCCGTTTGACAGCGAGTTTTTCTACGCCACCCACCTGCTGGAGCAGGCTGAGAGAGAGGGCGCGCGCGTCTTGAACAGCCCGCGCGCGCTGCGCGACCACCCGGAAAAGCTCGCGCTGATGGAGTTTGCGCAGTACGCGCCGCCGACACTGGTGACGCGCTCGGCCGACACGATCCGCCAGTTTCACGCCGAGCAGCACGACATCATCCTGAAGCCGCTCGACGGCATGGGCGGCACCGGCATCTTCCGCGTCGGACCGGATGGCATGAACCTGGGCGCCATCATCGAGACGCTGAACCAGGGCGGCGCGGTGAGCGTGATGGTGCAGCGCTACCTGCCCGAGATCGCAGCTGGCGACAAGCGCTTGTTGTTGATCGGCGGGAAGGTGGCGCCTTTTGTGCTGGCGCGCATTCCGCAGGGCAGCGAGGTGCGTGGCAACCTGGCAGCCGGCGGCAAGGGCGTGGCCCAGCCCCTGAGCGAGGAGGACCGTGCCGTGGCCGAGGCGATGGCGCCGTTGCTGGCGGCGCGCGGCCTGCTGCTGGTGGGGCTGGACATGATCGGCAACCGGGTGACCGAGATCAATGTCACGAGCCCGACCTGCTTTCAGGAGATTCAGCAGCAGACCGGCTTTGATGTGCCCGCCATGTTTGTCGATGCGCTGGAGGCGGTGCTGGCTGTTGCGCCGACAAAGGTGCGGGCATGACGCCCGACGAGCCGGGCACCAAGCCCAAGGCACCCGAGGCCGTGGTCAATGCGCAACCGAGCGCCGGACCGCCCGCACAACCCCGCAATCCCCTGCACGGGGTGACGCTGGATGCCATGGTCACCGCCTTGGTGGAGCACCACGGCTGGGCTGGGCTGGGCGAGCGCATTCCGGTGCGTTGCTTCAATGTTGACCCGAGCGTGGCCTCAAGCCTGCGCTTCCTGCGCAGAACACCGTGGGCGCGCGCGAAGGTTGAGGGGCTTTACCTCGCAACGCTTCGGGCGCAGCGGCGCGCATCGCGCCACGGTTAGCGCCCGGTCAATCGCCAACAAGCAGCCTGGTGAGGGCAGTCCATGGCTTGAGCGCCCGCTCACCCTGCCAATCGGCCACGTTTGTCTCTTCGCGGGAGCAACCCTGTTTGTGGCGCGCCAGGGCTTGGGTTACAACCGGTGCCCAACCCAGTGAACCCTGTCTCAAACCCGCCCATGCCCGACACGCTTGATCTGTCATCTGCTGTTTTCACAAAGACCGACATCGGACAGCAAGAAATTCGAACCCGATCGCTGGGTCTGAGTCCGCTGGTGCGCCGCATCCTGGTGATCGCCGATGGCAAGAAGAGTGGGGCTGAGCTGGCGGCCTTTCTGCCGAACGCCGATGCCATCCATGCGGTGCTGGAGCAGCTGCTCAGCCTGAGCTGTCTGCGTTCAGAAACAAGCATCGACACACCCGGTCGCCCTGCCCCCAAGACCAGCACCAAATTAACCCGGTCAGGCGCCAGCGCAGCACCGTTGGTTGACATTCCTGAGCTCCCGCCAGCCGCCATGCGCAGCGCCAAAGACAACGAGATGGCACGCAACTTCATGATCAACTCGATCAACTCGATCATCGGCCTGCATTCGCGGATTTCACTCATCACAGACATCGCAGCCGCCACGGGAACAGAAGAATTGCGCCATGCCTACTTTGCCTGGCAGGCCAGCATGGGCGACCACGGCATGGGCAAGAAGCGCTTGCCCGAGCTGACAGAAAAGCTGTTCAAGGTGCTGTGAACACGCGGCTTGCACGCCGCGCGTCAGCTGCTGACTCAAGGTTTTGCGCTGCCGGAAAACACGTTGAGCACCACAACGCCCGCAACGATCAGCCCCATGCCCAGCGCGGCGGCCAGGTCGATGGTCTGGTCGTAGACCACCCAGGCCACCAGGGTGATCAGCACGATGCCCAGGCCCGACCAGATGGCGTAAGCCACGCCAACCGGGATGGTTCTCAAGACCAGCGAGAGGCAATAGAACGCCACCGCATATCCCAGCACCACAACAACCGAGGGCGCCAGCCGGGAGAAGCCCTCACTGGCCTTGAGCGCGCTGGTGCCCACCACCTCGGCGGCGATGGCGATCGCGAGCAGCAGCCAAGCGTTCATGCGTCGGCTCCAGCGCTCAGAGTTTTTCGGTCTCGCCCGCTTTGGGCTGCCACTTCATCAGCCGCTTCTCGATCTTGCTCACGGCGCCATCAAGCACCAGCGCAAAGCAGGTCAGCACCAGAATGCCGGCCATCACGGTGTTGATGTCGAACTGGCCCTCGGCCTGCAAGATCAGATAGCCCACGCCACGCGAGGAACCCAGGTATTCGCCCACCACCGCGCCCACGAACGCCAAGCCGACCGAGGTGTGAAGCGAGCTGAATACCCAGCTGGTGGCGCTGGGCAAATACACATAGCGCAGCAACTGCTTTTTGTTGGCACCCAGCATGCGCGCGTTGGCCAGCACCACCGGGCTCACCTCTTTCACGCCCTGGTAGACGTTGAAAAAAACGATGAAAAACACCAGCGTCACACCGAGCGCCACCTTGGATGCCATGCCCAGGCCGAACCAGACCGCGAAGATGGGTGCCAGGATGATGCGCGGCATGGAGTTGAGCGCCTTGATGTAGGGCTCCAGGATCGCCGAGGCCATGGGGCTGAGCGCCAGCCACAGGCCCGCGCCCAGACCGCTGGCAGCGCCAATGCCAAAGGCCATCAGCGTCTCGGCCAGGGTCACATAGAGGTGGATGTAGATGTCGGCATCGGTGACAAACCAGACCCAGATACGCTCAAAAATCTTCAGCGGCTCACCGAAGAAAAACGCAGCCTGGCGGTCGTTGTCGAACATGAAGTTTGGCAGCAGGCCGGGCTTGGTCATCGCGTGCCAGAACACGAAGATCAGCACCAGAATGCCGATCTGCCACAGGCGCAGGGTGGCGGCGCGGGGTTTGATGAGGTTCCACATGGTGTGCGTTGGCTCAGGCCACTTTCTGCAGTTGTTGCTGGTAGCCCTTGAGCACCTCTTCGCGCAGCACTGCCCAGATGGCGGCGTGCAATTCCAGGAAGCGGGGCGTCTTTTTCACCTCTGCCACATCGCGCGGTCTCGCCATATCGATGGTGAATTCACCAATGACACGCGCGGCTGGACCGGCGCTCATGATCACCACACGGTCGCTCATGGCGATGGCTTCGTCGAGATCGTGGGTGATGAACAGGATGGCTTTGCGTTGATGACCCTCCGAGGCGGAGTGTTTCGGGCTTGGGGTGGCCCGGCGCCCTTCTCCGCTCCAGAGCGCCAGTACCTCGTTCTCCATGAGCTGACGGGTCTGGATGTCGAGGGCGGAGAACGGTTCATCCATCAGGATGATGTCGGGGTCGAGCACCAGGGTTTGCGCCAGGCTGGTGCGCTTGCGCATGCCACCGCTGAGCTGGTGCGGGTAGCGGTCGCCAAAGCCGCCCAGGCCAACGCGGCGCAACCAGTCTTCGGCTTGCGCCCGAGCTTCCGGTTCAGGGGTGTCACGAAACTCCAGACCGGCCATCACGTTTTGTAGCGCGGTGCGCCAGGGCATCAGGCTTTCGGTCTGGAACATGTAGCCCGCTCGCGTGTTCACATCGTGCAGCGGTTCGCCAAAAACGTGGGCTGTGCCCTGGCTGGGGGCGAGCAGCCCAGCCGCCACGTTGAGCAACGTGCTCTTGCCGCAGCCAGTCGGACCGACCACGCTCACGAACTCCCCCGCGCCCACGGTAAGGTTTACCTGCTCAACAGCGGTGTAGCGCTGGCCAGGGTCGTCCTTGCTGATGAATGTGCAGGCAACGTCGCGGAGTTCGATGGCGGGTTTCATGTGGGTGCTTGGGGCGTCGTGGGCCATGTGTGGAGTGGGGATTCGGCAAAGATCGCCATGAGCTTGAGCAAGAACCCAGCCCTTGCACAACGCAAGGGAGTGGGGTGCGGCATCCGGCGCGCATGTCCCCGCCCAGAACGCCTGCGATCCGGCTTTGCCGGTCGGTCTACAGCGCCCCTTGGGAGGCAGAGCGCGGCGACGGGAGTGGGTCTCGCCGTGCGCAGCGCGGGTTGTTATCTGTACTTTGCGTTTGCCTTCTTTGCAAACGCGTTGGTGTACACCGCTGTCAGATCCAGCTTGGCCGCCGCCAGCTTGGCGTCGGCGCTGGCCAGTGCGCGCAAGGCGGTCTCCGGGCCTTTGGCCGGGAACATGCCGTCTGGCGACAAGGCCTTTTGCGCGGCCAGGAAACCGTCGATGTAGATCGCGCGGTCGCCCAGCAGGTAACTCTCGGGCACCACCTGGATGATGTCGCCCGGGCCGGCGTTCTGTATCCACTGGTTGGCGCGCACCATGGCGTTGGCCATGGCCTGCACCGTGTTGGGGTTCTTGTCGATGAAGGACTGCGGGGCATACAGGCAGCCGCCGGGCATGGGGCCGCCAAAGATCTTTTCCGATTCGGCCACGATGCGGGTGTCGGCCACGATTTTGAGGTCGCCAGAACGCTGCAGCAGGGTGATCACCGGGTCGAGGTTGCTGATGGCGTCGATCTGGCCCGAGCGCATCGCAGCCACCGCGCCGCTGCTGGCACCGACACCGATGATGCTCACATCGCTGGGCTTCAAGCCCGCCTTGGCGAGCACGAAGTTGGCCATGATGTTGGTCGAGCTGCCAGGCGCCGTCACGCCAATTTTCTTGCCTTTGAGGTCGGCCACGGTCTTGAAGTTGGGCATCGTCTTGGGATTGACACCCAGCACAATCTGCGGCGCGGCGCCCTGCAGCACGAAGGCACGCATGTCCTGGCCCTTGAACTGCATGTTGATGGTGTGCTCGAAAGCACCCGAGACCACGTCGGCGCTGCCGCCCACCACCGCGGCCAGCGCGCGCGAGCCGCCTGCGAAGTCAACGATGGTGAGATCGAGCCCTTCGTCCTTGAAGTAGCCGAGCTGCTCGGCGATGGTCAGCGGCAGGTAATAAAACAGGTTTTTCCCGCCCACGGCGATCATCACCTTGGGCTTCTCGATCGCCTGCGCAAACACCAGGCGTGGAAGGGCGGCGGCGGCGATCGAGCCTGCGATGAGGTGGCGTCTTTGCATGGTGTCTCCTGTTTGTGAAAGTTGGGGCGGAGATGTCCCGCCGCAGGGTGCATCCTACCGTCGGTGTCTGCGGCTTGAACCCGGGCCTTCCCTATGGCACTGCGCCTTCCCTGCGTGGCGGCTCAGGCCACCGGCCAGCCGTCGACAAACACTTTCAGTTCGTCTGGCGCAAACGCGGTCCAGGCCTCGTCAGAGGTCAGTGGCGTGGTGACGATCACCGCCGCCCGGTCGCCGGGCTGGTTGAGTTCGGCAAAATTCACCTTGTAGTCCTGATCTGTCAGCGTGGCCAGGGCAAAGGGGTGCTGGCGCACCAGGTAGTGCAGCTTGGTGCTGCAGTGCGCCCACATCGCCTCGCCGTTGGAGAGCAAGAAGTTGGCGCTGCCGAAGGCTGCGATCTGCGGAATCAACTCGCGCAGGGTATGGGTGAGTTCTTGCACCGTCGGCAGCGCGGCGTGGGACTTGGCGAGCTCTTGCATCAGCCAGCAAAACGCGCGTTCGCTGTCGGTGCTGCCCACGGGGTGAAACGCACCGTGCAGCTTGGGGTGGTAGTTTTTCAGGTCGCCGTTGTGGGCAAACACCCAGTGCCGGCCCCAGAGCGCACGGCTGAACGGGTGCGCATTTTCCAGCGCCACCGCGCCCTCGGTTGCCTTGCGCACATGGGCAATGATGTTTTTGCTTTTGAGCGGGTAGCCGCGCAGAAACGCCGCCATCTGCGACTCGGCTGCGCGCTCGTGGTCGACAAACAGCCGCAGCCCACGCCCTTCAAAAAACGCAATGCCCCAGCCGTCGGCGTGGTGGTCGGTTTTGCCGCCGCGCTGGCAAAAGCCGGTGAAGCTGAAGGTGGCGTCGGTGGGGGTGGCGCAATTCAGGCCGAGAAGCTGACACATGGTGGGAGATTGTGCCTCCGCGCTTTGTCGCTGCCCTGGGGCTGATTTCCGAGACACGCTTAACGTCTGCCCGACCTCAACGCTCAGCGGCTGGCGGGGTGCTCCCGCAGCCGCCAGGCCGCCACCAGCGCCAGCGCGCACAGCGCAGCCAGCATCAAAAAGGTTTCGTTGAAGGCGGTCAGGCGGGCTGGGTTGGTGCTGGCCGTATCCAGCCGAAATCCGTAGGCGCTGATGCGCCATTCGAGCACGATGCCGCACAGACTCACGCCAGCCGCACCGCCGAGCATGCGCAGGAAATTGATCACGCTGGAGCCTTGCGGAATGTGCGTGTGGCCCAGGCCGCGCATGGCGCCGATGTTGAGCGAGGGCAAGATAAAGCCCAGCCCGATGCGGCCCAGAATGGCCCAGCTCACCAGCAGCGCAATGGTGGTGCCGGGCCGGCTCAGGTCGATGGTGACCATGAGCGCGAACGAGGCAGCGAGCAGCGCCAGGCCGATGCTGACCAGCCGGTGCGTGGGCTGGCGGTCGGCCAGGCGGCCGACGATGGCGATGGTGACGGCCAGCACCAGGCCGGCCGGCAGCAAGATGCCACCCACGTACGACGCCGACAGGCCCAGCCCCATCTGCATGTAAACCGGCAACAAGTAGGTTGAGCCGAACAGTGCAATGCCGTAGATGAAGGCGACGATGCTGCCCATGGCAAAACGCCGGTCGGTGAACATCGAGAGGTTCATGAGCGGTGCCACCGCGCCATCGGGTCGGCGGCCATGGTTCTTGAGCATGCGCCGCTGCAATGTCACGAAGCCGACCAGCGCCAGCGCGGCGCTGCCCAGGAATACCGCTGCGCTGCCGGTACCGCTGTGCAGCGCCACCAGGCCATTGAGCAGGCACAGGGTGCCCACCGTGGCCAGCAGCAGGCCCGGCCAGTCCAATGTGGCACCGCGCGGGTCGGCGGCAGCGCCACCTGGTGCGTTGGTCGGCACATAACGGCGCGCCAGCCACAGCGAGACCAGGCAAAACGGCACCACCATGTAGAAGATGGAGCGCCAGCCCAGGCCGTCCACCAGCAGGCCGCCGATGCTGGGCCCGATGGCCGGCGCCAGCACCACGCCCATGCCAAAAATGCCGCTGGCGCGGCCCTGCTCGTTGGGCTTGAAGGCACGCAAGATAATGATGGCCGGAATCGGCTGCACCACGCCCGCTGCCAGGCCTTCGGCTACGCGCGCGACCAGCACCAGCGGGAAGTGCTGCGCCAGCCCACCCGCTACGCCGCCAGCCAGCAACAGCCACATGCAGCCTTCGTAGGTGCGCCGGTAGCCGTAGCGCGAGAGCAGCCAGGGCGTGGTGAGCATGGACACCGTCATCGCAGCCATGAAGCCCGAGCTGACCCACTGGGCGCGCTCCTGGCCGAGCCCGAAATGCTGGCTCAGGTCGGGGATCGCCACGTTGATGATGGTCGACGACATGATCGACGCCATCGTGCCCACCATCACCGACAGCAACAGCAGCCAACGGTAGCGCTCGCCGTGGCGCGCACGCAAGGCGGCAATCGAGTGGTCCGGCGCCTGGGGCTTGAGCGGCGCGTTCATGGTTTTGTGGTTCTGCGACGCTGCGCGTCTTGCCACACGCGCCACACCAGCAGCAGCGCTGGCACGCTGTGCAGCAGCAGATCGAATATGTCGAGTGGGCGGGTCAGCTGGCCCTGCGTCAGTGTGCGCAGCTTTTCGATCAGGTGTGGCTCGGGTAGCACTGGCGCCATCAGCAGCCAGAGCGCGATCAGCACCAGCCACAGCAGCGCAATGCGATCA
>Ga0105053_10004341_pt1 | contig 20990 bp, 25 predicted proteins | sample BON01_FD_78093 | JGI IMG/M metagenome (GOLD analysis project Ga0105053, IMG submission 78093) | Freshwater microbial communities from Lake Bonney liftoff mats and glacier meltwater in Antarctica - BON-01 | ecosystem: Environmental > Aquatic > Freshwater > Ice > Glacier meltwater | place: Lake...
ATCTAGAACATGTGGAAATAGATGCCCCTTACATGGCCATCGACATCGGCCTAGTTGAATGGCTTCGTTTCCACTGCTTTGAGGCCTTCTGATGCTCTAGTGCTACCTTGGTATCACTTTGCAGATAAAAGGCCTAATGCGCCGCTTACACGGTGTCAGAATTGGCCATGTGAGGGGGGCTGATTCAGACGCGATCAGCATAACAAGTGCGCGGGAAGAAACTGGATCTACAAATAGCTGCTCCGATAATGGCGCAGCGTGAAGGCTAACAGACTATTAAGAATTTACCTAAGGAAAGGGCCTTTGGCTAGTATTTGTAGGGGAAGTTATCAACACTCACTGATCCATAAACACCCACTGATCCATAAATATCGACTTGGTTGCCAACGTCTACGGTTCCGTAAATATCGACTGTGTTCCCAACGTCTACGGTTCCGTAAATACCGACTGTGTTCCCAATGTCTACGGTTCCGTAAATACCGACTGTGTTCCCAACGTCTACGGTTCCGTAAATACCGACTGTGTTCCCAATATCCACGGTTGGTGAATTTGTCACCCGCACATTTAATGTCGGTTGATTATACGAATCAAAACTCACTGATGTGGTGCCTCTTGTTCTCACACCGAGATCTTCAATATTTATTAGCTTTGTTGCTATTATGCCCAGCAGAACCACTACTGAAACTCGCCACATAAATAGGAATAATTTATCAACTCGGCTCGTGTTTTTCGCAGGCAAGGAACTAGGCACTTCGGTTTTAGGAGGGGGATTCATATATTCTTCATGAGCCCATACTCCGAAAGTTCAAGTTTCACCTTATGTCTCATAGATGTCTGTCGAATATGTAGCCCACCGCAGTGGTAGAAAAACAGGTCATTGTAGATGAAAAGGTGCCACCGCTAGAGCGAAGTCGCCAAACAGGATAGATTGAAATGAAGAATGGTGCATCTTCCCCCGTGATTGATTCAGCCTTTAGCTGTTCAAATAATTTATGATTTACATACCTTCTCGTATTGGGGTATATCATAAATTATTAAGTCACGTTGAGTTCTAATAATTGGGCTATGGAGGATAAAATGCATAAAACTCTCATTACGTTAGTCATAATCGTATCAGCGCTTATCTTTTCTGGCTGCGCGACGAATGTGCACTCGAATGTAGTTAGATTTCACATGTTGCCACCAATAGGTGAGCAACGATCATTTGTGATCGTGCCATCGAAAGAGCAAGACGGCAGCATCGAGTTTGCCACCTACGCTAATCAGATAGCACTAAAGTTTATCGAATATGGTTGGCGTGCCGCCGATATCATCGACTCAGATTATGCTGTCTTTCTGTCTTATGGCATTGGTGATGGTCAGACAGTAAGTAGCTCGGTGCCTATTTTTGGCCAGACTGGTGGTGGAACCAGTTATACGACAGGAACGGTTCGATCAAATTCCGGTGGCTACAGCACTTATTCAGGAACAACCACCGCTCCGCCTACTTTTGGTCAGACCGGTTCAATTCCCATAACAAGCACTCAATACTCCCGCAACTTGGTGATGACTATTCTGGATGCTCGATCCCTTGAGCACGACAAACCCAAAGTAGTGTTTGAGGGCAGAGTTAAGAGTCGGGGTTCAAGTGGTGAAATCTCTGTGATAATGCCAAACATGATCGAAGCTCTGTTCAAAAAGTTTCCCGGGGAAAGTGGAAAGGCAGAAGGAATCATCATGGCTCTGATCGAATAAATCCTGCCATTCGCTAAGTGAGGGTGCAAATAGAAGTCGGTTAGATATCATGCCTGAAAGTTGCGTTCACATGGCCCTAACTTGGCTATCAACATCTCCTAGTTGAATGGCTTCGGTTTCACAGCTTGGAGGCCTTCTGATGCTCTATGGCTACCATGGTATCATTTGCGGATAAAAGCTTCGCACGAGATTAGAGGAACGCACGAGGCTTGATGAAGAAATGGTGGAGGTGGCGGGAGTTGTTCAGCCCGGAACGGGCTAGCTTGAAACTAGCGTGCGCGCGGAAACGCGATACGCGGCTCGACTCCCGCGATGACACGCAAAAGCCTCGCACGAGTTTGGAGAAACGCACGAGGCTTGATGACGAAATGGTGGAGGTGGCGGGAGTTGAACCCGCGTGTGACTGATATTCGCGCACCGCATCTACCGTTATAGTGTGACATTAATCTCGCCGGAGTTACGCGATCACACGCGCTTAAGCTCAAGCTTACTCCCGGATGAAGATACGGTGTGTAGTCCGCGAGCCGCTCTACACACTATGCCTGCTGTCGTCGTCAGTATCCGCTAGCAGGTGTCGCGGAACCAACGTGGAGCCTAATTAGGCTGCCAAGGGCATTTCTTCGTAATTGCCATTTATGTTTTTTGAAAAGGGGATTTACGAGAGGCCTTTCACTCTCGAACGGCAGCAGCGCACTCCAACCAGAAATCGAATCCAGAACACCCCCAAAGTGGGTAGCTCGGATGATTGGGTGCAGACCAATCAAAGAACAGGACGAGTAACGTGCAGCAGCTTATTCCAAAGTGCAAGCACGGCAATGCAGTCGCATTTACACGACCCAATTTCTTTCTTTGGTGGGGAGCATGATGTCTTCGGGGTGGAAGGAATAGCCGCGGATTTGGGCTTTGGGGGCGTCATCGAGGATGTAGTTGACGACGTAGATTTCGCCGTCTTCGAACTGCACCCAACCGGTGTAGCCGGTATCGCTTTCGGGTGAGCGATCGTAATCAAGGGGCATGATACGGGTGTGCGATTCTTCGCGGGTATCGGCGAGCAACGACTCCTTGTCGGTGAGCACTGCGAGAGTGGTTTGGGTCCACCAACCGACCCAGCCTTGACCGCCTTGCATAAGGCGACAGGTGATGAGGGCGTTTCCGTCCTTAAGCCAACCAGCGGTAGGCCGATGACAGGCGGGAATTGGAATTTGAACCGGAGGTCCCCAAGTCAGACCCCCATCGCATGAGACGGTTTTATAGGCATCCCAACCTTTGAAGGAGTTTTCACGGTGAATGGCCACGAGCACTTGGTCGTCGATGGGCAGAATGGATAATTCGCAGAGATGGAGCCCGTCTTGATCCGCGACGGGCACAGGGTCGCTCCAGGTCGCACCTTGATCATCAGAATAGTGAAGGAGCGTCTTGATGAAATTGGTTTCATCACTGCATACGTGACACGAGATAAGCCAGCGTCCGTTGGATAGCTCGATGAGCTTATCGGGCATGATGCCCTGCATGGGCAGGAGAATGGGCTCATCCCAGGTCTTTCCGTGATCGTGGCTGATGAAGAGATAGTTTTTAAGGAGATGGTGATAATCCTTGGTGCGTTTATCGCTGCCGATGTAATCGACCACGATCGCCACGCGACCGTCGCTCAGCGTGCTGGCTCGGGCACAGTTCCAGTAAAAGCCGTCTTTACCCGGCTCGGTGAGCGCGCGCTTGGGTGACCAAGTGCGTCCGCGATCTGCGGACTCGGTTATCGCGATGCGCGTGAAGTCGCGCTTGCCGTGGTGGGTGCATTCTTCGAAGAGGCAGAGCAGGCGTCCGTCGGCCGTTAGGGTAACATCGGGGAAGGCTTCGTAGATCGAATCATCCCGCGAGACGGTGAATTTCTGGATCATGAGTTTCCAGCGAGGGATGGTGGTTCGAGATTGGCAACCACTACGTATTAACCCCTCACTTTATACCACAGTTTTTGGCCGATGCGTTGGACGAAACGGCCGAGGAGTTTGGTATTCGAATCAAGTTCCCAGTGGAGTCTAAGATACTCGCATTGGGCCCTCCATTTAGTTTTCTTCTGCCATTCTGGAGTCGTAGCTCGGAGTCTTTGATAGCGATAACGCAGAGAGTAGTCGCGCATGGCGTGTGGGTCGGAACTGATCCACGCTTGGTATTCGCTCTCATGCCATTTCTGACGAGGTATCTGGCCAAGCCGGTTGAGGACATCGGCGGGGATGGGTTCATCGAATTCCTCTTTTAGATAGCTCAACGCTGGTGTGATAAAATGCCCGATATGGAGCTGATCGGTGAGGCGGATGAGACGTTCCCAATCGATGATTGCGGCATCTTTTTTCAGAATCAAATGAGCATCGACGATCCAGCGCAGGGGAGGCACTGCGTTCCATGCATTCCCGTGTGCGCAGATGTGTAGCAGGTGATCGGTGGGGCAGAGAGTCTGCGTCGTGACGTCCCCAATCGTCACGGGTTGCAGCGCGTCCCAGATGTCCTGCACGAGATTTGGCGGTAGTGGGAAATTGAGAATCTGCCAATGGAGGTCCACACTGTGACCCGACTCGTGGCGCATATCGACAGAGTGCTCCTTTCTGACTGAATAGGTAACAATGTTGTCGCGAGTTTTACCGTAAAGGCTGTGCCAGCCATGTTCAAAAAACCAATCGATGGAAGAGGTGGCTTGGTCCCGGGGCACGAGAATATCTACATCATCCATTGGCCTGAGCGCGGGATCGGGGTAATAGATATGGGCGACCGCAAATCCTTTGACCACCGCCAGTTCGCGGCCTTCGGATTGCCATTGTCGGATAAGTTGAGTGGTGGGGTGAAAGAGGAGTTTATTTTCATACCATGCTTTGCGGCACATACCCGCGTAGCGCTTGATATCGGGACCCTCGGCGCCGTCTTGGCGGAGGAGGTGGTAGAGCATGGGGATGATTCGAAAACTGCCGTAATCGATATCATCGAGGGCGACCGCTCGCTGCCAACGCTGCCAGTTCTCGATGAGCTCATCGCTTGGGCCGAGAATCGTGTTGAGGAGAAGTTTTTGCGTCGGGGTGGGCAGATGGTTCCCCATGTCTGCAGGAGTGGGATCTGGCATCACGAGGATTCGTTTTTTCGCCGCCGATTCAGCATATTTTTTAGGGATGCGAAGTAGTTGGCGCGTTGACTGTCACGTTGGAGAATCCCATCGTTGCCATCATGGATCCTTCGCTCGTAGAGGACCTCTGGAATAACATGGGTGGCTAGGCCCAACTCCTGAGCCCGGGCATACCAGTCGATAAAATCGTGGGCTCCTTTTCCTTCTGGGAAAGGGCCGATCAAGTCAAAGAGGGTTCGGCGTAGAATCATGGTTGGTTTTGTGATGCCGCTAACGATCTCTTCTGGCTGTGATGCCTCTTGATCGTCCTGAAATATTCGAACGAGGCAGAATATGAGTTCATCTCCGCTTGTGGAGTTCAGTCTCGCCAGCTGCTTTTCAAGTTTCGTGGTTGTCCAGCGGTCGTCACTGTCGAGAAATGCGAGGATGGAACCTTGAGCAAGGCCGACACCGTGATTCATAGTGGAAGCGATTCCAGCGTGGGGGAGTGCAATTACTTTGACTATCGGGTGAACAGGAACAGCTGCGACACTCTCGTCCGTCGATCCATCATCGACCACGATGATTTCCCGGGGCAGCACCGTTTGGTTCAGGACACTCTGCACCGCTTCGACGATTAAGCGTGGGCGATTGTAGAGTGGAATGATAACGCTGACATCTGAGTCTTTCATGATTACTGGGTGCTTGCGTGGGATCCTGATGCTCTTACTCCGATGGAATGAAACAACCATTGGTCAGCATTGTGATTCCACTCTACAATGGTGAAAATTATATTCTTGAAGCACTGGAATCGGCAAGAGGGCAGGATTATCCGCATACTGAAATCATAGTCGTTGACGACGGTTCGACGGATGGAAGCCCGACGTTGATGAGCGAACAGCCGGGCGTCGAATACGTTCGCCAAGAAAACGGGGGGAATGCGGCGGCACGGAATGCGGGAATCGCGCGTGCTCAAGGGGATCTTATCGCCTTGCTGGATCAGGACGATATCTGGTTGCCCCACAAACTGAGCCATCAGGTGGCTGCACTGCAGGAGAACCCTTCGAGCGGCTTTGCGATATGTCATGCCGTGCTGAAGTTGCAGGAGGGGATCGAACTTCCTTCTGCATACTCGCAGGAGATGGCGGAGGGGCCTTTCCCTGCCTATTTGCCGAGTGCGATGATGATCCGGCGTAAAGCGCTGAGCCAAGTGGGTGGATTCGATACTAGCTACAGCATGGGGAACGATTCGGACTGGTTCTTTCGGGCCCGAGATGCCGGGGTGGCGTGCGTAATAGTGCCCGAGGTGCTTTTTGAAATAAGGGTGCATGCAGATAATCAGGGGCATGATGTCCGCACCATGCGGAGTGACATGATGAAGGTGTTGCGGGCTTCCACGAAACGTAAACGCGAGAAGGCGGAGGCTGAGCAGGTGCGGCGTGGTGAGGAGTGATTACTCAAGGTCGAGACTCGCATAAACTTTATCATAGTTGTCGGTGCATGCTTTCATGCTGAAATGCGTGCCGACGCGATCTTGGGCTGCGCGTCCAAGGCTGGCCGAGAGCTGAGGGTCTCGAAGGAGTGTTTCACCAGCAGCCGTGAGCGCCACTTGATCACCAGCCGGAAATAATAGTCCCGTTTTACGATGCTGAACGATTTCCGGGAGTCCCCCGATATCGGAAGCAATGACCGGGCGAGAGGCTTGGCCGGCTTGCACGGCGACCAGGCCGAATGGCTCCGCCCACACCGATGGCATCACAACGAAGCTGACGTTGGAGATGAGGTCGGGGACTTTGGGGGGAGCGACGGCTCCTAAGAATCGGTAGCTGTCTTCAGGATGTAGCTCCTTTGCCAGCGATTTGAGACTAGCGCGCTCTGGCCCATCGCCTGCGATCCAGAGAGTGGCTTGTGGGTGGGTTTTTCTCCAAGAGGTGAAGGCCCGGATCGCTAGATCGAAACCTTTTTCCGGCGCCAGTCGACCCAGGCAAAGGACGACAGGCTGTGAGGGTGGTTGATCCAAGTTTACTGGATCGGGTGTCGGCATGCCGTTGAGCACGACGCAGCTTTTTGCGGTGGTCTGAGGGGATGCCGCATTGAGCTCTTGCCGGGTGGCTTTAGAGACACAGGTGATCCAAGCGACATCGTTCCATAGTTGATCCATCATTGCGCGGGGGATGCCGTAGTGCGTTAAGGGAGTGTGCACGGTTGCGATCGTAGGAGTAGTTTTGATCGTTCCGGCGAGACGATGAAGCCAGATGGAAGGATTGGTGGAGTGCAGATGGACGAGGTCTGGTTTGAATTCTGAGAACAAGGTTTTCAGGTTTCTGATCACGGATGCTATTTTGCCAATGTCTTTACTGCTCAGGGCACCGGAGAGCGGTAGGCGGTGGATGGCGACGGCGCCTTCGTTTTCGTGGCTTGGGAGTGAATCAAGCACGTGCTCGGTTAAAACGGCGACTGCATGGCCTCGCTTCGCCTGTTCCTGGGCAAGGTGGCTCACTAACACTTCGACGCCACCGATGAGTGGTCGCCAGTGGTCTGTCCAATGAAGAATCCGCATGCTGGTTTAGATCGAGTCCAGATGGTTCTTAATGAAGGTCGGGATTGAATCGTAGTCGGTGCCGAGCGCCAATTGGTAGCAGGGTAATTGACGTGCTAATCCGGCCATGATCCGCAGATGGGCGGGAGAGGGTTTAGAGAGTTGAAAGAGCGTGCTGGGAGCGAGTCCCCGGAGGGCGACTTCCGGGGGAACCGAGATCAGTTGGTGATCAATCTTGCCGGAGACATAGGGGAGGAAGATGGCGCGCAGGGGCAGTGAAGTGGCGATGCTCTCAGGACGATACTGCTGGACAAAGATGACCTTCTTCTCGAATTGATCCGAGCGAGGGTCGACCGCTTGGCGGGCGAGTGAAGGGAACCGGGTGAGGTGATCACGCTGTAGTTTTCCCGTGTTATAGAGACAATGGATGCGAGGTGATTCTCCGGGCTCCAATAAGCAGTAGTCGTCGGACACGTAGCGTAGGCCGGCTTCGAGACAGAGTAGAGACGTGGTGGATTTACCCGAGCCGCCTTTGCCCGCGAGCAAGACAGCGCCATCGTTTGTCCCCACACACCCAGCATGGAGAATGGCGAGTCCCGATTGTTGGGCCCAATGGTGAAACGATCGAAACAGAGGCGAGCCATGCCAATAAGTGGGCAGTTTTCGGGCATCGCGCACATGCAAGATCACTTCATTTTTGGAAAGATCATGTAGGGCGAAGGCACCGGACGGGGATTCGAGATGGGGTTGAAAATTTTCCGCACCCGGAGGGAACGAAATCGCGTTGGGAGATCCTATTGGTGGCCAGGGCCAGGGTGCCTCAGGCAGGGGAATGCCGGTGACGGCTTCGTCCCAGGCGTTGATAGTGAGATTCGCGGTGGTCTCGGCGATAGTGGGGAGGTGGGCCAGTGCGGATTGCAGCACGGAAGATAAGTATGCCCCAGCAATGTTAAAGCGCACAGTGCGACCGACCAGAGTTCGGTGCACGGTTTGGCCTTCGTGGCACTGGGCCCGTGCGCATGCCTCCCGCATCGCGGAAAAATAGGCAGCGACACGCCGCCCCGTCTCGTTCTCGGGAAGCGGAGAGTTAACGATCATCCTTAATCCCCTAGCTACCTGCTTTGGGGCTCTCCGGCTGCTTTGGCCAGCCGGTCACATCCACTTCGTGGATTGGATCGAGCATCAGCAAATCCTGCATGTCGGTGTAGTTTTCCAGCGAAGGAGCGGTAAATTCGCCTGTATCGGCAGAAGGAGTGACGGACTCCACGGGCTTGTCACCGCGCGCGACGATCAATTTTTCCGCGACGAGCTGATCGATGAAAGTTTGAATCGCCGCAGTGTGGTCGCCTTGGGATTCCCATAGCTTCGCTACTTCCGATCCCGTTTGTCCCGCCGCGAGGCCCGGCCATATCTGCACCGCCGAGCCGCGAAGGCTGTGGTAGTTCCCATTGCCTAGGTTGATCACTAGTAGTTCTCCTTCAAAACTTTCAAAGGTGACGTCGGGTTCGTTGATTTTATAGCGTGCGTCGGTCATTAAGGTAGAGATCGTGATTTAAATAGTAAAAGAGAGTCAATTCACAGGCTCTCTTATCTCTGCAATGATCGATCGAGGCGTCTTAGACGTTCATGCCTAAACCCACGTGGAGTAATGCTGGTGATCCACGATCACGGGCCAGAGGTAAATGCGGGCCAAAGATTCGATCTAGGTGGGCTGTAATGTGCGGTCTCAAGGCGGCCACATCATGGATCTAGTGCAGCCTCTGAATGCGCCTCCGCCAGTGTGGTTTTATGACGTGTTGGCTCGGCGACGATCAAGGGAGGCTTTGAGCGCTGTAAAGTAGCTGGCTCGCTGTTTATCAGGTTCGCGGAGGCCCATATTGTTCTCATGAATCCTACGTTCGTAGAGCACCTCTGGCACGATATGTGAATGAAGTTTCAGTTCTTGGGCGCGGGTATACCAATCGAGGAAATCGTGTCCGCTTTGCGTGGTATCCGAAAAAGGACCCACCTGATCAAATATTGCGCGAGACACGAAGAAGCCTGATTTGGCGACACCATTGAGGATTTCGTTCCCCACGCCAGACACAGGGGCGTTGTCATAAAATTTACGGGCTTGGCAAAAGCAGAGATTGCTCTCGGGATTTTGTTGGAGGGCCGCATACTGTTTTTCCAATTTGGTGGGTAGCCAGCGATCGTCGTGATCGAGAAACGCGAGCCAGTCTCCTTTGGTCTGCGTGAGGGCGTGATTAAGCGTGGCAGCGAGACCGGAATGGGGTCTTGCGAATATTTTGATCAAGGGTGAATCGGGCACGGCCGCGATGCTCCCGTCGGTGGATCCGTCATCGACGATCACGATCTCCATCACTGGCAGGGTTTGCCGCAGGACGCTTTCCACCGCCTCGGCAATGAATCGTTCATTATGGTAGAGGGGAATCAAGGCACTGATGGCAGGAGGTGTCATGGACGGAGGATGAGGGAGCGGTATATGATGAGATAGAAGTAAGGATTCCCAGAATATTTTTCCAGAGTGAGGTGGGGCCAAATTTACTCCACGGCGTCCCCTTTGTGAATATTGGCCTCCTTCTTTAATCCGTGAATTTATCGATCGCGGTCGTGGTAAAATGACATCGGAACACTACAAGGGCTAAGTCCGATTCATCAGCCTCTCTATCGGTAAAATCGCACCGAAAGTTAATCGACAGCACGGTAGTGCCCGGAGAGCGTTACGCGGAAGGTTGAGATTCATTTTCAGGCTGCTTTTGGCCAGCCTATCACATCCCCTTCTTGGATCGGATCGAGCATCAACAGGTCCTGGATGGCGGTGTAGTCAGGTTTTCCGCGACGAGCAGATCGATGAAAATTTGAATAGTCGCAGTGTGGTCTCCTTGGCTTTCCTATAGCTTAGTAATCTTCGATCCCGTTGCTATCACCGGCGGGATTCGGCCCTATTTCTACTCCGGAGCCGCGGAGGCTGGGTTAGTTTCCATTGCCTCGGTTAATTACGAGCCGTTCTCATTCAAAACTCTCTAAGGTCACTCCGGGTTCGTTAATTTTATAGCGTGCTGCAGTCATTGTGGTTGAGATCGTGATTTAATTATTAAAACAGAGTCGGTTTACAGATTCTCTTTTGTCTGTGCCGCATCACTCGATGCGTTGTAAATGCCCCCCAGCCGTAACCTCCCACTCCCACCCCTTATGAGCACTCCCAAAATTATTCGCGCCGCCATCATTGGTTGCGGCAGTTACGGTTCCCAACACGCGGAATTTCTCTCTTCTTACGAGGGCGCGCATATTCGTGCGTTTGGCGATATCGATGAATCGCGCGCCGAAGCGTTTCGGGAGAAATATGGTGCTGATTACGCTACGGCTGATGTCGCAAAGATCCTAGCCGATCCCGAGATCGATGCGGTCTGGATCTGCACCTTGCATGATACGCATGCCCCTTTGGCAATCGCAGCGGCGGAAGCAGGGAAGGATTTCTTCTTGGAGAAACCTCTAGCGATCACGATGGCAGATTGTGACCGGATCGTGGAGGTCGTGGAGCGCACGGGTGTCACCGCGATGAGTGGATTCAAGCTGCGGTTTTTCCCCGCGGTGATCGCGGCCAAAGAATTTCTCACGAAACCTACATTAACTGTGGCGCAGGTGATTGATGATCACTGGCCATCAGAAATGTGGGCGAACGATCCGATTATGGGTGGGGGCAATGTGTTATCACAGGGCTGCCACATGGTGGATACTGTGATGCACATGCATCCTTCTCCGCCCGTCCGGGTCTATGCTGCCGGTGGCAACATGCATCATCCTGAACGCGACATTGTCGACGTGGCGACAATCACGCTGACGTTTGCCGATGGCAATGTGGCCAACGTATCCGTGGGTGATGTGGGCGTGCCGGCACATACGTCGAAATTTGCTCTGCAACAGTCGGACGGTGCGCGCAGTGTCAGTCTATTTAATCGACTCAATTCCCTGATCACCCGGGCAGAGGGTAAGGAGACGGAGCTTCCGGCCTGGCCCGAAGAGGGCGCCGGGGTGATCGACACCGCATTCATCAAGGCCCTGGTCGAAGGAACCCCTTCGCCGGTCACTGTTCAGTCCGCCCGTCGCACGACGGCCGTGGTGATCGCCGCGATCGAATCGATCAAGACCGGCCAAGCGATTGATCTGACGTCCGAGCCCTACGCGGCAGCGATGAAGTGCTGATGATTAGGTCGCGCCTGCCGCTTGCATAAAAAAGACCGGTCGATCAGGACCGGTCTTCGTAAAGTGAGAACGGTGGGTTTCGCCGTTTACTTCATCGCGGCGACTGCATCGACGAAGGCCTTCGCATTCGCGGTGACCGAAGCCCAATCCTTGTCCTTCAGAGCCTGCGCTTTGACGAGTGAACTTCCTGCTGCGGTGGCCATCGCGCCTGCCTTGAGAAAGTCGCCGACATTCGCGGCCGTCACGCCGCCGGTCGGCACGATCTCGATATGCGGAAGAGGTCCCTTGATCGATTTGATGTAGGCGGGACCGAAAAACTCGGCGGGAAATACTTTGGCGGCATCGGCACCGGCTTCCCAGGCGTTGACGATCTCAGTGGGGGTAAACGCACCACAGAAGACTGGGATGCTGTAGCGGCGGCACATCGTGATCACCTCAGGGCGCAGCGCCGGGGTGACGATAAACTGGGCACCGGAGAGGATCCCCATGCGCGCGGTTTCGGCGTCGAGCACGGTGCCGAGACCGAAGATGAAGTCGGGTAATTCTGTCGCAGCTTTTTCGAGCATCTTGAGTGCCCCAGGAGTCGTCATCGTGAGCTCAATACTGGTGAGCCCGCCATCGGCGAGAGCTTTAGCGCAGTCGAGCAACCCGTCGGAGTTGTCGGCGCGAATCAATGCGACGACTTTCTCGTCACGGATTTTGGAGAGCACAGCTTCTTTTTTCATGGAGACGAGTAGCTTGGCCTTACTCAGCACAGATGGAAATCAATTTTCTTGCGCCAGTCCTCTCAGGAGTATCTCTTGCCCTTTCCAACGCGCCCAGGTGGTGGAATTGGTAGACACGCGGGTCTCAGAAGCCCGTGCCGAAAGGTGTAAGGGTTCGAGTCCCTTCTTGGGCACCACGCTGAATAGCGTGAAGATTGAAGGGACGAGAACCCAGGGTTTGACGAAGCGATACCGCGTAGCGGAGAGCGGAGATGGGGTGGCGCGAAGCGACGATGCCGCATCGCGGGATTTCGCTTTGGCGAAACCAATCCCTTCCTGGGCACCATGCTTCGCTCGCAGAGCGAGCTTCCGCCTTCGCCGAGACTACGGCGGACAAGACGCATAGCTTGAAGATTAAAGGGACGAGAACCCAGGGTTTGACGAAGCGATACCGCGGAGCGGAGAGCGGAGATGGGGCGGCGCGAAGCGACGATGCCGCTTCGCGGGATTTCGCCTTGGCGAAACCAATCCCCTCTTGGGCACCATGCTTCGTCCATTCGACAAGCTCAGGACTTCGCATGGCACGGCCATGCTAAATGGCGGGTCTACGGGTCTACACCAAAAGATGGGGGAAATGGCCAAGAAGTCATATTTTAGGGTTTCGGTTGAAGGTTGAGGATTGGCCGCAGTGAGCGATGACACGGAGGCGGTAGTTGTTAAAATTACGGAATCCGTAGGCGCGACGTTGGATGAGTTTCATCTTTCGGTGATGCCGTTATTCACTTTACCCACTGGTCCAAGAACTCAGTGATTAACTTTGCGGTGGCTTCATGAGTCGCCCCAGATAGCGAACCAGATTCACGCGTGGTGAGTTGAGTTCCGTCATTATCAAGCAGGACAAAAACAGGCATCCCATACCTCAATGGGTTGCCATATCGTTTGATGACTGTCGCATGTCTCTTTTTGTCATTCCGAGTATTGGCATCGATGTAGACCAAAACGAATTCCTGATGGATTTTTTGAACGACCGTTGGAGCGGAGCTGAGTGCTTGGTGCAGTCGCCTACACCACGGACACCAATTGGCCCCAAATAGAATTAAGACACGTTTGTCCTCTCGCTCGGCCCGAACGAGTGCAGCATCAATCAGATTTCCGCCATCTGCCTTCGTATCGTAAATGTCAGCGCCCATGTGCGGATACTCGGGAGCAGCCCACAAAGGCATAGAGATTAAGGAGAGAAGAAGGAGGGCGGTCAGACGCATGTAATTCAATCAACTATGCCAATAAGGAGCGTTGTTTCAATGTGCTATCTGCTTCATGAGCGTCATGGCCCAAATCGCACTGACTTCTTTTTCTCAACAGGCAAATTCGCGGGACCGGGGTTAGGCCGGTGCGAACTTGCAGACATCTAGATTACCCATGGCCCACGTGTCGGCCTCAATCTCGTTTCTTTCCTTCTCACTCTCGTCTTTTGGAATGCCGTGCTTTAATTGGTGGTGTGCAATCTCGTGAAGCAGGATAAACGCATAGAGGAGCCTTTTGTTGTCGGAGACCGCGAATTTAATTGAAGGCTTAAGGTCACGCCCATTCAGCCTATTATAAGTCCCCATAAAAGCCTCCCGAGGCAGTGGATGGACCAAGAGCATTCTATAATCTGGCCCTCCGAGTATGTCGTCCACTTGTATGAGTAGACCATAAGTTTCTCCCGTGTAATCTTCCCATACTTTCTCGGGCACACCGTAATGATTCGCAACAGAGCGAAGTTCATCAAGGTCTCTGAAAAAAGACACTCTATCTTTAGAAATGGAATAGCCTTCTGTTGGCTGCATGAGTTCTTTCATAGAGTCGAGGATGCCTTCCTGCTCGGGAGTTTTGCGAGACGGGACCTCGCATACCTGTTCCCCGTCGAGCTCGTTCGGCGAAGGTTTATTGTCACCAAAAGTTACTGATACTATTGTCCAGTCTCCTAGTTTTTTTGGCAGAGAATTGTTCACACGTTCATATATAAACTTCGTCCCTTCTTCCGGTCGTTGTGCGAATAGTCTGTTTGGACCAATCTTGATTCCGTGATTCGGCGCGTCTTCAAGTGAAACGAGAATGTTTTTCCAAGGGTGATGTAACTTTAAGTCAGTCATGACTCTTATTATACCATGCCTTTTAAGTGCTCGGAAAATTCTGGTAGTATGTTCCTCTCAGCATTTATGAAACGCTTACTCCTGAGTTTTGCAGTGATGATTTTGGTCAGCTTGGTTCAAGCCGAGGAGACGCAGGAAATCGCAGAGCTGAGAGCGAAGGCCGAAACGGGTGATGCGATGTCGCAAACACTACTCGGTGGTAGATACGCCGAGGGCGATGATGTGCCGAAGAATGCGACCGAAGCAGCGATGTGGTATCGCAAGGCGGCCGAGCAGGGAGAAGGTTCGGCACAATTTTTACTCGGCGAGGCTTACCACGAAGGCGACGGCGTGCCAAAGAATGACAAAGAAGCTGTGAAGTGGTATCGTCTAATTGCTGAGACCGGTTTTCCAATCGCTCAAAATCGACTCGCTGTAATGTTCCAACAAGGCTTCGGCGTGCCAGAGGATGCGACCGAAGCGGTAAAGTGGTTTCGCAAGTCTGCCGAGCAGGGATGGGTCGCCGCGCAGCACAACCTTGGGGCGATGTATTATAATGGCGACGGTGTGATTAAGGACATGGTTGAAGCGCATGCATGGTTCAACGTCGCGAGTGCCCATGGAAATAAAGATGCCAAGAAAAATTTAGCCAAAGCCGAAGAGGAAATGACCAAAGACCAAATCGCCGAAGCGACCAAACTCGCTCGCGAATACTTTAAGAAATACGGGAAGAAGTAGGGAGCTTGTAATACGTATTGCCTAGGAAGGTCCAGTTAGGCAGAATAATACTGTTAGATAAGAAAATGAACCGTCCTGAAACCCCATGAGCACTAAAGATAATGCGGAGGCAAATAGCATCTGGGAGTTCCTGAATCGATTCAGGTATTCTCCGGAAGTTTGCCAATCGTATTGGAGAGCTCTTTCTCCAAAGGAGAAAATCGATTTTATGAATACGGCATCCGGTTTCCTTGTGAACAAAATTGTGACACTTGCCTCACAGGATGAAAACGAGTTTGTGCGGATGTTGGCTTATGCTAGTGGTAAGCTTGAAGGAGAGGTCAAGCATGTGGCTGAATCCGATGATAGTGAGCTCATTAAAGCAGCCTGCTATGCAGGACACTTTAACTTGTGGGATGTGTTGCCCAAGTTAACCCAGCCCCAAAGAAATTTGGTAATTGGTCTTCATTCCAAACCTAGTGGCGAAGTATTTCTAGACTTCATTAAGGACTCCTTAGCCAATCAAATAATACCACCAGAAGAAGCAGCGGAACTGGTCTGTTCGTATGTTCGGAATGAGAAGCTGATACGAGAGTTTACGAGTTTTGAACGCCAAAATACATTTCTATTGAGACCAGCGGATATAGTATTTTATGAATGGTGGATATACTGTGAGACGGCCCCCTTGCCAGTAATGAATGCAATTGCATGGGAGTTTCCTCTAGGTGATGATAAGAATTTTAGAATTCCAGCAGATGTTGTGAATGGCAAGGCGCAGGTGGCTCTTGTATGGCGAGGTTACAAACCTTTACTCTCAAGCATAGAGGCGTTTCCAGATGATTATTCTGATGAAATCAAAGCTGAAGTTGCAGCTTCTGAGAAGGAGCTTCCATAGCAATCTATACGCCATAGCATCTCAAACTAATGAAACTCGGGTTAAAGTATTGGTTTCCTACTCGGCTTCTGTTGAGCGGCTGCATAGCTTTTGCGATGAGCCTTTCAATACGTGCTGAAAGCATCACTGCGACTGATGACCAGTCAAAGGGAGTGACGGTTTTGGTAGCTAACAAGCCACTGACTGAGTTGTCCGTGATGCTACAGAAAGGGCAGATTCAAGAATCCAAAAAAGGGGCAGCGCTGTTGAACCTAGTTGGTGATGAGTTCGTTTCTGTCTTTAAGGAGATGGGCTTTCCATACCGCATTGATGACAACATGAAGTCCTGGAGGATTATTGAAGACGGAGGTAAATTCGTGTTATTTGGGGCAGTTTATGAGAGTGTAAATAACGCATACGGATTTGTCTGGGTCATGCGCTTTTCTGAGGAAAAACAGATGATTAGTGAATTCCTACAAATAGGTAGCAATACCGTCATAGGAAATAAGTATCCTCCCGGCATCGTTCCATATACGGGCTGGAGAAGGTTTTCTAAGCTCATGGATTCGATGGTTTCGGATGCTCTTGAATATGTGGCGTGGCTCTGGTATGTGGGATTGGCCGCCGTCTTAATGGGGCTGTTGAGCGGGTTCATAAAAAAATAAGCGATATGGACTTAACGATTCACGAAAGTAGGCATTCATGAACTTGGTTTGGCCTTTAATCCATTTTGTCCTACTGGTCATTGGTTTGCACCTCTTGCGAATCACCACGACATTTCCTCTTGCTGGATTATCAGCAGTCGCATTTCGCCACGCCCCAAGTCTCAAGAAATGGATACATTACATCCAAGGGGCGATGTCATCAGTGCTGGCGATATACCTTGGCTGGTTCTTGCTGCACATTTGGATTGAGTCATCCTACCCACTCCCAAGCAACATTGCCGCCACGATGGGTCTTTTGAATTTATTATCCCTTCTCTCAAGTCGGAATAAAATATCAAGAGAGACAGGAGTCTTTGCCGATTCTCTTGGCGGTTTGTTAGGTTCGTTGGCTATCTGGGCAACGGGAATCGAATTTCATTCCTTCTAATTCTATGAGACCAGAAGCTTTATCCTATCACATTAGCGAGAACGAAAATGCTATCGCAGAAATCAAAGGCTCACTAAAATTAGTGGAATCAAGAACTCGCAGCCGAAAGGGTTGAGTAATTGTAGAGGAACCAAATGACACGTAAGCCCCAGCATGAATCTTTAACAATCCTGACAATATCAGGTGCCTGAATCCATTATGTGCAAGAACTCACCTATTGATGAAGATGCGCTCTTAAAGGACATGGCTCTGGAACGCGGCCAAGCCAAAAGTCTTCAGCGACTTTCCCAAGAGGGTCTTGCTGCATGGCAGTCAGGATGGGGGAAGACTACGGTGAGGTGGTTGCTCGCCGAAAAGGAATGGGAGCGCAGAGCGATGGCTGAAAGCGCCAAATGGCAAAGATACTCTGCGCTTATGGGTATTCTTGGAGTTGTTATCGGTGCTATCTTTGGTTGGGCGATTGGAATTCTGCTCAATTCAGGCTAGATAGTTATCTCAATAGCTACGGCATGGCCAGAGACTTGGTGGAAGCGCATGCATGGTTCAACATTGCGAGTGCCCAAGGAAATAAAACTGGCAAGAGAAATTTATCGAAAATCGAAAAGGAGATGACCGAAGACCAACTCGCCGAGGCGACCAAACTCGCCCGGGAGTATTTTGAAAAATACGGGAAGAAGAAGTAGGCTAGGCAGTGGCTGCAATGTCTGCTGAAGCCGTAGACATTTATGAGCACGAAAACGGCTTGTTATAATCAGGTATGGCAAAAAACCTAAACTCTCCGCCACGACTCGCCGAACTCCACGACGAATTCGTTCCAAAACATTCTAAAAGTAAGAAGCCGCGCTGCTTTCTCTGTGGTGCCTCAAATCCAGCAACCAGAGACCATATTCCACCAAAAGGATTTTTCCCAGCCCCTAGGCCACAGGACTTAATCACTGTCTCATGTTGCAATACTTGCAATCAGAGCTACGCGATGGACGACGAAGCGTTTAGATTATTTGTATCTGTCGCTGAAGGCGTATCACCAGCCGGTAAATGGATTCGTGAGAACAAGACATTCGCTAGAACGTTGACCAACAGTCCCAAGTTGGTTGAGAACATCGCCAAATCAATGAGCACGCAACTGCGCGACGGAGAGGCGGTAGATGTCTTGTCTCTACCGATTGAGCGCGGACACAGGTTCTTAACCCGACTTACCAAGGGGGTTTTGGCATACTTTCACCCCTCAATTGATACAAGGGGTATGCAATTCACGGTCAGGCAAGTGAGCCTGAAGGAGGCTGAAGACCCCACGTTTATTCAGTTACGCGATTCTTCTATTTATGATAGCCGTGGTGAGCAGGTATTCCAGTTCCGGCGTCTCGTAAATGTGCAGGGCGGATTCGGAATCTGGATGTATGTTTTCTATGGAGCCTCGCTGTTCTTGGTTTCCCACAAATTGTGAAGGGGAATCTACTTCTCTGAATACCCGAAAGGGTGCCAAAGCCATTGTAAGAGTCTAGAAACTGCCATTTTTCCGTAACGCACCGAAGGGTGTCCAAGGATACTGCTTATCTGATCCATTTGGTTCGATCTGTGCTATCTTCCAAAACTTACATACGGTTTTGACCTCGGGTTCTAAAAACAAACTCCAGCTGAATGACGCAGAGCGGATAGCTAAATTAAGGTCGTCCACAATTGTGGTAACCAGATTTAGAACCTCAAGTTCATCCCCGTGTTTGAGGCCCAAAGGTTGAATGTTAAGCCGGAGATATTCAGACCCAGTTTTCCGGAGATCAGTATGGGCGATCAACGAATCGCGGATCGTTTTATATCCTGGGTATGCCGTCGAAATTAGCAGTTTTTCTGTATTTTCGCCTATCCGGTCTAATATTTTACGATATTCGATTTTCCACTCGTTCTCATCATCAAAGCCAGATCTCACAGCCATATATTTTTCTTCTAGGAGGTTTCTTAGGCTGGGGTCTTCGATGTCTTTTGTGAGTCTTCGAATCGAAGGCGTTCGATCACCCTTGTCATCGCAAATTTTGACGAGTTCATTTATGAAGTCCCAATACAAAATGTTTCGTAACTGTTGGAAGCCTTGCTGTCCTCCTTCCGCGTCCACACGTGAGATTAGGGTTTCATTGACCATCATCGGTCGCAAAAAGAGGAGCCGCGCATAGGCATTGATGAGCAAATATAGTAAGGTATCTGTATAGGCCTTAAGTTTTTCGAAGCCTTCTGTGTTCACGGGATGAGGATATTATGTCTGAGCTAATTGGAATAAATGTTTCTCGTAAACCTCGTTCCGAAGGTAGCCCTATCCGATCCAGCCAAGTGGGTTCTGGTGGAATCGTTTGGCGATGATTTCGAGGGGAAGGGTGACGACTTCGACTCCGGGTGCTGATCCCATTTGCATGATGACTTCGCCGGCGGGGCCGATGATGTAACTGCCGCCATTGAATCGTTTGGCGTGGTTCACGACGACGATGAATTGTTCGGTTTTGGCGGCGCGAGCTCGGGTGCTGAGTTTGTTGTCGGCTTGGTCGGCAGGGAGTTGATCTAAGCGATTCGTATCAACCGCGAGCGGGCAGAGCACGGAGCTCTGCGCCGAGCGCACGGCATCGCGGTCTCGGGGATCTCACGCCGGAATTGGGCTGCTGGGCACAGCCATAAAACAGCTAATTTTTCGCTTCGAAGACTTCCTGATCAAATTCGCCTTCGCTCTTGGAGACGATCACGGAGACTACGGCGTCACCAGTTACGTTGACCGCGGTGCGGGCCATATCGAGGAGGCGATCTACGCCGTAGATTACACCGATCGCGGCGACGGGAAGCCCCACTTGTTGGAAGACCATGGCGAGCATGATCAGGCCAACTCCGGGCACGCCGGCGGTGCCGATCGAAGCGAGCGTAGCGGTCACGACGACCATGAGGTAACCTGAGAGGCCAATATCCACGCCGAGTGCTTGGGCAATAAAGACCGTGGCGACGCCTTGCATGATGGCGGTGCCATCCATGTTGATGGTCGCGCCGAGCGGAATCGTGAATGAGGCGACGGCGGGTTTTACGCCGAGCCGGTGTTCAGCATTTTCCAAATTGATAGGGATCGTGGCGTTGCTGCTCGCGGTTGAGAAGGCGAAGAGCTGCACTTTGCGGAGATTCCGATAGAGCTGCCGCACACTCAGGCCGGTGAAGGTTTTGAAGATCAGGCCGTAGGTGACGAATGCGTGGACGGCCAACGCGGCGAGCACGAGAAAGAAGTATTGGCTGAGGGCGAGGATCGCGCTGAATCCTTCCTGAGCGAAGGTGCGCGCGACGAGCGCGAACACGCCGAACGGTGCGGCCATCAAAAGAAGCATCACGAGCTTCATCACGATCGCGTTAAGATCGTTGGCGAGGGCGATTACACGGCGACCGGGAGGTCCGGCTAAGGTAGCCGCGAGACCAAAGAGAATCGCGAATACGATGATTTGCAGCATGTTGCCCTCGGCCATGGCGGCGAAGGGGTTTTTCGGGAAGATGTTGAGAATGACATCCGTGAGTGGCGGGCTTTCGTTCGCGACGAAATTGGTTTCGTAATCGAGATTCATGCCGCTGCCGGGTTTGAAGATCACGGCCAGGCTGATGGCGATGGAGATCGCGATGGCGGTGGTCGCCATGTAGAAGGCGACCGTCTTGACGCCGATGCGGCCTAATCGGCGCACATCATCGAGAGCGGACGTGCCGCAGATCAGCGACAAGAGCACGAGTGGCACGACTAACAGCTGAAGTGTTCGCACGAAGATCGAGCCGACGAGTGGGAAGATGTCCTCCACCAATAAACTCAGCCCACTGGTATCAGGCCCGACGATGTTGATGATGATGCCCACGATCGCTCCGAGGGCCATGCCGATGAGAATGTTACGGGTCAGATTTTTGGAATTCATACTAAGTGGGGTGG
>Ga0105053_10004344_pt1 | contig 20973 bp, 13 predicted proteins | sample BON01_FD_78093 | JGI IMG/M metagenome (GOLD analysis project Ga0105053, IMG submission 78093) | Freshwater microbial communities from Lake Bonney liftoff mats and glacier meltwater in Antarctica - BON-01 | ecosystem: Environmental > Aquatic > Freshwater > Ice > Glacier meltwater | place: Lake...
CAACGAAAAACTGTGATTCAGCATCTCCATAACCACATCGATCAGGTCGTCTGAACCCATTTCTAATATGAGATACGGTCCCCACAACAACTCGAAGAGTCGGACATGAATTTTAGCGACCTTCCACGTCCGCTTGGTACAGACGCAGTTCCCATTTTGCCACGAGAGAATCTTCCTATAAATCCATTTGAAGGGTTTAGGAAACTTCATGAAACATTTGGGCCAATATTCGGAATATGCAACGACACTGCAGATGGTCCGATCGAAACGGTGAGTTTGCTTTTGCTCTTAACGTAGGTTTTGAATCGAGATAGGTTTTTGTAAACGATCGCAAAGAGGCCGTTCGAATTATCAAAGACAAAACTTGGCTTAAAGGCCCTGGTACTTTTGAGCCTTTTCAATCCATCGTTCCCATGCACTTGATTAGTTTGGAAGGTGAAGTCCATTCAAAGTTAAGACGAGTCTCACAAAAGGTGCTCGCGAATCAAGTACAAGAGCGGATCTGTTTGATTTCATTTAGGCATGCGATCCGACTTCGAGAAAAACTCATTTTGAAGCAAGCACCATTTAGTATCACAGACATCGACAGGATATTGCGGTCTGTAGCACTAGATATTATTTCAGAAGCAATTTTTGGGACATCCTGGAACTCACTTGATGGCATTGATGAACAGAAAGCCAATGCTCTTTCAACTATCATGGAGACGTTACATTGGAGGATAAACGATCTCGGAGATCGTTCATGGCGAAACCGGCCATTTCGTCCATCGAAGGTCCTTGAAACATATTGTTTACAAGAGATTCGAAACCCGATGCCGGAAAGTATGCTTTTTGAATGGATGAAATATGATCTTTCTGATGACGAATTGCAGAATCTTTGCATGACGTTCCTCACGATGGGCCATGAGAATATATCCACTGCTATGTCGTGGCTTCTTCTGCAATTAGCCCAGAATCCAGATATTCAAAACCAAGCTCGTAAGCAAGTGATAGAAAGCGGTATTTTTAAAAGCACTACTCCACCAGCTAACCTTAAAATGAAACTTAACTCCCTCTCAGTGCTCAGCGATTCTTTTCTTGAAGCCTCCAGACTTTATCCTAGCGTCGCAGTTCTGTCTCGAATGAATCCCAAGGAAACTCAAGTATGTGGGTTCACTATCCCTGCCTACCAACAACTGGTTGTAAGTATTTATGACCTGAATAGAGACAGTAGTCAATGGGGAGACGATGCTCATATATTCAATCCTGGGCGAAAATGCGAGGCATGGACTTTTGGAGGCGGCCCTCGTTCTTGTGTAGGAAAGCCTCTTAGCTTCATTGAAAGTCCAATTGTTATCGCATCTATATTATCCGAGTTTCAAGTTCGGGCAGAAAAAGTACTCCCCCAAAACATGGTGAGTTTCAGACCTGGCAAACACGAATTAGAGTTTGTACAAAGTGCAGCAAAATTATAAACGCTTAAATACTAGTTTTATTTTTCATCGAGTTCTAATCTAGACTATCTCATGTTTCTTTTCTCGTCAGTGCTTTCCTAGGAGATTTAGAGAAAGGAAACTCCGGTAGTTCCGGTTTCAAGTTGATGCTGATGTTCTCTTTGTTGGCTTCTGTTCTATTCGGAGTGAGCTGTTCCGGCGTCAGACACACTCGCATCTTCCTATTTGTAATACGCGGACTCCTGAATTGCGGCGCTTGGCCAACAGGAGCAACTACTTGGTGCGCGTGGTATGTGGGTTCCATTCGGGGAGAGGCTAGTTGTGTATTTGCTCAGTCGGAACAAATAGGTATTCGTTTAGCGACCCTGAGAAATTTGAAAATAGCCCCAACCGTTGAGACCCTAGTCGTTTCTAGGGTACTGCTAGAATCTTTCGCTACTATGACATATTTTCAAAATTTTGACCGTTACTTTTCGCGGGGACCTTACCTTCGGCGGGGACCTTCATCAAGAACATTATTTGAAAGGTAAAAAAATATTTTGGATGGCGAAACGCGTGAAGATTGTAGGAGATACATGGATACTGGAGAAGAGAATAGGATCAGGATCATTCGCTTCGGTATTCCTGGCCAAGCACCAGCATGACCATGAGAAGCAAGTAGCTATAAAGGCCATCAGAAGGAACAAGCTCAACAAAAAACTGGCTTCTCACTTGCAGAAGGAGATTGTGATCTTGCAAGATATCTCTCATGTGAATGTAGTAAGACTAATAGAAACTCACGAGTCGACCAGACATATATATCTAGTCATGGAATATTGTAAAGGAGGCGACCTTCATAAATACCTTGGTAAACACATTCCATTAGAAATGCCCGTTGTGCAACGACTAATGACACACTTGGCACGAGGTATGTATTATTTATGGTCCTGTGACTTGATTCATCGAGATTTGAAACCCCAAAATTTGCTATTAGATGGCAACATTCTGGAAACTGCGACGCTTAAAATAGCCGATTTTGGCTTTGCTACGCAGCTCACTACCGCGTCCATGGCTCAAACTATGTGCGGAAGTCCGTTATACATGGCCCCAGAAATTCTAGATGGTCAAAAATATGACTCAAAGGCCGATTTGTGGTCTGCTGGAACAATATTATACGAGATGGTAGTCGGGACACCACCCTTCAGGGGAGGATCCCCAAAAGAATTACTGCGAAACATTCTTCGATCCACTTTTAGCTTCCCATCCGATATAATTCAAGCATCCGATGAGTGTGTGAATCTTCTTCGAGGTCTTTTAAAGGCGAATCCCAAACAACGAATAGGATTTCAAGAGTTTTGTACTCATCCATTCTTGGTGGATGCATCGATTGATGGACATATTGATCAACCATCTGCGATGCAGGTGTCTTCAGATGATTCGTCATTGCTCAACTCGTTGTCTTCCGATGATGAAAAACCACCTGAAGAAGCATGGGAATTTGTTGACACACTAATCAAACCGAAAAAGAAGGTTGTTGTCCCCGAACAATCACTGGAAGATGTTCAAGCAATTAGATATGTTGGTGAAATAGCAAATAGAGTCCAAATTCTAGGAGATTTGGCCCAATTATTAATCGATGGTATCACTAAAGCAACTCCTGATGAAGAATTCATAACATTGTTGCATTTTGACCCCATTGATCGGACTTCCATTGGATGTGTACTGCTTGGAAAATGTGTGTCTATATTCTATGACATCTTGAAAATTACTGCCACCCTATCTGAATTTGGAACTACCACAGAAGAAGCAGCAAGGGCAACCATTATCGATATTGAAAGCAAATACAAAAAGTTCTTGAGCAATGCTCGAACTTATCTCGACAGAATTGCAGCGGATGAGTTGCCATGTGCCGAGAAAGTTATCTTTGACATAGTCATTCAGCTTGCAGAAGGAGCAGCCACTTTAGAGACTCAGAACGAATCCCTTGACATTGCAACTTGTTTCCTCAACACGTCTATTTCCCTAATGGAGTTACTCTGCTCCGATGCAAAATTCGCTGCTTCCGAAAAAGAAACATTTATCGGGTTTTTGGTAATGCTTCGTAAGCGTAAGCAAGCCATAAATCAAAGAATGTATCATCGTGATTCTAGTCGTCCTCAATAAATTTAAAAATAAATTTGTATATAAAATCAAGTGTCACATGTTTCAACCAACTCTGCTGTCAGCTTGGTTCTGGCGTCAATTATTAGCTGGAATATATCGTGGACGCGTTTCTGAATTAATTCGCTATGGTCTACCCATTTATCTGGATGCCATTCTATTGAGGCTTGGTAATAGCCGCGCTTGATCTCTTTCGCAGATGCATTAGGTAGAATTTTCAAAAGTTCATGCGGAAGCATTGAATCATTTGGAATACCTACACCAGTAACTATTTTGACAATGCCACGACCAACATGAACAGAAACGTGATTTCTGGCATACTTGAAAGGAACACACACCAATTTCCCACCAAGTGAATTCACATTAAGAGTCAGTCCGTTCTTTTCTAATGAAGAAGCGCATTCTTTATTCAACACCCATGTAGACCAAGGAAACGGTATTTTGAAAATGTCACTGGAGGCCATAGACTCGTCGTTTGGTGTTCTCAATCGATGCAGCAAACTATCGCATCCAGATAACAGCTTTAATAGCCTTTCATAGTTAGGCATCACTTGAACGGGTATGCGAAAAACCTCTACTTTTGAATATTCTGCTCGATTGAACTTAAAGGCCAATGAATAGTTCCCAGGAGGTGCGTTGAGGGTTAATTTTTCAAAGTGCAATTCTGAATACGCTTCTCCTGTATCTACATCAAATACTTGTTGAACTACCCCATACAAGTCTCCTGCCAAATATGAATTGAACTCAACTTTTTCGTTGTTCAGTAGGCGAACATAGAGACCATCTGCTTTCGAAACATTCAGAGGAAATCCAAATTGATTCAGCAATTGAAATACAATCGGTTCTGGGAGACTAGTAAAAGACAGTATACTTTCAATCGGAGCGGATAAACGACGAAGAACGGTAGGGACAGGAACTGCGTTACTGCAATCGTGAAGCATTTTCATAGTGAGAAAACGGGATACACCAAGCGCCACATAGCTGCTCATGCATTGAATAGCTGTTTTCCTATCGTAACTATCCATATATAACTCTTTGCAAAAGTGCAGAGCAATATCTTCATTAATTCGCAACATATGGATCTCAAGAAAGCAGTGAGTGGAAGACAGGTCGGAAGCAGTGGCGCATAAATCGATTACAAGTGAAGAGTCAGTTTTAATCCCATGCGTCAGCAAACTACTCGCACATTCCTGAGGGGCGGAGTTGATTGCTTGTTGGCACATTGCTGTTTTTTCAACAGTCGTGAAAGATAACGGAGCCTCGTTAAAACACGCAACAGTAGCATTATTGGACACATTCTCACACAAGGATATCAGTAATGGCAATTCAAAAGGAAGCCGATATCTAAATGAGATCTCGGCAAGACAATCATGCGAAGAATAGCCAATCTCATCATTAGAGCACAATCTGATGCGATCTTTGACATCTAAATGTGGGGAAGCCCCCAAATGTTTAATGCATTCAAATGCGCGAGGGGGAGATGTATGGCGGGCTACGAAATTGCACAAACGAAAAGTGTGTGCTTTGGAATGGTGCTGCATTTCATTGATACATTCTACAGCAATAGAACGACTTTTGGAGGTTAAACCAGTACATAAACGGATGGATACCTGGTCACTATAACCCATATTGCCTAGCAAAGCTATACACTGAATTGCATCAGTACTACTAGGACAGTCTGCGCACAAAGCAATGATCTGCTCGTCAGTGAAATGATCAGGTACCGTTCGAACACATCGACCGACTTCAACATTGGCAGCCTCGCCAGTACACACTCGAAACATCGTTTCAGGAGAAACCGGGTGTCGTTTCTTCAGTAGTTCCAACATGCACTCTGCCTTAGGAAGTAGTTCATTCTTTTCAAGCGAGCAAATGGTTGCAATGTCAGGAAGATGGACTCTTGGGGTCTTGGATAGCACCTTGGAAAAACAATCTGCAGGTATAGTGCTCGCTGCTGATCTGCACAGCAATAATAAAATAGGATGACTTTCTTTGTACAAGATGCTGTCTGTCTCCTGCACCGCTTTACCTGCGCATTGCGCTGGTTCAATTCCATTGGCCTTTCCACATAATCTGGTGATAAAATCAATGTCGTTTTTAAAACGCTTGCTCTCAAGTTCTGCGAGTACAAACTTTGCACAAGCCCCTCTCGTCTCACTAAAATTCGCCTTTATATCAACACATAACCTTTCACGAGCATAATCATCGTTCAATTGCAGTGGAGAATTCTGAATACAATCAACTGAAAAATACGGATCTCCTTTCTTGCACAAATTCGTGACAGCACGCTGAAAAAAAAGGTCTCTCTTCATCGAGTTGGATGGTCGAAATATGGCGATATATTCGGTAAAGCAACTAGCAGTATTCCCTCCGCTAATTGCAGCCGTACACAAATCAATAAACAAATCGACCGAAAGGAAAGGATCGGAGTGAAGCGGGGCTGTTTCGAGCATGCATTCTGCCGGTCCGCTTGCAAATGACGGAAAGTTTTTTGCCGATTTAGAAGAGCACACCCTGAGTATGTTGTCGTTGGACAAATAACGGAGTTTGTTGGTCAGTTGTTGTACACAGCTGACTGGATACGTAGAAATAGCGCCTTCACACAGGAGGATCTCTGTGGTTGCGTTCCATGATTTGACTTTCCTTATCGCTGCTAAGCATTGACTTGGAACCGCGCAGGTTGAAAGAGATGCACTGCTACATAAAGGGAGGAATATATGATTTTGTGATTCCAAGCTATGTTTGGAAAATTTCTTTTGAAAATTGTGCGCGCAACAAACTGACGATAAATACTTTTCGGTGCCTCCTGCATCTATGCTGCATAGTCGAGAACTGTGTTCGAAAGTGAGTCCGACATCTTTCATCCATTTCAAACTGCATTCAATAGGACCGACGTCACTTGCAGATTGGCCGCATAATCGGACTAGATCAGTTGTCAATGTATCGCGATCAACATGTTGATGATACGTATATGTGACACTAGTAAATAGCTTGGCTATGTTCAAAAGACACGATGAAGGGGTCACCGTGTTTGATGTTGCAATACGACAAATAGTTATAAAAGCACGAACAAATTCGTCTTCAAATTGAAAGGATCGACCTATCAAAACTTTGACTGGTAAAAAGCATTCAACCCTCGTTTGAGCATCTTTATCCGTTCTACTTGGTGATCCATTTGCTTTACAAAGTTGAATGATTTGTTTATTGGACAAACTAAGACGCTTCGCAATAAGATCATTTGCGCATCGAGAAGGACCAACACCAGAGTTAACTTCACCTGTGATTTTCCCGTTACAAAGTTGAATTTTTTCAAAAACATCAAAGGTTCGTGGCCCAAGTTTAAAGCACCGGATTCGATCGATAATGGGATCTGATTTTAAAGTGCCTTTGCACAATTGAATTTTATTATTCAAATCAAGATCTTTCTCTGGGGATAATTTTAACAGACATTCAACAGGACCATCCATATTGCTTCCTTTACAAATATCTCCTAGAGTGACCAACACCGAAGGTGATGCTAGAACTGGAGTTGGGAGGATCTTTTCATAATCATTCTTTTCTAAAATACGAGCCAAACATATCCCAGGTCCAATACTAGAAGAATTCGTGCAAACTTGCAAACAAGCACTGTCTGCAAATGGATATTTCTTTTTAATAGCATTTTTTGGTGCACACTTACTCGCACACTCGGCCGGGTGAAGGTCTTTTGCGATGGCACAAAGCCTCACAATGTCGTCGAAATTAAATGATTGCAGCAGACCAAAATTGATAGAACACAAGAATGGGGTTAAACTGTTGCCTTGTTGGCACAGCGAGATCACCTGGTCTTGTTTCAAATTGTATTGAGTGGCTTGTCGAAAACAATCTATCACTCCAAGGGAATCATCAAGATACTTCTCTGGATGAAATTGCTTGCATAATGCTACAATAGAATTCAAATTATGCGTTTCACTTCGCATTTTTTGAAAACATCGTGACGGCTCCTCTGAACGAGCATGAGCGCAAAGTTCCACCGCCAGATCTGGTTTTCCGATAAGGTAAATATTTTTTTCAACACAATCCAGAACGAATGGCAATGTCAATTCCGACGTAGTTGAACATAGAGAGAATATATTGGGCTTACCCACTTTGCCCCACAGAGACTTGAAGCAAGCAATAGGACCGTTGGAATCAGGTAGTAAAGAACAGAGTTCAGCTTGCTCTGCACTTCTAAGCCCGCTTATAAACTCGCCCTTCATACACCGTGCCGTAGACGCTTCTGCAACAAGCATCCACGCAAGGAAAACAACCACTCGAAACATGACACAACAACCGTATTTTCTGAAAGTACTAACACGATGTATTAAAATACAATACATACAAGTCCTTAACGAAAATTACTCTAATCCTCACATACGCGAATCCATAAGACTTCTGGGGACCTATCCGAGAAAGTTCGTTTTGTAGTAGTTTATTAACGAAAATACTAGAACTGGATCAATGGTTTTGAGAGTAGCAACCAAACAATTTGACAAACTCGATCGCCTGCTTATAGCTTAAATCATTGGTATCAGTAACCTCAACTAAAAAACATGTCTCTTGCAACTCTTAGCAAATCTGAACACGATGAAGCATGCTGCTCATTCGCAGCATTGATCCTTCAAGATTCCGGAGCAGATATCACTGGTGAAGCTATCTCCGCAATCGTCAAAGCATCAGGCAACGAAGTGGAAGCCTACTGGGCTCCTCTATTCGCTGGACTTCTTTCAAAGGTAGATGTTTCCGAGCTTATCATGAACAGCACCAAGATTGGTGGTGGTGGTGGCGGAGGAGGAGCTGGAGGAGGAGAAGCCGCAGCTGTCGAGGAAGAAGTTGTTGAGGAAGAAGAAGAAGAAGTTGATGTCGGAGGAGGAGGACTATTCGGTGGAGATGATGCAGGAGGAGCATACTAAATATTGAATCATCTTTGGAGCAGGCCGGTTATATCTTGTTTCAGTAGATTGATTTTTAACTTTTTAAGTATTTTCTTTACTCTCGCTCGATTCTTTTAATCGTTGTTTATTTCAATTGGTAGATAGATATAAGGAATCTCTTCCAAGGAGATAGCACAGGAGGAGGATTCTACATATTGAATCGTCTTTTTACGGAGTCATGTCGTTTTGGTAACTTGTTTCAGTTGGTTGACTATAAGTACTTTATTTTATCGTTATGTTGGGCGACTGTCTACAGTAACGTATGTATTTTAAAAATTAAAAACCTGGATTTGTTTTAAATAACAAATGGTTTTAGAAGTATGAGTTCTTCGAACTTTTCAATTTGATCGGTTTCAGATAGTGTTCTTCTTCAGGGTGAAAACTCAAAACCTCCTTGAGAATATCGTTTTGAATTTCGCTCTTTTCCAAATCATCATCGGGTATAACATCCTCAAACAAAAACATCTTATCATGCACAGGTTCATCTTCAGGTTGATGTAAGGATGCCAAGTAAGGATGTTTTAACGCATCGTCCACCGTGATTCGTTTATTCGGATGGAACTTGAGCATCTGATTGATTAAATCCAATGCAGCAGGGTCTCTGTCGGCGTATATAGAATCCAAAGCACGAGGCTTGCGGATGGGAAGATTCCTCATGAATCGCTTGGCTTTTTCACTTTTGATGAAGTCTAAATCAGCCTCTTCTGGTGTTCCAAGAACATCTGTAATCAATTGAAGTTGATGGATATAATCTTCACCTGGAAACAACGGTTTTCGACCGAGTAGTTCGGCGAAGATACAGCCCACTGCCCAAACATCGATGGCTTTGGTGTACTCACGACAAGCCAACATAATCTCGGGAGCACGGTACCAGCGAGTTACAACATATTCCGTCAATTCTAATTTCGTGTCTTCCAAACCTCGAGCGAGACCAAAGTCACATATTTTCAAATCGCAATTAGAGTTCAAAAGCAAGTTCGAAGGTTTCAAATCTCGATGCAGAACATTAGCAGAATGAATATATTTCAAGGCACGAAGGATTTGGTACACAAAGTATTGGATATGGTCATCTGAAAGTTTTTGCTTGGAATATATTACACGATGCAAATCCGTCTCCATCAATTCAGACACTATATAGATGTCCTCAAATGTTTCCATCGACTTGGGTGGCAGAACATCTTTGACATGGATAATGTTCTCATGGTCGAAATGTCGAAGTAGTTTAATCTCACGCAAGATGCGCTTGGCGTCCACGAGATCTTCAAAAGCTCGCGTAACTTTTTTTATGGCTACCTTTTCATTCACTTCGGTGTCTAGCGCACTCACCACAACACCGTAAGCTCCTGTTCCCACAGGTTTGATGAACTTGTATCTTCGGTCAACTTCAAAGGTGGTTGCAGGAGTCACAAACGTGTAGGTCGATCGTCGTATGGGTGGGGCTTCAAAATTAGAACACTGATCTACTTCCATCTCTGTTGGTGACTCAGCGCTTTTCCTCCTCGTGGTCAATCTGTTGAATAGCCTTGTAGCTCGACTCACACTTCCGCCACCATTGGACTTTGATTCTTCTTCAGTGAACTGCGTCTCTTCACTTTTTGATGAGACAGGAAATATTTCGGTTCGAGCTAGGCCGATAGAATGGGTCAATGCATCCAGCCATTCCTTTTGCCGGCTCAACGTATCAGCGCACATCACAATCACTTGACGGTTGGTCGATAATTCAATGCTAAATTTCTTGTAAGTCGATTCCTTAACAAACGTATTGCTCGTGATAGGAATTTCTCCTCTAGGAGAGTTCAAGTCTTGGTCTGTTTTGAAGTAGCACAATGTGGTATTACGAAGCACAAAGTAGCGACGTTTCCAGTTTCGACCTGTCTTCATCGCCCGCTTCACAAGATACCCCTCCATCGTTGAGGACACCTCACTCATTGTTGTTAGACTAGCGATCGGTTACATTCCTAATGAACTACTAGTGTAAACAATAATCAACAGTTTCGGTGGACTTTTAGCTTCGAAAAGCGTTTGCTTGTATGTTGTGACATATTTGTCAAGTCGAGGGATGCAATTAAATTACATCTGGAGAAATAGAATGTGAATTCAGTGGTTCCACATAATGGCGTTGTTTCTGATTATCTCACGGATTGTCATCAGGCTCTTTTCTTTCAACAACATACTCTTGTTTATTAATTAAGAAATTAGCATTTGATGGCTTTTATCCACTACTCGTAGTGCTTTAAAAAAATCGATTTTAGCTGTGTTTAAAAGTAGTCCCAATGCATTTTAAAGAGCTAGACGGAGGATTATTACTGGTATTAAATGCGTATGGACTAGCTGCACATAAATTGTAATTCATTACATTATTAGACGTTGTGCGCTGTTTTGCATATATGGTGGATAGTTTAACTAGCTAGTTGTTGAAATATAATGGACGGTCAAATTTTGCTCCATGCTTTGTGGATTGTCGCACACACATTTACATATAATTCATTGTCCATTTTGATAGTTGAATTCAAGGGCACAACAGGAGTGGAGTCTGCGGCTTAATTTGACTCAACACGGGAAAACTTACCAAGCCCAGACACTTTAAGGATTGACATATTGAGAGCTCTTTCTTGATTATATGGCTGGTGGTGCACCGCCGTTCTTGGTTGATCGAGTGAATTGTCAAGTGAATTTCGTTAACGAACGAGACCTCAGCCTACTAAATAGTGAGTCTTATGGTGACACGGAATTTCTGCTTCTTAGAATCATTTTTGGGTGTACTGGCGTTCTAGCCTCTGGTAGACTGTAAACATGAACTGCTGCTGGATACCTCACGGATAGCCTTAGGGCTCCTTTCTTTCAGCAACTTACTCTTGTTTTGAACAAACAGAAGATAATTAAAATTTAACCCCCCCCAAATGGATCAACCTACAACAACTATTAAACTTTTGAAATTCGAAATATGGCGACATAATATCTCTGAAATAATCTTCGACAATTGAAGATGAGGAACTCTTAAAATTTGTTTTGAGAAGCGAGACACATCAAACCTGAAAGACAAACTATTGTCAAAAGATTGTACAACGACCATAAACGACCTTCAAAAACTATAAGTTCTTGTAAATCAACCACATGTTGAACTATATGTTCTGCAAAGCTAACAAAAAACGATATACATCCGTTGGAAAGCCCTTTGTCAACGAGGAACTCTTAAAAACTTGTTTTGAAAAGCGAGATCCCATTAAGCCTTTAAGAGAAATTATTGCCAACCGAATACATAACAACCAAGAAAACCATACAAGAACGTGAAGTTCGCGTATATCATCCATAAGCACCTGAAAGTGAAATTCGATACTATCATAGATGATCGTGCTGCCCCTGAAATACCTTGCAACCATCGAAAACGAAGATCTCTTAAAATTGTTTTTTGAGAAATGAGTCAACATTAAACGTGGTTGGCAAATGATATTTGGATATGGGATCAATGGAGGAAGATCGCTTGGAAAGCCGCAAGACGCACCATCAACGTCTTCATCGGGTATCAGTGATATTTAGTAGTCACGGACGATTTCAGCCGACTCACGTTCTTAATACCGATCAAAACTCAGACAGCTATAGAGATTGATTCGTTTTTGTGTTATGCCCCCCGGCTGCAAATATTGTCAGACAACCACAAGTCGTTTATTGATCAAGTATTAATTAAATCTTTTCATGCAAAACCAGGAACGCAAGTGGCATTATAAAATGTAGCTTAGAGTGTCGATTGGGTTAGGAGTGAAGAATGGTTTATCATTCTTAGCTCGTCGCCCCCAAAATTTAACTTTAATGAGTATGTGAATCCTATTTGAGCGTTCGAATGAAGATATGTTGAGGCAATATCTCCCAAATCCTAATTCCACGCTAAGATGCTGCAGCTATTTGGTACGAGACCGAACGACTGAACCTCCGTTTCAGTGTCAATGTATACTTGACTGAATATTAGGTTAGCCTCGTTGTTATTTTACATCTCGGTAGGATATTCGAATCGTGAATTCAATTTTTTTTACTTTCGTCCTAGAAATACCGGAGATTTAAAACACATTGAATTATTCTTCCTTAGGATGAAATCTGCAATTAATTAACAGAATTGCGAAGAAAAATCGGTGCCGAAGCAGTGTTTACTTATTACAGTCGTTCACCAACAGGAAACGGAGTCAATGGGCAAAGCCACCGATCTACGATGCAGAAGATTCGTATATGTTGTGAAGGTAAGACCACCGAGTGGGTGAATTACTTACCATCGATCCAATATGTGGTGAATACCAGTTCTGTTTCAGGAATGAAGAGCATCTCTCCATTTGATTTAATATTCGCTCGATGCCCAACTGCCACTTGCGTTCCTGGATTGCGAGGGAAATATTTAATGATGCGAAAATTGTGTCGACCTTCTTGAGGAGCTAGTAGCTGCAGTTAAATACGGGTGATCCAGAAAAACCGCAAAAAGTGCTTCCGGAATATAGTAACTAGACAACACTGACATAGCGAATATTCCAGGTACCACAGAATGTCACGCGAAGCACTGAGTAGGACGAAGTCAAATGTGGCACATGAACTTAATACACCCATTGTCCCAGTTCACAAGGACATCGAGGGCTTGAACAGCTTTCTTAACGATGACAAGTAAATCGCGATCAACATGTTGTCACATCATCTTCTAGAAGAAACCTGAGAGGGCACAGGAAGAAGATGTAACACCGAATAACAACCTCAGTGGTACCTAAAAGAAGTCAGCAGGAATAATTGCCATTTAATCAGCTGAATGTTAACTGTAAAATGCAGCTTCCAGAAGCCAGCTCATTTAGACTCCATTTCACTTACACAATTCGCTTGAAAAGGACACATTTGCAGTCAAATGCCATTAATATTTTTAACTTTTAGGGGACTCGAGATCATCTGAAGTGGACTGAGAGACGTTCACTTCTGAATCACGCGAGGCCCAACCCTGAGTTAATTTTTATTTAATGAAGCCATCCAACCGGTTAACGTAGTATTCAATTTCAAAAAATTATTAGTACCAGTTGGCTGTAATTTTACGTGCAAGTGATGTTCATTTTCAGAATAAAAAGAAAAGCGCTCGCACGCGCTTTGCTTTCCTCTGTTCTTCTTTCGTACGTACTAGGAGTCATTATGGTAACATGTAGATAAATTTCTTCGGGTGTGTACCGCCCTTTCCAACAAGTTTTGAAAGATTGGATGCAAACCTGAAACTATGACGGATTTTATAGATGCAAGACAATCTCTAGTGAATGCCAAAGACAGGCATTTGGTCTCCAAGGAGCTAGTGGGTGCAAATGTCTACCACAAAGAAGGCCAAGATGCCATTTGCGAATCAGGGGACAAAGTAAACTTGACCTCAACTGGCAAGTGGTACAGTCCGTGGGAGAAAGCCTTCCAAGTTCCTGACGTACTTAAGGTTTCAGACGGTACTGAGAAGGAATGGAAGGCTGTTGTTGATGGTGCCCTTGATCAAGTTCAACAACTTTGCAATGAAGAAAATGGATGGGTGAAGAGCTCTGCTAACATCGACACCAATCCTGATCTTGCAGTAAAGGGAACTCAAATGTTTCGTCTGAAAATGGATGTGAAAGTGGATCCTCAAATTCTTCTTTGTTCGTTTCTACACATGGGTTCATTGGGTGCGTGTGATTCCTCAGTACTTTATGCCAGGGAACATTATAGCTATCGTGGAGATCAAACTTCTTTGATCCACATTGTCAAGTCGTACGGGCCTTCTATTGTAGCCAACAGAGACCTTGTATACATTCAATCATGGATGGAAGAACCAGACGGAACCATCGTTCTTGCCTGCAAATCTGTGGACAACATCATCCCTTCGAAGGCAGTTCCTGGATGTGTACGAGCGCACACAGAGCTATTTGGCCTCCAGATTCGTCCAAAGACTATTGAAGTAACTTCATTCTTAGGCAAAAAGTCAACTATTCAAGGTTGCAGTGTGGTTATGGTGGATCAAACTCACTTTCATGGGATGGTTCCAAACATGGTAGTGAACAAATTCACCCCAAAAACGTTGAGTGGATTCCTGACTAAAGTAGAATCTGCATCAGTTGGATGGGTAAGCAATGGCGTAATTACACCTTTAATTGATAAATACGTGTTGCACAAGGAGTCGCAAGCAGAAGAAGAGAATTGAACACAAAAATGAATTAATTAGAACGTGAATAATAATGATATTACCAAGGGCATTCAGAATCCTTAACACTCCGAGACTTTGAATATTTATCATCGAGAGAAATTTCATGCATGCGAGAATTATGAAGATCCGAAATATGAATCCTTTTTGTATGAGAATGAAATTCAATCCTACAAAGACCATCGAAAATTTCTTCGCCGTCTGGACCATCCCTAATGGTAGTCAAGGTGTCCCCATGAATATCAAAAATGACAATTGAATTTGTCCCACGATCAGCGACGTAAAACTTATTATTCCCAAACGCAACATCCCATGGGTTTTTTAACACGCCTCCACTAATAATCTTTTCAGTCTTTCCATTGTCAATGTTCACAACTTGAACTCTAGCATTTCCTGAATCCGCGATTGCAACTCGAGTACTGCCACACATACATATACCTCTCGGGTATTCGTACATTCCCAGTCCACTTCCTTTTGAACCGAAAATTCTTACCAGTCGTCGGTCCACGCCGAACACTTTTATTCGGTGCATCTGTGTTTCCGTCATCACTGTGTCGCCACTCAACTCACTGACTGCGGTACCGAAAGGATACTGCAATACATACATGTGAGCAATACATAGTTGAAAATAAAAATTATTGAAAACGTACTTGGAATTCCGGAAGTCTCATAATCATCGCATCCATTGCTTGCACCAAAAAAAGTTCCGTTACACATTCAAAAAACGATTGAATGCAAATTGCATGAAAGGTTTCACACCAACATGGTCAAGTAAAGTAGAGACCGAATTTCAAGAAAGAGTTGAAGAAAGAAAAGAAGAAGAAAATGGAAACGTTAGATGGAGAGTCAAAGACTTTCAAGGTGCGTACCACGTAACACGAATTGAAAGCAAACTCCCAATTGCAGGATCTGCTATTCAATTAGAACGACTCAGAGTAAGCGCAGCTGCTACCAAACATGCTAGACAAAATACCACTATGGAACAGCTACAGAATACATTTGAGGCAAGTTCGAAAGGACAAGTAGCTCTGGAGGCGAGCATGATCAAATTTAAGTTCAACCCAACTAATTACGTGTACGATAACATAGAAAAAATTATCAGCGACAGAGAAAATGAGCTTGAAACAATCAACAAACGTTTTAATAGAGAAAAACAAGCGTTTTCTGCCGGGTGTCCCATTTCCACACTACGACTATTTGAAGTAGTAGATATCAATGATATTAAATCAGCTCAAGATATGCTATCCAGAGGCCTTGTCGACCCTAATGCAGTAGGAGCATTTAACAATGGAAGAACCTGTTTAATGGAAGCATGTTCTCGCAGTAGGATCACAATGATTGAATGCTTATTGAAGTTTGGAGCAGATCCTAATCAGAAAGATGCCAGCGGTACTGGAACCCTACAATGTATGTGGGAACTTTACATGGCAGAACCAAAATGCAATCAACTACGGAAAAAGGTGCACTTGCAAAATATTCATAGTATATTAACCTGTCTACTTGACTTTGGAGTTGGTTTGGGAATGAAAGGGTCGGATGGCAACACAGCCCTTCATACAGCAGTAGCTCAAAAATCGCCAGAATTATGCTGGTTGATACTCCAGAGAGGAGATGTTTCTCTATTAGATGAGAAAAATAATGCTGGACACATTCCATTAGATTGCGCTCCTGACAAAAACGATGATTCATTCAAATTAGTTTTGAATTGGAGAAAGTTCGTATCCGCGAATAAACTAACTGAGTTTTCTAAGGAATGGTTTAAATTCATCAATAATCCCCAACCAGGTCCAGGACTGGCCATAAACTTTCATGCCCAAAAAGTGCTAGATGGGTTTCAAATGGCAGAATGGTCGAGTGAATCAACTCATATTTTCAAAAAACAATTAGCGCTAAGACAAGAAGAAGATACCCGACAAAACAACATCAAATACAAAACTAAAAGTGAATCAAAAGAGGTTGGAAATAAAGTCGTCATTGCAGATGCTGTTAAGCGTGCACAAGTTCAATACACACCCCTTTACCGGTCACGAATCGATTCCCAACGCAAAAAGATGAAACCTTCAGAGAGAAAATTAACATTGGTAGAATATTTGGTCGGGACCGAAACGCGAGAAAAAGCTGTGATTGTGGATCAAGCGCGAAAAGTAAGAGGCCAACATCAAAAACTAGCTGTTAGAAGACTTGGAACTGCCCAGTCCATTTTAAACGACAATTTCAAAGGCAGACCGCGAGTCATCCATCCCAGCTCAGAGACCACACTGATAAGACCATGGACTTCATCTGTTGTTGCACGACCTGGGGCATCTGTACGTCCCAACATCCTCGCTAAAGTTGCTAACGATAGTTTAAACGATTCCGCATCAAGTAACACACTTCACACAACTGCACAATATTACGCCAAACGAGTCAGTAACACCAAGACCGATGAGAAACAATCTAAAGGTGTAGCTCCAAAAACAGGAGTAGATGCATTCAAACCATTGCGTCGAGGAACTTTTTCTACTGCTGACTTGAACTTGGGGGCAACGAAGACGATGGGTACAACACCCGAGAAAGTCTTGTTTGTCAATGAAAGGCGTAATGCGGTAAAACAAACGAAATCAGATATCCAAACTTGCACAAAGAATATCTCGGAGTTAAACTTCGAAAACGACATCAAAGTAAAATCGCAAGCTCGAAAGTCTACATCATCCACTGGGACGGTCATGAATCCGACGTTGCTACCTCCAAGTTACAATGAGCACGAGTTGTACAGTTCTCTCCGATATCAAAATACAGGTTTACGAGGAAAATTCGGTAGACTAGAAATTGCCGAAGCCCTGACGATCGCCGTCAGGAGAACTCAAGCTGGAGTGATTCCGAAATGTATAGTAGATGCAATTTTAAACAGTATTGACGACAACGAAAGCTCCCCTGGAGGCTTGGTTTCCATAAATGATCTGAAAGAAAAATTCGCAAACTTTGTAGTTAATAAAGTGCCGATTGATGTTGGTCCAGTTTTGGGAATTTTAGACGAGGGTTTAAAAGCTGGCCATAAATTGGAAATGCTGCATCCTAGTCTCGATGAGTTTATTCACTTGAACGGAAACTATCCTCAGCGACCTGGACCTTTTGATTCGCGACCTTCAGTTTCAGAACCATGGTGTGAACCTTCCAACATCACATTCAAGTTGGCCAAATACAAAAGCAGTGATGAGAATCCTAATATTACCAAATACATCAAAACGAGCAACCACTTTTAGCAAAATATTAATTAAAAGTTGATTCATTAAAAACGAGATTACGGAAGCATGTAATGTTTGCCTGCTTCAAGAGCGTATTTGTCACCATCGATGATTAAAGTCAAAGACTCGACAGCGTTCAACTCCAACCAACCCAAATTCATAGAAGCTACGGTCGTCTTAACCGATGTAACAGCAGCTGAAGTTGCCTTCAATGCAGTCATCAACACATCATCAGACGCGAAACCAACGCAAGGCCAGTACAGGGAAACAGAAACAACAAAGTCTCCAAATTCTTCATTAGAAGTTCCAATCTCACAAGCATGAGTTGCACGCTTTTGAATCGAATGAACCTGCCTACGAAGAGTGCCAATGATCAGATCATGATTGTTCAAAATGGCTGCATCCATTTCGGCAACATCTCCTGACTTAACGTCGTAGAATATGTCAACAACATCCTCTGGTTGGATACCTGAAGAACGACGGAGTCGCTGCACGCGGTTCATAATTTCTCGTGCTGTTTGTTCCTGAATCAGGGTCTGGTCCACAAAGGTGTCAAGCACGACGGTGATGTTCAACGCGCCTACTTTCGCCTGGAATTTCAATTCATCCACTAGTACTTGACGATTCATATGAACCTCGTCAAGGGTCAAAGTTTCGCCTTCAATCTCAAGGGACCCTGCTTTTTGAAATGCTGATAATTCCTTGTGGTTCATTGCTTGGAGTTTTTTGTTGATGACTCCAAATTTCTTTCCCAATTTGCTTCCGAGTACTTGGCCATCTCCTTTGGCTTTTAAAGTGCAATACTTCTCTTCCTCCGTAGTGTATGTCACGTTCTTCACATTCAACTCCAGCTTAATATAAGATTCCAGTTTTCTAATGCCGTCCAGAGTTTTTTCAGTCTCGTGAACGATGATCAATTCCCGCAATGGTCTCTTCAATGGAATATCGTTGCCGCGACAAAGTCGTCCTAACGTTACGACCTCTTGCATGTGCTTCATCCTCGTCTCGATCTCTTCATCAATCAATGACAGATCAGGTTCTGGGATCATCAAGAAATGAACGCTCTTTTCCTCCTCTTTTGTGGGAATAACCAGCTTTTGGTACATGCACTCAGCGAAGAATGGTGTGAAGGGAGACATTAATGTACTAAGGTTTACCAATACCACGTACATGGTACTAAGACCGCATTTAGTATCTTGTAATCCTAGGGAACCTTTCAATCTGGATCGATTCAATCGCACATACCAATTAGTAAGTTGCGTGATGAAATTCACCAAACGAGGAATAACAGTATACAGGCGGTACGCTGCCATTTCCTCTCGAACAAACTTGATTAAACCGTGTAGCGCGGCCATGATCCATTTATCCATGATGTTGGTTGTCAAAATGGAAGTTGACCTCGCTGTGTCTCTTTCAAATACCCAGCCTTCATCCCGTTCAGCCCTTTGAACACTTTGCACAAAGAACCTGTAGGTGTTCAACCACGGCAAAAAGATCTCCTTGAGGTTCTGCAATACGCCTAATTCCTTAAATGCCAATGGCTCTGCTCGAACAACAGGTGAGTTAATGAGATACAACCTCACTGCATCAGCTCCATAGCGAGACACAACCAACATCGGATCCGGGAAATTCTGTAAACTCTTGCTCATCTTTTTCCCGTCCTCTGCCAAAACCAATCCATTCACAATCAAGTTCTTGAAAGCTGGTTTGTTAAATAGAGCAGTTGAAAGAACCATGAGAGTGTAGAACCAACCCCTTGTTTGGTCCAGACCCTCAGCGATGAAATCAGCAGGAAACCCATTTTCAAACTTTTCCTTATTTTCAAATGGATAATGAAGCTGCGCATAAGGCATCGACCCAGATTCAAACCAACAATCAAATACTTCCGAGACTCGCTTCAAATTCCCCTTGCCTTGCTTGCTAGGAATGGTAATATGATCCACATTCTCACGATGCAAATCGGTCACTTGAACTCCTGATAATTCTTCGAGTTCTTTAATAGAGCCAATTACCACAACTTCCTCGCCGTCTTCACTTTGCCATATTGGCAGGGGAGTCCCCCAGTATCGGTTGCGTGAAAGGTTCCAATCTCGTGCATTTTCAAGCCAATTGTGAAATCGTTTTTCTTTCACGAATCTTGGGACCCAATGAGTCACATTGTTGTTCTTCAACAAGTCTTCCTTTATAGGATCCAGTTTCATAAACCAACTTGAAATGGCCTTGTAAATCAATGGGGTCTTGGACCTCTCGCAAAACGGATAACTATGCACATAGTTGGACTTGGACACCAATCTTCCCATGGCTTTAAGCTTGACGCAAATATCCTTATCGGCATCTTTTACATTGATACCCTTGAAATCCGGCACTTCATCGGTGAAGCGACCATTGTCATCCACTGGACATGGCAGGTCCCCGCCTTTCACGATAACTTGATGTTCCATGCAAACCCTGTAATCATCCTCTCCAAAAGCCGGTGCTTGATGTACAACTCCAGTTCCACTATCAGCTGTCACATAATTATCGTTCAAGACTTGAAATCCATTCGGGTGATCTTTAAAGTAGTCGAACAGTGGAACATATCTCATACCTTTCAAATCAGCTCCAAGAAAATTCTTTTCAATTTCAAATTCACCTCCTTTGTACTTTGCACCTTGTTTTTTTAACTTTGGAAACAGTTCTCCAATCCTATTTTCACCTAGAATGAACCTCTTTCCTGTTGATAAATCTTTCACTTGGACATACGGCAATTCAGGATGCACGCACAATCCCAAGTTACTAGGCAACGTCCAAGGAGTCGTAGTCCATGCAACGAAGCTAATCTCAGGATCATCCACTAAAGGAAACGCTACGACAACAGCAGGGTCAGAGACATCGCGGTAGTCATTTCCTGCTTCAAAGTTAGACAGCGGAGTATTGAGCCCCATAGAATAAGGCATAACTCTAAACCCTTTGTAGATGAGTCCCTTTTCGTAGATCGTCTTGAAAACCCACCAAATGGATTCCATGAACCACGGTTCCATCGTTTTGTATCCATTCTCAAAATCAATCCAACG
>Ga0105053_10004346_pt1 | contig 20970 bp, 13 predicted proteins | sample BON01_FD_78093 | JGI IMG/M metagenome (GOLD analysis project Ga0105053, IMG submission 78093) | Freshwater microbial communities from Lake Bonney liftoff mats and glacier meltwater in Antarctica - BON-01 | ecosystem: Environmental > Aquatic > Freshwater > Ice > Glacier meltwater | place: Lake...
AGGAACATTCTCGCCTTCATGGACCTTGGCGAGCGACCACAGGATACTTACAACGATACGTATGTTGGGCCGGGAAGCGGAAACCAGAATGTACCTAACAATAACGCCAACAGTCTTTACAATAGCGTGTATAACACCCCCGGAGCACGTGACATCAGCCAATCTGCGTCTGCCTTTGCATCGTTGGCTGCAACAGACAATTTCATCAACTCGCAGGATTATGAGGGATTGGAATTGGCCACAAAGCTCTCCGCAAACGAATATCGCCTCAATCCGCAGCTCGGTTACATCTCCCTAAACAGGGAATTGCAGCCTAACGAGGTGCTTGCCGTTGCATTTCAATACACCTACGCAGGTCAGGTGCATCAGGTGGGCGAATTCTCTACCGATGGAATAACAGGCGCAAACTCGCTTATTGTGAAGCTTTTGAAGAGCACTGTTACAAATCCGAAGATTCCAATTTGGGATTTGATGATGAAGAACGTCTATAACATTGGCGCGTATCAGGTGGTACGGGAGGATTTTCGGTTGGATGTAATCTATGACAACATTCCGGCAGGAACGCGAACCAACTATTTGACCGAAGGTGCCATTGAAGGCCAGATTCTGCTCCGTGCATTGAACTTAGACCAGCTGAACAACAATAATGACCCGTATCCTGATGGTTTCTTCGATTTTGTGGAAGGCGTTACCATCAACAGTCAAACAGGTAGAATCATTTTCCCAGTAAAGGAGCCTTTTGGTTCTTATTTAGAAAGCAAATTCAATCTCCCTACCGAACAGGCCATTGCCGATAAATATGTGTTCCCACAGTTGTATGATTCTACCAGACAGGCGGCCCTCAACTTTCCAGAACTGAACCGATTTATATTGGCAGGAACCTACAAAGGGCAGGGTGGTTCGGAGATTTCGCTTGGCGGAATGAACATCCCGCAAGGAAGCGTTACGGTATCGGCTGGTAGCCAAATGCTGGTCGAAAATCAAGATTACACGGTTGATTACACGCTCGGACGCGTGAAGATTATCAACGAAGCTATTATTCAATCTGGGCAGAGGATAACGGCCAACAGCGAGAGCAATTCGCTTTTCAATATCCAGCAGAAAACATTGGGCGGTGTGCACCTCGATTACGTGGTCAGCGATAACCTCTCGTTTGGTGGTACGGTTCTCAACCTCCAAGAAAGACCGCTTACCCAGAAGGTAAATATGGGAGATGAGCCGATAAACAACACCATTTGGGGACTGAACGGAAACTACCGAACCGAGTCACGTTTCCTCACCAAACTGGTGGATAAGATTCCGCTCATAAACACAAAGGAGGTTTCTACCATTTCGGTAGCGGGAGAGTTTGCGCATCTCATTCCTGGAAACGCAAGGGCAATTACCAAAGGTGGAATTGCCTATATAGATGATTTTGAGGGCAGCGTTAACTTTATCGACCTAAAAAATCGCCAATCGTGGGTGCTGGCCAGTACACCGCAGGGGCAGACAGAAAACCCCATGTTTCCAGAAGGGTCTTTGGCCAACGACATTGGCTACGGAATGAACCGCGCTAAGTTTGCGTGGTATGTTATTGACCCGCTTTTTTACCGAAATAACAACCTCACGCCAAGCCACATTGGCGTTAACGAACAATCCTTCCACTACACACGTGCCGTGCTCGAACAGGAGATATTTCCGAACAGACAATCGCAGATTGCCAATCAGCAGACCAACCTGCCCATGTTTGATGTGGCGTTTTACCCTGATGAAAAAGGCCCGTATAACTATGATGCGGATGGAAAAACACCCCTAGGAGTTCAGATTGCCGCAGGTCTTGAGCAAGATGGTTCGTTAAGCGATCCGGCTTCTCGTTGGGGTGGTATTATGCGGCCAATTACAACCAGTGATTTTGAAGAGAACAATATTGAGTTCATCCAGTTTTGGGTGATGGACCCCTATTATTACGATACGCAGAACACGCACACGGGAGGAGACCTCTATTTCAACCTTGGTAACGTTTCGGAGGATATCTTACGTGATGGTAGAAAATCGTTTGAAAACGGACTTCCAACGCCCACCAACGATAATCTAACAGATACAACCAACTGGGCCATTGCTCCAATCATTCAGAATATTATCAATGTTTTTGACAACGACCCCGTGGCAAGACCATTTCAGGATATTGGTTTGGATGGTATGAACGATGAGCAGGAGGTTTTGGGCCATACTGCTACTCCGGGCAACAACTCTAACTCAGATTACGTGACTAAGCTAATTGCCAGAAGGGATGGCGGATTCTTAAGTCAAGCCGCTTTTGACAAGTTGATGTCCGACATCTCTACCGACAACTTTAAATTTTATAGAGGAGATGACCTAGATGCTCAAGAGGCCACCGTTCTGGAACGCTATAAGCCTTACAACGGATTAGAAGGCAACTCGCCAACTGCCGATCAATCGGGAACATCGTTTCAGGCATCTTCTTCCACCATTCCAGATGTGGAAGACATTAACCGAGATAATACCGTAAATGAGACGGAAAACTATTTCCAGTACAAGGTAAGTATGCGCAAGGAAGACCTCGTGGTGGGTAAGAACTACATTACTAGCGAGGTGGTTGGACTTGGAACGCTTGCCAATGGTACCACCATTGATGTGAAATGGTATCAGTTCAAGATTCCTGTAAGAACGCCAGACCGCGTGGTTGGTAACATTCAGGATTTCCGTTCCATCCGTTTTATGAGAATGTATTTTAAAGGATTTGAGGATTCTATTGTTACCCGTTTTGCCCGATTGGAACTCGTGAGAGGAGAATGGAGACGGTACCTTTTCTCGTTGGAAGAGCCGGGAGAATACATTCCGGGCGATCCAACAGACGATGCTCTGTTTGATATTTCGGTGGTGAACATTGAGGAGAATAGCGAGAAGGAGCCAGTAAACTACGTTCTACCTCCTAGCATCGACCGCCAGCAAACGCCATCAGGAAATACTACGTTGCGGCAGTTAAACGAACAGGCTCTGTTGCTCAAGACCTGCGATTTGGCAGATGGGGATGCACGGGCCGCATTCAAGAACACACAGTTTGACATTCGTTCTTACAAGAAGCTGAAAATGTTTATTCACGCAGAAGCGATAGGTGATGAATTGCTGAACGATGATGATGTGACCGTTTTTCTTCGTTTAGGAACCGATTTTGACAACAACTATTACGAATACGAGGTGCCATTGATTGTTACACCCAATGGAAATTACGACAATGAAGTAGCGGACGATCGGTTTGCTGTTTGGCCCATCCTCAACGATATTGACATAGAATTTGGCGAACTCACCAACGCAAAGACGCAACGGAATAGAGACCTCATTTCCGACCCATCGGTTTCGATAACCAAGCGGTATGAAATGGATCACGGCCCGAGAAACAAGATTGTTATCAAGGGAAATCCTAACCTCGCCAACATCAAATCCATGATGATTGGTATACGAAACCCGAAAAAAGACGGAGCACACAACACGGATGATGGCCTTTCTAAATGTGTGGAGGTGTGGGTGAACGAACTCCGACTTACAGACTTTGACAACAAAGGAGGTTGGGCAACCACGGGTCAGGTAAGTGTGAAACTGGCCGATTTTGCCACGTTGAATGGAGCGGCAGATTACACTAAGTTCGGTTTTGGTGCGTTTGATAGTAAGCCCAGCGAGCGTTTCCGCGAAAGCGTTGCCAACTACGACCTTTCCGCACAAATTAAGGTAGATAAATTCTTTCCTGCCAAGTGGAACATCAATGTACCAATGTATTTGAGCTATGGCGAAACCTTTGGAAGACCAGAATTCAATCCGCTCGATCCAGACATTACCATGGCGGCCACGCTTACAAGTCTGAACGAGACATCGGCCAACCCAGATTCTGCACGGCAGTTATTAATTCAGCAAACGGAACGCTATAACAAGCGAAGGAGCATGAACTTTACCGATGTGAAGATTGGTTTCTCCAGCAAGAAGCCAATGCCTTGGGACCCTTCCAACTTCGGCTTCAATTATGCCTACAATCAGGATTATATGCGCGATATTAATACCCAATATCGCGAAACGCGAACCTATCGTGGTGGTATGAATTACAACTACAATCCCACAGGAAAGAATGTTCGGCCTTTTGCCAAGCTCAAACTTGTAAACTCTATGGTAGATGGTACCAAGGCCAAGCAAGACGAACGGGTGAAGGAACAAAAGGCTGTGGTAGATAGCCTGAAACGCGCCAAGGTGAAGGGCGATGAAATGAAAGAAGCAGAAGATCAGCTTGAGACTTACACCAAACGGAGGGATAGTTACAAGAAGTGGTCTAGGAGCATGTTGCAGTCGGAATGGTGGCGACCAATTAAGGATTTCAACTTTAATTATGTGCCGAGCGGGCTTGGTTTTAGAACCGATATGGATCGTAGATATACCGAGCAACAGCTTAGGAATACCACACAATTTGCCGATATCAAGATTGACTCCACCTTCCAGAAATCGTTTTTATGGAATAGGAATTATGTATTCAAGTATGATCTGACAAAGGCAATCAAAATTCAGTTTAACGCCTTCAACTTCGGTAGGATAGACGAACCCGAAGGTCCAGTTGACAGGAAGTTTGAAAACTGGGATCACATGCGCGATTCTATTTGGTCTAACATCTGGAATGGAGGTCGTACCACGCAGTACAACCACAACACAACAGTAAACTGGACGCTGCCGATTAACAAGTTTCCAATCCTGAGTTGGATTACATCAACCGCATCTTACACCGGAAATTACACGTGGACAGCCGCACCGCTTGAGCGGCAGAATGATGGCTCGTTTGTGCAATCCTCCTTCGGAAATACGGTGCAGAACTCGCAGAACTGGCAGATAAATGCCAACGCCAACCTCACGCAACTTTACAATAAGGTGCCGTTCCTCAAAAAGATAAATCAGGATCAAAGGCGAACTGCCAGCACTCGGAAAGCGACTGCCAAAGGAAAGACAAGTGCCAAGAAAGGCGATACAGCAAAGGGAGACCCGAAAGACACCATTCCGGAAGAGAAGAACAAAATCAATTTCGGAAAGATTTTGGGCAACAGCATTGGTTCCTTTGTGATGATGGTGAAATCGGTGAATGTTACTTACTCCGAGAATAACGGAACCATGCTGCCAGGGTACAATCCGCAGACCAATTACATGGGATTGGATGATGGCATGTCAAACATGAGTGGATTCGTTCCGTTTATCTTCGGATGGCAGAGTAATGCATTTGACGATGTTTCTACCGGATACGACATCCGAAGGGAAGCCATCAGGGGTGGGTGGATATCGACAGACACCTTGCAAAGCAGCCCTCTGGTGCAGTCGCAGTCAAGCTCATTAAACCTGCGAGCCACTATAGAGCCTATCAAAGGATTCCGTATTGACCTTACTGCCACAAGAACTTACACCGAGAGCGTAAATGAGTTCTTCCGCTGGGAGGAAGAGTTGCAGCGACCAGTAAGTTTTAACCCAGTTACAACGGGTAACTTCAGCATGTCTTACATCACGGTAAATACAGCGTTCACCAAATCAAGAGAGGACAATTCATCTCCTGTATTTGATCAGTTTAAAGAAAACCGACAGATTATTTCGCAGCGGTTGGCAGCAGATTATCCTGGGTTTCTGTTGAGCGATCCCGAGGGTTACGCTGAAGGTTATGGAGGCACACAGCAAGACGTGTTGATTCCAGCATTCCTTTCTGCCTATGGCGTGTACAACCCGCAGAGCATCAGCAATAGCGTATTTCCACGTATTCCGTTGCCAAACTGGAGGGTGAACTACGATGGGCTAGGTAAAATCCCATTCGTGAAGAAGTTTGCACGCAACGTAACATTGGGTCACGCCTATCGGTCAACATATAGCGTTAGTAGTTTCACCACCAACCTTGGTTTTGAAGCCGTTCCAACCTCAACAGGAGAAAGCCTCTTGCCTAATACACGCGATAGTTCGGGCAACTTTATTCCAGAATTCCAAATCGGAACCATCACCATCAGCGAGCAGTTTAGCCCACTTGTAAGTTTAGATTTCAACTTCAAGAATTCGCTCACCGCCAAGTTTGAGGTGAAAACGAGTAGAACCCTATCCCTCAACTTCTCCAACACGCAGATGGTGGAAGTAACCAGCGAAGAATACATCGTTGGCGCGGGATACACCTTTAAGAATGTTCCTTTCCCAATTAAGATAGGTAAGAGCACCAAGCGCATCAAGTCCGACCTTAACTTCCGTGTCGACTTCTCTATCCGCGATAATAGAACAATGATTCGGAAGATGGAAGAAGACCTCAATCAGGCAACATCGGGGCAGAAGCTCATCAGCATCAAGGTAAATGCCGATTACGTTATTAATCAGCGATTCAATATCCGATTGTTCTACGATGCGGCCATTAACAAGCCAGTTGTTTCTTCTTCATTCCCAACAGAAAACCACTCAGCAGGACTTAGTTTGAGATTTACCCTCGCTGAATGATAGACAGATTGCCGAAAAACATACTTTTGGCCGAACTTTAAATCCAAAGCACAAGAAATGAGCGTTCCAGCAAATCTTAAGTACACCAAAGAACACGAATGGGTCAAAATCGATGGCGATGTTGCCACCGTTGGCATCACCGATTACGCGCAAGGCGAGTTGGGAGATATAGTTTACATTGAAGTTGAAACAGAAGGAGAGACATTGGCCGCAGAGGAGGTTTTTGGAACTGTGGAAGCGGTAAAAACCGTATCCGATTTGTTTATGCCACTAAGTGGAGAAGTACTTGAGTTCAACTCAGGACTTGAGAAAGACCCCGAAGCGGTGAACCGCAATCCTTATGGAGATGGTTGGATGATTAAAATAAAATTGTCAAACGCATCAGAAGTTGATGGACTCTTGTCAGCAGGTGCCTACACCGCACTAATCGGAGCATAAACATTGCTTTCATTCAAGCACGTAATACGGATATTGGCCGTCCTTTGGACGGCCTTTATTGTTTATGGGCTTACCTCTATTCCGAGCGATGTACTACGATTTCCGTGGTTAGCACTGCCAGGAGTTGATAAACTCATCCATGCTTTTCTTTTTGGAGTGGAGGCTGGGTTAGTAGCCTTGGCTTTTGCTAAAGACAATGGCCAAAAGCCTTGGCTTCCCATTCTTATTTGGTGTTTTGTTCTTGGTGGCGGGCTCGAAATCGTTCAACATAATTGGATAGAAGGACGATCTGGCGATGCGATTGATTTGCTAGCAGACATGCTTGGAGCGGTGGTCGGGTTGGTGTCTATTCGGTTTTTAATGCACAATCAACGCCAATTGTTTTAAGCAGAAAAGCGGGTGTTCAATCTATTCCCAAGCAAAATTCTCCATCTTCCTAAATACACCTGAAGCTAATTGGGGAAGCAAGATGATGAATGTCATGTATCCTTACACGCCTTATCAATTTTGAAGGCCTGTTTAATCATGATATTTGCGCCCGATGAAAAGCCTGGGTATATCTCTTCTGATTGTTGGTTTTCTGGTTCAGACTATGAGTTCCTCGTTAATCCTACTGAACTACGAGGTCAATACGGCTTATATCATTGAGAAATTCTGTGAGAATAAAGACAAACCAGAACTTCATTGTAATGGTAAGTGTCATCTTGCCAAACAGATTCACGCAGATTCTGAGCAGAAGTCGGAAACACCTGTAGCTTCAACCGAGATTCTGGTTTTAGTGCTAGCTTGCACCACACTCGAATCGTTTGAATTCAACCACGTTGCTACTGAAAGTATAGCATCAAACAGCCTTTATATCGAAGGCAATTATTCCAACCACTTACAATCCATCTTTCATCCACCACAGGTTTAATTGATTGACTCGAACATTTTCAGCGTGGTCTGAAAATCAACATTACGTTAATTCAATTTATATCTATTCAAATGAAAGTTTCAATGAAACTCCTCGTAGTAGGAGTAGCGCTTGTGAGCGCAATATTTACGGGTTGCAAAAAAGATAAAGACCCAGAACCAAACAATACAGACGGACTTATACTGATTGCCACTGGCTATACTGATGCAGGTGGCATCAAGGTAAATCTGTACTCGACCGACTCTTTGTATTCACGTTATACTCCCTTCTTTATTGAAGTAAGAGATTCTGCAACCAATACGGTTATTGAAGATGGTCACATCGAAATCATGCCTATGATGGTTATGACTACCATGATGCATTCTGCACCTTTTGAAAATCCAAGTAGCTCAGATGCTGTTGACGGTCTATTTCCATGCGCAGTTGTTTTTCAAATGCCAGGAGAAATGGGTTGGTCGCTAATGGTTCATGTACATGAACACGTAAATGGTGGAGAAGGTGAAGTGACTTTCCCGTTGGTGGTGAAAAATCCAGAGCCAACGAGAACTAAAGTGGTTATACCCGTTAATGACCCTATGAGTCGTTTGATTATTTCATACGTGGAGCCACTGGACGCTAAAGTTGGTGTCAACGATTTTGAGGTTACGTTACATTCAAGAGAAACCATGATGTCTTTTCCTGGTATTGAAAACTACACCGTGGAAATTGCGCCAGAAATGCCATCTATGGGTCATGGTTCTCCAAATAATTTGAACCCAATTCATGTAGGAAACGGACATTACAAAGGTCAAGTGAATTTCACGATGACCGGAGTTTGGAGAATCAACCTGAATATTATGGATGGTTCCACTGTTGTAGATTCATCCTCTTACTTCGAGGTGACGCTACAGTAACAGCGAGATGAAATTACTGGCTCACGGAATCTTCTTCACGTTGATTTCTGTTGCTGCCATTGCCCAAGAGCAGGATAGTATTCTGTTCTTTAATAAAGGCAATATTGCAGAGACGGTTTTCGGTGTGGAGGAGATTCTCGTTAGGCCAATTTGCGACTGTGTTGGAGAATGCAGTTGCGCAGCAACGGCCGAAGGCAATTATTCAGAAAATCGGTTTTCGTGCACGGATGCCATTCTTGCCAAAAATGGACGAATTGAGCTTATGAAACGGGGCGGTTTTGCGTTTGAACCCGTCCTAAACGGAATGGCTTCCGACAGGCTGAATCTGACCATAGATGGCATGAAAATCTTTGGTGCCTGCACTGATAAGATGGATCCTGTCACGTCATACGTGGAGCCGAATAACATGAAATCGGTATCGGTTCAACACGGTTCTTCGGGCAGCATGTTTGGCTCAAGTTTGGGAGGCTCCATTAATATGGAAACCAATGGAGCAACCATTAACGCCAACAAACCGATAAGTGGCGAAGTTGGCGTTGGATTTCAATCAGCTGCATTGGGAGCCAATGCCTTGTTCTCGCTCAATTATAGTCGAGCGAGATGGGCTGTAAGGGCGAATGGTGTCTATCGTAAATTTCAGAATTACCGGTCTGGAGGTGGAGCAGAGGTTCAGTTCACACAATTTGAAAAGTGGAATGGAGCCATTTCGGCCAAATACATGCCGACAGATAGGGATGTTTTCCGCTTTGATTTTATCATGGATGAAGGCTACAACATAGGTTATGCCGCCTTGCCAATGGATGTGCTTTTTGCCAAAGCCAAGATTTACGGCCTGACCTATCAGCATTATCCGTCACAATTGTGGTTTGAGAAGTTTGAAACAAAGGTTTACGCCAATACGGTTAACCATTCTATGGACGACACAAAACGTCCGAATGTAGTCATGCACATGGATATGCCAGGTTGGACCAAAACCTTTGGTGGTTATGCAGATGGGCGATTGAAATTCGGAAAGCATAAGATTACCGTTAGGCTAGATGGATACCACACAAATGCACGTGCCGAAATGACCATGTATCCAAACAACGAAGCGCCCATGTTCATGCTTACGTGGCCAGATGTGGACAAGCTCGACTTTGGGCTTTATGTTCGGGATGATATTCAATTCAATATTAAACGCAGTTTGAGTTTCAGTGGAAGATTGGAATATCTAAACACGTCTGTTATTGATGAATTTGGGGTGCAACAGGCAGCGGTTTTCAATCAAGATGTGTCTAATGCTGATCACCGTTTGCTGAAAACCGCCTCAGTTAGCTACACAGAGATTCTAGGAAATGGCTTTTCTGGTTGGTTGACGGCAGGTTATGCAGAACGTTCTCCATCCGTCACGGAGCAGTATGCCTTCTACATTTTTAATGCGTATGATGGATATGATTATATCGGATATCAGAATGTGAAGACAGAGAAAGCGGTGCAGGGTGACCTTGGACTTAAGTATGATGGCAAACGGTTTCAGGCACGAGCAACAGGGTTCTATTACCATATTTACGACTACATTCTGGGAGCGATGGACTCTACTCTTGACGCCATGACAATTGGCGCCCGAGGGGTAAAAGTTTCGCGAAATCTTGAATCGGCCTATATGACCGGAGGAAATCTGGAACTGAGTTATTCTCCACTGAAAATTCTTACGCTTTCCAACAATTCTTCTTACACATACGGAAATACGTTTGAAGGAGATCCATTGCCGCTTGTTCCTCCTTTCAAGAACGTGAGTGCCATCAAATGGTCTCATAAGAAGGGATTTGTTCAATTGGAGTGCGAAAGCGCAGCCAACCAATCGAGAACAAATCCTGAGTTTGGAGAAATGAAAACTCTAGCATACGGGATTATGAATCTTCGCGCTAGCTACTTCTTCAATTTTGGCAAGAAGCAATTGACCTTGAATGGAGGAGTGGAAAACCTGCTTGATAACCGCTACCGAACGCATTTGGATTGGGGCGGAATTCCCCGTTCAGGAATCAACGGGTATCTGAATGTGAGTTTCACGTTCTGATAAGCTGGAAACGCTTGTTCCCGTTTGAAACGAAACCCATTAGCTCAGTGCTCACTGGAAATAAAACTCAGCAATCACAGCACGAACGCCATTTGAATAAACCCCGCAATAGCCCCAACTATGGCCCCAACCAAAATTAAAATATGCTCATCTTCCCTAAAAATAGGGTGCAGCACATCCTCAAAATCGAGTTTATCCAACGATTTCAGTTTCGTTTCCAGCGTTTCACCAATCTGCAACGACCTATCGGCATAATCGAACATGGTTGTGATGGAATTGGGAAGCGCCTCCACGAACATTTCCGCTGCCGATGTCTTCATTCGTTCGTATTTTGTGTTGCCCACCGCTAGTGTAAGAAGCATTTTCCGTGTGCTGCCCGTGGTTGTTTCAACCATCGCTTTTACATGGTTCCGGCATAGTTCGGTCAATGGTTCCATACCATTGTTTCGGATAACGAACTCAAAGATCTGCTCGGAGGTCAATAATTCGTTTGCCAGTATTTTGGCGTATTCTTCCGAAACCTCGTTCTGGCGTTTCATGAACAGTCCTTGTATGACCAATGGCCCAAGTTTGATGGGATTAATAGGACGGAAAATGAGTTTCAATGCCAAAAAATTAGTGAGATAGCCTACCACCAAACCGCCAACGGGCAGCAGCCACCAAAACTGATAATAGTTCCAAACGAGCATCTGAATCAAACCAAAAAGAAAGCCGAATACTAGGCCTGAATGCTCAATGAATTTGAACTCCTTTTCGCCACATTTCAGGAAAATACGGTTCAGCATTTCGGGGTCTTTGGTCAAACCCTCAACCATCATTTTATTTATGTCGAGCAGTTGGTGAATGTTCAACTTTACATCAAGCAATACGTTTGAAATGGCGGTTGGAAATTGAGCTGCGGCTTCCTTATACAACTGTTCTTTCTGATACTGAGGCAACAGAGTCCAGACCAGCGGCAGTTCGTTTTTCATCACCGTTTCAATAATATGACGGCTCAATGCATTCAGTTGAGGGCGCATTTCCTTCACAATTTCCTCCGCATTCAGTTTCTCAAACTGTTCTTCAACGGAAATGAGTTTGGAGGTGACCAGTTCCACCGCCTTGCTTGCCATTTTATGCGCCTTGGCTGGAATAATGCCCTGCCAACCGAAGGGGTGTTTCCCTTTGTATTCAAGCGGATAAAAGGTCATCCAAACAGCCAGTTTATTGGTAAGCCAACCCACAAGTGCAGCAATTATGGGGATGGAAAGCAGGAAAATGGCGTTCAGGTTCAAAGCGTGGTCAGTTGTTTGAGATGGTGCGTTGCTCCCAAATAATTTCCATGGCCCATGCCATCATCGCGCAGGGTGTGACAGAAATTACATGCTTTATGTACGATGCCTGATGTCGTCATAGCTTGTGATTATCAACAAACCACGCCAAATAGGCAGGTAGTTGTGTGGTCAGAAAATATGGAAGGTTCAATAAGAGATAGGTTGTTCCTCCTGGAGTGGTATGCTGCTCTACGCTCAATTCGCCTCCATACATGCGAACGGCATAAGGATGTGGACTGCGTTCAACAAACTGGTGCAGCGACCTCAACCTTCCCTGTTTGCCCGATTTTACCTCAATCGGAATAACCAACGGACCATTTCTGTACACCGCATCTACCTCAGAATTAGAATCTTTCTCTTCTCGAACCCAAAAATTTGGCTGATAGTCGGTCGTATTCTCAATAGAAATGAGCTCCTGATAAACCACGTGCTGAATAATATGTCCGCGATGCACATCGGACAAGTCCTGCAGCCCGATCATCTCTCCTTGAATTTCGAGTGTGTGATTGAGCAGTCCGGTGTCTAAAAACTGCAATCGAGGTCTTTTTCTACGGTCGGGAACAATGGGAGGAACGAGTGCGGTTGTGGGGTACAGCAGTCGTATGAGCTTTGCTTTTTCCAATGAGCGGAACGCTTCTCCAACCTCGCGCGAACGATAGGACGAGTTGCCGAACCCCTCAAATTTGATGCGCTCCAAATAACCATGGGCCGTGCTTAATATGTGACCCATTACCTTTCTTTCTGTGGCGTTCTGCGAATACTTTTCTACATCCTCCACATAAGTTGCCCATAGGTTTCGGTAGCCTTGCTGCAATGTTGCGGTATTTTGCGACAACAGATGATCGGCCACAATTTCGGGCATGCCACCAATAATGCAGTACTGGTTAAACAGGCTCAAAAGTACCGAATGGGTATAAGCGGGCAACGGTATAGTGGTCAATGCTTCCCGCGCCATGGCGTTGTCTATGGCCATCAGATATTCGGGGAAATTGAGCGGATGCAGATAGCGATAGAGAACGCGCCCCACTGGCATGTTTCCAACATGCTCCATGGCAAATTCAAGTAACGAACCTGCTGCCACAACATGTAGATTGGGTCTGTCTTCGTAGAAGTAGCGCAGCAGGCCAATGGCCTTGGGCGACTCCTGAATTTCATCAATGAAAAGAAGCGTAGTGCCATTTTTTGCAGCCACCCCTTTTAGTAGTTGCGCCTTATTGAAAATATCTGTGACGTTCTCAGAATCGAAAACGGAAAGGTCGTCTGCCCTTTCTAGATTCAACTCAACATAGTTGTCAAATTCGTGGCTGAACTGCCGAATAAGGGTGGTCTTTCCTACTTGCCTTGCTCCACGAAGCACCAAAGGTTTGTGCTTGGGCGAATTTTTCCACTCCAGCAGATCATCATAAAGGGTGCGGACAAAAGTCAAATTTGAACTTGATTTGTAATAAAGATGGTGTAAATATAATAATGTTACGTAATAAAGAGGGGGTTATTTTTCAAGCTAACTGTAATAGAGAGTGGGTATTTGAGGATGATTCGTCCTTGAGGCCATCATGTTTAATGAAACCCGAACACAAGAAAGTTGTACTTTGCGCTCATCAAATGATTTTTAACAGAACAAATAGCTGGTGGTGGAACTTGAAACTTAAGATTAGGTAGGCCACCACATGCTCAAAACATAAAATAAGGATCTGCTGAGCAGGTCTTTTTTTTTGCCCTGCTTTGCCATAGATTGTAGAATGAAAATGAAGACCAGAACGGTTTACGTCAATCACGTCAGAACCATTGCCGACTTACTTACACCGGTTGGGGTTTACACGCGATTGCGCGATCATTACCCGAATGCGCTGCTGCTTGAAAGCGCGGATTATCACGACCGTTCTGATAGCAAAAGCTTTATCTGTATTGAACCCATTGCTGGTTTCGAGGCCAAGGGAAATTCGTACAGTATTGATATTGAGGGCGAAGAAGCCCTGAGTGTAGATATTACCAATCCGAAGGCCGTTTTCGGGGCGTTTAAGCAATTTGTGCGTCAGTTCAGAACGGAAGAAAATAATTTACCCTTCAACGGTTCGGGGCTGTTTGGATATACATCGTACGAGGCGGTTCAATACATGGAGGATATTGTTTTCAGCAGTTCCGTTTCACCAGAAAAGGACAATCCATTTCTCAAGTATCAGCTTTTCAAACATGTACTTATTTTCGACCATTTCAAGAGTGAACTTTATCTGACCACAAACTCTCTTGACCAACCAACGACAAATACTAAAGACTTAGACTACATCCTTCAGCTCCTTCAAAAACAGAGTCTTTCTGGATTTAAATTCCATGCTTTAGGCGAGGAAGAATCGAATATTCGTCCAGAACAATTCAAGCAGAATGTGGAAAAGGGCATTGCGCACTGCAAGCGTGGAGATGTGTTTCAACTGGTGCTTTCAAGAGAGTTCAGACAACGTTTTTCGGGCGATGAACTCAACGTATATCGCAGCCTTCGTAGCATCAATCCATCGCCTTATCTGTTCTATTTCGATTATGGCGATTTCAAGATATTCGGTTCATCGCCTGAGGCACAATTGGAGGTGAAAAATGGAGTGGCTTTCATCAACCCGATAGCTGGAACCATTCTAAGAGGTGCTGATGCAAAGGAAGATGAACGTCAGGCAGAACGCCTCAAACAGGATCCTAAAGAAATATCGGAACACGTGATGTTGGTTGATTTGGCGCGCAACGACCTCAGTAAAAGTTCGGATGAGGTGCAGGTGGAAACCTATGCGGAGATACAGCGGTTTTCGCACGTTTTGCATCTGGTAAGTAAAGTGGGCGGCAAAATCAGAGACGGCTTGGATGGGCTTGATGTTTTTTCAGACACGTTTCCCGCTGGCACTCTTTCTGGCGCACCTAAGTATCGGGCCATGCAGATTATTGATGAGAACGAAAAAACCTCGCGCAATTTCTACGGTGGCGCCATCGGTTTCGTTGGTTTTGATGGCACAATTAATCAGGCAATTATTATTCGCTCCGCTTTGAGCAAGAACAATACGTTGCTCTATCAAGCGGGCGCAGGAATCGTTGCAGGAAGCACGCCCGAAGGCGAGTTGGACGAAGTTGATAATAAGGTGGCGGCACTCAGAAAGGCCATCAAAAAAGCGCAGGAACTATGAAGGTGCTAGTGCTCGATAATTACGATAGTTTCACCTACAACTTGGTGTATTTGCTGAGGCAGATGGATCTTGAATTGGAAGTCCATCGCAACGATAGGATTACGCCAGAACAGGCGTTGGCGTTCCGAACCATCATTCTTTCTCCTGGGCCAGGAATTCCTTCCGAGGCTGGAAATATGCCCGACATAATTGCAAAATGCGTTGGCCAAGTTCCAATTCTTGGCATTTGTTTGGGGCATCAGGCCATTGCCGAATTTGTGGGTGCATCGCTCATAAATCGGTCTTTGGTTCTCCATGGTGTTCAACATGAAATGGAGATTACCGCGCCCGAATCAGCACTTTTCAAAGGGTTAAATAATAAGTTATTGGTCGGGCGTTATCATTCGTGGGAGGTGGATAAAAAAAGCCTTCCAGATTCTATGAATGTTACCGCTATTGACGACCAAGGATGTGTACTTGCAATGGAAGATTTAGAAAGGAAACTCTATGGATTACAGTTTCATCCCGAAAGCATTATGACTCCCGAAGGTCCAGCAATGGTGCGGAATTTCATCCATTCCTGTCAACTGAAAGCGATATGAAACAACTGCTCGAACGCTTATTCCAGTATCAGCATTTGACCCGAACCGAGGCCAAAGAGGTGCTGGGTCATATCTCCGAAGGGAAATTCAATCCAACTCAGGTAAGTGCATTTTTAACTGTTTTTCGAATGCGCAGCATTCATGTGGAGGAGCTGATTGGGTTTCGGGACTGCATGCGCGAACGCTGCAATCACATTGACCTAAACGAATTTGATCCAGTCGATCTTTGCGGTACGGGTGGTGATGGTAAAGACACGTTCAACATCAGCACCTTGGCTAGTTTTGTGGTTGCAGGAGCTGGATATAAAGTTGCTAAACATGGTAATTACGGGGTAAGTTCTGCCTGTGGTTCCTCAAACTTGATGGAGCATTTAGGTTATCGTTTTACCGATAATGCAGATGTACTCCGAAGACAGATAGACCAAAGCGGAATTTGCTTTCTGCACGCCCCTTTGTTTCATCCAGCAATGAAAAATGTGGCGCCTATCCGAAAGGAAATGGGTGTACATACGTTTTTCAATATGCTAGGGCCGATGGTCAATCCAAGTTTTCCGAAGCGGCAAATGGTGGGCGTATTTTCCTTGGAATTGCTGCGCTATTACAAACACATAATGGAAATGGAGGATGCCAGTTATCGGATTGTCCATTCATTGGATGGTTATGACGAACTGAGCCTAACAAGCGATGCGATGGTGGTTTCTCCAACGGGAGACAGAATCCTCCGCGCCAGCGAATTAACCGTAGAACCTGTTACTACCGAATCGCTTCACGGAGGAAAGGCAATTGCCGAATCTGCAACGATTTTCATGTCCATTCTCAGCGGAAACGGAACACGCGAGCAGAATACTGTGGTAACTGCCAATGCAGCCATGGCCATGCAATGCTATCATCCAGAAAAAACAATTTCTGAGTTGATGGAAATGGCCAAAGAGTCGCTCTTGAGCGGTCGCGCACTAAACGCACTTAAAAACCTTATATCGATATGAAAAACATCCTTGAAGAAATAGTGGCGCACAAGAAAAAGGAGGTGCAGCAACAGATGGAATTGGTGCCGACCAAGCTACTGGAGCGAAGCATTTACTTCGGAACGGATGTCGTATCCATGAAGCAATATCTGCTGCGCGATGATAAAGTCGGCATCATTGCCGAAATAAAACGGGCATCGCCCAGCACGGGCATCATCAAACAGCATATTGATGTGGAGCAACTCAGCATTTCGTACATGCAGGCGGGCGCATCGGCCCTTTCTGTGCTTACCGATTCCAAGTTTTTTGGCGGTTCGGATGCTGATCTGGAAATAGCCCGTAAGTTCAATTACTGCCCCATTTTGCGTAAAGATTTTATTGTGGATGAATACCAATTGGTGCAGGCCAAAAGCATTGGTGCAGATTGCATTCTGCTTATTGCTGCCTGTCTCAGCCCGACCGCGTGTCAGCAATTGGCGGCATTCGCTAAATCTTTAGGATTGGAAGTGCTTTTAGAAGTGCACGACCAGAAGGAGATAGAAACACATTTCAATCCGAACGTGGATCTTTTAGGAGTGAACAACCGCGACCTGCGCGATTTTACAATCGATATAAATACCAGCATTCGATTGGCGGAATTCATGCCAAAGGATACGGTAAAGGTGAGCGAAAGCGGAATTACTAATGCTGCTCATATCATCGAATTGAAAAAAGCGGGGTTCAGCGGATTCCTTATTGGAGGACATTTTATGAAGCACGAACTGCCTGGTGTTGCCTGTCGTGAGCTGATTGCAGAATGCACAAGAATAACGGCATGAAACTCAAAGTCTGCGGTATGAGATTTTCTGAGAATATTGAGGAGGTAGCGCGGCTGAATCCCGATTTTATGGGATTCATCTTCTATCCAAAATCAAAACGATTTGTACGGATGGACGAAATGAAGGATTCACTTGCAAAGCTCAATCAGAGCATTTCCAAAGTCGGTGTTTTTGTCAATCAACCCTTTCAGGAAGTGTTGGAAACGTGCAAATTTCTTCATCTTGAGTTCGCGCAGCTTCACGGAAACGAGCCATTGGAATATGCTCAGCGTTTGAAAGAAAACGGAATCGGAATCATCAAAGTGTTTCATATTACCAATGATTTCAATTGGGAGGAAACGGAAAAATTCACGTCCGTTTCAGATTTTTTCCTGTTCGATACCGCAACCCCAGAGCATGGTGGCAGCGGAAAGAAATTCGATTGGCAGCAGCTTTCCAACTACGCTGGAACTACTCCGTTTTTGTTAAGCGGAGGAATTGGTGTAGATGATGCGGATGAGATTTTAAAGCTAAATCATCCAGCTTTTGCAGGAATTGATGTGAACAGCAAGTTTGAAACGGAATCAGGCGCGAAGGACGTTTTGCTGTTAAAACAGTTTTTAACCACTATCAGTTTTCATACACAAACAAAATGATAAACGACCTTTTTAATAATACATGAAAGAGCCACAGATGCACGGATTCACACAGATTTTTCACAGAGCAAATTTAATCCGAGTAATCAGTGAAAATCCGTGCATCTGTGACTAAAAATATGTTTTCAATAGTAAGCGTAACGAAAAATACTTCTAGCTTCTTAATGCATTGAACAAATGAAAAAGACACACCAAATTGACGAAAAAGGATTCTACGGAGAGTTCGGGGGCGCATTCATCCCAGAAATGCTTTACCCGAATGTGCTTGAACTGAAGAACTCCTATCTCAAAATTTTAGCGTCCGCTGATTTTCAAAAAGAATTTCAGCGGTTGCTGCACGATTACGTGGGACGACCAACTCCGCTTTACCTCGCAGAACGGCTGAGTTCCAAATATGGCGCAACCATCTACCTGAAAAGGGAGGATTTATGCCACACGGGAGCACATAAAATTAATAACGCTTTAGGCCAGATATTGCTTGCAAAAGCCTTGAAAAAGACACGGATAATTGCCGAAACAGGGGCTGGTCAGCATGGCGTTGCCACGGCCACAGCATGTGCCCTGATGGGAATGGAGTGCATTGTATATATGGGCGAAAAGGACATTGCGCGCCAGTCGCCAAACGTGCAACGGATGAATATGTTGGGAGCTAAAGTGGTGGCAGTTTCGAGCGGAAGCAAAACACTCAAAGACGCTACAAACGAGGCCATCCGAGATTGGATTAACCATCCGATGGACACGCACTATATCATTGGTTCTGTGGTGGGTCCGCATCCGTACCCCGATTTGGTGGCGCGTTTGCAATCTGTCATTAGCGAGGAGATGAAGAAGCAGCTCAACGGGCTGCCGACCCACGTTTTGGCCTGCGTTGGCGGTGGCAGCAATGCCATCGGTGCGTTCTATCATTTTTTGGATGAACCGAAGGTGCAGTTGATAGGCGTGGAGGCGGCTGGACTTGGCACGGACACTGACCAAACCGCAGCCACATTGACCCTGGGCAGCAACGGAGTATTGCACGCCAGCATGACTAAAATTTTGCAGACCGCAGATGGTCAAGTGGTTGAGCCGCACAGCATTTCTGCTGGACTTGATTACCCTGGAATTGGACCGCAACATGCACATTTGCATGAAATTGGTCGGGTGATTTATAGCAGCGTAACCGATCAAGAAGCCGTGGATGCTGGGCTTTTACTTGCCCGCACGGAGGGCATCATTCCCGCACTAGAATCAGCACATGCGCTGGCCTATCTCGAAAAAATGGATTTGAAAAAATCAGATACGGTTGTCATCAACCTAAGCGGTCGTGGAGACAAGGATTTGGATATTTACGCAACAAACATGCAGCATGACAACCATTAAAGAAATAGTTGAAAAACCATCTGGCCCATTGTTGAACATCTATGTGACAGCGGGTTTCCCAGAACTCGGAAGTCTCCCGACCATTCTATCAGAATTGGAAAAATCTGGTGCCGATATGGTAGAGATTGGCATTCCGTATTCCGACCCATTGAGCGATGGTCCCATTATTCAGAACAGTAGTACAATTGCGCTGAAAAATGGCATTTCGCTGGACAGAATATTCGATCAACTTCGAGAAAATCCTTCGGGAATACCGAAAATTTTGATGGGATATTACAACTCTGTGCTTCAGTTTGGACTGGAAAAATTCTGCGAGCAATGTGCCGAAACTGGTGTCAGTGGCATCATTCTTCCTGATTTACCAATCGAGTTTTACCTACAACATTATCAAGAGTTGTTTGAACGGCACGGCCTCAGCAATATCTTTCTCGTAACCCCCGAAACTTCAGAACAGCGCATAAGATTCATTGACGAAAACAGCACATCTTTCATTTACGCGGTAAGCAGTTCTAGCACTACTGGTTCTGGCGGTGGTATTGGCGCAGCTGAAAGTTACCTCAGTCGTTTAGATGCCATGGCGCTTAAACATCCTGTGATGGTTGGCTTCAATATTAAGACACCTGAAGATTTTGACATGGCTGCACGCCATACGCGCGGCTCCATTGTCGGCAGCGCATTCATCAACCATATTGCGAAACGCAGCGACCTTGCTGATGCCACATCTGAGTTTGTCAATTACATCACTAAGAACCGAAAATCATGATTATTCAACTTAAAAAGAATATTGATGCGACCACAAACAGCAAGTTGAAAGAGGCGTTGGACGGTCAAGGAATTCCGTTCTATCCTGTGAGTACACAGCTTGGCAATTACCTCATCTGTACGCCCAAAGGCGATTTTGACATTCGTAGGATAGGTCAACTTGCTGGAATTACGGATGTGCATCGCGTAAGCGGAAACCACAAAATGGTTAGCGATAAGTGGAAGGTTGACCGTACAATTATTGATTTTGGCGATGGTGTTCAAATCGGCCCAAACGATTTTGCAATGATGGCCGGTCCGTGCAGTATTGAAAGTGAGGAACAGATAGATGCTACCCTTGAGCAATTGGTGAAACATGGCGTGAAATTCATGCGCGGTGGCGTTTACAAACCGCGCACAAGTCCGTACAGTTTCCGAGGATTGGGAATTGAGGGTCTAAAACTTTTTCATCAGAAGTGCAGCGCCAAAGGCATCAAAATTATTACCGAGGTGATGGAATCCAGCCAGATTGAACCGATGTTGCCTTACGTAGATATTTTTCAGGTTGGAGCGCGAAACTCTCAGAATTTCAACCTCTTGGAGGCACTAGGCGA
>Ga0105053_10004348_pt1 | contig 20959 bp, 19 predicted proteins | sample BON01_FD_78093 | JGI IMG/M metagenome (GOLD analysis project Ga0105053, IMG submission 78093) | Freshwater microbial communities from Lake Bonney liftoff mats and glacier meltwater in Antarctica - BON-01 | ecosystem: Environmental > Aquatic > Freshwater > Ice > Glacier meltwater | place: Lake...
AGTCACCTACTTTAAATTTTTTTACACTCTTGCCTGTTTTTACAACCTGACCAACTATCTCATGCCCTGGAACCATAGGAAACATCGAGTGACCCCATTCGTTACGAGCTTGATGGATGTCGGTATGACAAATGCCGCAATACATAATTTTAATTTGAACATCGTTAGTTCCCGGCTCTCTTCTTTGAATGGTAAATGCTTGTAATGGTTTTTTAGGATCTAGTGCTGCAAAAGATTTTGTAGGAAACATAAGGGTAAATAATTAATTTATTGGTTAAAAAGTCAATCTAACAAAAATTATACCACGATCAAAGCTAATTAATGGTAGTAATAAAATTTTATTTCAGTAATTGAACTTTGTGTTCGCTTACTTTATATTGTTAAAAGCAATAAAAATCATTCCTAAAGAATGGATAAAAAAAAATAAAAATCTAAACAATTAATATATAGAATCACCTCATGATAAATAAAATATCTCAAATGCTAACAGACGCAGCCAATATTCTATTTGACGATACCAAAAACGATCTAAGAGCCCTTCCAAAAACAGTGCGACTCCAGTTGTTAATCGTATTGAGTGGCGTATGGTCTACTGCTTTTAGTTTGTGGATTTTTACTAATGTATTTTTTGTAACAGGATGGGTGATTACTCTCATATCTCACTTGTTAGTTATTTTTGCAGCGTATTACACGTTCAAACAATTTCATAACGCTAAAGAATTTAGAATAAATTCGCAATATCATACAACGACTAGATCTAGACAAAATCTTTGGATTGCAGGTAAAAAAATAGAACTACCTAAAAATGATCCAGGTGGCGAGCACGAATAAAATCATATCTGCTGTTGGTTAAGATATTAGTTACTTTTCTTAATAAAATTTATAATACTTTTTTCTAGCGTAGCACTGATGACGAGCGTTCCTTGCTCATTGGGATGAATGCCATCACTTTGATTAAGATCAGGTTGCATTGCAACTCCTTCTAATAAAAAAGGAATAAGCGGTAATTTGTATTGAGCAGATAAGGATGGATAAATCTGATCAAAGTTTTTTTTATAATCTGCTCCATGAGTTGTCGGAGCCAACATTCCAGCCAAGATTACTTTAATATTTTTGGCTTGTGCAGCTTGAATAATATTGTCTAAATTATTTTTTGTTTCTTTGGGATTGATACCTCGCAACATATCATTAGCGCCCAATCCTAAAACCAATAAATTAATATTAGGTTCTTCCAAAGTCCACTTTGCTCTATTCCATCCACCCGAAGAAGTGCTTCCAGAAACACTGCCGTTAATAATTTTGATATTATAACCCTTTGTTTGCAGGTTGCTTTCAAGGACCGTTGATAACTGCTGTTCTTTTGGCAAGCCGTATCCGGCCATCAAACTATCTCCCACTAACACCACTTTTTCTTGTGCTGAGGCTGTTATGCTCACTAGACACAGTAGCATAATTTTAATAATTAAACTTTTATTCATGTCCACTCTTCTTAAATTAAAAAAGGTCAATCTTAAATACCAAACAGGAAAAGAAGTCATAAAAGTTTTACAAAACATTAGTATTGAAACCAAAACAAAAGAAACCATCTCTATTGTAGGAGAAAGTGGCTCTGGAAAAACCAGTCTGATCATGCTGATTGCAGGATTAGAGAAGGCAACTTCAGGAAAGATTTTTTTTCAAGATCGGGACATTACCAAATTAAAGGAAGATGAGGTCTCAGAGATTAGACGAAAACATATAGGAATTATTTTTCAGTCTTTTTATTTAATTCCAAACTATACAGCTTTAGAAAATGTTGCCCTCACTTTAGAATTAAACAAATTTACCAAACCTAATGAACGAGCCAAAGAATTATTAGATCGTTTTGGTCTCAAGCATCGCTTACATAATTTGCCTAGTCAATTATCAGGTGGAGAACAACAACGAGTTTCCATTGCACGCGCTATTGCAATGAAACCAGAATTGATTTTAGCAGATGAACCAACTGGAAACTTGGATAGTGATAACGCGGTAATGATTGCGGATATTTTATTTAAATATGTCAAAGAAGAAGGCTCTTCTTTAATTGTGGTGACCCACGATCCTAAACTAGCCAACCGAGCAAAAAGAAAAATTAAAATTAAAGATGGGAACATTGCTTAAATCCACAGAGCTAGGCTTAATTGTTACATATGCTCTAAGAGACTTGGGCAGAAACTATAAAAAGATTTCTAGTATTGTGATTACTCTTTTTATTAGCTTATTCGTCTTAAGTTCTATTTTAACTATTGAACAAAGTTTAAAAAAAGAACTAAACGATAACTCGAGAGCCTTACTCGGAGGAGATCTTGAAATTGATTACAATAGAATTCCAGGCAATCTAACTTTAGTAAATAAAGTAAAAGAATTTGCGACCATCTCTCAGATGGTGGAGTTTAGCACGATGATCTCCACTAACTATAAAGACAACAACCAATCTTTATTTACCAGAATTAAAACCGTAGATGAGCTCTATCCTTTATATGGAGAGGTTGTGTATGAGCCACAAGGAGCGTTAAAAAGAATTCATCAGGAACAAAATACTATTTTAGTAAACGAAAACATTTACAAAACCTTACAACTACAAGTGAATGATAAGATCAAAGTTCAAGATCAGCTCTTTACTGTAGTAGGCATGATCAAGTCAGTTCCTGATGTTAGTGGCTTTGTCGCTTTTGGTGATTTTGCTTTAGCAGGCAAACAAACCTTGGAATTGTTGCAATTAAACAGTTTAGGAAGCTTCTTAAACCATGAATACAAAGTTCGTTTTCCAGAAGGAGCCAATATTCAAGAAATGAGAACTAGAGTTCAAGTATTGTTTAAAGAAGATAGAAAAGTAATTTTAAAATACCCAGAAAATTCAGCGAGTGGATTAAAGAGAGTAATCAATAACTTTTCTCAGTTTCTATCCTTAGTTTCTATTAGTGCGATGCTGATTGCTGGCATAGGAATTGCCAATACCCTGCTCTCTTTTATCAATCAAAACAACATGTCTATTGCCGTGAGAAAAGCTCTTGGCTTTAACTCACTCCATATCAAGGCAATTTACTATTTACAGTTACTTATTTTATTAAGCATCGTTAGCATTTGTGCTTATGGGTTAAGCTTTTTACTAGTTCCTCTTGCAGATGGTTATTTATCTTCTAGTTTGGGACTTAACATTAAGCCTATTTTTTCTTTTACTAATTTTTCTAAAATATTTTTAGTGGGTCTCCTGGTATTAATTATTTTTTCTATTCCTACCATTAATGCCATCGATCAAGTTAAGGCTTCCAATCTATTTAGAAATGTATTTCAAAATTTACAGTTTTTTTATACCAAAACATCTATTGCGGTAAGTTTATGCCTATTGGCACTGCTTATCCTGCTATTTACCTTAGGTTCGGCAAGACCTATTTATAGCTTAGGTTACTTTGTAGCTTTCTTTGTTTGTTTGATAGTTTTTTTCTTATTATCAAAGCTTATTATTTATTTATTAAAAATGTTAAAAAACACTTCTAATATTTCTTTAAAAGTATCGGTTAAGAATATCACTCAAACCAAAAGCATTACTCCCATTACTATTATGTCTTTAGGCTTAGGCGTAACTTTGCTTTTAACCTTAGCTTTAGTGGGTACTAATTTTAAAAGAGAAATAGCAAAATCTATTCCTGATATTGCGCCAGATTATTTTTTCCTAGGAATCCAAAATGGCGAAAAAGATAAGTTTACAAATGCTATTGTTACGATGGATCCGAATGTTACTTTGGAAATAGTTCCTATTGTTTCTTCTGCAATTTCTAAAATCAATGGAGTGGATCCTACTTCCTATATTACCGCTGAGAACGATAGTTATTGGGTGATTGGTAGAGAACGACGTTCCTCTTGGGTCGACGAACCTCCCAAAGACAATCCTATCCTCCAAGGGAAGTGGTGGGATCTTAACAAGCCAAAGCAGTTGCAGATTTCTTTAGATGGAAAAGTTGCAAAAGATCTCGGAATAAAACTGGGAGATATTTTTACTCTTAATATTTATGGAAGAGATATTGAAGGCAGCATTGTTAACTTTAGAGATGTCGATTATCGAGACCTCAGTATTAATTTTGCTATGTTATTTAACCCTCAATTTGCACAAAATATTCCACATGAATATCTAGCAACTGCCAAATTTAAAGACCTCAACCAATTCAATGAAGCAAAGATGCTGAAGGTCTTACCTAGTCTCTCCATGATCAAAATTGCTGATTACCTAACCAAAGTAACTGATATATTAAACAAAATATTCATTGCGGTTATTCTTATCTCAGCGATTACTATTATTATTGGACTAATTGTAATCTCAAGTGCCATCATGGTTCAAGGGAAAGTAAAAGAATTCCAAAATTTAGTCTTTAAGATTTTAGGTTTTTCCAAAAGAGAAGTGGTCATGTCTTCTATTATTGAGTTTGTAATTATTTTTTTATCGGTCATATTAATTTCTGTATTCTTTGCAACGATTGGTTCTAGATTTGTCATTGAAGCTATTTTTAATTTAGTTTGGTTATTTGATTTAAAAGTATTATTTTATCTTGGAGGCTCTATTGGATTGGTGACTTTAATCCTTATTATGCTAACTAATTTAAAATATTTAAATCCTAAGGTTTATCCTTTAATTAGAAACCAATAGTTAAATTTTTTACTTGTTTGTAATCTTTAATCTTATTAGCGTTTTTAAAAAAGCTTACTTTCTTGTTGGTATAGCCTCCTTGTTTTAGACAGAAATCAATTTTAGAATTTTGTGCCGCATGATAATCATGTTCGCTATCCCCGACAAACAAGGCATCCTTGTTGCTCATCTTAAATATCTTCACCACATTATTTAATACACTTGGATGGGGTTTTTTAAATTTAAAAGTGTCACCTCCTGCTACAAAATCAAAATATTGTTTCAAATCAGATTTTTGCAATACAATTTTAGTAAGCTTTTCTAGCTTATTGGAGCATACTGCTAACTTGTAGTTTTTTTGTAATTTTTTTAATAAGTTTTTAATACCAGGATAAGGTTTCGACTTTACATAAACATTTTTTTTATAATAAGAAAAAAAATAATGATACATTTTTTGTTTTTGCTGATTGCTTGCCTTCACTTTTTGCATGGCTAACGATTTTATAATATTGCCCATAATTCCTTGGCCAATAATGCTCTTTACTTCTTTATAGCTAATAGTCTGATAACCAAATTTTTGCAATGTCAGGTTATTGGCTATCAAAATATCTGACTGGGAATCAATCAGAGTCCCATCCAAATCAAATATAATTAGCTTCTTTTTTTTTATATCCATTATAAAAATTTAATTTTTTTTGAATCTAGAAAAATAGTTATTTTTTCTTTTGATTGATAAATTTTTTTATCCACCTCGTGCATGGTATCCAAAACTAAAGAATGATTTTTGATATTCACAACATATCTTACAATGTTGCCAAGAAATTCTTGATTTTCAACTGTACCCTCAAACTCTTCCAATGAATTACTTTTATTCTCTAAGTATAAATTTTGAGGTCTTAACAAAACGGAAGTTCCTTTTGCATCTTTACCAATGTCCTTAATCACCATTCCGTTCTTGCTCGTAAAGACAGAGTTTTGAAACACACCTTCTATGACATTAGTTGTTCCAAGAAAATTAGCTACAAATGCATTGGTTGGATTATTATACAAGTCTACGGGTCTGCCCATTTGCTGAACTATTCCTTCATTAAAAATAGCTAAATTGGTGGACATGGCATTCGCTTCTTCTTGGTCATGGGTAACAAAGATCGTTGTAATATCTAGCTTATGATGGAGTTCTAACAATTCTTTTCTCATTTGCACCCTTAGCTTGGCGTCTAAGTTAGAAAGTGGCTCATCAAGAAGCAAAACTTTTGGCTTCACAACTAACGTTCTAGCAAGCGCAACTCTTTGCTGTTGTCCTCCGGATAGCTGATAAGGATACCTTTGGCTCAATCCCTTCAAGTCTACTAACTCCAAAACTTCGGCAACTTTTATTTTTATTTCTTTGCTATCAATTTTTTTTTCTTCTAAACCAAAACTAATATTTTTATAAACAGTCATGTGCGGCCACAAAGCATAGTTTTGAAAAACCATTCCAACATCTCGTTCCCACGGATTCAAATCACTAACCTCCTGACCTCCAATAAAAACTTCTCCTGATTGTGATTTTTCAAACCCAGCAATCAACCGTAACAAGGTAGTCTTGCCACATCCAGAAGGTCCTAAAAAAGTATAAAAATCTTTATTGGTAATATTGAGATTAATGTTTTTTAAAACATGATTTGAACCATAAGACACATTAATGTTTTTTATTTCAATTATTGAATCACTCATTAGTCTATCTTAGCCTCCATTCCTCTTTGCTTGTAGTTTTTTTCTATAATTAATTGAGAAAGATATGTTCCTGCAGCTACAATCAAAACTCCAATTACGCCAAAGCCAGCTCCAGGCCCTCTTCCTGCAGCGGTTTGCATGTAGGAATAAATTGCATAAGCCAAAGGTGCATCTGTTTCTGTGGATACTAACATAATGGTTGCTGATAACTCTACAGTAGCAGTTGAAAAACTTGTAATGAAACCTGCAAGCAATCCACCACTCATAAGAGGAATTAATATTTTTCTAAAAATAGTAGTTTTTTTAGCTCCCAAAGATTCTGCAGACTCTTCTAAATATTTGCTTATTTGCATTAGGACTGCGTTGCAAGCTCTCAAAGCATAGGGAAGTCTTCGGACGGCTAAAATAATGACAATCATAAACCACCAGGAAGCTAGTGGCTTGTCATTCCAAGGCAAATTAACAGAATAGAAAGTTCTTAAATATCCGATACCCAAAACAAGACCTGGAATCGCAAGTGCGCTCATGGCAATATAATCTAAAAGCTGCCTACCCACAAACTTGGTTCTTAGGACAATGTAAGAAATAAAAAATGCTAGTACAATATCGATCAATGCTGCAATAGAACAGTACAGCATAGTGTTTTTAATAAAGACACTGTTTTCAAATACAGCTTTATAATGACTAAAGGTAAAGGCATCTGGCAAAATACTAAAAGACCAAATAGTTCCAAATGACAAAAGAGCCAAAGCAATATGGGGTGATAAAACTAAAAATAAAATAAGAAAAACTACAAGATAGGCTAAAAGTTTCTGATGTGGTAAAAAATTTCTTTTCACCATGCCACCACCTCCTTTTTGCAACATAGAATAATCTTTTCCTCCTAATGCTAATTTTGCGACCCAGACTGCAGCAATAGAAGTTAAAACTAAAATAACACCAATCACATAACCCATAGGATCATTAATCCCGATAGAGGAAATTCTAAGATACGCTTGAGGCGCTAACATATTGTTTACGTCCAAAAGCAAAGGCGTTCCAAGGTCATCAAATACTTTTAAAAAAACTAAACTTGCTCCCGCAATGTAGCCTGGCATAGATAAAGGAAGCACAATTCTTCGAAATAATCGAAAACCCTTAGAGCCAAGAGTTTGAGCGGACTCTTCCATAGTTCGGTCGATATTATTTAAGCTACTAATCAAATTAATTAAAATGAAGGGAAAATAATGTATGGATTCCACAAAGATCACTCCGTTCAAGCCTTCCATAAATGGAATTTTAAAATCAAACCATTGGTCGAGCATTAAATTAATAGAGCCGTTGGTGCCAAAGAGCAACTTCATAGCTACAGCTCCCACAAACGGTGGCATAATCAAAGGAATAAATCCTAAACTTTGGATAAGAACCGATCCTTTAAAATTAAACCGTGCTGTAAAATAAGCTAAAGGAATAGCAAAAAATGAAGCAAGAACGACAGACATGGATGCTACGTAAAAAGAATTGTAGAGCGACTCTACAAAAAGAGCACTTTGAAAAAAATCGTAAAAATTTAAAAAAGTAAAATGACCATTTTGATCTAAAAAAGAAGCATAAAAAACTTGAACAATGGGAACAGCTAAAAAAATAAATAAAAATAATCCGATAAAAATAGCAGTGGATTTTAAAAAAAGATTTTTAAACATAGAAAATAATAATCACGGCCCTAACGTTTAACAGTTAGGGCCGTAAAAATATATTATAGAGATTTTAATGCTTCTTCAGCTTTTTGTTTCGCTTGTGAATAATTGCTAACAACTTGCTTATCCCATTCAGCTTCTACTTCAGCCTGACGAGTACCTGCATATTTTTCAATATCTTTTGATTTTTTTCTACTCTTCTTAAAGATTTTGTTAAAAGCAGGATCATTCGCTTGCGCTTCCGTAATTGGAGATTTGGAAATCAATGCTCTAGCATCAGCAATCAGTTTTTTAGCTTTTGGATTATTTTTATTTCCAAGGGCTTTTTCTGCTTTATAAATTGCTGACATAGCTGCTCTCAAATCATCAAGACGATAAGTGATCATTACATCAAATAAAGAATTTACAAGATTGTATCTTTCTTTAGATAGTAAAACGTCAAACTTAACAGCTGCACCAATAGAACTGTCCTTAAATGGATTGGGAAAGTCTTTCGGAGCTTTTGAATAAGTCTCTGGGTTTACTGGCAATCTTCTAATTTTTGGATCCAGAAGAATGGTCTGTCCTTCAGGAGTTAATAAAAAGTCAATAAACAGTTTTGCATTTGCGCTATTAGGAGCATTTTTGATAACCCCAATATTAGCAGGCACTAATGTTGTTATTGTTGGGTATACAAATTCTACTGGAAAACCGCCTCCAATAGATGATAGGCCAAAAAAGTCAATCACAATACCAATACCAAAGTCACCACTGTTCACACCATCGGGAACGCCAAAACTGCTTGCTGTTACTGTTTTAAAGTTTGCAGAAATATTTTTCATTTTAGCCCAGCCCTTATCAAAACCATCTCCTTGCAATATGGTTTCAACTGTCAAATGCGTAGTTCCTGATCTCGAAGGAGCACTCATTCCTGTGTGGCCAAAATAAATTGGTTTTGTTAAATCAATCCACTCTTTAGGAGCAGGTAATTTATTTGCTTTTAAATATCTTGTATTCCACATCATGCCGTATCCTGCTGCAGCAAACCCAGTGTAGAAACCGTCTGGATCATTGATAGGATAAGAACCCACCTTAGATGGAATTCCTTTCACTTTAGATGTGTACTTGGCTAATAAACCATCTCCTTTCAAAACTTCAAATGCGTCTGGTGCAGAAGCCCAAAAAAGATCTGTTCCATTATTTGATTTTGTTTCCTGAATGTATTTAATTCCAGCTGTAGTTTTTTTACCTACAATTTCTACTGTAACACCTGGATATTTTTGTTCGAATGCTGCTTTAAATTTTTCTGAAAGATCTTTTGGAAAGGAAGTGACTACCACTACTTTTCCAGAAGCCGCAAAAGAATTTGAAGCAAACAATAGAGCAATAAATATTGCTAATATTTTTTTCATTTTTTCCCCCGTTAATTTAATTTGTATTTATAATTTTTATTAAGACAAGTCTATGTACAAACTGCAGTTGCAAAATTTAGATTTGTATAAGAAAAAACAACTATGGATTGATATTTAAATGGTTAAATCCTAGAGATTCCCACCCTCTGAAATCAATAGCTCCTTTCACAAAATCATTTCTAGATTGCTTACATTAGGATAATAAAAGAAGAGATTGTCTAATTTTGTTTTTTTCCTGATTCTAATTTCTGCCTTTAGCCACGTTGCTTGGAATATTTTAATTAAACGTTCCCATAACAAAATTCTTTTTACCAGGGCTTTAACTTTGGTCGGTAGTATTCTGCTCATCCCAGTCACTTTTTTTTTGGATCCTTTGCCATCAGTCGCTTATCCTTATTTTGCAGGGACTTTAGTGATCCACGTTTTGTACAAACTGTTCTTATGCAGTATGCACGAACGTTCAGATTTATCTTATGCCTATCCAGTTGCACGAGGTCTTCCATCCTTAATTATTTTATTTGCTACTCCTTTTGTGTTCAATGAAGAGCTAACCTTAAAAAATGAAATTGCAGTTTTGATGATTTGTGTTGGAATTTTAATATTAGTATTTGCTAATCAAAAATTTAAAGAAATTAATTTTAAAGGATTGGGATTTGCTGTGCTAGTAGCGCTTACCATTGCAGCCTATACCATTAATGATGCAAAAGGTGTTCGTGTATCTGAACCTCTGATGTACATCACTTACTACTTTGCTTTAGATGGAATTGTCTTCAATTTAGCTTTTATGATTTTCTTTCGCAAAGAAAAATTTGATTTTTCTATCGTTCGCAAAGAAATCAAACCTATTGTGGGCGCTGGTATTTTAAGTTTATATTCTTATTATCCTGCGGTGTATGCTTTTAGCTTAACTAAAATTGCATCCGTAGCAGCGCTCCGGGAGTGCAGTATTTTGTTGGCAACTTTATATGGTGTTTTTATTTTAAAAGAAAAATTAGGATGGATCAGAATTGTATCTTCTGTTCTTATTTTTTTCGGCTGCGTGTTGGTTAAAATATATTCTTAACAAACTTAATTTTTGGCTAACAAAGTTTCTGAAAGCGTTGCCCAATAATGAGCGCCAATAGGTAATAATTTGTCATTAAAATTATAATGAACGCTATGAAGATTTTCAGAATCTTCTCCCGCTCCCAACCAAATATAAGCACCTGCTCTTTCTTGTAACATATAAGAAAAATCTTCTGAGCCCATGCTGGGTGTAAAATCTTCCCTTATCAAATCTTTTCCAAAAGCGTCTGCAAAAATATTAGATGCAATCTCTGCTTTAGATTCATCATTGATGGTTGGTGGATAGCCAGGTATAATTTCCATGTCTACTGTGCAATCATTGATCGCAGCAGCATCAGAGGCCACCTTTTTAATTTGCTTCAGCATACGGTCTCTAGTGGTATTATTCGTAGTCCTTACCGTACCTCCGATCGTAACCAAATCTGGTATCACGTTAAAAGCAGACCCTCCTTCAATTTTCGTAAGGGATATCACCGTTTGATCGAAAGGATCGAGCTGTCTTGAAATAATGGTTTGTAAGCTAGTAATAACCAAACCAGCAGAAACCACAGGATCATTATTACCGTGAGGCATCGCTGCATGACCACCCTTGCCTTGTATTTTTAAAATAAAAATATCCCCTCCCGCTTGCACGAGACCTTTGTGAGCAACTAAATGACCGGTAGGCAAACCAGGCCAATTATGAATTCCCCATACACTATCTATTTCAAATTTTTCAAAAAGACCGTCCTTGATCATGGCTTTCGCTCCTGCGTTACCACCTTCTTCTGCAGGCTGAAAAATGCAATAAACCGTTCCATAAAAATTTCTTGTTTTGGATAAATAATGCGCTGCACCTAACAACATGGTTGTATGACCATCATGACCGCATGCATGCATTCTTCCTTCGTTTTTCGAAGAATAAGCAAGGTTTGTTTTTTCAGTCATGGGCAAAGCATCAATATCTGCTCTAATGCCGATAGATTTTTTGCTAGCGCCTCCATCTTTTCCGTGGATCACTCCGACCAAACCTGTTCCACCAAAACCTCGGTGAACTTCGATTCCAAAAGACTCTAGTTTTTTTGCAATAAAGTCTGACGTTTCTTTTTCTTCATAAGCAATCTCTGGATACTGATGAATGTGTTGTCTCCACTCTTCCATTTCCGGAATCAGTAATTGAATTTCTTTTTTTATAGTCATTGATTTCACATCTAAACACTCTAATGTAAATTTACAATTATTATTTACTCCTTCGAATGGACAAAAAAGCTATAACAATCCTAGGTGAAGACAGTCAGTCCATTCCTCTTATTTTAGATTCGCCACATAGCGGAACTTACTACCCTGATGACTTTCATCATCAAGCAGACTTTATGAAATTAAGACAAGCAGAAGATACATATGTGGATGAATTGTTTGATTTTGAAAATATAGAAAAAATTGGGGCTACTTTTCTTCGTGCAGAGTTTCCGAGGTCTTATATTGATACCAATCGCTCTGAAAAGGATTTTTCTCCTGAAGATCTTGAGACAGATCCCAATGGTATTTGTGACATACAATTTTCACCTTCCGTAAAAAGCAAATTAGGTATTGGTTTAATATGGTTAAGAGTTCCACCTGATGGGGAGCCAATGTATGCTGGCAAAATTCATCCAAGTGTTTTAATGCATCGTGTGAATACTTGTCATCGACCTTATCATCAAGCGCTTCAAAGAATCATGGATAAAACGTATAAGCAGCATGGAAAATTTTATCACCTAAATTGTCACTCTATGCAAAATCATGCTTCTGCGATGTCGGAACAACCCAAAGGAACTAGCCGTCCAGACTTTGTTATTGGCGATAGAGATGGCACAAGCTCTGAGAAAGAGTTTAGAGATGTGATTGTTAGTTGCTTAAAAAGCTTAGATTATGACGTTTCGGTTAACGATCCTTACAAAGGAGTAGAGTTAGTATCTGCTTATAGCAATCCACAAATACACAAAAATTCTATACAAATAGAAATTAATCGTCGATTATATATGGATGAAGTTACAAGGGAAAAAAATAATGGCTTTTCTTCCGTCAAAAAAAATTTAAAAGAATTGTTACAAGAGTTAAAAAACTGGATTATAAAAAAACAAGGGAGTTGATAATGACAGACAGTAGATTAAATTATGCAAACGAGTATCCTGTAGAAATTACCGGACCTGATATTAGTGCTTACAAAAAAGGAAATGTAGGAATTGATTATGTTCACACATTTGATTCTGGAAAACCTGGACCCCATGTATTAATCAGTGCTCTTGCGCATGGTAATGAACCGTGTGGAGCCCTTGCGGCGGATTGGTTTTTCAAACAATCTGAAAGACCTATTCAAGGAAAATTATCCATTGCCTTTATGAATGTTGAAGCCTATTTGGCTTTTGATCCTAAAAATCCAAACCGTACTAGATGGGTGGAGGAAGATTTTAATAGATTGTGGGGACCTGGAGTTTTGCAAGATAGTAGCAGAAAAAAAACTTCTGAATTTATAAGAGCAAACGAAGTGTTGTCTGCGGTAGCAGCTGCCGACTTGTTGTTGGATATCCATTCTATGCAAAAGCCATGCGTGCCTTTGATGATGGCCGGTACGGTAGATAAAGGAAGAGAACTTGCAAAAGCGGTTGGCATGAACATGTCCACTATTACAGACTCAGGACATGCCGAAGGTATGAGAATGAGAGATTTTGATGGGTTTTCAGATCCAAACAGTAAAAAAAATTCTTTATTGGTAGAATGTGGTCAGCATTGGGAACAATCTTCTGAGGAGATAGCTATTGAAACGACAATTAGATTTTTAAATTATGCAGGCATTATGGAAAAGGGATTTGGAGCGGAATATTTAAGCAGTTCCAAAAATAAAGAACAAATGAGATTCTTTAAAGTAGGAACAGCTATCACTATTAAAACAGATCAGTTTGTTTTTGATAAAGATTGGCAAGGATTTGACCACCTTACAAAAGGAACATTAATTGGCAAAGATGGGGAAGAATCTATTGTTGCTCCTTACGAACCTACTGTTTTGATCATGCCTACGAAAAGACTTTATCCAGGTTTGACAGCTGTTCGTTTGGCTTTCCCTATTTAATCTAGATTAAAAGGGCTTTTTTTAGTCGTTGAGATGACATGCTGAAAAATGATGGGGCGCCACTTCTTTAAATATTGGTTTTTCTACTTTGCATTTTTCCGTAGCAAATTTACATCTTGGGTGAAAGTAACATCCACTTGGTGGATTCAAGGGAGATGGAATTTCTCCTTTAATAGGTTCGTACACTTTTCTCGTTGTGTCTAAAGTAGGAACTCCACTCAACAGAGCTTTGGTATAAGGATGATTAGTGTGATTGATCACTTCGTCCGTAGAAGCAATCTCTACGATTTGTCCTAAATACATAACAACAATGCGGTCCGCAATATGCTCAATCACTCCCATATCATGACTGATAAAAAGATAAGTCAGGTTCATCTTCTCTCTTAGATCTAAAAAAAGATTAATAATTTGCGCTTGAATAGAAACGTCTAGCGCTGCAACCGATTCATCGCAGACTACCAGTTCCGGAGAAACAGCAAGAGCTCTTGCAATTCCCACTCTCTGTCTTTGTCCTCCAGAAAATTGATGTGGGTATCTTGGCATCGCATCATTGTTTAAACCTACCTTGGCTAACATTTCAGCGACAAAACTTTTCTTATCTTTCTTAGAAATTAACTGGTGATAAATGGGTGCTTCAGAAATAATATCTAAGACTTTTTTTCTTGGATTTAAAGATGAGAAAGGATCTTGGAAAATCATTTGTATTTTGAGATCTATATTATGATCCTGCTTATACTTTTCATTTTCAAAACCTGCATAATGCTTCTCTTTAAAAGAGACGCTACCTGAAGTGATGGGCATAATGCCTGCTATCATTCTTCCCAAAGTAGATTTTCCACATCCTGACTCCCCTACGACTCCCACAACTTCTCCGGACAAAATATCAAAGGACACGTTGTCTACAGCATGAACAACCTCTTCTTTATAAGAGCCCCCCAATAAGTTGATAAATTTTGTAGTTTTATCAAGGGATTTGATAAATTTTTTAGAAAGATTTTTTACTTCAAGGATTTTATCTTTCATGAGATTCTCCTGCATTCGAACAGCGTAAGTATCGACCATCTGCTTGTTTTAATTCGGCAGGCTGTTCGTGTTTACACTTTTCAATTCTTTGATGGCAACGCTCTTCAAAAGCACATCCTTCGGGAAGGCAAAACATAGCAGGAACCATACCGTCAATTTGATGAAGTTTCTCGCCCTTTTTATTTCTGCTCGGAACACTTTTGATTAATCCTTGAGTGTAAGGATGCATAGGATTGTTAATTATTTTATCTGTAGATCCTTGTTCAATAATTCGTCCTGCATACATAACGCAAATTCTATCTGTGATCCCAGCTACTACTGCAAGATCATGGGTCACCCACAATAATGCAGTTCCCGATTCTTTGCATAACTTTTGCATTTCAAAGATTACCTGTCCTTGAATGGTAACATCCAGAGCGGTCGTAGGTTCATCAGCAATTATTAAGTCTGGTTTATTTAATAAAGCTATCGCAATAGAAACTCTTTGGCGCATTCCTCCAGAAAACTGGTGTGGATATGCTTTCATTCTTTCATCCGGTGAAGAGATACCTACAAGGCCAAGAGCATCTCTGCATTTATCGTAGGCTTCTTGATTGGAAATTTTTTTATCGTGTGCTTTAATTGTTTCCATCATTTGAGTTTGAATACGCAACACTGGATTTAAGGTCATCATAGGGTCTTGGAAAATCATGGCAATTCTGTTGCCCCTAACATCCTGCATTTGCTTAGGTGAGATATTTCTAAGATCTATATCTTTAAAAACAATATTTCCAGAAACTATTTTTCCCGGGGCATCCACTAGTCCCATAATAGAAAAACCAGTAATAGTTTTTCCCGAACCCGATTCTCCTACCAGACCTACAATTTCTCCGGCATTAATATGAAAGCTGATATCATCCACTGCTTTCACGATTCCCTCTTTCTTAAAAAAATGAGTTTTCAGATTTTTAATTTCTAAAATTGGTTTCATAGTTTATTTTTTTAGGCGAGGGTTAAACATGTCCCTCAGCTGGTCCCCTACTAAATTAATAGACACAATCGTAAACAATAAAGCTATGCCAGGAAAAATACTGATCCAGTAATCTCCTGTATGAACATATTCAAATCCATTTCCGATCAACAATCCCAAAGACGGTTCGGTTTGCGGGAGGCCCAGTCCAAGAAAGCTTAGTGTTGCTTCTAAAGAAATGGCGTGTGCAGTTTGTAAAGTAGCCACCACAATTAAAGGAGGTATGCAGTTTGGAAGAATATGGCTGAGCATAATTCTTAAATTACCAAGGGACAAACATCTTGCTGCATCCACATATTCTTTTCTACTCTCCACCAAGGCAGAAGCTCTGGCAGTTCTTGCGTAGTAGGCCCACTGTACCAAGACAAGAGCTAAAATTGTTTTTTCAACTCCTTTTCCAAAAGCAGCTAAAATAATGAGAGCTACCAAAATAGAAGGAAAGCTAAGCTGAATATCAACAATTCTCATTATTAAACTTTCATATCTGCCACCAAAATAAGCAGCTGAAATTCCAAAAAACGCTCCTACGATAAGAGCAAACATTCCAGACAAAACACCGACGCTAAGACTAATTCTTAAACCATAAAAAATAGCAGACAGCATATCTCTGCCGGCTCCATCCGTACCCAGCCAATAAATATTTCCAGAAAAATCTTCCTCCATGGGAGCCAGTCTGGAGTTCATAATGGTAACCGTTGATAAATCGTAAGGATCCGTCGGTGATATTACCGATGCAAAGATCGCAACGAAGAGAATGATGATAAAAAAGAATAAAGCACCAACCGCAAGTTTATTTTCTGAAAAATCGCTCCAAATTTTAGAAAGCAATTCATGCTTATTGTTATTGCTCATTAGTCGGAACCCTTAATTCTAACTCTTGGATCTAAAAAGCTATAAAGAATATCGACTATCAAGTTTAGAAAGACAAAAAAGGCGACAATAATAATTAAATAGGCAACGATAACAGGCCTATCTAAGTTATAAACCGCATCAATAATTAGTTTTCCAGCGCCTGGCCATGCAAAAACTGTTTCAGTTACGGTAGAAAAGGCAACTAGAGATCCAAATTCTAGTCCAATTACCGTCACCACTGGTATTAAAATATTTTTTAACAAATGGACATTTACTACTCTTGATTCTGAGAGTCCCTTAGCTCTTGCAAACTTAATGTAATCTTGCAAAGCGACTTCTCTTGTTCCCGCTCTAGTTAATCGCAAAACAGAAGAAAGTTTAAACAGAGCCAGGTTCAAGGCTGGTAAAAAAATATGAGATAATACATCCAGAGTAAATAAAGAACTTTCAATTCCAAGAAAAGTCCCCAACTCTCCTCTGCCTGTGGAAGGAAGCCAGCCCAGATGAACTGCGAAAAGCATGATTAACATAATTCCAACCCAAAAAGTTGGCATAGAAAATCCCAAGATAGATCCTGCCATAATAAATTTACTAATTTTTCGATCCGGTTTTAATCCTGCATAAATTCCAAGTGGCAAAGCAAACACCAAAGAGATAAAAAGTGAAAAAAGTGCAAGTTCGATGGTTGCGGGAAAACGTTCTAAAATCAATGAAAGCGCAGGAATTCCCTGGACAAAAGAAAGACCAAAATCACCGTTAAGTACATTTTTTAAAAAATACCAGTATTGTTCAAGAACCGGCTTATCTAAACCAAACTCTTTAATGGTTCGCTCTATTTCTGCTTGGGTCGATTCTGGGCTGATCATCATATAAATAGGATCGCCAATTAAATTCACTCCACAAAAAACAATGAGGGACATGACAAATAGCACTACAATACTTTGTGTAGACCTTTGAAGTATGAATGCTGTCATTTTATTTAAAACTAAAGTTACTTTTGTTTCAGTTAATAAAAATCCAGGAAATTCTTTCCTGGATTTTTATTTTATATACAGTTAATTGTTATTGGATTTCTATTTTTTTTGTAAACCAGCAACAACCGTGTATTCATCCGTTCTAGGCAGATAAGTATAACCTGCTTTTGCTGCCCATGTATTCACTTGATAATGGATAGGAATGATACCGTAGTTTTTACCAACCGCTAATTCAGTTGCCTCTGCAAGAATTTTTCCTCTTGCGTCAGAATCAACTGTTGCTAAAGCTTTATCAATCAAAGCATCAACTTTAAGATCAGAATGTCTTCCTCGGTTAGCACCACCCATTCCTTTTTCTTTGTCATGAGTAGCTAGTAAGGATTTCAAAGGAGAAGAAGCTTCTCCAGATCCAGCACCCCAACCCAAAACCATCATGCTAAATTCTGGAGTTTTGTCTGGAGCACCTGCGGAAGCGCGCTTAAAGTAAACCGCTTTAGGCATCACTTCAATTTTACACTTGATTCCAATTTTAGATAACATTTGTCCAAGAGCTTCTGCGATCTTAGCATCGTTAATGTATCGATCGTTTGGTCCGTGTATGGTTAGCTCAAATCCTTTTCCATATCCTGCTTCTTTCATTAACATTTTAGCAGTTTTGATATCGTAAGGATCTGGTTTCATATTAGAAGAAACACCATGGAAACCTTTTGGTAACAATTGTCCTGCAGGAATTGCCAGACCTTCCATCACCTTGGAAACCATTGCGTCACGATTAATTGCAAGAGAAATAGCTTTTCTCACTTTAACATTTAAAAGAGGATTTTTAATTTTTCCTCCTCCAATAGCTTTTATGTAAGGAGAGTCTTCTCTAAATTGATCGATGTGCAAATAAATAACCCTATTAGAAGGACCGCTACTAAGTTGAATTTTTTTATTTTTCTTTAACTTAGCGACATCTACTGGTGGAACACTATCAATAAGATCTACATCTCCCGAAAGCAAAGCTGCAACTCTAGCAGGTCCAGATTTTATTGGTTTAAATTCCACAACATCAAATTCAGGTTTTTTTCCAAAATAATCACTATTTTTTAATAAAACTATTTTGTCACCCTTGATATATTCCTTGAACTTGTAAGGACCCGTTCCAATAGTTGCTTTTCCACTATTGTAATCTTCTGTTGTTGCATTGGTTCCGTACTTTTTGGAAACAATCTTAACAACGCCTAAATCATTTGGCATTAATGGATAAGGTTTTTCAGTTTTTACATGAACAGTGTAGTCATCGATTTTTACAAAGGTTTTTCCTTTCAAATATATTCCAAAGCTAGCTGGAGACTTAGGAACATTGAGAGCTCTACTTGCAGTAAAAATAACATCGTCGGCTGTAAATTTACTTCCGTCGTGCCATTTCACATCTTTTCTTAATTTAAATTCCCATGTTGTGTCATTGATAGGTTTCCAAGAAGTAGCCAAATCAGGAATCGCTTGCTGATTCTCATCCTGCCCAACTAAATGTGAGAAAATATTATTTCCGAACATATTGTTAGGACCTACATTGTGATAATGCGGATCTATCGAGCTTGGTTCTCCCTTAATTCCTATTTTTAGATTTTCTGAAAATGCGATCGATGGGACAAAGCAAATTACCATCAAAGCAATCAATTGTTTTAAAATTTTCATTTTTATTATTCCCCACTTTAATTAAATTAATTGACATAAAAGTATTAAGCGGACAAAGTCAAAAAAAATATGCACAACTTCTGACTGTATTGCAAAAAAGTTCTTAATCACTTTGTATTTTGACTTATCTCTTGATTTGTATGATCTCAAATCTGGGAGTTAATTATAAAAAAAAAAATTCATCTAGATTTTTATGTAAAACAGCTTTGCAAATCTATATCCGTATAAATCTGAATCATATTTATTGAAATGAACGCGCTCAAAAATAAAACTTTTTTATTATATTTTATTACCAATACCCTTTCTCTTTTAGGAACCTGGATTCAAAAGATAGGAGTGGGTTGGCTTACTTGGGAAATAACCCATTCTACTTTCTGGACTAGTTTTGTGACGCTTTCATTAATGGCTCCAGCTGGTATTTTCGGACCCCTGTTCGCTGTATTTGCAGAAAGATGGGACATGCGAAAAGCAAGCCTCTATTTGAAAATATTAATATTTTTAGTGGGTGCCTGCATTTGGTACATGGAGCATTTGAATCATCACACCCTTTTCTCTCTGGCTTTTTTATCTATAACGCAAGGAATGGTACAAGCTTGTTATCATCCTGTTCGATTGGTTTTTATATCGGAAGTAGTGCCAAGAGAAATGTTATCTAGCGCTGTAGGTTTGAACGCGGCTTCTTTTAATGCATCTCGGGTGATCGGACCTAGTATTGCCGGTCTTTTAATTCTTTTATTTGATTTAGAAACTACTTTTTTTATTGCTCTGTTAGCCTACCTACCTTTAATTCCTATTTTAATTTTTATGAAATTAAATAATCGTAAAAAATCAATTTTAGAAACTAAAAATTTTTTTAATCGCTTGGTAGAAGGTGGTAAGGTTGCGGTACAAACTCCCATTATATTTAAATGCTTGTTTTTAGTTTTGATGAACGGTTTTTTTGTAAGGGGAATGCTTGAGATTCAGCCAACGATAGCCGGTGAGATATTGGAAAGTGGAAGTTCAGGTCTCTCGTTAATCACCGCAGCCACCGGGCTTGGAGCCTTGCTTGGTAGTATCTGGGTGGGTCTCGGTGAAAAAACAGGATTCAAAGCAGAAAAAGTAATTCTTCCTATGCTGTATTTTGGATTTGTCGTCAGTGCCCTGATTGTATTTTTTGACAATTTGTACATTATCTCTTTTTTATTTGTGGTGGCGGGATTTACTGCAACAACGGTGGGCATTGGCAGTCAAACGATCATTCAATTGAAGGTGCAAGATTCTTACAGAGCTAGAGTACTAACTTGGTGGTCGACCATGTCCTTTGGTTTTTTAACCTTGGGGGGTTTAAGTTTGGGATATGCAGGAGAGTTTATACCTTTAAGAACTGCTATGATTGTTATGCCCCTACTGGGTATCGTTCTTTTTAAAATTATTTGGTACTATAAGTTTAATAATAAATTTATTTAGATTTTTTTTTAGTTTCTCTTTGAAAAATAAAAATTCCAGATAAGGTAATAATAAAACCTCCTAATAAAGTGCTAAAAATAGGAGACAAATCCCAGATCACTAAATCAAAAATTATAGCCCAAAGGATACCTGAATATTTAAATGGAGTAATGATAGAAGCTTCTGCATTTTTTAAAGAGTAGCTCATTAACATTTGACCAATAGCTGCAGATACACCAACTCCCAACATTAACCATAAAAAATCATAAGAAAGACTCTTCCAAACAAAAGGTTGCGCCAAACCAGTAACTAAAACACTGATCGCCATATAGTAAAAGACAACTGTTGTAGGGCTTTCTGTTTTGCCAAGCACTCTCATAAATAAAAATGTACTTGCAAATAAAAGAGTGGCTAA
>Ga0105053_10004357_pt1 | contig 20930 bp, 12 predicted proteins | sample BON01_FD_78093 | JGI IMG/M metagenome (GOLD analysis project Ga0105053, IMG submission 78093) | Freshwater microbial communities from Lake Bonney liftoff mats and glacier meltwater in Antarctica - BON-01 | ecosystem: Environmental > Aquatic > Freshwater > Ice > Glacier meltwater | place: Lake...
TATTTTTTCATCGATTGAGGGACTTAAAGATACGTTGGATGTGTTTGGAGAAACATTCATTAACTTGCTAGACTTTCTTCGCAGTTTGGTAGTGATGGAGGCTGCAGCTGCGGCAGCTGCACGAGTAAAATTAGAACCACCGCGCTTTCCGTCGGTTGGTAAGCGTTCCTTCTTGTCGTTGTCCATTAACAAATTCGATTTGTGAGAGACGTGTGTACACATTATTCCTAGTGTCTACGAATTCATTGTGACTAGGTTTTGAAACACATTGTGTAAATATTCACTGCATCAGGTTTTTGAATTTGAAACACATTGTGTAAATTTTCATTGCACTCTTTGAATTTTGAAAACTGGTAGCAATATAGGAATAGTCCTATAGTATCGGGTACCAATTTCAAAACAAATATTTTTTATAGACCAGGGAAAAAAATCTAAATTCAATCGATCAAATCGTCAACATTGATCCCAGCAAGGTTCGTGTACCAACGGAGACTATAACCACGAGAGAGATAAGAAACGTATCATATTACCCATATATTTCATACCCCAACTCGAGCAAGCATGACATTCACTATCGATCCAACGGACCTTTTTCTCGCAGCAAAACTACTAGAACTGGCAGGCACGTATACAGCAGTGCCTTCCATAAACACACATAGATCAGATTGCTCCTCTGTGACTGATGTAGACACTGATGATTTCGCTGTTGGAACTCCAATCAGGAAGAAGAGTGGCGTTGAATCAACCACATTGTCACCAAAGAAGGTCAAGCGTAAACGCACCTGTGTACAGATAGGATGCAACAATTATGCTATTCGAAACCAGGTATGTTGGTCACATGGTGCGAATATGAATGGTAAACGATGCAAGGTTGAAGACTGCAATAAACATGCGCAACAAGGGGGTGTTTGCATTTCACACGGAGCCAAGAGAAAGAGATATTTGTGCACGTTTCATGGATGCCAAAAGCATGCTGTACAAGGCCGCCTCTGTGTAGGACATGGTGCAAAATTAGTTAGATGCACCACTCTTGGATGCAGAAAACAAATGGTATCCGGAGGCTATTGCACACAATGTTTGACCATCCCCACTGTCAATCCTGTATTATAGATGAAAACAATAACCCTTTTCAACCGAGTATGAAAGTATATATATTTATATAATTTTGAAAAAGTGAATTTAAATTTTATGCCTATGGTAGACCCTCCATTTTTGAAAGTTGATGGAAGTAGCATTGGTTGATCATGAACTATCAGAACTGGTACATGGCGGCAATATCACTTCTAAAACTAACCTCAAGGATTTAATCCAACCTGCTAGCATTGATATTCCTATTGGCGAATGCTGCTTCCTAATGAGGGAAAAGGTAATGCCATTCAGAAGAACCGTTTCTTCATTAGTACATGACTACTCGCTACAGAAGATACACATTGACGAAGGAGGGATTGTTCTATTGAGAGGACAGACATATCTTTTTGAATGCGCTTTTATTAAACTGCCTCCTGGTTTCCGAGGATCTCTCTCACCAAAATCCTCCATCGGAAGAGTTGATTTGATGGTGCGTGGTGTATATGACGATTGTGGGTTGTATGATACTATTGACAGAGACACAGAGGGTCGGTTATGGCTTGAAGTTAGTCCGCGGAGTTTCAATATTAAGGTGTTTCCCTCGCAAACTTTATCGCAACTCATGGTTTTTCGACAAGGGAATGCCACCGAAATACCTTCGCTTCCACTTCAGTTAGAGAGTCATCCACCACTTATTTATGATTCTCATGGCAATCCGCTACCGTTACGTTTGCATAGAAACGCGGTAGTTCTGAGTTTGGATTTAGACCAGGAATCTGTTGGTTTCGAGGCTATTCCTACAAGTCAAGTGGTGATTCTTTCTTCTATTGGAAGCCATGATAAGGAACATTTCTTCCGACCAGTTATTCATGACCAAAAGGCAAAGGCGATCACATTGGAAAAGGATCGATTTTATATCTTATGTACGAAGGAACGAGTTAGTATTCCCACTACCCTTTCTGCCGAAATGGTTCCATTTTCACAGCATATAGGGGAATTACGCGCGCATTATGCTGGTTTCTTTGATCCTGGCTTCGGATTTGGAGGAGGAACCAAAGGTACCGTTGGCGTCTTGGAAGTAAGGCCGCATGAAACAGTGACGGTATATGATGGTCAACCGATTTGCCTCATGGAATTCTTCCTGAACTCGGCAGTACCGAATTGTCCATATGGTCATGCAGGTAATAGCTATCATAATCAGTCTGGACCTAAATTGGCAAAATATTTTGCATAATGACTTATTAATTAAACTATCATGCAAGGCCTGATACTTCTTCTTTATAAATTGTTTGATAACTGTCAATAGCTCATTGAGATTATTACTTACACAGCCTGTCATCGAAGACTCGATATTTCTTCTTTTAGTTGTTTAATCTCTCGATGGGCGCTGTTAATAGTTTCTTGCAGAAATGAGAGTTTTCCTTCATATGATAACCGCATTGATTCCAGCTCCATTTCAAGAACATCTTCGAACTCCTCTTTGCCCTCATTATTCTTCTCGTCATTTTTCTCTTCAGTAGGTCTATTGAATATTTCCTGGAGGTGACCTTTCAAACCTTCTATTTGAGAATCTTTTATATGTTGCTCTCTTTCTAACGAATTAAGTAATTTTAAAGCATCTTCGTTTTCATTTTCTGCTCGTTCGGCTCTTCGATTCGCCCTTTCTAGCGACTTCTCCAACTGTTTAATAGTTATGTTCGAAAGCCTCAGGTCGTCCTCTGCTCTCTTTTGCATTTGAATAATATGTAAAGTTCCTGCTTTCTGAACTATCTCTGGTATGAATTCTGGTTGATTGATTATATTTTGTGCTGCTGCTAGCTCGTCTTCTAAACTTTGTATTTTCAGCTCGTAAACTTTGGAAAGTTGTTTCAGCTCATTGTCACCACCAAGCTTCTGCTGATCTAATTTCTCTTCCAAATATTTATTCCGAACGGCTTCTTCCTTTAAAATTTGTTGCAACTGTTCGATTTGATTCTTGCTTCCGGACCCAGCTTCGTGCTCGCGAGAACTGAACCTTCGATACGCTTCAACCTCCTGCGTCAATCGCTGCAAATTTTCTTCCAAAGAACAAATGCGCATATCCTTCATTAGAATATATTTAATTAAATCATGATTAATAAATATGAAAAGAGTCACACTTACCTCCTTCATCGCGTTCTGGATCTCTCGTCGCTTCATGATAACTGTTATTTACGTTTTTTTGTAACGGTAAATACGTTGTAAAATAATTATTATTAGAGACGACAATGGTAAGTTAGGAAGCGATGCGGGATCTCACTGCAAAATGTTTCCCCGCTTCTTGAAGGTGATTGAGACTGCTCTTACTAAAGGTTGTTTTCTAGCCTAGTGGTAGTGCTGTTGATGCGGAAACGACGATTGAACGACTGCAATCGAGACAAAATTCTGGACTAGATGTATTTGTGATATGCGGAGGAGAGTCTGTGGAAATAGAAGGGGGGAAACACTATGAAATCCATCGAAAGGGACAAAACACTGAACGACAGGTTGCTCAGAATTTCGCTGACAGATTTAGCAACCTTACCAAATTAGCGAGACATGTGGTCCGTGATTTAGATCCTCAGGTAAGTTTATAGACTTTGCACTTTTGGAGGTTTCTGATCGCTGAAGGATGAGCTTGAATTTTTTCGAGTAAAAGCGAAAAAACAGGAAATTTTAGTTGCACCAAAATACGACAACCAGGGTGAATCAAAGTATCATGTAATCGCAGTGCAAGATATGCCTGCATCAAGCACATAAATTTTAAATGAGTTAAGATTAGAAAAGAAAGTATTTCAATTTGTGTAAAAACCGTTTTTGAAAATATTCAAATTCAAAACTAGTTCAAGGAGTTTAAAGCTGTTCCAGGAAATAGGTAGTGTTGAGGTATGAACTATTATGTATGAATTTTTAGTGTACAGAATGAATTCATTAGTGAATTGATAAAACCACAAGAAACAAAGTTAAGAATAATGTGTTGATAGTTCAACGGCAGACCTAATGCGATCTTAGGATACATTGCTTTTAGCCTTTGTAGTGGTAAATATTGATAGGTAGAGGCCACCAATTGCTAAACTCCGAAATTACAAGAGAACAATTATGCTTTGAAAGGAACAAGCTTGATGACTAAAAGCAAGGCAATCAGAAAACGAAAATTGAAATTTTGGTCAAATTCTGATTTTTTTTTTTTTTTTTTAACAACAAAAATCGATTTTTTTTTTTGTTTACAAAAATAAGATGGCGGATGCCGAGAGTCAATCAATATCCACCAGAAGGAAATCATCGACAGTTGTTCCAGATCCACTTGATGAATTATTAAACCAGGAAAATTCAGTTATTGATGCTGCTTCAGAGGTAGCAAAAGAACCTCAGTGGAAAGAAATGAAAGCAACGAATGGAGAACGACGACAAGCCGGTGGATGCAAGCGATTGAGCACATGGATCCGTTCATTTTTTATCGGATCCAAAGATGATTCGCGAGTTCAAATTGATCTTAGAAACCACAACCTTGATCTTGAAGAATTAGAGGAACTTCAATCTGTGACGGTATTTACTGAACGAGAAATTCAAATTCTGAGAATTCGGTTTGCCTCCATTTCTAGTGGAAAAGAAAGAATTGAAGTTCAAGTGCTTCGAAAATTTCCAGAAATCTCGCAGAACCCGTTGGTTGATCAGATTCTTAAATGTTTTGACGATGTTGACCTCGATGGATTTGTTTCCTTCAGGGAGTTTATCAATACTATGTCAGTATTTTCCCCTCTTGGTCCCAAAGACAAGAAACTTCATATCGCGTTTAGAATTCACGATTTTGATGGCGACGAAAAAATTTCAAAAGAAGACCTACGTCAGTATTTGATGGTAGTGACAAGCTTTGTTCAAACAATGGAGGAGTTGAAGGAGCAGAAAGAGAGGGAGGACGAAGAACTGGTGGCGGATGTTACTAGCAGTAAAGAGACGCGTATAGATTACAACAAGCAGCGGTTAAAGGATGTTAAATCCATGAGTAAAAAGGAAATATCAGGCAAAAGTCGAGAAGATATGGTGGATATGTACATAGCGAGAATAAAATTCCTTGAAACTGAGGGAGTGCTAGAAAAAGTAGTGGATCATACTTTTGAGGAAGCTTCAGCAGATGGTAAACATATCACAAAAGAAGAATTCTCGAGGGTAATCGGCCATTCAGACTTTCATAACAAGTTAATCATCAACTTGTGTGAGAATATTAGAATTGTAAAGTAATTTTTTTTCAAATATATGACCTTTCTTACTATTTAGGGTAATAAATACATGGATGGTGTCAAGGGGATCCTCTAGGTTGCGATGGAGGGAAGGGGGGATATCCTTGCTGCGGCGGATATTGTCCATGATATGGAGCAGGTGGAGCAGGTATTCCAGGTTGTCTTGGCGGTCTATATTGCGGTTGATTACCCCCTTGAAACTGCTGCTGTTGTTGCTGCTGTTGTTGCTGTTGTTGTTGCTGATGTTGTTGCTGATGTTGCTGCTGATGTTGTTGCTGCTGACCAGGAGGCGGAGGAAACGGAGGACGTCCATATGGTTGTCTTGCGTTATTATATGAAGGAGGTTGAGGATAAGGTGGAGCACCTCTCGGAGGTGGACCTCTAGGATCGTAATGATAGGGAGCACCGCCTTGATAATTGGGCGGTGGATAGTTTTGAGGAGCTCCTGGAGGATAATAAGGCCGAGGTGGGGGTCCCCGTCCTGCTCCTAGGGGTTGCCGCTGCTGTTGCATTTGGGAAGACGATGATGCAGGCATCTTAACGGTTGGACGTTCTGGAGGAGGAGCGAAACGATAATTCCATACTTTAGCATCCCAGTCTTCAGATCCTGTCACGATTCGGCCATCGGGAAGTGCTACGCAACAAGAGATCCAATCCTTATGCTTGTTCAGTCTAGAGCACCACATATTCTCAGTATCTGAGGCGATTTTTTCAAGGCTGTTGGTCTTATCAATCAAGCGTAATTCAATATCTCCATCCCGCACTCCGCAAACAAGAGTCGTTTGCTGGCCTTTAACAACCCTGATACATAGCGACCAGCATATTCCAACTGGATTATTAAATATCTCGTTAAGAAGAACCAATTTCTTTGTATCCCATACTCGAATGTAACAGTCCCTGGCAGCTGAGAATAGTCGAGAGTCCAAAGAAGCGAAGGCCGTAATCGCACTTCTTCGCTCATCCCCTTTCGTCCTCAACTGATCCTTGAACTTGTCATCTTTTAAATCCCAAACTCGTATTGTACCATCATCACTGCCGCTGAAGCAGTACGTCCCACATATTTCTAAACAGGTCACTGGTCCTGTATGACCAGTAAGATCAGCAAGCAGACCCTGTGGGTTACCAGGCGACGCATCCCATACTTTCAAATGGGCATCGGATCCTGCCGTTACAACCTTGTTTAACTTTATATGAGCAGCAATAGCTCGTACAGCTCCACTATGCGTAGGGAATTCCCGTTTCAATTGCTGGTCTTTAGAATCTATTATGGATCGCATCATCAAGTGCCCATTTTGAAGTCCCATGAGAAGAACTTTATCCATTACAGCCATCGACGAAATCGGTATTGTCTGTTCGCATGATTGTTCTTGTTGTTGTGCTTGTTTTGAAGGTGCTTTTCCTTTTGGAGGACCTTTAGATTTTTGATCATACGAGCCAGGTTGAGGAATGGAGTTCATGTTAAGAGTACGTTCACATTGCCATGTTTTTGTGTTCCAAATCTTAATTTTACCGTCCGCGCCACCAGTGAACAAATACGCAGAGAGTTTTATCAGAACATTTACAGGGGCTATATGTCCATTCAAGGTCTTCACAAGCGACATGCAACAAGTACGCCAAACTGGCAATTCAATCACACATTCCTGTATAATCTTGTTTACACCCGATAGGGATATTAACGTATCGAGATCACAAAAAGGAGCAACAAATTTCAAAATATCACTTGTACCATTCGACATCGCTGACTCTCGCCTCTTTGCTGCTTTAGTGGCCTTTAGCCGTTTCTTCATAGAACTTTCTGAAAGAGAAGATATGGAACGTTTCAAACTACCGGGACTTGGATCGAATTCAGCATCTTCAATTGGAGCAGCTGGTGGAGGTGGAGGAGGCATGGGAGAATACGACGATACTGCATTATCAACACTATCATCATTTGTAATAGGAGGAATACCACCAGCAGTACTACTTGAAACCGGAGGGCTATTGTTGTCATCGTGTTTTATTCCATCATTCAATGAAGCATCTATAGAGTCTGGTATTTCAAGTTCACCAACGGTCTCAACTTTCACCTGGTGGGCACTTTCCTGTTTGTTATCTTCATCCGTTCTATTGGAGTCAAAATTATCATTTCCAAATATATCTTCATCGCCTGACTGCTCGTGTTCCGCATCTACGTCTTGTTCGTTTAAAGGATCGTCCATGATTACACCGCTAGAAGATATTCCACATAAGCTAAAAAAAGTTCAAGATGTAAACCCGGGTATCGTAGGGCCAAACTGAGAAGCAATAGATATCAGGTCTAGAGATCAGTCGTAGGTAGAGAGGGTGGAAGCGAGCGTACGAGGCGAACTGACTGTTGGTGAAGATTTCTTCCTAACTGTGAGCTTAGAAAAAAAAGTCTCACAACCATGTGTTTTTTATAAGACTCTTAGCTCTTTTTTCTACTGTTACTAGTAAAGATTTTAAACGACAGACAAGATGACATTGGTCGAAGCCCTGCAGGAATCAAACCTCCCTAAGAGCGCAGTGCTATGGCTGCATCGAATTTTGAAAGAGATGGGGATGAAGGAACCCTATCCCACGGAAGAACAGCTGCTGGCTACATTATCAATCATGGGAATGACTCTTGTCCTGTATTACATTTTCTTCGGAAAACGCCACAAGAATCGACGAGAATTGCTGGCTACAAAATTAGCGGACGCGGAGAGGCGGATGTCAGAGTTGCAAGCTCAGTTTGATGCCATCGACAGTGATGACGAAAATGATATTCCAAGAAAACCTATCCGAGTGTGGATGGACGGAGCTTTCGATATGATGCACTACGGCCACATGAATGCATTCCGACAAGGGAGATCCTTGGGTACCTATCTTGTAGTAGGTATCAATAGCGATGAAAGTATCACCGCATGTAAAGGGACGCCTCCTGTACTGAATGATGAAGAGCGAACAACAGCTGTAGAAGGGTGTAAGTGGGTTGACGAAGTGGTTTCAGGAGCTCCTTATGTTATGACACCTGAATATCTCAACATGGTTATTGAAAAATACAGCATTGACTACGTGGTACATGGTGACGATCCTTGTATCGTGGACGGTAAAGACGTTTACGAAGATGCTAAAAACCGAGGAATCTATCGATCCATACCGCGAACCGAGGGTGTATCGACCACAGATATTGTCGGACGTATGTTGTACATGTCTAGAGACCATCATGATAAACTTCCTTCTCATCGAAATTTGGTTTCCAAAGAGAGAAAAAGAAGCAATTCTGTCAGTTCGGAGACATCTGACCATTTAGAAATTAGAGCGGAGCCGTTCTTTCGTCCGTCTCAATTCTTGACAACGTCCAGAATGCTTCGAATATTCTCTGCCGGTGCGCGTGATCCTCCAAAGGGAGCAAAGGTGGTTTATGTGGATGGTGCCTTTGATATGTTTCATATGGGCCACGTGCGCACTCTTCAAAAAGCAAGAGCGCTTGGAGATTATTTAATCGTTGGTGTTCACAATGACAACCTTGTGAATCAACATCGTGGATCTAATTATCCTATCATGAACTTAAATGAGCGGCTGTTGAGTGTCTTGGGGTGTACCTATGTCAACGATGTACTTATTGATGCGCCATGGGATATCACCAGGGAGATGATTGCATCATTGAACATATCTGTAGTGGCTCATGGCAGTTCTAGCGACCACGTGTATGAACAAACAGCTCTCGATGCACATTACGATATCCCTAAATCACTCGGAATTCTTCAAAGCATTTCATCTGATTCTGAACTTTGCGTGGATGAAATTGTGAGGAGAATATTGGAGAACGAGAAAATGTTCAAGGCGAAAGTGGCCAAGAAAATGCAAGCAGAAGGCGAATACTACTCTGAGCGATACGGATTTGACACTAGTAAGAACACAAAGTAACTAATTAGTGTATTTGATACGTTCATTCTGTGGGTCAAAAGGAGCTCCATGATGCAAAAGGCATTCATGAGTCTGGACTCGATCTCCAATAGTCCAGGCATAACCAACTTTTTGTGATTTTGCCATTGCTTTCAACACACCTGTGTGCTATGGAACTTCCGATCGTGTGGCCGAACGCAGTAGATTTTAATAAACCAATACATTTCTCCATATGGCCTCTGCTCCATCGAACACCAACGATTAAATAATCTCCCAGCGCTCTTGCTTTTTGAAGAGTGCAAGAAAGTCGCTAAAGAATAAACTTCATTTTGAGGTTCGACCCCCTCATGATGATATTATTTGATGCAAGGTACCTTCTTGCGCATTGTAGCCATTTGGTTTCCAGGTTATGTTCATCCAGGTAAGTCCTGTTACATCAGTTATTGTAGCTTCCTTTTTATTCATGGTCAGATGAATATTTTCAAAACCAAGAAGTTGCAGCCGAATTGGTACTCGGGTTTAAAACAGTAATACCCTGGGAGTTCTCCTGCGAGCTTGAAGGTAGCATGTTTCGAAGCATTATGTCACCGTAAGTATTTTCTGCATTATTTTGATTTGGTGCCGCTAAGTTTTGTAGTTTTCTTATTTCTGGTATTCCATTCATAATCCTAAAATTCTTCGGTTTTGAAAACAACCCAGTCCTTCTCTTTATTGCGCCTCGTGTAGTCTTGATGAGCATACAGGTTTACTGCGAGCATATTGTACTCAAAATGTTTGGGGATCGAGCACAGTTTCTTTATAGCACCTCTTGGGTGTCTCTTGTATTTTTCATCCGTCCGTTTTCTAACACATTAGAAGCTTTCTATTTGCTTGCATGCATGTGGTGGCGCACAGAAAGCGTAGTTTTAGGAGTTCTCATTGGATTTGGTTGCTTTAACAGAATAACCTTTCCTGCCTTTTGTCTGCCTGTTGCGATTTACGGACTGCTGGAGAACGATTCCTTTTACAGAAAAGCAATGTCAAAGAAGAAGCCATTACGTAAGTTGGACGATATTCGATATATTGGAGTTTTTAATATGTCGATAGTGATGTATCGTGGCTGGAATGCCATTCGCTTTATTCTCATGTCACTAGCTGGATTTTTTCTTGCATCCCTGGTTCACATAACGTTGGATGCTTTATACATCAACAGTCATCCACATGAATGCCATTCTTCTCACTTCCAAATTGCTGGATATGGTTTTCAACTGACTCCGTTAAACAATCTCCTCTATAATTCGAATTCTGATAATTTGTCACTTCACGGATTGCACCCGAGATATACTCACGTGGTTGTCAACATGCAGCTCCTCTTTGGAGGTCTTTGGATGTATGCTTTGTTTCAGAGACACAAGCATGGCACTATGCTCAAATCCATCATCCTTTCAGGCTTGTTATTGTTGTCTATCGCTCCTCATCAAGAAGCGAGATTTATGATTCCCCTGCTATTTCCTATCATCGGTTTGACTCCCACGTTGCAGTGGCCTGATCCTGTAAAGTTTTTGTGGATTGGAGTGAATTTGATCCTGATTGTTTTTTTTGGAATTGTTCATCAAGGTGGCATTATACCTATTTTGTGGTGGCTCAATCATCAAACATTTTCAAAAACCTGTATTGCGAGTGTCGATACATATATGGTTCCCCGATTTCAATTAATGGATCATTTTCCAGTTTTGTTGAACTTAGGAGGAGCAAATTTAACCATGGTTGCTTCTGCTATTTCAATGCACAATGATATTTGCGAGGAATGGCTTCTTATGTTACCAACTGCATCCCCACTCATTCAAACCGGCATCCTGAATGCTTCATCCAGGTTGATGTATTATTGGCCTCATTTCTCAGGAGAAAGAATGCCGAAATCACTGGCAGAGTTATCCATAGAATTACACAGATACAATTCGAACTGATTATGTTCGGGTCTTATTCGAATCCATACGCTTCAATATCGAAGATACCAGGTCTTCAAGAAATGCTCGGTCATATTTTTCTTTTAAAGCATTCCACACAAGAAGCCTTTCATGAAGTCGAAGGCCTTTCTTCATGAGAAGTCCTTCAATAATCCAGGATATGAAAACCCATCTAGTTATGTATTTCAGTATGTACATCTCGTTCCAACTCGATAGCGTTTCTTCAACGAGTGCTTCGCAAGTTACTTTTATATCAAACGATTTTCCTGCATTTGCGTAGGCACGGAATTCCTCTAGACGAGCTAGTCTCCCATCCCCGAGAAAATCCTTCAAAATTTGCTCCCATTCCTTAATTTCTTGCAGCAACAACTCTTTGTTGCTCTTCCTCTTTGTTTGAATTCTCAAAATTTCTTTTTCTATGTCCTTGCTCAACATCTCCACTAAATAATTTCCATGTTTACTGATAAGAAACAATTGAGATACTTCACCATGCACAGACATCCTGATTTCATCTTTGAACTGTCGCTTGAAAACGATACCATGGCCAGTTTGAATATTCGAAAAGTCCAATACAAGTTTCTTGACACGAATCAGGTCTCGCCTCTTGGAATAAAGTAAAGGTGACTGATAAGATGTGTCAAGCATGAAGTTCAATCTTTCCTTTTCAGCCATTGAACTTGACCCATTCAGCATCATATCTTGGAGTAACTCGAATCTCATTTCACTCACAATCAATCGACCTTGAAATCCGCGAAAGACTCGTTGAACATGAATAGCAGAGGAGCGCCTGTTTACCCATCTTCGAAACCTCCTACGCAGTTCCTGCTCTTGTGTTCTTCCCGTCATATCTCGAAGCAGCTTGAGTTGACGTATCAACGTTTTCCATTCATGGAATCGCTGAGCTTTGACTCCAGAAAAAGCCTTCTTCATCTTTTTCTTAACCATTCGCCGTTGACGCAATTTAAAACGAAAGGCATTTCTCGCAAGACGACCACGATACATCAACTGGATTTTAATAGGTGCATCTCGTCTCCACTTCAAACGGTGGAGCTGCATCTTTGCTACAAAACATCTCCCTGCTTGTTGAATGGTTGATAACGCTGCGATTCGGTTTTGTCGTTTAGTAATTGCCAAGTTCGATTTCCAGCGATCAAAAATGAATTCTTTCAGATACTGATGTGATTGGCGAGCCAATGTTTTCACATGCTTCATCAACCGGATTCGATTGCTCCAAGAGGCGAAAACTCGACCAATTAAGTTGTTGACTAGTCGCTGTAACGACTGCAGAACCATCGAATTTTGATTGAATAGATGTTGACGAGCAAGAAACAAAATATTTCTAGCAGTAATAGATCTAGCAAAACCTTGAATCTTCACAGAAGACATGGCGCGTATCCTTAATTCATTAACTCGCTGTTTAGCCTTGAAACACCTCCATCGAGTTTGAATCGATACAACGGAATGATTCCGCTCATTCCTCCTTATCTTTATAAATCGTTTCCAAGCGTCAAAATTGAATGACTTGAGTACAGAATCAGTGGAAGATATCATGCGTCGTAACATCCTTATAAATATGATGTTGTTTCGCCAAGTACTGAACACCTTTCGCATAGTAGCTTGCTTCATTCGCAACAACGACATTACTATGAGAGACTCATTCTTTAGTTGCTTTCTAGCTTCTTCGGCTGCTTGTATGTCCATCTGTTTCTTTTTCTCCCTTTGGACTTTGGCTTGGACAGCTAAGTTTTCCAATTGTTTGCGTTGATGTTTGTAATTCTTGACGGTGGCAATAAATAGTTCCTTGTCGTCAAACGGCACCGATAATAAACTCTCTAATTGCTTTGGAGGAGGGAGATATAATTTAGACTCTGCTTCAGGATCTTCATCAGCGTCACTCTCTTCATCGTCATCACTAGTTGCAATTTGTCGAATAGGTCGCAGTACGGCTCTTGGTTTAAATATATCATTGTAGCTCCTTCGTTTATCTTGGGCAAGTTTGGAGGCAATGGATTGCTGCGCCTTTTGGAGTCTCTGTTCTTCTTCCTTTTCAGCTGCTCTCAGTCTTTCATCAGCTTCTGAGGCTTGTATTTTACATTCGCGGCATTCCAATAATTGTTTTTTGTTAGAAGCTCCTTTCCTCCCTTGTGTTAAACCCATTACATAATTTACTCCACAGCAAATACATCGGGTGTTTAAGGACTCTTTATTGCCTCTATACATGTCCAGAACGTCCTTGTGTTCATAATCAAATACAGTTCCCATAGTTGCATGCTCAGCTCCTCGCCAACGAATATGAACGCCGAATTCAGTAAGCTTGCTTTTCTTCTTCGTAAACTTTTTCATACAATCAGCAGAAGAAATGAATCAAGTGGTTATTGAAAATGCGAATGGATTGAACCTGCAATTTGTTGCGCGAATCACTTGCAGACCATAAATCCGTTGGTAGACCCTTTTTCATTGAAACCGTTAGTAGTATTCAATTTGCTGTGACAGATGGACACAACTTCCCTGATTCGCCACAATCTGGTTGAGGTGATAGAACACAATACCGAAGGAACTTCTTTTGAAATTGTTCAAGAATGCTTCTTGAATGTTCAGAATCTTTTGTTTGAGCCGAACATCTCTCGACGAGCAGCTGAAGAGTTGTTGATTCTGTGTGCAGAAGCGGCTTATAAAGTAGGTTTGTTGGATACCGCAAAGCAAGCCACGGAGGAATACTTCTTAAGCTTTAGGCATGAAAACCAGGTAAGTAGGCACATGAACAGGAAATGAAACATACTGAACGAATACTTCACAGCTATGCTGTCGCATATTAATAGTGCAAGGGTTGCTATTTTGCGTCGAAGCACGATGCATGACTGGAAAAGATGAAGTTGGTGCTCGCCTAAAGAGCGTCGATTATTTCTGTCGTGCGATCCATGCAGCTTTAAACAACAAACACTGTGAGTATTTAGTCTACAATGCAGCATTAGGGTTATGGCATGCAATCAGACCCTTGATACGTCCAGCATTTTGCAAGCACACCATTCCAGGACTTCAAAGTGCACTCAAGGCATTGAGGGAAACGAATGGTTCGGAATATGAACTTATGGGGCATCTTTCTTTCGCTTTGGCGGTTGCCTTTGAAGAAACCAAACAAGTACCTGATGCTCAATCTGCTATCAAAGCAGCCAAGGAATACTTCAATAAAAAATTAGAAACAGGTTCGATTTCAAGTACGATGAAAGAGGCAATAGTTGCGACTGATAGACTCAGCGTGCATCTTGGTCAACAAAGCAGTGTGGCGTTGGCCAAGTCAACGAAAACCAACAAAGAATTTGAGGTGACAATCCAATGCATCCGATCAGGAATTATTCCACTCGCAAATGCCCAAACTGAAATGGATGAAATGCGTAAACTGAAAGACGACTACGAAACCATCGTGGAACTCGGCAGGCTTGCTGTCATGTTAAAATTACCAGCAGAAAGCTATTTGATTCATGCGCTTCAAAAAAAGTCCAACAGTTCCTCTGTTGAAGCAGATATCAATTTTGATTTATTCCGATGTGAATACCTCGTTTTTTCGAATGATTCGAAGTTTCATTTATTTCTAGGACGCGAAACTCCAATTCCAACCCCGGCTAACAAATCATTAACTGACCGAGTCGAATCTCTTAAAGTTCTCGAACGCACTGTTGCTAGTATTAGAAGAATCGGAAACAGCAGTCTCTTGGAAGACTGTTCCACACTGATTTGGAACATTGGTTTGCCTTTACTCCAACCGTCATTACGCAAACATGTCCACAGAGTATATCAACAGTGTGTTGAGGGATTGGCTGAAGTCTCTTCCTCCAACGTCAATCTTCGAGCTCTTTTTCATACCGAGATTGCCAAATGTGATATCGCATTGGACTTTCTCTCCAATGCAAGTGATCAAGTCGATACAGCCATCCAAATGGCACAGCAAACTGAAGGTGATAGCTTGGGGAGTTTTCTGAAACCACTGCAGAAGAAACTCAAATTGAAATCAAACATGTATCAGGATTCGGAATCTAAATACGAGCAACTAATTGTACAAGTGGAACAAGCAAAAGATACTAAAGATCCTTCGATTAAATTATCAATATTAAAACGAGCCATGAAGCTATTGGAGTCGAATTCATCGAACCATAACTCAAGTTCCATGCTCTTGAATGAAGATGATGCGTTTGAGAACAAAGATATTCTACAGGTGTACAGTGATATTTGTGCCCAATCCTGGGAGGTTAAGGCGATAGACATGGCAAGTCAAGCAGCTAGCAAGTTCTTAAATCTCTTCGAATTAGAAGAATATCAAGACGTCAAGTTGGATATGCTTGCGATTCAGGTGCATTTTGTTGCCTGCGAAATCTATGTAGAGAGGATTCGTAAGCTGATATTGGATCCGTCCATCAAGCCAGTTGCAGGTGTGAAAATGAACTCCCTTGGTTTACAACTCCCATCTATTGTGTCTGCATTTGAAGGATTTCATCACGGAGACGTCATCCAAGCTGGGGGGACCTTGGTTTGGGAAACCGCTACGATTCCATTTCCTCCTACACTTTCACAGTGGAAACTAAAAGTCATTAAACACTTATCAGACGCTTTACATTTGGCCGAGAAAGTAAATGAACCATGGATAATTGAAAATGCAATTGTTTATCTTTGGAATTACCACTTGCACATGTTTGCTGGCTCATCCCAAAGAATGAAGTTGATGATACCGGAATTGAAAGCGTCATTAAACGGTGCATTTGACGCATTGAGCAAACTAGATGCTTCAAGTAGAAATCCAGCACTATTTTGCAATGTGTGCGAGGCGCTTGCACGTGTAAGTGAAAGTGATGCGCTTGAAAAAGGCATTACTGTATGCAGAACTGGACTAGCTAGCACCAATAATATCTTGCATAAAAAGTCTTTGTTCGCGTTGTTACATCGACTTTCAAGACTGAAAAAGTGCAATGAACCTTTACCAACGGATGCAATCGAACTAAATTTTTGTGTTATTGAGCTTCTACAACTACCTGTGGAGCTGATCCCTTCGGAGGAGAAGAAGATATTATTGGGGAAAGCATATGAAGCACTTGTGACAAACCAACATGAAAGTCCACTTTTGAATGAGGTGGCTGTGCGTCTTGCACGGCTTGCCGTTGAAGTACCCAACTTGGAATATGCTGAAGACCTAACACTTCGAGCACTTTCAAGTTGTGATGCTTCTAAAAGCAAAGAACAATTCCGCTGGTATTCCATTGCCGAGTGCCTCAATGGTAAGATGGCATGCATTCGTGCAGAAACACTGAAGGATGAAAAATCAATGCAAGACTCCTTGTATCATACATCGCTGTTAAGTTTTGAACGAGCTGCACAGCATGGGGTTTCATCCCAACAGGAAAAGTTGGTCCTTGATGCGGGAAAGGAGGCCTGGAATGCTAGTTCTCATCTGTTATCGTCAAAATTCACTCGGGCCCTCATTTTTCAACCTCTCCTCCAAATCATTTCTCACCTAGAGACTGTAAAAGGTGAAAATGATGTTCGTTTGCTACTGAATCTGTTTTCAGCATTGATTGAGTGTTTCAAAGACACGAAAGATTGGCAAGGCGGATTCCATTTTGTTCAGAACTCATTCAAAAAATTGCCTCAAAACAGTCAGCGAACTCTATGGGAGGCTTATGTGGTATTTGGAAGTAAACTAGGGAAAGACGTAGGGGCAGGATTAATGAGAACAAAAGATGCGTCCCCAGTGCTTCAATCTCGTGGATGGGTGGCTCTGGCAAGAACATCGACTACAAATGAATCTCAGCTTGCTGCGTACATTAACGCCGTAGACATACTCAAAGAATCTCCTTCCGAAAAGTGCGATGTGCTTGTTGAACTTGGTGCCTGGCTTCATGCAAATCATTTTTCCCGCGATGAAGTGACTCAGTGTCTGCTGCAAGCTGCTGACATCTTTCTGGAAAACGGTGCGGAAGAGAATGTAGACAACAGGTTTAAGAATTTGCAAGTATTCGTGATGCTTGCTCAATCCGTTAGCCATTCAAAAATTCGCCATGATATGGGGTTGGTCGCTTTCGATATTTTGAATTCTATATTTTGTAAAGATTTAGGCATTGACGATTTGAAAGTGGAACATGCGTTAAACACTTTCGAATTGAAACTCACTCATCATGCTGTTGCATCTCACTATCTTTTTGAACTGTGTGATATTTTGCAAGAATGCGGGCAGGACATGCTTGCTGTATTCCCCAGCATTATGATAGAGATCATAGATCCTAAATGCATACGCGCCAAGCTTCATACAGTGAATTCATTATTTAGAATTGGTTTCTCGGATCTTGCAGTTGAGAAACTGAATGGTTTGAACTTCATTTTGGACGAGGATACACGTAGGCAAGCGAGTGTTCAATCAAAGCAGATACTCTCACATCCCAGCTATTCCTCTACAACATGGCGTTTCCCTCCTGCAGTGCCGCCAAGTGACGAGTTAAAAGCAACAAAGCAAGTTACAATTGGAACTTCCAAGGTCCGGGAAGAATGGACTCGGGTGGCTCAAGAACTGTTGCAGTTGGGGTATGTGTTTGACGCCAAAGTTTATATCGAGGCTGCGCTAGAACACAATGAAGCCTTTGAAGACTGGGAAAATGAATCCCGTACTTGCTTGATGAAGGCTCATGTATGTTTACTTGAGGGTCAAGCTGATGCTGGAATGGTATTGATCAGTAGGAGCATGGATGCCTTAAGGTTGTCACATGGTGGTAGCGTCAAACAATGGTTAGGGGGTTTAGATGTGGTTGTCCAGCTAGGCAAACTTTCCAAAACTTGTAGTCAAAGGATCATTGATATACTCCAACAATCTTTAGGTGTATTTGTTACTAAAAGTAAGAGTCTCCGACATTTGAAAGACTTGGATTTAGAAATTGCATGCAGCTATCTTGAAACATGGTTGGGCCATGCTTTTTTAGACAATGTAATTTCATTGATTGATTCTAAATCTCCTTGGGAATCAGAATGGGAACTATCTAAGCAAGCATTTGAAAACGGCCTTGATCGAATATTGGTGGCGACGAAACCAAATTGTGCGGCTATTGCAACGGTGGATATTCTATATCAGAATGCCAACGTGCTCTATAAACTTGTGGGCATTCCAGAGTTTGACAAACAAGCTACAGAGTTCCAAACCCGGGCACTTGATTACTTGTCTCGTGCCAGTAAATGCGTTTCCAACATACATAAAATGGTTATTTCCAAGGAGTTTTCTTCTGGGTCTGTTTTGAAACTCCCTATTAGTATTTGGATGGGGAAAATACAGTTGCGGGCAGCCATGATAGAGCAAAGTTGTATTCCTGCAATAAATACTTTCGCTGCAGCCGATAAAGATACCAGGTTGAGCGATATGTCTGTTGCTGAGCGGTACCTATTCGAGACAGCTCCTACTGAATCACAAACGCCACAACAGCTGAGATCCACTGCAATGGTACGAAGCACCGCACATGCCCTCAGCGCTATGAGCCACTTAATGCCTGATACTGCGTTATATGGTCAAGCTCACACTATTCACTCAATAGCCAGTAATAGTGGAACACATGGTTTGCTAGAAAGCATAGCATTGACAACTCAATTGAATGTACCCATTTCCACTGAGCAAGCCGCGATGGCCTTTGTAGATTGCAGCGAACCAAAGGATTTTCAGTCGGTGCAAATGCTCTTGCTGGCTCAAAGTTGCGCTGCTAGCAAGTCACTTGACTATTTCGCAGAATCAGTTTGTAACCAGAAAAGTAAGATGTCATTGTTCAGGAGACTAGTTAACTTCATAGGAGTAAAAACTGAGCACCCATCTCAAATACCAATCCATCAAAAATGCAAGGAGCGTTTGAATAACATGCAACCTCGCCTCTGTTGGAATGATATTGCGCCTGAACAAATACTTCAGCAAGTTCCGTCATCTATCACATTCCTCGTCTTGCGGGTGTACAATGACAAGCTATACAGCTCAATGTTCAATAAAGAGAATCGAAGAGAAAGCAGTCTAGTAGTTACCCCTCTTCATCGTTCCAACTTGGACCGAATCACTCATTTACTACAGCAAATGGAAAAATTTAGCAGAAAAATAACATGTCATCTTCGAAAACCCCAAACGACGACTTTGTTCGAACAGAGTTCCAAAGACGAAGAACTACAAGTCATTGTAGACGAAATGAAAGATTTACTGGCAATCGGGATCCCTGATTGCGACGTTTCTGGTGATTTGATGATCCTTGTAGATGAACTCCTAGCACCCCTTCCATTGGAAATGATGTTTTCTGGCTGCCGAAGTATCACGCGAGATTTGTCGTTGCATATTATGTATCATCGTCTTCGTAGTTCTGTGACCTCCATAAATCCTAAAGACGAAGACACCGAGCCTTCCTTGCTCCCGTGTCCTTCTTCTTTTGTGTACCTTGTAGATCCTCGAGATACCACATACAAAGAGACGTTTGAAACAAATAAACCCATAAGTTGGAAAAACGGTTGGATCGGGGCAACTGATGGTATACCAAGTACTGGTGTCGTTCAGCAACTGATCTCAAGAACTGAAAGAAGTAACTTGTTTTATTTAGGCGCTGAAGATTTCCTATCAAATCTATCGTCGGATGCTCTATGCGGAATGAACTTGGGGAACTGCGTCAACGCGTTCTTTATTGACCGATCTGATGTTAGCGGGAAGTTATCTGAATCACCAATGACGACTATCAAGATCCTCTCGTTGTTTGGTGTTGGTTCGGTGACACTAAATATGTGGAGAAACCCAGTTTTAGCTAACAAAGCTTTGGCAGAGTCCTTTTTAAGCTCCCCATCTTCGAATATCGCTCAAACCATTCAGAAATTCAGATCCCAAAAAGACGATCAAGAGAATGAAATAAAGCTCAGTGTGAAATGTAATGTCATCACATATGGATTGGGAAATTTATCTTAAAATTCAATAGTATTAAATTTTTGTCAAGTATCCGGGAATGCTTCCGACGTGACAATGAACGGCTCCTATCTCGAGTGCTTTCGGTTGTGTGAAGGTATCTCTTAAATCTGGAGTTAACCGCATAAGGCCCAAACCGAGATTTTCGAAATAATGCACAAGCTTTCCAGCTTTGGGTTTCTTCACATCATCGGAAACTTCGTTTTTGTAAATAGTCGTTCCAATAGGTTCATCCAGATCACTTTCAATGACGAGAGGTAGCACTCGCTTTCTAACCAGTCCTCGAAAATGCGTTCTAGCTGTAAGTTCCTGTCCTACGTAACAACCTTTTGTGAAGCTTACGCCGTTCAACAGATCCAAATTGAATTCAAGAGGTATCTCATCCACCAGTTCGGTTCCTTCGGCAATACCAGCTTTCAAACGCATAGGATTATACTCCTCAAGAATATCTGTTTCGCGGCCGCTTGATGGTTTTGTATCCGTTACTCCTCGAAATCCCATTGCTTTCCATCTCGGGTCCTCCACGCCACGATCCCATTTAAAGTTACTGTGCCACACCGTTACATCACTTGATACATCAACGATATCCACCTTCTTACGGAGTCTTGCAGTTGCTAGAATCTGCACTAAACGCGGAAGGACATCCGTTGACACGTCCAACAGAAACGCGTCATCAGCTCGACGATGAATCATTGTCTCTGCCATGACTCTTCCTTTGGCATTAAGGAAAGCAGCGTACATGATTTCGTCGCAAGCATTAATATCATTGGTGATAAGCCCTTGCAACAATGATTTCGTATCCTTTCCTGTCAACGATATTACACCGCGGGTTCGCAACGCGCTAAACCA
>Ga0105053_10004358_pt1 | contig 20925 bp, 16 predicted proteins | sample BON01_FD_78093 | JGI IMG/M metagenome (GOLD analysis project Ga0105053, IMG submission 78093) | Freshwater microbial communities from Lake Bonney liftoff mats and glacier meltwater in Antarctica - BON-01 | ecosystem: Environmental > Aquatic > Freshwater > Ice > Glacier meltwater | place: Lake...
AAACAAAAAAACTAATCAGATCATTGCGGAGAATGGCGATATTTCTGTGAACCTATCTACCATATAGGACGCTTCGAGACCCAAAAGTAAGGAAAGTAGAATATACAATTAAAAAATAAAGCGAGTCGGGGTTGCCGTAAACTACTCGGCATATACATAACAAGAATCAATTGTATAAGCAACCATGCGAGCATTAACATTGCTTACACTAATCTCCGCAGCAGAAGCATATCTGAGTGAAGAGTATCTATCAGCTCTCGTTCTCCGAAGACAAGGCAACAAGTAAAGTATATGAGGGTCTATCTAGTCTACGAGGGGTGCTTTCACCCTCCACTTCAAAGCGAATTGTTGTAAAGTCAAGAATTTCAGAGGATATGACAGAAGATATCGTCCGGGACATCTTTTTAAGCATGATTGCAATGGTTGAACGGTATTCAACGGAAGAATCAGGCTTGCTCAAGATTCCTTTGGTAGCAGAGCTGGAAGACCTTACATACCAGCATCCAAGAATATTTAAAGAAAAGTCACCATTAGAAGGGCTTGAGTCTCCGGCTTCCTGTAGTCACGATTTGAAGAATTTTTGCTTCGATGTTGACGAAGGAACCACGGTAAGAGATGTATTAAAGCGATTCTACTGTTTAAAGAGAGTATTTCCACAAAGTCAGGTCTCGGCCAATTGCCGAGCTGATATTGGGTTTGCATCGTTTTCAAATGAATGTGCCGTGGACGTTGAATTATTCTGCGGAGATGGCATTCCCGGAGACCTACGAGTTCATCGGTGTCTGTCTAGCCATAGCAATGCGCTATCCCAATCGTGCTCAAAGTATTTCAACGCGGTCGCAAATAGCCATAGCCATATTCGTTTGGAGTTTCGTGCCGATGCAGCACCGGATTTTACGGAAATAGGGAAGAAGTTGAAGCAGGTACTAAGCTCGTATGCTGGATTAGCTGCATTCGTTGCAGCAGCATTTGCAATTGTTTTGATGGTTTTCTCCCTTATGTTTTGCGCCACCAAAACCTTTCGCCCTGCGAATAATCGTTGAATCAACAACCTCTGTTACATGAAAAATATTTATTTTGAAATTTGTCCGTTGTTCTTTCTTCGGCGAGTATCATATTTCGCGTATTAATATGGAAGAGCTCGTACAACTCGAAACAATTATTAATGCGGCCAGTAGGCGGATAAGTGCTCTGGAGAAGCGAAACAATATTAAAAAAGAGGATGAGAGGTTGGAAGTTAGCAACATTGTAAAGTATAAAAAGAAACGAGTTGGGAAATATGGAGAGGAGAGCACGGAAGCTTATCTACGAGCGTTTAAAGCTAAGCGAAAACAAGGTCCAAATACGGTGCGATTGCAAACTTGGTGGCGTATGACGAATCGTAGGAAGAAATACCGAAGGTATATAAAACGGCAAATTCAATCATGCCAAGTATTTCTCTCCGCGTGGATTCTGCATGCTAAAATTTCGAAGCTTTCAGCTATTTCATTAAAACGTCGAATGATTAATCAATGGAGTAACGCTGTAGGGAATGCCAAGGAAACTCGGCGGTTAGTGGGAAGAGTTGGTACCATGCAAAACAACACGGTCTTCACCAGATTGCACAAGCTCGGTGGAAGAAGGAACTTTGCTATTCGTGAAGAAACTGAATACTCGCTAGTATTGATGGAGACATCATCTAATCATATCCTATTGCGTCGACAGCGAGAAGAGGAGCAGTTGCTTTTGGAACGCATGAAAGTCGTGGCCGAGTTCAGAACAAAGCAACAAGTGATTGCTGGCTGGAGGGCATTCCTTCGAATCAAGAACGTAAGACGAACAGAAGCTGCTGTTCATATTAAGCGAGTTCAAAGAAGTCATGTGATGTGGGCTCCTGAGAAGCAAAACATCGCATTTCATATGTGGTTTCGGTGGTCAAGCCATTTATCAAGAAGCCGAAATGGGTTGCCGCTGCGTACATACGATTTGAAGCTGAAAGAATGGGATTTATGGTTGGCACGGAATTTGAGATTGGAACTTTTAAAGGCAAAAGTTGATCATCTTGGAATTATTGCGCTGAAACAACGAACGCTAGGTAGATTTATATTCTATAGACAGCGTCGAGTGTCGAAAAGGGAAAGTGAAGCTCTCGCCATTCAAAAATATCTTCACTCAAGATTAGTGTTCACAATAAGAGCGTGGTTCAACCATGCTCGCTCAAGAGGTACGGAACTGCGTTTGCAACGGAGGGTGATGTTAGCTTGGCAAACATGGTCTACTCGTAAAGCGAAACTCAAGGTCGTGAAACGATATATTTCAAGCCAAATATTCAATTCTCTAAAGGAAAAATACTTGAATAAATGGGATGCTGCCCTGCAGAGTGTTTCGAATGCAATGATGATCCATATGGATCCGATATTTTCTTCGCAACCGGTATTCTTTAATTGCATGAAGGTGATTTTGAGCTGGAAAGGAGATTTGACAAAGTTGAGCTTTTTATGCGCTTGGAAAACTTGGAAAACTTATATAGAACGAAGAAAGCGTTGGAATGCAACCAGATTTCAAATGATCTGGAGAGCAGCAATGGACACAAAAAAACACTTCTTTGTTCGCTGGTGCGAGAAACTGAACAAGCGTTATTCCGATTCGCCTGTTGAATACGACCCTAGAGATCAGTTGCATAGCTGGTTAACTTATGATCACCCGATGACTACCATTCGAATGACCACAGATCTTCATCACTATGCCGACACTGGTGATGCAGCTTCCATAGTCAACACACTCCGATCGGTTGAAGCTCGAAAGAAACCCGAGAAAGTACACTACATGACACTGCAGTTAAAAAAGATGCAGAAACAAATGCGTAAAGGAAAACTAAAAGTAGAACAAGAAGAGATGGAATTTTCCGCGGAGGAAATCGAACTCTATCAAGCGAATGGAACAATGTTAGAACATTTGGAGTATCTTGAAGAAAATGAAGGCGCAATGGATATTGAAGAGGAGAAGGTGGGCACCAATGAGTGGGGAGCAGGTGACCAATTACCAATTGCCAAGTTCGCTGAATTTGGATCGTACGCTGTGGCGATTAAGAATGAAAGTGGAGAAACGGCCCTTCACGTTGCATGCAAACACACAGAATCAAAATATTTAGAAATCGTGATATTGCTAGTAAAAGCCGGTGCTTGTGTATATAGCAAAGATGACTCTGGCAATACTCCTATTGATATTGCCGTCAATACCAAGGTGAAAGAATTCTTGACTCGGCATCGCACTAGATTGAGTTCCTTGGAATTCACCAACTCGGAAATCAGTGCATTCAACCAAATTCAAACAGATGGCACCTGGAGAGATGTAAGCTGTTTAGGTCTTTGGAAAGGAGTGCTAGAAACTTCACGATTAAAAACTGCAGCTACTTTACTGCCAGTTAGCATCGTTTCCCCTCAAGTTCTTCAACAGACCCACCGTGTGATACGCGCAACTCGGATCAATAGAATGGCTCTTATTGTGTCACGGGATTCTGAAATCATTCGCCGTTACAATGTCTCAAGCGATATCAAAGTATATATGAATAAAATGGGAATTAGTCATCACAGTCTTAATGCCATTGTTGGGGAACACCAGTTTATCGCAGATCGTGATATAGATCTTCTTGTTTTCAGAAATGGTGAGAATGTTGAACCAGGATATAAAATGGTTGATTCAATTACGTCCCAAAAACCGTTGGTGCCTTTTTCAAAAATTCCACAACATGGTATTCCAAATTATCGAACTGGTGGCCATTATTTCGCTTCAACTTTTCACGGAAGTGATGTTTCAGCAATTATTGATTGTTATCAATCTATTCCACTGGATCCAGGGTTGGAATTCCGAGAACAAGCTTTCGCATTGTGCATGAGCTCATTCAATAATAAAGATCGAACTGAAGAACTTGCTAATCTATGGAGACGAGCAGCTCATGAGCATCAGATGTACATCAACGCAATTGACACGGAGACAGCCAGCAATGCTAGTTGTGTGGAGAGATTTGAACAGCGAATATCCGATATCGAATTGGAAAACATGAAATTGGCTTCCGATGCCTCTAGATCCTTAAGAATTCGACGAGAGATTGCTAAACAAGTAACTGTTGTACAAATGCAAGTGTCCATTGCAACTTCGGAACTCCGCGAAGAACTCGAGCAAGCGATCAGCAAGCTAGAAAAGGAGAAGCGACGGATCCAGACAATTGATCACGATGTGGCGGAGTTGAAACTGAGCAGAAACACGAAATCGTTGCGGTTCAAAAATATGATAAAGGAAAAAATCGATTTGGGGAACTCGACTCAAAATCTAACTCGTCGAAGGGACGATTTGGAAACACAGAAATATAAAGCATTGCAAGATTTTAATGCGGCATTTAATAAACATGTGAGAAAACTGCACATGTTGTCACGAACTAGGACTCGAGCACTTGACGCTATTGAAAAGAACAAGAGGATGGTTTCAGAAATTACGAGCTCAATTGAACGATTCCGGTCTATGGCTACTACGCGATCCCAAATACCACTGCTGAATCAGTATGTAGTCGAGGAGCTTGATCGAATACACAACCCGTATGGCCTAAGACTTTTAGCATCGCCAACTGATGTGGTTCAAAGTCCAGAGAAAATATCTACTCATAAGGAGACGTTTCAATCACACCGTGGGCTATTGTCTCAAGACGAAGGAGGGGTAGATGGATGGCAAGGATTCATGCAAGACAATGATGACGACTTTAACATCTTCACTACCGAATCTGTTTCGGATGAAACGAAGGTCACCGAACTTTCAAGCTTTGTAGGCGCTCTGGATGAAGATATGGCTGTTCCACTGTCGTCGAAGGATACTAGTGTATACGACACCACTGATTCAGAAGGGGGGGAATCTTCTTACGATTCCTACGAGAGTGAGGACGATGCAGAAAATGAAGATCACTTGTCAAAAGAAGAAGTGGTTCGTTGTCAAAAACAAAATCGTCGTCGTGTGCATCTGGATCAGGATCCTATATTGGAATTAGGTTTGCCACTGGACATGATGAGTGAGCAAGCTATGCAGATCATTGACAAAGTGAAGCTAGAGGAGCAATCAACTTCCAAGCGCTTTAGACGTCGAACTTCCGTAGGCGTGATCAGAAGGAGAAAAACCGGAATTGATTATCACAAGTCGATTGAATCAGTTGAAAAATACTTTAACAAATCCAGAAACATTATTTTCGCAGGGGAACTCATCGATGAAGAAAAAAAAGTTCGCAGGATGCGACGTCGAAGTCTATTGGAAGAAGACGAATTTGAAAAAGGTGTGTCTCCAGTACCAATTCGACTCCTACCACCAAAAACAGTTGATAGGAGACTATCATCAGATTCAGAAGATGAATGCGAAACTCCAGAAGAAATCAAAGATAAGTTCTTCTTTGGGAATTTTGTCGAATTGAGCGAGGATGATGGTATACAAGTGGTTCAAAATGTTCAAGTGCCGCAAACAGAAGATTTTTCTTCAAAACAAGTAAGAATATTGTGGAAATCCTCTATTCCTTCTGTTTCGTATACAGGAATGCTTGCACTACAAGCTACTCCTTCTCTGAAGAAGGTTGATAATCCATTCATCACCATGGCAAGAATGAACACCAACAAATCATGGAAAGTAGTTTCAAATGATCAAGATGAAGAATCTGAATATTCCTCCGAGTCCTCTGATTCAGATTGTTCGGAAACATTGTCAATAGAAGAGGAACACAAAATGGCTGATATGCAGCAGTCCCATAAAACCGTTGATATAAATCAGTCAAATAAAACTGTTGACATTGATCAACCAAATAAATCTGATAAAATTCACCAGTTAGAAGAAAAGATACCCGATCATAAAATCGAAACTGTGTATCAAAAAGAAGATGATACGATTCAATTGCCAGACAGCGTTGGTTGCTTAACTGATCAATTACAAGTAATTGACCCTATTCCTGTATTTGAAGAACAGCTTTTAAATAAATGGAGCTGTACCAATCCAGAAAACATGATTCAGCAAAGCGTCACGTCAGATCCTCCTATCTTTCATCATTCAACCACGGTAGATTCTGTCAACCTGGCAGCAGTCAAACAACTTGAAAGACATCGAAACTTGCTAAAGGATCAAAAACGTATCTCAAGACGCTCGGAAAAAGAATTTGTGCAATTAGTCAGCAAAACTCACCCGCAAGTAACAAAACGAACTCGATCTGCTTCACGATTAAAGAATATCAAATTGAAGAAAATCAATATGACAGTATCGTCGCCAGACTTATCCGTTACAATCCCAAAAAGGACTATTCATAAATAAAGAAGGTTCAATTTTTATTGATTTGGTTCGTATGAGTGCAAGCGACGGAAAATCTATTGATAAACCATGAAAATTCAGTTACACGTGCACCGTACATCATTGGTTAATGCGTGGAGTTTGAGTGAAAACGACGGGAAATCAGTTACATTTCCCATCGACGCCACTAAATTTGCAATTTGCTCATCGCTCAGTCCCAAGTTATAGCTCTTTATAAGAAGAGGCAGAGTTGAAGAATAGAATTCAGACATACTATCGACAGCTAAGCCGTATATTGTCAATAGTAACTCTTCCTGAAGGCTTTGATGCGTGCGAAACACCAGCGCTTTCACCAAGGTATCGAGAAACGCCGGTTTCATCGACTGGTTGAAAAGTGGGAGTTTGTAGAGTTTATGAGAGTTCTGTAGATCATTGAAAAAATTCAAATTATCGCGGTAAATCGTTGGATTTACATCCTGGCGTTGGAAGCAGTTTAAAAGTACCTCCATGGCTTTGCAGAAGTACATTTGGGTCATTTCACTTTGAAACACATTATCAGAATTCAAAAACCATTTCCAGTGTTGATTCAATAAGCTATGAAGTAGGTCATAATGAGCTTTTTGAAGGTCAATCAAGTTGTCTGCCATAGCAGGCGCGAGGTTCTCTTGGTCATTAAATTGGGTGAACACTCGATTCGGAATCTCCTCAAGACAAAGCCCGGCAACCATTGGCACCACATCCCTAAACCTCGTTGTTGTCTCACTCATCATTGCAGTCACAAGTCGAAGCAACTTGAGCAACAACATCACCCCGCCACTGCCGCTGATTGCAAGCGATGAAGCATGGTTGCTAAAGTACCCTAAAAGCCTCTGCAATGACGCATGGCACGTTTCGGTCCCAATCTGTTTTGAAAAACTAGTTAGAATAGACACCACAAATTCCAAACCATCTCTCGCAGTAGCTAGTGATGCTGAAAACACTCGCCATGCTTGTGGATCAGATTGAGGTGATTTCATAGCACCAAGAGGCTGAAGCAAACGACCAACCAAGTCCAAAACTGGGGAAAACGCGGGCGTAACAACTAAAGCTACAAAGTTGCGTGTTTTCGTGGTAGATGATTCAACGGATTTCGCAATTGCAGTAAGGATATTTATTTGTGCTCGAAGCATTTCAGGAGGAGCGCCTTCACACTTTTGTAAAAGTAGAGTCACTTGTTGGCCAATGACTCCTCTGTAGGCTTGTGAGGATCTACTCCAGATTTCGTCGTTCTCTTCGCACCTTGAAAAGGGCGTAGTAATAGAATTAGACATGGCCACGTAAAAGACCTGTTGTACCGTTAATGGAGTTCCAGCTAGGAAAACTGAGAGGTGAGGAAACAAGGAGGTCATACATGGCAGTTCGCACAGCCACGGAGATTGAATTGTTTTCCCATACTGGCTCACCAATTGCACCGCTGCTAGCATTACTGGTTCCGGAGCAGGGCTCATGGAAGTATCCAGTGTTTGCAGCGCCAATTTCACAATGGAGTCCAAATAATGAACATACACTTGGGGTGATTCCACAAAAGTATTCACAACAGAAGAACCGTTTTCCAGAAACGAAGCCACTTGAACGAACCATGGAAAGAATCCAGCAATTACATGTAAACTCTCCACGTGTAGCCTTTCAAAGCTAGACCCCCGCGAATACCATCTATGCTGATTGCTCAACTCGCAAACTTGATATGCCCAAGTGAAGAACTGCTTGCTGCTATTGAACATCGAAACGAATAATTCTGGAATTGAAAACCATCCTGTCATCTTACCAACGATCGCAAGCAATGAAGCACAATCAGCTGCATTTTTGTCTGTCCCATTTCCTGCGAAAATGGTTGATAGATTCGTTTCCAGCTGTTGACCTATATACGATACGAGAGGTTGAACACCTCTGGATGATATTGGATTGGGTATAAATGCAATATTGGTAACGAGCTCGACCACGCGATCCAGGTACCTTTCTATATCCGATGATCCTCGTGTTGTCACCTCGTGAGACTCTGACGAATCTTGATCAGGGTCATCACTCAACTGATCCAAGAGAGGAGCAGCTTTACTCCATAAAAGGCGGTCCACAAGTTGAGGAAGCATGTACGTTAGCAGATCAGTGTACTTGATGCAAAGCGAACAAGGGGGGCTCTCGCCCAAGACATCGCATTTATTCTGGGTGTATTCGCATAAAAATTCCCAAATATCTAAAGTATGCATAAAATCGTCCACATCCGATTGCCGCAAAGTATATTTTACTAGGAGTTCCATGAAACTATCCATTGGAAAATTCGTGGATTCAAGTTTGCGCAAATGCTGTTTCAGAAACAAGGATATATATCGGGTGTACTGATTGACATAGTCTTCCGCCACTCTTTCGAACGCAGAAGAGTCGCCTATTAGGTTTTCCAAATTTTCTAACACACCAGAAGATAATCGAATGACGAATTCTGCAGTATCCTTCGGGACGAACTTTTTTTCTAGTAGCTCATTGAGGCATGTTAACGCCTCAACAGAATGAGGGCTTTCAAAACATGAAATGTATCGCAACAACTCATGTGTAACACATGGTGTCATGCTTTCCGATATCGGGACCCAGGCCATTAACTGAATGATAATTTTGAAACACGTTGAAATCGTACTGTCACCGCTAGAACTAATTCTTTCTCTAAGTAGTTTCGATAGAAGGTTCATGATAGCAAGGAATTCAGTACATAAGAAAATACTTCTGATTTCGGACTTTCTTTTAGTGGTCATGCCGGAATTATCAGAGGAGAACTCCTCCACTGTGACGAGTAGCAGTGCCAAGCCTGGAGCCCTATTCCCTCGAGCTATCACGGCTTTAATCTGGGGAAAATAATCAAGATATCGACCTGGCCAATCCTGTTTGGCAATTTCAGCAATTACGCTGCTTAGTTTACGTGTGACGTATGTTGCAAGCGATTCGTATTTATCAATCAAGTATTGAAATAGAAATACACGCACTTCGTCCTTGTCGATCTCGCTTTCCCATCGACACCGAATCGAAACTTCCAATGTTTGACATGCAAACCACAACGAATAATCACTAGAGGTTTCATTCAATACACGACAACAGATTTGAATAATCCCAGGTTGAGCTTTAAACCGTTCCAACTCAGCTTCTACATGCATCAAGTCATTTCAAACTTCCAAGTGCAAAGTATACGTACCAATAGATCGCTTCTCCTCATTGTCAGTTTGAGTACCGTAAAACCGAATCAAAGCATCATCCAACGCTTGGAGCGACATGATCCAATCCCCTTGTACTGGGGACCTATCCAAATCAAAGCTGTTGCATTGGGGACCTATCCACGTTGTCGTGGGGACCTCCCCGTCCCCGTATTTGTCCACGAATGATGGAATTGACTCGATGGTATTATCGGCAGATGGCGACTGCAGATATCTTGGAGCCTCTGCTTGTAGAATGGTCCACCTCGCCACATTTCCAGCAGGAGGTATTTGAAACACTTTTTGAAGATCCGGTGGTTTTGAAGTGCCCAGTTAGTGCCATTTATCGTTTTCGAGTTGCGAAAGTGATTGTTAAAATAGTTGAGGATCGAGGCGATGAAGTATTAGAAGATTTATTAATGGTTGGTTTAATTCTATTGTGTTTATGTGCTGCTGTGTTTATCTATGTCTCCTAGGTTGTCCTTGAAGGGTTGTCAGTAGGTGACAGTCATAGTGAGTATTGCTATCAGACATTTGGGTTTGTTAATAGTTTGGATGCAGAGGATGTTGTTTGCAGCATTCGTGTCTGTGCGAGGTCTATGAAGCACGTAGGTTTGGTCGTAAGTTTCGATCGAAATTAGTTTATTCAAAGCAACGCTTATTTATCTTCGCAGCCATGGGAAGCTGCTTTATTACTCGGAGATTACACAGCTGCGAACGCAAGTGAATTCACCGGTAAACACGTTTTGGAACTTGGCTCGGGTGTTGGTTTGAATGGAATACTTGTTTCGAAGTTATGTTCACCTAAAAGTGTCACAATGACGGACTATGAGCCGATGGTACTTGACAATCTGCGCTTTAACGCAGAGCTGAATTGCAGCAATGATATACAGGTAAAAAAACTTGACTGGACGAATGCTCAAAGCGATTTAGATAAAATCGATATTACTTTAGTGGCAGATTGTGTTTATGATCCAGCTTTAATCCCTCCACTTCTGACGTTGTTAAGCGGCATTTTGCATTCCAATCGCAATTCGTTTGCCCTCTGTGTCACCACGGAAAGAAACCGGGAGACGTTGAACTCTTTTGCACCAAACTGGAATCTTCGAACATTCAAATTTTAGACGAAACACAAGCGTTGAAAAATTCAGATTCCCCGGAGCTCTTTTCATACGCAAAGTCATTTGTTTTATTTAACAAGTTCATAGATCGGTCTTCAGTCCGCCTTTTTAGACTAACTGCTTAACAAATGATTACTTCAATTAAAAAATATATACGATACCCTTAGTTTGGTGAGATATGGTGATTGAATACAAACCCTTTTGTCAATACATATTGGTTCTACCCAAATGTACACATTTCAAATTCAACCTGTCTGGAAAATGACCACGTTTGTGATTCGATAATTCTTTGAAAAATGACCGGGGGGGCTCTGCTCGATTGCGTCAACATTTTAAAAGTAGCATGTCCCGAAGGCGTGCTAGTAAACCCGAGGTAGCAAAAGCGACTGTCATAAAAGGGATTAAAAAGAATCCAGAATGGAGAATATGGTCTGAAAATCCAGATAAAGCTTGGGCTGAGAAATGGTTTCTAATCTACTCGCCAATTTGGCCGCTTTTATTTGGAGCATGGACTATTTCCGGGCTGCATTTGCATGCTGGTGATGCTGGTAACATGGCAGTGACTTTTCTGTTCTCGTTGCCGAATATCTTGGTTCCGGCGTTATTCTGTCCTTCGCCGTTGGTCTGGTATGACACGTATTGGTTCAAATTCCTTGTATGGATTTGGATATTTAGCTTCGTTGCATCGTATTTTTTCACCGAGTATTTTTTTGATGTACTTGGTATGATTTACAAGTTTCCTCATTTATCTTGGAACTTTGATTCCGTATTGGTTGGTTCTGGGACTCAAGTGGTTCCAATGATGATGTACGTTCACGCTTGGTACTTCTTCATCACCTATCATACTTGCTCTGTGATATTCATTCGTATGATCCGAACAGCTCCTGTGCTGAGAGACTTTGGTGTGGTTAGCACAGTGTTTTCAGTAGTTTTCTCTGCGTGGCTGTTTGCCTGGGGTGAAATTTACGGGACAACTTTGGAAGCAATCGAGGAGCAGTTCGCTTATAAGGATATGAACTGGGCACTCACATGGGGTGCTTTGTGCTACTCGTGCTACTTTATATCCAGCTTCCCCATGGTCTTCAATCTTGACGAAACTCCCAATGAAAGATGGACGTTAACGAAGACAATAGAAAATTCTCTTGCGGCAAGTATGATGGCTTTCATTTTATTAGATGTCGTTTGCCAGTTTGTGGTCACGGATTGGAAATATAAAAATGTCCAGAATTAAATATAATTTTTGAAATTTAATTGATTTTGAAAACAGATAGTATGGTCTACAATCCCTGTTTCGATGACAAGCAATCCAAGCTGCTTCGATGCCATGAAGGAAAGCATTCATGCGGTTGCTCGTGAATGCGTGGAGAATGCTATTCAAGGTAACGAAGAATATCACTGGAAGAAGGTACGTGTATTGTGGATGTCTGAAATTCAATTTGAAGTCGTTTTACCAGATGGATGATTTAACTCGAACAATTCCTGATTTGTGCACCACCGGTTTAGAGAAATTCTCGCCGGAGTTTAAATTTGTTGGTGAGTAAGTTGCTTCTAAGATGACTGAATTCGTTTATATTTCGTGAGTATAGTTAGTTGTACAATACTTCCTAAAGGAAAGAGTTTCGGGATGCATGCTAGCAACTCTTGCGTATGGAACTCTGATACTGATGGATATTGTACAGTTCAATGGGAGAACAATTCCATATTCTGTTTGGTTAATATATTTGGTATCCGTATATGATATAAATTTTAAAATATAGATTTCCATTGTTGCATTGAACAGGAATTTGAAATAAAGATTGGGTTTCATGCTAAAAATAGACCATTTAGGAATTTAACATTGATGATTCTTTCGAAACTCTGATACAAATACTACGAAAAAGATGATGATGTACAGTTGAAGATTCTAACAAAGGCGTTTATTTTGGGACATTGATGCAGCGTGAAGAAGCATGAGCTCAAGAATATCTTCATCCTCGGATTCCTCCATACTCTCTTCCTCTTCAAGGAGCTTGGAAGCAAGTTCGGATAACACTTTAGGACGACTTTCTACTCTGTCTTCCGTGAGGTCTTCAGCCATCATTTTTTCACCAACAGACTTCGTATGTACTTCGTTTTCTGTCCTGTCGTCGTGGAATTGTTTGATGGGTCTAGAAACTACCAGACCCAAACCAGGCAATAGACCTCGACGCTCAGCATCTTTTAAAGTCCCTAACAAAGCATTTCTTTCTCTGCGCAGGGTGTGCACTTCGTCGTCTTTACGCTGCAATCTGTCTTCCAAATAGGAGACTTTTGAATTTTCCATGCTCGTGTAGGCATTCGTTTTCTGCACGAGATCCTTCCTGAGGGAATGAATCTCCATAGTAAGCTTACTATGATCATGCTTCAAATTGTCATAATCCATCCTCAGCTGCTCAAACTTTTCGTTTTCCCTTTTTGAAATTTGTTCCACTGCTTGGGACATCGCCATTTGGTGCGTTGAATATTGCTCACTGATGCTCTGCTGCAATTCATCTAAACTTTGGTTTAATGCAGATATGGTATTGGAATGCATTTGACTTTGGGATTTTGCTTCATTCAAAGAAAGAGATAAACGGAACTTTTCTTGGACCAGGGATACGTTTTTCTGCTCTGCCTCTGTAACCTTCCTAAGCATCAATTTCGAATTCACCGTGCTCTGATTCATAGCATCTCTGGTAACGTGCAGTTTATATTGTAAGCTCTCAAGACGCTCTTGAAATCTATTAAACGCTCTATAAGAAACTACTTTCGGATTGAATTGTAACTTACCTGCCAATTTTGTCACCAATACGCTCAATCCCATAACATTCTTTTGAATATCTTGCAGCAAGCTGTTTAAGAAGACTTTCAACAGAGGCTTTTTCATGCTGAAGCGATTCACATCGACTTTGAAGATCGAGAACCTGATTTTTGAAATCCCTCTGATGTTGGTGGCTTACTTTTGTCGCTACTAATGTTTCTTCAATTTTATTTTCTCTATCCTTTAATTCAAGTTTCAATTGCTCGCATTCCCGCTGTAGATCAAATCGCCCCTTGTTGTAGAGGATCTCTGTAGTTCTATTCTGAACCATTAAGGCATACACTTGTTTCCGCCAAGCTGCTAGAAGGTCCTTGCTAACCAACCCACCGCTTGAGATGGCAACAATACGTTCTTGAGCAACGATTAATTTCTCCAGAGATTCAATTCTCACGGCTCCATCATTTCGCTGCACTTGTTTCGTCAACATTTGGTTTTCATGCAGCAACTCCCTCTTGTCATTTTCCAGTACGCCTATCCTCAACTTCAGAGCATCAATCTCCAGTAAAACAGCCCCACTACTATGAGATTGTTCCATCGCCTTGAAACTCTGATAGAGAATGTCAAATTCCTTCTTGTCCACGAGCTCGGCCTCTGTCTGAACGCTGTGAGCAACATTTTCCAACTGATCCGTTTGCAAGTCAACGGAGCGGTTGATCACCTTTTGCGTCTGAGTAGAGACGAAGCATTTAACACCTGCTTCGGATCCAGCTTGGGCCTCCTGATCTGTCACCAATGTAGCTTGAGTTGAACTCTCTAAGGAGAGCGGGACGAAACTAGCTTGGACTTCCACACAGCTAGTTTGTTTCAGATTGCTCTCGGATGAACAAATATTCTCATTATCAATTGAATGCTTGGAAGAAGAAATTAAACGAGCTCCGTCTAGAATTCGCAACCAAGGGAAAAGCGTATCAATACTATTTCTGTACTGTTCTCTTGTGGACAATGGAGTTTCAGCAAGAACAAGTTCTTGTAAGGATTCCCGTAAACATCCTGTTCATATATTAAAAATAAAAAGCTATCAAGTAAACTACATACCTATATCATGGATGGCGTACATATCATTCAACGGATTTCCTCCAAGATCAAGGAACCCAACTGCTAGCTTCTCATCCGTCCCAATGACGGTACTAATTCTATTATGACTCAAACGAACAGTTTTCAACAGTGGCAAGTTTGAAAAACAATTAAGATCTAAAATGGAAAGGCGGTTTGACGACAAGTCTATCTCTCTAAGATTTCGTAACACCGATAAATTCTCGATTCTTTGAATCTCTAACAAAAGATCAGCAAGGTCCTTTGATTTAAAATAAACCTACCGTTGTGAGACAGATCTAGTTCGTCTGCGCCTGGATAGTCCCGCTGTATCTTCTTAACCAGTTGCATGGAAATGCTTCTGGCAGCCGTCATCGTCACACCAACGTTTTCAAAACAAATACCAGTACTCAACGTTGATACAGGGTATCTAAAACGAGCTTATGAATTTCATGACCACCTATGAGGAGTTCACCCAGCTGCTAAATGGCGTTACAAATTGCAGCGACGAAGAAAAGGCAAAGAATGGTTTGCAGGAGCTATTGCATGTTTTTGAAATGGAAACTATGACGGAACGAGTAGGATTATTAGTGGACAACAAACAAATAGAATGTTGGTCTAGTGGAGGTACAGAGGACTTGTGTGACGGTGGAATTCTCACGGCGTGCATGACTAAACTGATTAAACGGTTTTCTACGAATGATGAAATTTTAACTTCAGCATCAGAGATTATCTCGATGAGTTGTGGTGAGGTAAGTTGCCTATTGGAACGATGGAATGCATTCACGATGTTTCAAGACTGCTCTGAAGAAACGAAGCGTGCGACTGACTTTAGACGCGGATAACGAATTGTTACTGGATTTTGCGTTACCCTGTTTTGCAGCTGGAGATGTGGTACGTCGAAGCGTTTTAAAATGTTTTATTATAAAACAGTCAATTGATATTAATGCAGGGTTTCAGGATTTGGGCGAGTTCTAAAGCGATTTGCTCCTGGATGATTCAAAATGCCCAAGCCTTTCGAGAATTTTCAAACCCAGTCAATTGCATTGAACTAGGTTGTGGATCATTTCCCCTGGTGGGTTTAGTGTGTTCTGATGTTCTCAAGGCAAAGTCATTGGTGATTACAGATTATAATGAAGAATGTCTTTTATTGGCAAAGCAAAATACCGATGATTGCAAGAAGAAGAATCCGCAACGGTTCGATATAAATGTCTTATCGCAAGTTTTGGATTGGTCCGCAATCTCCAATTGCCCGAAAGCAGATTTCATTATTGGGAGTGCATGTGTGTACGAAGAAGCGCATGCAAGAATTCTTCCAGGGGCAATGAGGCGCTGTGCGGCAGATACAGGCGCCAAAGCATTAATTGCTATTCACGATGGCCATTCAGGATTTGATAGCTTCCTAGATGAATGCCAGCAACAAGATTTTATTATGGTTAAGCATATTGGTCCTATTGAGGTTATCGAGAATAGTCGCAGCTCCAATGTCCATTTTTTCTTTTATCAAATCAATGCTGCAGTTGTACAACTGTAAATACCGAAGCATGTCTCAATTCTGAGATCTTAGACAGCAGGAAAAAAAATTGTAACGGCATCAAAAAAACACACAAAATGGAGGAGGCAAGGAGGATGTTGTGCGAAACGAGGATAATTCTATCAGAAGCAAAAAGTGACTTGGATGAATGCATGCGTCTCCAAAAGGTACGTTCGTCCCGTTTCAGTTTGAGCTCCTATATCTGACTTGCTTTCAAAATAGCTGCTCATTGATAGGAAGCAAAACACAACCAAAGAAAATCCAGCTATTTATTCAAGCCCCGAAGAAGAGTCGCGACCCCGAGTGGCATCAGAAGCACTTGTACAGGTGAATAAGTTTGGTTTTGTTTTGAAGATTCCTTCAGAACCTGACGCAACAGAACGACCAAATGAAGATGCCGTTTTTTCAGAAGATGACTATGCCTCAGAAGATGAACGACCTGTATTCACTTCTGGTCTCAATTTTAACGGTAAAGAAGACCAGGTTCTAGATGCGCCTCCGGTTTTTTTCGAAAGCAATTCAGATGACGAGTTTGAAGACGATGAAGACTTGGAGTTGCTTTTGCCTCCTAAGAGTGTAACCAGCATGATGTCCATGAGAATTTTAACCAAAAAAGAAAGTAAGCAAGGGGATGATGATGAAGTTGATCCAGGAGAACCGAAAGCTTTATCCAAATCTGGCTATGTGAAAAAACTGCCCAGCAAGACTTTCGCTTTCGCCCATATGCGTTGGTTTTTTCTAGCCGGAGAATCTCTTGGTTATCAGAGCAAAGAGGACAGTTTAATACCTAAGAAGTTGATCAGCTTAACCAATGCCAAATGTGAAGGTGTGAGGACGAGGGAACAGAAGGTACGACTGGTTGTCACTTACGAAAACAAGAGGCGACTGCGAATGTGTTTCGGACTCGATCAAAGTTTGTTGGAAGCGTGGTGGGTATCAATTCAGAACAACATTTCATTCGCCAATTTTAATCACGCGGTTAGAAACAATCTGGATAGTAGAAGGCGATCGATGATTGGCACTGATATAACCGATAATAATGGTGTTGAAATGGAAGCGAAATCATACTACGAAATTCTAGGAGTACCACGGGAAGCTACTGGAGGGCAGATAAAGAAAACGTATTTCACTCTTGCAAGAAATTGCCATCCTGATAAAAATCCTGATATGAACGCAGATGAATTCGCAGAGATCGGCCGAGCTTACGCAGTTCTGATGGATCCGCAACTTAGAACGAATTACGATCTATGTGAGACAGTCAAAGCAGCTTTCAGAAGAGGAGTATTGGCTACCTTAAACACCAGCAATGGCGCTGCTAGACTCATGGCTTTTTTCTTGGATGACAAATACGAGAATTTACTATGGCAGGATCACTCTCGAGGGACCGTTTTAAAATTAGGCTATTCAAGGCTCGAAACAAGGTTTATGGCAAAAATCATTGCTGGGGAAGATATGCCTAAACTACCACAGCCTATCCAGTTTCCTCTGCGGTGTTTGTTTATCAAGATAACAGAACATGCCAAGTCTCTTGGAGGAAACAATTTACTCATAGAATTTGATAACGAGGATGCACGTAATGATATTATGGACGGTTTAAGAGTATTTAGATGCGGGAATAGCATGTTGTTTCAGCAAAACTTAGACAAAATGAAAGCTGAAGGTAAACGATAAGATCTCGGACCTAAATTTATAGTTGAGCGACACATTAATATAATAATAAAATAGAGTCCAATCAACTCCATCTTGTCCTTTAAATTTATTAATTAGTATAGAGAATTGAATTAAACTTGATGGTATTCATCAATACGAGTTCATTTCTTTAAATTCCTCTTGAGCTTTTTCCATCCAAAGGTCATCGTCCTGGAAAATATGGTAACTATTTAGTATATCTACCAATTTGAGGGAGTTCACTTGTGAGTGTAAACATGCGGATAGGATACAGCGGATTGCAGGCGAATACTTGGCTGATTTATCGAATACCGTCACATTGAAAACGATATCAGGATTTTCTTCCTCATGGTTGTTAATCTGCCACCAATCTATTTCCTGCATAGCCACTCTGATGGTTCCAGGACCAATAGCTAAAAACTCCAATTCATCAGGACATTGAAGTGACAAGATTGACGATTCTGCTATGTGACATCTCCACAGCTTTCCAAAGGTAGCTGTCGGGAGTAAGAGCTTGAACCTGGTTCCTTCAACAACGGTAAGACCCGCCTCGGCATCTGCTCCGCTGTATGTAACAACTCCATCAGACGCTATTGAGCTCGCGCTGTTGCTGTACACACCGAGCAGCTCCCTAATGATAGTCCCAAAGTCATGCATTAACTGCTGCTCACGGGTTCGACTCCACTTCTGAATCTCCGAAGCAATGCATTTTGAACCCCATGCGATCTTACCAAACAGCAATCGGCTTCCTCCCTCCGTAAGAAATAATTGTTTGATATCGACAGAACGCGTGATGCTGAAAGTACTCTGACATACAATGTCGCTAAATCCTGAGAGAGTTTGTCTGACAATTGATTGGAATAATGGCTGCGATTCATTAAAAATTCCATGTTTCCTATTTCCAATGTTATTTCCTTCAAATAACATTTATAATGAACGAGAAACAAACTTACCTGATTAAATCCGCAACAGAAACCATTTCGCTGTTATATTGATAGTAGAGTTCCAAATTTTTAGAATGACCCATCCACAATGGAAAATATTTCGAAAGTGCAAGCTCGCGATGAGCAGCATGACAATTAGATGCAAATACCAGATCATCATCCAACGCAGTTTCCGATTTTAAGTCGATAACCTCCACGTTTGCCCCGTCTCTGGTTTGACCCAGTGTGCATAAAAGGCTCGGAGCTGCATGTCCCATACGATCTGCTATTTTTAAGGCCGACGTTTTCCTAACTCCATGGCGGTCTACTAAACGAACAGTTCCTTTCACCCGTAAAGTATTGCACATTCTTTCAACATCAAGTCTTTTTTTCCTTTGATAATCCAGGCTATTCGTGAACAAATGCACACTGCTCTTACGCCGAGTCAAGAATTCCTCGCGGTCAAGTTGCTCCATATGGTTTATTTGCTTGCATGCTTGCTTGTGATCCTGTTGCAAGATCAACAACACGGATAGTAATTGAGCCGTTTTGGTAGCGTCGGGACCCCACTCTTCACATATCTTCTTTAAATTTGAAATCTTCACATTTATTTCCTCCCCAAGATTGTTTCTACCACCTAGTAAAACCCCATCAAGAAACGAATCAAAAGAAAGAACTGCATTCTCGTCACCGAAAGATATAGTTCGAGACCATATTCTCTCAGCACGTCTGGCATCGTTCACATCCAGTAGGTCTGAGGATATCATACTTTCTCGAAACGAGTTCCATTCTAGTTCGTTGCTTATATGGCCCGGAATCGTCACGCAACTTGCCTCAAATAACTCGCGAACAACTTCCATCTTGGGTTCAACCGTTTTTTTCTTCAGAATTATAAAAAAGGTCCGTTATGGTGCCACTAATAAGCGACCCCAATTTTAACATATTATTTTATGTGAGCCCTGCTCTGGGTCCGTTGTGAATCTGTTTTAAAGAATACAAATAGTCATGACTGAAGGAAAGCAAGACGATGTGGAAAGCAAGAACAAGGAGGAGGAGGAGGAGGCTGACTTGGCTAAGCAATTGTTCGAGAAGAACAACGATGAAATTTCACAGCCCAAGTTTCAATCGGCTGCTGGTGTAAAGGAACCCAAGGATGACGCTGTAGAATTGCCATCCGAGTTAGCTGACCCCAAAGTAATGGAGTTCCTCCGCATATTAGACGAATACCGATTGAAATGCGAGGACGAAGGGAATTATGAAGAGGCCGAGAGAGCGAGTTCCCAGCTTGATAATCTACGTCAGCAAGAAACCAAGCGCCAACTTAAAGCGATCACTGCGCGACAAATAGCTGAGCGGCAAGATATTCAAATCGCTCACAATATGCAATTCGCCGAATTCAACTCTGCATGGGACAAGTATTTGGATGAATATGATCAAATGTCACAGCAATATATCAAGCAAATGACAGAACGACACTCCCAAGAGCTTCGAAATTTTCAGGAGTCGCTGCATCAGAAAATGCTGGATAAACCACCAAAGTTTTCCCGAGAATTGTTAGAATGGCGCAGACGCCAGCATATGTTGGCAAAACAAAAAAACTATACAGAAGCACAGAAGATAAAAGGGATTGCTGATATGATGGAGGCGAAGGAAAGAGGAAGACTGGACAATGATTGGCAATCCGTCTTCGCTACTAAAGAAAGCAAATATAGATCACAGCAGCAATCAGAACTTAATGCTCTTCTAAAACGTATTGAAGTCAGGAGAAAGCAACATTTGACTCAAAGAAATTTAGACTCGACAAGACTTTTACAACGTAATAGAAACGTGCAGAGTGTTCTGACTTCAAAGCAAGCAACCGAGAAAAGATTGGCAAAAGATGATATAAAAACAAAGATGTCTAGACCTCGAAATGGAGTTTTCGGCTCTACTGCTTTGGTTGATAAATTTTAATTATTTTAACAAAACAAAAATCGATTATTTTAAAGCACTTCAAGTAGTGGATAAAAGCCATCAAATGCTAATTTTTTATTAAACAAGAGTATCTTGTTGAAAGAAAAGTGCCTGATGGCAATCCGTGAGGTAATCAGAAGCAAGAACATTATGCGGAATCACTGAATTCACATTATATTTCTCCTGATGAAATTTAATTGCATCCCTCGACTTGACAACTATGTCGCCTGCAAACACCTTCCAAGAAGTAGCCACTAAAGCATTTAAAAATACTTTATACATTGACGTCCCTCTCTCTGCATCCCCAAAATGATCTCGCATACCTACCAAAAATCTCTGCAATAGCACCTTAGTATCCGTACCCCATTCAGCACCAATA
>Ga0105053_10004366_pt1 | contig 20908 bp, 19 predicted proteins | sample BON01_FD_78093 | JGI IMG/M metagenome (GOLD analysis project Ga0105053, IMG submission 78093) | Freshwater microbial communities from Lake Bonney liftoff mats and glacier meltwater in Antarctica - BON-01 | ecosystem: Environmental > Aquatic > Freshwater > Ice > Glacier meltwater | place: Lake...
ATTTTGGCAGACGCTCTCCGAGTGACTCTGAAATTGACCCCCACAGTCCTCTGTCCGAACAATGGGATGAAATCAGAGTAGCAGACCCCTCAAGATACCCGGCGTTCTTCAACTTCTTGGGACATAAATACTTGCTAAAAGTCGAAAGGTATGGCGAAAATTGATAATTGATAAAAGGAGCATTGGGTCTGGTGAAAAGCCTTACATAATCGCCGAAATATCGGCTAACCACAATGGGTCTCTTGACAGGGCAAAAAGACTCGTCCTTGCGGCCAAAAAAAGCGGTGCAGACGCCGTGAAGCTGCAGACCTATACGGCCGACACCCTTACTCTTAAATCTACCGAGCCAGACTTCATGATAACTGGTGGACTTTGGGACGGAAGGTCGCTTTACGACCTGTACGAGGAGGCACAAACTCCTTGGGCCTGGCATGAAGAGCTGTTTAAGGCCGCTCAAGATGCCGAAATTACAATCTTCAGCTCCCCTTTTGACCGAACGGCAGTTGATCTTCTGGAGGCGCTGGATGCTCCGGCGTACAAAATCGCATCCTTTGAGATAATCGATCACGATCTAATCTCCTACGCAGCACGCACGGGCAAACCCATGATTATTTCCACAGGACTTGCAACCCTCTTGGAGATCGAGGAGGCCGTTGAAGTGGCGAAGTCAAACGGCTGTGGCGATCTCGCGCTTCTTCACTGCCTCTCCTCTTATCCCGCGCCGCCGTATGAGTACAAGTTGCACACCATACCAGAACTAAGGAAAAAATTTGGCCTAGAGATTGGCCTTTCAGACCACACTGTCGGCAACGTGGTGTCGACAGCCGCAGTTGCCCTAGGGGCATCAATAGTTGAAAAGCACTTCACTGAAAGCACATCAGGGCTTGGGCCTGATGATAGCTTCTCAATGGACTCAAGAGGTTTAGCAAATCTGCGAACGGAGCTTGACGTCACCTGGGCGTCATTGGGATTTGATGATTACAACAGGCAGGAATCCGAGTTGAGCAACTTAAGATTCCGGCGATCCCTCTACTTCGTAAAGGACCTAGAAGTCGGTGACATTCTCGTTGAAGGGGATGTAAGATCGATTCGGCCCGGCTACGGAATAGCGCCCAAGAGACTTCATGATATTTTAGGCCAAAAAATGCTAGTGTCTGTTTCTCGAGGGACTGCAGTGAGCCAAGGAATCTTCGACAAGATGACTGGGATCAAGTAGCGTAAATCTGCAGTTCACGCCTGCGGCGGTGCCCCTTTACGCATTCGGGTCGAGGGTCTGACTGGGTTAGAGGCTCGACCCGCTTTTAAGCTTTCTGATAAACTTAAGATTTAAAAAGAAAGAGATTCTTCAGAATTACTAAAGGAGAGCATGATTCCGTACGGTAGGCAAGAGATTAGTGAACTCGATAAACAGGCGGTCCTAGATGTTCTAAGCTCCGACTTTCTTACTCAAGGCCCCCAAGTACCTGCTTTCGAGCAGGAACTTGGGAAGCGAGTTGGAGCCGCCCATTGCGTGGCAATGAACAGTGCAACCTCGGCCCTGCATGCAGCCTGCTTGGCTCTTGGAGTTGGTCCTGGGGACAGTATTTGGACCTCTGCAATATCTTTTGTTGCGTCAGCAAACTGCGGCATTTACTGCGGAGCTGAAATTGAGTTTGTTGACGTCGTCGCAAATACTGGAAACATGTCAATTCCCGACCTTCAGAAGAGACTAGAGGTAGCCGAATCGTCGGGAGAACTTCCAAAGGTTGTAATTCCTGTTCATTTTGCCGGACAGCCAGTTGATATGCCTGCAATTGCAGAACTTGGGAAAAAATATGGTTTCAAAATCATCGAAGACGCATCTCATGCTCTTGGTGCGACTTACGACGGCGAGACTGTGGGGAGTTGCCGTTATTCAGACATCACAGTGTTCAGCTTCCATCCCGTAAAGATGATTACAACTGGAGAGGGCGGCGCCGCGACTACCAATTCGTCGAAAACGGCTGCGCAACTTCAACGCATACGCAGCCACGGAATCACTAGAGATCCGGGCGCCATAGACCTACCCTTCGAAGGTGATTGGTTCTATGATCAAATAGAAATAGGCTTCAACTATCGGATGACCGATCTTTATGCTGCTCTTGGGCGGTCGCAGCTAAAGAGACTGGACAGCTTCATCGAGCTAAGACAAAAAGTAGCCGACAAGTACTCCGAACTTTTCCCAGGCGACCCGCACAGCCCACTGTCTAGGAACCCAGACGCAAAGAGTTCTTGGCATCTCTTCGTTTTGCTGGTCGACCCACCAGATCAGAGGAAGATGATTTTCGACAGGCTCCGTCAGGAGGGCGTTCTAGTCAACGTCCACTACCGCCCGATCTACCGCCAGTCTTTTTACGCTCAGATGAACAAGTATGACCCCAGCGATTACCCGGGGGCCGAGAACTATTACGCTGCAGCAATTTCGATTCCGATCTTCCCTGGACTTACGGATGATCAAATTCGAACCGTTGTAGATTGCATAGGTTCCCGGCCCGGGTACCAAACCATCTTTTAGATCGGGTCTATTCTTCAGACTAATTTGCCTTAGCAACACTCAGTTCTCATACAGACCCAAATTGCCCCTCGGCGTCTTTTCTCAGACTTTTTGCTGTACCAAGTCGGCCAGAATATCTGTGGTTGCATTATGGCCAAAGAGTCCGGATAGATTAGTGAGATCATGACGATAAAGATTGAAATCATAAAAGCAGGTCACACTCATTTTGCGAAGCGCCGAATGTTGCTTGCGGATTCTGCCCTGGGATCCCCCATTTACCGTGATGCTAATTCCAGCTACTACCAAACCGTCAGCGACCAACGGCTAATTAAAAACTTAGATAGTGGAGCACTGTTAGCTGGAAAGCTCGTCACGGCGGTACGTCTGCACCTAGCTGAGGGTAAAAAAGGGCAAGTCCTTGATTATTATGGGAATCTGGGCTGTTTCCTTGCTGTGCCAGGAACTGCCCCCCCCTTTTTTTGCAGTCTAGTTTTTTCTGCAATTTCGCTAAGTGTAATCGAGCGCGGGTTACAAACCGCGATATCCAGTCCTGATGTGGAGATAGACATCAGCATGAGTAGTGAGTGGACTGCGGAGCCGGCGAAAGTGATCGACTTAATTCTGAGAAACGCCTCGAAATTAAGACCGGCTTTTTCTAAATACCTTGATCTTCGAGCCACTCTTTCCGGAGACCAGGCTCTCCTCCCTCGGTGGCCTAAGTCGGTACGGGAGGCGCTTAAGAGAGCAGAGTAGGCAGGGATCGCATGCACATCTCTGGACGAAAGTACAGATGAGATTAAAACTGAACAAGCGGTTGTACACCTGAAAGCACTCCACTTGGGTTTCGCTGGGAGATTGACTCGGACAGAGGAATCTTGGAAGTTGCAGCTAAAAAGCGTAAGGGGGATGCCTCTTTGGTAGTGGCCAAGTTAGAAGGTGAGACCATTGGGGCATCGTACTTTCTTAGTTGCGGCAAATCTTCTTACTACGGCGTGAGCGCAAGCCACTTCAGTATCGCGCTTTATCGATAGGGCACGTGATTATGGTGGAGGCAATTGAATATTCTCAAGGCAATGCCCTGGACACTTTTTGGGTGGGAAATCAATTTGGTCACAGTACTGGTGAGGCGAGTGGAAAGGAATTTCAAATCAAGAAGTTTACGTCATACTTCGGGACTAATTTAAGCTTAAGATTTTAGCCCACCGTGATACTTGCCCCTTGTTAGCCGGCTCCCAAAGACTTAGGTGTTTCTAAAGTGCAGCCCCTTAATACGGACGTAAATTAAAAAACGATCAGAGTCATCCTGCCAGCCTAGTTAGCACAAGGCGAAACACCGACCGAGAAAGCCCAACAAGATGAAAGACAAGCGCCGCTCGCCTATAACAAATTCAATCACATACACCACGGCCCACCGACGCCTAGACGGGCCTAGAAGTATTCCTTAAGCCAGCTCCTTGAAGACTGCTTTCTATAGTTCCGCCTCAACGAGTGGCCTTTCGAGCTGTGGGTTCCGTTTCTCTAGGTATTTGAGTTTTTTAGTATCCTAGAATTCTCAACCTCATGTTGGTTCCGCCAGCAGTAAATAGGTTGGCTCAGTCGCCTCTAGCTGGCGCTCAACCGCAGCCCACCCGTCATCGGAATGGGCACGGTAGCAGCTGCTTGAATCGTGCGAACGCTTTGTTGAGGTGAATGCCTTGGTTTTGTATTCTGAGTCATGATCTTCGTAACCTTCCTCCTAGCCGATGTTGGCTGCAAGACAACTCTTATAAGTTTTAATCCTAATAAATTGAGTCATGCCACGAATCTAAGTCAAGGCCCAAAGACTTGTTAGACACTTCGTCGTCGCGCTGTGTTATTGCTCGCACCTTTTGGCTCATGGTACGCTTCTAGACTTCAGAGACGAAGTTCAGTCTTTTGAATCTCTTAGATAAGATTGGGTTACTTATGGCATTAGAAACACACTTATTTTTCTTGGACCAGCGCACACAAATAAGCATTGATTTAATAGCAAAAATCAACCGAGAGAACCCAGAAGCGCGGCTAGTAGTCGTGGATGGGAGTTCGTTTCACTATCCTCTTCAGGCACCTTGGCGAGTTTTCGGCCCCCTTTGGTCGCGCTCATCCAACGTCTTGAAAATGTTTGACGCCCTAGGGGTGGGGTACGTTGACGGCGCCAGGATGCGGCCAACTCAAACAGACTTCACCGCTGAGGAATCCCACAAGATTGGCATCGCGATTCGTGGAACCATTATGAGTTGGTATTCGAGAGGAATAAGAACGCAAACACGCCCCCGGTTGATGGAAGTCTACCTAAATAGACGCCTTTCTTCGCAGTCCCGGCAAATATTTTCCCTGACAACGGAGCTGATTAGAGAGTTTTCGGCCAATAAGGTCTTTGTAGATAATGGACGTTTCGCTGCGCCACACGCCACTTACCTTGCAGCAATGCGCGAGGGTACGAGCACTGTCTTCTACGAAACCTCGGATGCTCTTCAGTCAGCGTACCTGATGGACTGCAGGGTGCACGACCGAATAGAGATGCAGAGCCGAGCCCTGAAAGCCACTTCAACGCTTCAGGATAGTGAGATAAACGCGTACTCGAACGATGTTTTAGCTAGAAGCAAAGGCGATAATGTGTTCGGTTCCTTATGGTCTGAATCGAAAAACGCCTGGAAGGGTCCTCGAGACTCCTTGGCCCTTTTCGCAACAAGCTCATCAGACGAAACGGACTCGGTAGACTTAGAATGGGGAGAGGCTTCGTGGGGCAACCAATATGAAGCATTTCAATCAATCTGGAGAAAGCTCAAGTCGCGAAATTTGACCCCAGTGCTCCGAGTTCACCCCAACCTATTAAACAAGAACCCTGCTGCTGCGCATAGAGAAATCAATAAAATTCGAAGATTCAAAAGCGACAATCCTGAATTTTACATCGTGTGGCCGGCTAGTTCCGTAAGCACCTACGATCTGATTTCTTACTCCGATGTCGTTGTTGTTGAAAATTCGACTGTCGGGCTGGAGGCATCAGCTCAGGGGCTTCCTGTTATATGCTCCAATTCATGTGCCTACGACATCATCGCTGATGTTCTTAGAGTCCACGGACCGGAGGACTTAGACAAAATCGATGCCATGTCGAAAACGCCGGACCCCCTAGGAGCCCGGCGCTATCTTGCGTCTGAGAAAATGAGACTCCAGCACGTCCCTCGAAACGAATTTAGTGTGACGATATCTAATTTCTCTAAATTTCGGCTGTTGGTTCCTTCACTTATTGACGGTTCGATATTCTCAATGGTCTTCGAGCTTCGATGGAAAATTTATAGGTTCATTATGCTTAAGACGTCCCCAAGGCACTAGAGGTTGACCCTAGAAAAAAACGAAACCCATGGAGGAAGGGCTCTCTCCGCGGCATTATGTTAGGGCACCTTAGTTTGGAAAACTGCTATTTGAGAATTTTCAGTTCGTAACCGCAGCGTGTTTCTTCGTTTCGGCGCAGCCAAGCCTGAAAAGCTGTCAAGATGCTGTCTGCCAAATCAGATCGTTCCCCCCTGTCATTGCTACTTCCACTGAAAAGTGAACCTTTTTATTGAACGACAAAATAAACAAGGCAATTCGCCTTCATAGAGAAGGACCTGTCAAGACATAGTGAGCGGCGAACGACTTGGCCCGTTGGTTGATCATTTCTCTCAGGCTGAGGGGCGATCTTCCCAATCACAGTGAAACCTCACCCAAGCAAAAACACACAAAAGCCGAAACAAAGCGCGGCTGAACTAACGTTGGCCAAGAACTCACCGAAATAGGGAACGGTTCTTGAGCTTGAATAATCGTCATCGGTGAACTGCCCCGCACACATTCTCAGTGCTTTTGGTCGTGATCATATAAAGATATGTTAAACTTTTCAAATGAGAAAAGTACTTATCACAGGTCGTACCGGACTTGTGGGCTCTGCGCTCATAAGAGCATACGAATCAGTCCTGGATGTGGAAGTTGTATCTACCACCTCTGCCGATCTAAACCTTTTGGACTCTGCAAAAGTTGAGAGGTTTGTTGCGAAAGAAAAGCCTGACGTTGTGCTAATGGCAGCCGCACGGGTTGGCGGGATTAAGGCAAACATGGATGCTCCAGCCACTTTCATGGTCGATAACGCCTTGATGCAAACAAACCTCATGGCTGCCGCGAGCAAAGCGTCCGTAGAAAGATTGGTGTTTCTGTCCTCAGCTTGCGTATACCCGGCGGAGGCCGTGTTTCCCTTGAAGGAGTCAGACTTATTATCTGGCGACATGGAGCCGACTACGAAACCATACGCCATAGCTAAGCTCCTAGGAATGGAGATGATAAAGGCCTACGCTGCTCAGGAGAAAAGAGATTGGGTTTCGATCATACCGTCAAACATTTACGGACCAGGAGACAACTTCGCGTCGCAGAGCAGCCACGTGATGGCGGCTCTAATGATGAAATTTTTTCTTGCTATTCAAAACGGAGATTCGACTGTTGAAGTCTGGGGAACAGGAAAAGCAATGAGAGAATTCACCCATGTGGACGACCTGGCAAGCGGCATTAGCCTAATTGAGGCCAAATACCACAGCCCCGAATCTATGAACATCGCCTCCGGACAAGAAATATCGATAGCGGAATTGGCAGAGTTGATACTTAAGACTTCGGGGTTCAAAGGCCGCCTAGTCTTTAACCCTAGTAAGCCTGATGGCGCCCCTAGAAAATTGCAGGACTCATCAAAAATCAAGAGGCTGGGCTGGTCACCAAAGATAGACCTGGCCGAGGGAATCTTTTCGACATATTCTTGGCTGGAAGAAAATCTCCCACTCGGCACAGTCAGAATCTAGGCGCGTCCATTAGCTCTAGACGTCTATTTATAACAACCTCGTATGCCTACCTGTAAAAAGCCTTTAGAGCAGTTTCTAACAAGGTGAATTCTTCCGTCATCTCGTAATGGTGGTTTCCTATAAACAGTCCGTTTTCGTGCACGTCATCCGCGTTCGGCAAGGCAGGAATAGGTGCGTGCTTGAGGTGCTTCATGACGGGATTTCTTGTAAAATTCCCCGCAACAATTGGCCGACATGCGATTCCGTGCTTCGAAAGAATTTCCACCAAGTTCGACCTATCACCTGAAAATTTTCCTGTTAACATCAAGGAGAATCCGAACCAAGAGCTCTCCCCAGTCTCGGCCTGAATCCCAATCGTAGGAAATTGTTCCATGAGTCTTACGAACTTTGAATGGTTGACTCTTCTTCCGTTAACAATTTTGTTCACCTTTTTCAGCTGCTCAGAGCCAATCGCCCCCGCCAACTCTAATGGCCTCAGATTGTATCCGGGAAGGACAAAACGAAACAGGTCGTCAAATTGTTCGCCGGACTTGTCCAGGACATGATTCTTGTCGGGCAACTCTCGAGTCCAGCCGTGAGCTCTAAGGCTGGTCATCACTTGCGCTAGCTCAAGATTATTGGTTACTGCCATGCCTCCTTCCATTGTGGAAATGTGATGACTAAAAAATGAACTGAAGGTGCCAATATCTCCATACGTTCCTGACATCTTTCCATTTAGCTTTGCGCCAAGGGATTCACAGTTATCTTCAATCAAGAATATTTTGTGAAGATCTGCCAGCTCTCTCAGCCGATCCAATTCGGAAGGGTTACCCAATAAATTTACCGCGAGTATTCCGGCAGTTTTGTTAGTAATTGCCGCTTCGATGCTTGCTGCGGAGGCGTTGAGTGTGTCAAGTTCAATGTCGACAAATTTTAGTGTGTATCCCATCTGAGTGACTGGGTAGTATGTTGTGCTCCATGAAACAGCGGGCACTATTACTTCGTCCTTCGAAGTGTCCTGACCATGGGATGAATACCTCATTGCCCCTAGTGCCAAAAGATTGGCAGAGCTTCCCGAGTTTGACATAACAGCGTGAACTGAGCCGAACATGTCCGCGAATCCTGACTCGTACCCTCGTACCCTCTTACCCATGGTGAAGCTTCGGTCAGCAATAACTTCCTGCATTGCATTTATCTCTGCGTCATCCCAGGTAGTTGTCGCTAGAGGATATCTATATTCTGTCATTTTTGTGCTGACTTTCCAAGAACCACATGTATGTATTTTTGAGTCCGGTCGCGAGATCCGTGTCCGGTTTCCAACCGTGATGATCAGAAGCCTTAGACGAGTCCATTAGTTTTGACTTCATACCCTCAGGCTTTGAAAGGTCGTGAGCAAGCTCGACGTCGTAACCCACTGCAGCCATCACTGCAATGTAAAACTCATCTATTGAATAATCTGAACCAAAGCCAAGGTTTAATAATGTCGGCAGTTGCTCCATTCGGACGATACTTGCTGCAACCCAGGATGCAAGGTCTTTTGTGTAGGTAAATTCTCTGCGGGCCGACCCTGAGCCCCAGACTTCAATCTCTGAAGCCCCTGCCAGTTTGGCTTCATGGACCTTGCTAATTGCTGACGCGATTAGGTGACTGGATCCGCGCTTAAAATTGTCTCCCGGACCATAGAGATTCGACGGAACTACCGTTCGATAATTTAGGCCAAATGAATGAGACGCATACTCGCACAACTTACTGCCCGCAATTTTAGCGATAGCGTAACCCTCATTAGTGGGCTCCAAGGGTGCCGCAAAAATATCAGACTCCAGTAATGGCTGACGGTAGTCTTTTGGATACATGCAACTGCTGCCAATGTAGAGCAAATTCGGTACCCCCTCCGAAATGCAGGATTCAATAACGTTTGTGTCCATGCTCAGATTATGGGCCAGGAACTCGAAGGGGCTATTGATGTTTGCCTGAATTCCTCCAACCTTGGCGGCAGCGTGAATCAAAACATCAGGGCTTTCGGTTCGCAAAATGCCCCTCAGGACCCTTGAGTCTCGAAGATCTAGGTCGGCTCTTGATAAGCCAACTACGGTATGTTCTGACATTGAATCTATCTCTTTGAGTAGGCTTTTGCCCAGCATTCCAGCTGCGCCAGTTACAATCACCTTCAAAAAGCATCCTCCCAATTTATAAGAATCGTTACACTAAGTTTAGTTGTAGGAATTAGGGAGACTTGTTGAAAAAGGCACTGATAACAGGAATTACCGGACAAGACGGCTCTTACCTTGCAGAGTTTTTGTTGCAAAAGGGTTACGAAGTTCACGGCATCATTCGGAGAGCGTCGACCTTCAACACACAACGAATCAACCATCTCTTCCAGGACCCTCACACACAGGGCAAAACGCTCATCTTGCACTACGGAGACATGTCAGACTCGTCTCGCCTGACGACTTTACTCGCAACAATCCAACCAGATGAAATTTATCACCTAGCTGCCCAGTCTCACGTTAGAGTGTCGTTCGATGAGCCAGAGCAAACGGGGGATGTCACTGGACTAGCGACAATCAGAATTCTTGAAGCAATCCGGATGGTAAGCCGGCACTCAAAGTTTTACCAAGCGTCAAGTTCAGAAATGTTCGGAGCGACCCCGCCTCCCCAGAATGAAGAGACCTCTTTCTATCCACGAAGTCCCTACGGTGCCGCGAAAGTCTATTCGTACTGGATGACCAAGAATTACCGCGAGGCTTATGGGTTATTTGCCACAAATGGAATTCTGTTCAATCACGAGTCCCCGCGACGAGGCGAAACCTTTGTGACTAGGAAAATCACTCGCGCTGCTGCGAGAATCAAGCTAGGGCTGCAGGACAAATTATTTCTTGGCAACCTTGATTCAATAAGAGACTGGGGATACGCTCCAGAATATGTCGAGGCAATGTGGCTAATGCTTCAATCGGACGAGCCAAATGACTTTGTGGTTGCCACCGGTATTGCGGCGACAGTTAAGGACTTCCTAGACGCCTCCTTTGGCTCACTCGATTTAGCCTGGTCGGACTTCGTGGAGATTGACCCCATTTACTTGAGACCTACTGAGGTAGATGCACTGGTTGGGGATTCTTCGAAAATCAATCGCTACACAAACTGGACCTCCGACACATCCGCTTTGCAATTGGCCGAAAGAATGACAACAGCCGACTTGGCTCTTTGCAAGGATCCAGATTACCTGGACACATTCAATTGGAGATTCTAGGCAAACGGCAGAAGAATGCAGCTTCTACCGAGACCCAATTTCTTCCTCAGCCAATTTCAAAATTGAGTCCATAGCCCCAAGTAAGCCCCATGACTCCTTGACTCCAGGTCTGCTAATCCAGTTTCTGGCTCGTTCTTGCCATTCTTGATGATTCATCTCCATAGCCCGAATCAGAGCAGTCGTAATGCCCTGGACGCTTGGGTCTGCTGCAACAACCAAGTCTTTAGGAATTCCAAATATTTCAACTGGTGGGCCTACATATACTGGAATTGTTCCAGCCAGCAAGCTGTCCACAAGTTTCTCAGTCATGTAGTCCAAGGTATTTTCAATCACTAGAGAGACTTTGTATCTCGAAATTGCCTCTAACTTGTCATCCACCGGCCCCAGTGAACTGAGCGGCCTGATGCGTGCACTGTTTATGCAAGCAAAGGTCAACGCCGAACTTTTACCCGCCAGTGCTAGCTGGAACTCCCTCAATAGTTTTTTTAAATTGGTGAAAATTGAATTGTCCCAGCCCGTACCAAATACATCCAGGGAATTTACAACCCCATAGGCTCTCGCCCTCAAGGAGTACAGCTCACCGCGCATAAATGAAAACTTGTTCCCGCTCACCGCTACCGCTCGATGAAGCCTCTTCTTATTGTCAAAATATTTTAGGTTCCAGTTTTGGGGCCAAATGACCGGAGAGCCCGAGTGAGCTCTTCCAACTTCTATTACCCTGGCGAACTTGGAGTCTATTTTCGGATTTAGGTGGCCTTTGATTACGATATGAGGTTCAAATTTGAGAAGAATAGCTGGTATGCCCCAAGCATCAGCTTTTTCAAGAATCTGTTCATGGGACTTTTTCCAATCAAAGCAAAGGATTAGCTCCGGAATTTCTGAAACCTCGTTTACCAAACCATGTCCCAATTCCAAAATACTTAGTCGGAGTGTGTTGTCGTGCCTCTCGGTGTTTTGTCCCGCTACCAGGATTAAAATTCAGTTTCTCCTAACCCTATTGCCAGTAAGTTTAGAATGCTGAATGATTGCTCTTCAGCTTCGACTATCCAGAAATATAGTTTCAACCGGGACTCAATCCTCCAGGGACAGAAGAGCACTCGTGCCAGCTCTTCGGGATCTGGGGGACTGCAATGTTGGAGTCCATGAACCAGGGTCTTGGGTATATCACTGTCTTATCTGATGACCCCAGAATCGCGGACCAGAAAGAGAATGTTGAATTGGCGATCACCATCACGTCAAACTGAGACATGGCGAGCAAGGCCTCTACGGCTGTTGAATCTTCACCATGATTTGAGAGTTCGAACTGCACTTTAGGAAATCGTTCGCCTAGGCGTAGTCGCATGTGATCGGCATCTTCTGAGCTATCACTAAATATATAGAAGACTTCTACTCCAGGATGAAGCGTAAGGACAGCCTCGCAGGCTTGCTCAAAATATTCAAAGGGGAGGGTGCCATATCCTAGCTTTATCCTGTACTCGCCGAAACGCATGTGGATGCATGCGAGCCTTCCTAGGGAGCCAGCTTTGGCGGTTTTCCGAGACGGTTGACTCGCTCCAGAAGTCTGCTCCACTAGTCCAGCACCAATTGACGACAGATAGTTGAAAGGTTCGGGGCTCTGAAAGTAGCCCCTTATCAGCATGCCTGCCCTGGGCCGGAAATTATCCAACACCAAACGCGATTCATGAGCACTGTTTACAAGAGCTCCGAGTCCGTATTGAGATAAAAATAACCGCGCTCTCTGGAAAAAAGTCAGGCTCTTTGCGGTAACTTGTTTACCGAAAAGAGAAATGCCTCTTAGGTCTTGCCCGTGGTTGTTGTTTTTGGATACGTTTTCAGATCTTAGAAACTCAACCTCGAAATCGAATTTGTGCTCGATGTACCTTCCGAAGGAAACCCCAAATAGCTGGTTGCCCAGCCCTCCAACCAACTCTACTTTGCAAGTCCTCTTCATTCCAGAAGGTTACACTAGGGTGGTGAATCTTCTCAATGTAGGCAATCAGCACGTCTTAATAATATCCCCTGTGAGAAATGAAGTCAGCCGCGTATATGAAATGTATGTTTCTCTGCGTAATCAGAGTCATACAAACTGGACCCTCTGTTTCGGTGACAATGCCTCGGAGGATGGCACCTCGGAGCTAATAAATAAAATCGTGCGCGAAGATCCTCGGTGTAAAGTCAACGCTTTCAGTAGTCCTGTTCCTATTCACGATAATTTTAAGCGCACGATTGAGTGGGCTCTCAGGTCATGTAGTCATGATTTTGTGCAATTCTTGGCTGCGGACGACAAGCTGGGAGGAGAGCTTTATTTTGAGTCCGCGCTGAAACTCATGAGCGAGTCTTCCGCGCTGATGGCTTGCGGTCTGGTTCGAGGATTCTCAGAGTACGGGGAGCTGGAAACGGTCGACTTTCATCAATTCGCCGCGCTATCATCAGGTCCAGAGAGGGAGCGCTTCGCAGCCAATAACTACTGGGTCTGCAATTTATTATTTGGATTTTATTCAAGCTGTCATTTCGAAGAGACAGTTTCGAAATCCATTAGTTGTTTCACGTCCAACCTCTCCTCGGACTGGTGGTTCGCCTATGGTGCCTCCATCGACACCCCTCCAGCCTACTCGAATAGTCTTTTATACTTGAAGTATCTAAAGTCCATTCCATACAGTTCCGCTCATTATTCAATTCGAGAGAGTTCTGCTTTTAAACTTCCGTCTTGGGTCCACGTGTTCACGTTTCCTTGGAAGCAACTTGGCGATCGGATCTTTAGACAGCCACTTTGCAAATCCATTCGACTCGTCGCGATGTTCCAATTTCGCGAATTCAAAGACTTAGTCTACTTTCGTCGATAAATACTCTTCGATTTGACTTCTAGTAACCGCGAGCGGGTCTTCTCCGAATTGCACTCTTCGGTGCCAATCGCCAGTTAGGCCTATCGCCTTGCGGGACTCCCACTTTGGGCTCCAAGCGAACTCTCTAAAAATTTGTTCAGAGTCGAGTCTCAGAAAAGCAGTCTCTTTTTGAGCCGCTACTGATTTAATTACGTCTACAGCGGCCCCCCTGGCATCCAAGTAAATTGAGGTGAACTCTAGAGTCGTGCGCGGGGGGTCGTTTTTGGAGGGTCCAACATTCCATGTATTTAGAGGCCCAGATGAACTTGACAGAATTTTTAGGTACCCGTCAAGGCAATCCAGAACGTGCTGCCATGGCCTCACCTGATTGGGATTTCGCAACTGAACAGAGGTCCCGCTTTCAATTGCCTTTTCTAAGTCTGGCACCAGCCTGAATTCAGAATCATCACCACCGCCAATAACGTTTCCGCCTCGAGCCACATCTACTCTCATTGCATCGCGGTGCAGCTCGAGCCAACTTTGAGCAAGAATATCCGCCGCTGCCTTGGAAGCAGCATATGGATCCCAGCCCTGCAGAGAATCCTGTTCAGAGTAGCCTCTCTGTAATCCGATGTCCTTGTAAACCTTGTCCGTCGTTATGATCAAAACCTTCTCGCACCCAGCGCCTAGACTTGCCTCGAGTGTGTTAAGAGTTCCATTTATGTTAATTTCGAACGTGTCCTTAGCATTTTTATAACTCTCTAGGACAAGTGGTTGAGCCGCGAAATGGACAACGAGTTCAGCATTAGACCTAGAGATTGCATTTTGAAGCCTTTGGAAATCGCGCACATCACCAAATTCTTCACTGGACATGAGCTCGCTCAAGCGTGCTCGTTCATAAAGCGAGTTGGGTCTTGCTTTATCGCTAAACCCGTGGACTTCGTACCCCTGGTGCGTTAGGAGAGCTACCAACCAAGCTCCCTTGAAGCCGGTATGTCCAGTTAGAAATACTGATCTCAATGCTTAGCCGACGCTTCTTGCTCGGCATTCGCTCGGGTGTATGACCGTAACTCAAGAGAAGGATAGATGGTTGGAGCGATGAAAGCCCACATACTCCTGCTTGAAAGCGTCTCAAATCTCAAAAACTTTGAATTTAGACGTTCTTGGAGAAAAAAAATAGTCACACTCCCTTTTTCTGGCTCTTCATCTTAAGGATACGGTACCTTGAAGAACGAGGATGAAAGGCGGGAATTTGAAGGCGGTTATTTTTGCGGGTGGACTAGGCACTCGAATGCGCGAGGAAACAGATCTAAAGCCTAAGCCAATGGTCGAAATAGGCGGAATGCCAGTGCTCTGGCACTTAATGAAAATTTATAGCCACCATGGGATCAAGGATTTTGTCATTCTTTCCGGGTATAAATCCGAAGTCATAAAGGCTTATTTTTCAAACCTAGATTTACATTCTCGCGATTTCACAATTACAACTGGTGAGAATGCAAGCATTGAGTACCTCTCAGGGCACTCCGAAGATTGGCGAATCACTGTCCTAGATACAGGGCAAGAGACACTTACGGGCGAACGCCTTCTAAGGGCAAAAGAGGTTATTGGAAACCAGGCATTTCACTGCACTTACGGAGACGGTCTCGCCCAAATAGACCTGGGTCTACTGGAAAAAACCCATCGAGACTCGGGTAAGCTCGCCACCATGACAGTCACACAGCCTTCCAATAGGTACGGGGTTGTCGAATTTGACAATCAAGGTACCGTCCTGGCGTTCCGAGAGAAGCCAAAGATGGAGGATTGGATCAACATGGGCTACTTTGTCTTCGAGCCACAGGTTTTTGACCACCTAGAGCAAGGTGAGATGCTTGAGGATGGTGCGTTACACCGACTCGCAGGTGCGGGTCAAATGACGGTGAACCCCTTCACTGGGTTTTGGGAACCGATGGATACGTTTAGAGAATACAAAATGCTAAATGGTCTCTGGGAAGCAGGAGCGGCCCCTTGGAAAGTCTGGTAAGGGCCTTGCTCTAAGTGCGGGTCGTCTACAGGATAATAAAAGAGGCCTAGGGGATTAAGTTATCGTTCTCCCATATCTGTTCTTGATAAGAGTCGGGCCGCTCTGGTTGTAGAATACAAAATATGAGCAAGGTAGCGCTGATTGGACAGAATAGCAGTCTTTCCGGCTATCTTGCTGAGTCCTTATCCCAGTCTGGGCTCGATCACCATTTATTTTCGCTTAGAAAAATCAGCTCCATGTCCAGCCGAAAAAGAATCCAGTTTTGGAATTCACTTGACTCTGAGTTTGATGTTTTTGTTTTTAGTGGGGCAGCGATTGATCCTTCTCTTTCAGAAGTGACTCTGGATTTCTTAAATTACGAAATCCCAATAGAGGGAATTGAGCAGCTGTCCAAAAATGGGGCGTCTATGAAATTTCTTACCATCGGAACTGCCCTAGAAGGCATCGCCTTCGATAACAGGTACATTTCATCAAAGTATCGACTCTCGGTCAAAGCGGCTGACTGGAAATTGCCTGGATGGACTCACCTAAGGACCCACACGCTGGTTGGCAGCGCGCGACCTCCCTCCCATATGTTGTTGGGACAACTACTCGAAGCTGTAAGAACGGGATCCGATTTCACAATTCACGGCACTCGACAAGTACGGCAGTACCTTCACTACGAACAGTTCGCAGGTTTCGTGACAGGTCTTCTCTCGGGCCTAATTATCCCTTCCTCCGCAACGCCTCTGGTTGGGGCATCAGAGACAACGTCAATTTTGAGTCTGGTAAAAAGCATGATGTTTAGGTTCAATTCAGAATCAAAGTTGTACGTTAATGAAGAGCTTGCATGGAAAACTGATCAGACCTCTGGGACGGTTCGAAAAAATGACTTCGAACTCGCCACCGCAACAGGTGAGGAACTCGTAGGTTCACTCATGGAAAAGTGGTTATCGGTTTCCCTGGAAGGGGAATGAATGAAATCTGCAAATACTCATAAGCTGAGTTTTTCTGTTTTACTACCCGCCCGAAGAGCGCAGGATTCGCTGAGGCTCGCTATTGAGAGCTGCCTAAACCAGCTCGGAAGAGGCCCGAGTGAGGTCATCGTGATTGTGGAAGAATCGGATTCCAACACCTCAGCTATCGCAATTGGATTCGTTGACAAACGTGTGCGGTTACTCACTGTTGTCGACGGCAGTTCCCTTTCAGAAAAGCTAAACGAAGGGTTGGCCAATGCGCGTTTTGGATATATAGCAAGAATGGATGCAGATGATATATGCCTCCCTTGGAGGTTCCTTCGGCAAGAAGCTCTTCAAAGATCCCATGGGGTTGATGTGATCTTTTCTACTGCCATTGTGTTTGGAGCGCATCTTCGGCCATTCCCAGTTTTGCCGCAGCCAATGACGTCTCTCAACTCCTCGGAAATAGAGGTTGGCCTGCTTTTTGGAAACCCTGCAATCCACCCGACCTTGTTTGCCAGGAAGACCGCAATTGCTGGAGTGGGTGGTTACCGAAACGTGCCTGCCGAAGACTTGGATCTGTGGCTTAGGCTCGCAATTCAAGGCTACAAGATGGCGAGAGACTGGGTCCCTGCTCTCCTATATCGATACTCCAGAAATTCAATGTCTCACCTTCCTAGTCATAGACATTCAGTCGAGGACAGCCGCCCCTTGTTGGAGCTGCGAAAAAAATTAGCGTTGAAAGTGATCCTGGAGAGACAGCTCTCAATTTCATCGATTGAGCCAGGGCCGGAACTCTACAAAGCTTTGAAGCCAGGGTGGAAGACTAAATTAGACAATTTTGATTTCTCACTAAATCATTGAAGAGAGAGTCTTGATAGTAGCTTTGACATGTGAGGGATAGGCTGAAATTCTCCGAATTGAGAATGGGCCACGCACTCTACTCTCTAGGTTGGCAATCAAATGTCTTGGCCAATCTGAGCAATCTAAACCCATTCAGATAGGTTCGAAGAATTGGTAGATTAAATGCAAGACAAACTGGAGCACTTTAGGCTTTCTACTTTTCTTGGCCTGAAGATTCCGGGGTTAAGTTAAGAGTCTGCGTTAAGAGAATGATGAGGTAAAAACAGTGGACCACCATGAGTGAGAAAAAAATTCAGATAGTGTGCATGCTAGACAGCATTCACGCTGCACGCTGGCTGGCTCAGTTTGCGGAAGAAGAAATTGTTTTTTTATTATTCCCGAGCTCTCCTAGCAGAAAAGTTCACCCCAACTTGGAAACTCTTCTCGAAAACAAGCAGAGGGCGAAATTTTATCTGGTTCCGTTGGCGCGTTTCTTTGCCCTTCCGCTTTGGGTTCTAGACAAGTTTTCAAATAACTTTTTTCGGGGCTTAATCCTGCGAGAATGCATAAATCGTTTTGAGCCGCAGATAGTCCATGCTCTGGAGCTTCAAAATGCGGGATATCTTGCCCATAAGGCTCTCACGAAAAATAAACCAAAAAGCATTAAGTTTATCGTGACAAATTGGGGGAGCGATATTTTTTGGTTTGAGCAGTTTCCTAAACACAAATCGAAGCTTGTGAAGCTCTTGGGGTTAGCAGATGCTTATTCATCCGAATGCAAAAGGGATGTGGCTCTTGCCAGAAAATTAGGATTTATGGGCCAGGTCATGCCGGTGATTCCGAATGCGGGTGGTTTCTCCGAGTCGGACCTGGCTACTCCTCAACTAATCTCGAGCTCGCGCAATGTAATCGTCCTCAAGGGCTACCACGGGTGGGTGGGTAGAGCAAAAATAGCCCTCGAATCCTTTAGGCAGATGTCCGAGGAGCTCCAAAACTATCAAATAGTCGTTTACTCAGCAAATAGATCCGTATTGAAGTTAGCAAGACAAATTGCCAGACAGACTGGATTGGAGATCACGGCCTTCGGCAAGGGAGCGATGAGTCACAAATCAGTCCTTGAGATGTTTGCCAAATCAAAGATTTATGTTGGCCTGTCTAAAAGTGACGGCATCAGCACGTCCATGCTGGAAGCCATGGCGATGGGCGCTATTCCGGTTCAAACCTCGACTGCTTGTTGCGATGAATGGTTTCGAAACAGTGGAGTAGCAGTGCACCTGATTACAATCCCAGCAGTCAAAGATGCAATCAGAAGAGGTCTCGAGATGGCACGAGACCCCGCTAACGCTAAAAAGAACCTAAGAACAATTCGGAAAAAAGCTAGTGCTGATGGGGTGAAGAAGGTCGCACTAACTTTTTACGACTAGGCAAACTTGGTGCGGATTAGAGATCCAATGACCGCTGAATGGCTGACGTAACCTAGTCGAGATATCCGGCTAGGTGGCGCGCAAATGGTCGAACACTAGCTGGATATGAGATGATGGCCGTGCGTAATTTTCGCGTGGAAGACAAGAACTCAGTTGTCTTATCAAAGTTGGGCGCGTTACATTTTCTGGAGGAAGTTTTGGAGCACTCGAGTCCATATGAAACATCTCCCGTGTATAAAAGAGATGCAAGGGGCAAGTTGGCAAAACTCAAAATCCTTTCGGACCCTGACATCTTTCCCCTTGGAGTTCTGGACGAGTACATTGCCTACTCATCATCTAACGTATTTAGGGGTTTTCACCGACAAGGTAATCCCCACGATGGCAACAAAGTGTTTTTCGTCATTGCCGGGGAGATTGAGCTTTACACTTTGGATACTGCTGGGGCCACAAACGGCAAATTTCATTTAGACAAACACCATTTGTTTGAGAATGGGCATGCCATGGTGGTTCCTCAGGGTTACTTCACGGGTTATCTCGTCAAATCGGATGAGGCAATCGTGCAGGTAAAGTCGAGCTCTTTGTACAACCCCAGTTTTCAGAGGGTGATCTCTCCTCATGAAGTGTGGAGTGAAGAAGTCACCGGAAGCTGGATGCTATCTGATCAGGACAAGGGAAGCCATGCGTAGCTGGCTGATAATTGGGGGGCATGGTTACATAGGGCGTAGCTTGGTCAATTCCGTCAGACACAGGTTTCCTTTCGAAAAAATCACTGTGCCATCAAGAAGTGAACTTATAGACGTTATGGCACTCCCGAATCGGCTTGTCGGTTTGCATATTGGACGAGTAAATGTGGTGATTCTGGCGGCGGCTGGCGTGAGCGGTGTTATGGATGCCACGGGAATTGAATTCAACGCGTCATGGATCCCTGCGGCGGCTATTGCTATGGCCCAAGTCCCCAACGTTTCGGTATTAGTGACCGGATCATCTTTTGAATACGGGGCTTCTGGCGTGCTCGAAGAGGCCCTCGATCCAGTCACGTCCATTCTGGCGCCAGTTGAAGCTTATGGTATCTCCAAAAGAGATGGATTCGATATCCTGAAGCCTGAAATAGCTGCTTTGGGCTCTCTCGGGTACGCAAGAATTTTTCAGGTCTGGGGTGGTTCTGAATATCCCTTGCGATTGGCACCATCCCTCACTGAAAATGCGAGGCGCAGTCAGATGACGCAGTTAAATTCAGGTTCGACAATTCGGGACTTTATACATGTCGAGGACGTAAGCAGGCAAATAATCGACTATTTTGAGTTCTCAGACAAGTACCCTAAAGTTTTTAATGTATGCAGTGGCGAAGGCGTGACTGTGCTGGAGTTTGCCAAACGTCTCCTGAGCTCAATGAACTACGATCCCGCTGAGCTCTTAGAATCTTCAGATTCGGCCAGTCATCCTTACCCCAGGCTTGTCGGCGTGCGACAGCCAATTTTTGGAGACTCCATTGGGTTTAGCATCAGGCTATAGGTTCAATTCGTCCAACCAGCAAAAAAATCGAATGCTGGAAGAGATACAACAACCCCGATGATGCAGATAAATATCTCTCGATGATTGACCCCTTCTTCTAAACAGCTATTTGAGAGCCGCCTTCATTATGCAATCAGTGGCCTTGCTACCGTCAGCATATCCCGCTGGTTTATCCCAGGTCTCCGTCTCCAGTACTTAGGTAACCCAAAGCGCCCAAAGCCACTCAGGAAGCACTGCCTACAAAGGAGCCGAAGGTAATCGCTGCAGATTCGAACTTGGAAAAGAATCCAGATTTGCGGTTATTAAATCCGTATTAGGTCTTTGACTCGTTCGGTGCCTTTGATCCATTTTCTTGGTTGGGCACTTGATGCTCCTTTTGTTAGTCCAGAGTCCACCACCACGAGATGGACATTTAATTAAACTCATATTAAAAGGCTCTCATTTGTTTGAGAGAGATCTAAAAAAAAGTAACGCTTCGTAACAAAGAAATGATTTCCCAAAAACCATGTTGTAGTTTTTGTTACCAAACAATAACCATCGGCGAGCGCCGATGGTAAAAACTACCTAAGGAAACCATGTCATTCACCGATGAGCTTCTGGAGAACAACAAGGCATATGCTGCTTCGTTCTCTGGACCCCTTCCCCTGCCGCCCGCAAAGAACATTGCGGTCTTGGCTTGCATGGATGCACGAATCAATGTTTATGGCGCGCTGGGCCTTGAAGAAGGTCAGTCACACGTTATTCGTAACGCCGGAGGCGTTGTGACAGCCGATGAG